>Ga0210407_10002613_pt1 | contig 15340 bp, 9 predicted proteins | sample IncBWC27MmetaG_FD_150860 | JGI IMG/M metagenome (GOLD analysis project Ga0210407, IMG submission 150860) | Forest soil microbial communities from Barre Woods Harvard Forest LTER site, Petersham, Massachusetts, United States - Inc-BW-C-27-M | ecosystem: Environmental > Terrestrial > Soil >...
TGCGTCGGCCAAAGATGCGGCGCGATATTTCCGGCTGCCGATTGATCGCGCGTTTGCGATGAAAGGTTTTGGTTCGGTGGTGACGGGCACGCTGATCTCCGGAAGCGTCGGTCCGGGCGACGAAGTGGAATTATTCCCGCGCGGTGAGCGGTTAAGAGTTCGCGGCGTGCAGACCGGCGGAAAATCCGTGGAACGCGCGACCCCCGGACAGCGCACGGCCGTGAATCTCGCGGGAATCGAGCACACCGTGCTCAAACGCGGAATGGCATTGGCCGCCCCGGGAAAATTCCGCAAGACGCGCCGAATCGATGTTCGGCTGGAGCTGTTGCCTTCCGTGAGGACAATGAAGCAAGCCGCCCGCGTCCATTTTCACGCTGGAACAGCGGAGACCATCGCGGAAGTTTTTTTTCACGGAGAGAAAGAACTGCCACCCGGCGGAAGCGCGTTCGCGAATTTGAAATTGCAGGACGAAGTGCTCGTGTTGCCGGGCGACCGCTTCATCGTGCGGCAATTTTCTCCTGTGGTGACGATCGGTGGAGGCGCCGTGCTGGATCCGCTGGCGCGGCGGCCGATGCTGCGGGATAAGGGACGCGCGGCGTTTCTGGAAACGCTGGAGCGCGGGAAGCACGAAGAAATAGTGACGGCGATGACGGACCGAGCGCTGCTGGGGCTTGGTTACGAAGAGATCGTGGAGCGAACGGGCTGGACGGAAAAAGAAATCCAGGAGGCGCTGGAAACACTCCACGGAACGGGACGCATAAGAATTGTATCGACAGAACCGCTGGTGCTGGTTTCAGGAAAATTGTTTGAAGAAGTACGCAAGAAAATTGTGGAAAAGGTCGAGCGGTTTCAGAAAGAAAATCCGTTGCTGCCAGGAATTTCGCGCGAGGATTTGCGCGCCAGCCTCGGCAAACGCGTGCGGAGCGAAACTTTCCGAGCCGCACTGGAAGAACTGGCGGCGCAGAAGAAACTCGACGCGCAAGGAGAATTGGTAAAAAAAGCCGGATCGGAAATTGCACTGCTTCCCGAGGAAGCCAAGGCCAAGGAACAAATCGAAGCGGCGTTTGCCTCAGCGAGTCTTGCAGTGCCATCGGTAAAAGAGGTGCTCGCAAAGCTCACTGTTGAGACCAAGCGCGCTGAGAAACTCTTGCAGATCCTCTTGCGGGAGAAAAACCTCGTGCGCGTCTCGCCGGAGCTGATTTTTCACCGCCACGCGCTGACTCAATTGAAAGAGCAACTTACCGCTTACAAAAAAGCAAAGGGCGACCGCATTTCCGTCCCCGCCTTCAAGGAACTGACGGGCATCACCAGGAAGTACGCCATCCCGCTTCTCGAGTACCTCGACCGCGAGCATATGACGCGCCGGGTGGGCGAAGAGCGTGTTATCCTGTAGGTGCAAGAAGCGATAGAGACTTGCCGCGCAGGGCTACCTGCGCTAGGGTTTAGTTAGCGCGCTGCCAAGCGGAGCGCGTGGAGGCTGTTCATGGGTGAATTCAGTATTTTTCATTGGCTCGTGGTTCTGGCTGTGATCCTGATTTTCTTTGGCGGCAAGCGCATCCCGGAAATCATGAAGGGGTTTGGCGAAGGCATCCGCAGCTTCAAGGACGGCATGTCGGGCGCGACGCAAACACCGACGCCACCGGCGCAGGCGCCTGCGCCTCCAGCCGCAGACAAGCCTGCTGAAGAAAAGAAGTAACTCCGAGCGGCACAGAAGTTTCCTTACGATGTGAGATGGGGCGGCCCGTGTGGCCGCCCTTTTATTTTTCCGCTGGCAGGGTAGGCCTTAAAGCCCGTGTGAGTAGCGCTGCGTTACTCAATTCTCAGCGCGTTCATGGGCGAAATCGATGCGGCGCGGTTTGCGGGAATGATGGCGGCGAAGAAGGAGCAGATCGCCAGCGCCCCCGCCGCCACACTCAGCGCAAACGGGTCCCAGGAAGTGACGCCGTAAAGCTGGGCGGAGAGCAGGCGTCCGGCACCAACGGCCAGTGGCAAGCCGAGGATCAGGCCAATCAATACGCGCTTGAATGCTCCACCCAAGACGAGTCTAAGCACCTTCGGGCGGTCGGCGCCAAGCGCCATGCGAATGCCGATTTCGTTGGTTCTCTGAGCAACGGAATAAGCGGTGACACCATATAGGCCAATCGCGGCAAGGATCAGGGCGACAATGCCAAACAACCCGGCAAGACTGGCCACGGCGCGCTGCTGGTCGAAGGAAAGCTCAATCTGCTGCTGCATCGTTCGGATGCTGTTGATGGTCAGGTTGGGATCCAGATCGGCAAGCATCCTGGTGAGCTGCGCTTCGAGGGCGCCAGGGGTCAAGTTGGTTACGAGCAACATTCCTCCGATGAAGTGGGAGTTCAACTCGATTTTCTTCATCAATTCGTCGGGATAATTCACATTTTGGGCTAGCGGCACGTAGAACATGGGACGCGCGGGCCTGCTGAGTCCCCATCCCGCGAACTTGGCATCGCGCACGATGCCGACGATGCGGAAGGTGCCGGCATACTCGGGCACATCGAGGCCGAAATGCTGATCCAGCGGGTCTTCGCTGCTCTTGAAAAAGCGCTTCACGAAGGCTTCGTTGACGATGGCCACGGGCGCCGTGGTTTCATTGTCGGCCGCTGTGAACGCCCGCCCCCGCAGAATCGGCATGCCGAGATTCTGAAGATAGTTGGCGCTCACGCGATCCCAGGAGGCGCCCGCTTCCTCGTTGAGCTTGGCGGGAGGATGGCCGGCGACCATGATGAGTTCGCCCCAATTATCGGTAAGCGGGTTATAGAGAGCGAGACCAGCCCCTTGTACGCCGGGGAGACGGTTGAGATGATCTTCAAGTTGGCGGTACAACGCAGCTAACTGAGGCTGCGTGTAGGTCGCTGGAGGCCTGTTCATGCTCACTTCCACGCGGTTTTGCACCTGATATCCGAAATCCTGATGCTCGAGCTTGTTCAGGCTTCGCGCCAGCATGGTGGCGCCGGCGACCAGAACGACAGACAACGTAGCCTGGACAACCAGCAGAGCTTTGCGCGCCAATGAAGAGCGGTCCTGCGTACCCCGGCCCGATCCCCGCAGCGCTTCCGCGGGATCAGTGCGCGTGGCGAGCCATGCGGGAGCCGCGCCAAAGATGATTCCGGTGACAAGCGCCAATGCGAAGGCAAACGCCAATACCATGAGCGATGGCGCGGTGCTGATGGGAAGGAAGTGTGAGCTGTGGAACGCGAGGGCAAGCAGCAGTCGCGCCGCGGCCATAGCCACGAGAAGCCCGACAACGCCGCCGCCAATGGCCAGCAGGACGCTTTCCGTGAGCGCCTGCACAACGATTTGTCGGGGAGTGGCGCCAACGGCCAATCGCACCGCAGTTTGGCCCCGACGCGCCACCCCTCGAGCGAGCAGCAGGTTTGCCACATTGGAACAGGCAATCAGAAGCACAAGCCCACACACCGACAGAAGGATCTGCAGGCTGCGCCCATACTCCTCTTTCATCACCGCAACACCCGCTCCTGCGGGGACTACGTTGAGCACCTGTTTGGGAAGCATGCGGATGACGTCGGGCATCCAGTTGGCAGGATATCCGGAATCGTTCTGCAGCCATTGGCGAAGAACTCCAGTGACGCGCGGAGCCATTCCGTCAATCGAAGCTCCCGGACGCAAACGCCCAATCATGCGAAGCCACGCAGAGACGGGCTGCCGCAGCAGGCTGCCCTCGGCGTTCATCATGGGTTCTTGCTGAAGGGGAACCCAGATATCAGGTGGGTCGCTCTCCAGAGTCTCGCCGAAGAATCCAGGAGGAGCGACTCCGATCACGGTCAGAGGATGTCCCTCGGCAATGAACGTTGAACCCACGACCGAAGGATCCGACGCGTAGGCGGTCTGCCAGACACGGTGGCTCAGCACGGCTACAGGTGGAGCGGCCGGCTTGTCGTCATCCGGCGTAAACACCCGTCCCCCGAAAGCCCGAACTCCAAGAGTTGAGAAATAGCTGCCGGTGACATATTCCGAGCGAAGAGGCCGGGCAGCTGACTCGACACCTTGACGCCGCACGCTCAGCCGCCACCGTCCAGCCTGGAAGGCGGTAACCTCTTCGAACTCAGGGGTTTCTGCCTTGAGGCGTTCGTATAAAGGGAAGGAAAACATGCCCCAGGTGTCCTGCGGGCCGCCTTCCACACAACATTCATCGCCCTCACCGACGCGGTAGAGCCTGCCGGGATCGGCAACCGGCAAGGAACGAAGCATCACCGCGTGAATCAAAGTGAATATTGCCGTCGTGCCGCCGATTCCCAAGGCCAGCGTCAATACCGCAGCCGCTGTAAAAACAGGCGACAACCGGAACTGCCGCAGCGCGTACCGAAAATTGCCTGGCAGGCTTTGCATGGAGCACCTCTCCCTACCTTACGCACTTGAGTCGCGGTAGGTTCCCTAGGCCACTATTTGGCGGACCCGTCCGCAGTCCGAACACGATTCGGCAGAGCCCTGCTCTATGGACGATTCAGGAGGTCGTTTGTCACGGAGTAGCAGCGCAAACGAAGCCCAAAGGACCGATACTAGCTCCCCCGATGTTTGGCGACGATGAGGGTAATGTCGTCGTGCTGCTCGAGAGGGCTGAAGCGCTGGACTTCGTCGACGATTGCAGCCAGCGCAGCCTGCGAACACACCTCACAATGCCGCTGCAAGGCTTCGATGAGCCGCTGCTCGCCAAATTGCTCATCAGCGGAGTTGTAGGATTCGGTGACGCCGTCAGTATAGAGAGCGAGCGTGTCGCCTGGGTGGAGATGGCATTCCCCGATTTCGCAATCCCAATCCTTGAAGATTCCCAACACCGTGGCCGTCGCATCGAGCCGCTCCACGCTGCAATCTTTGCGGAGCAGAAGAGCCGGGAGATGTCCGCAATTTGCGTAGCGCAGTCGGCACGCGGTGTCGTCATATTCCGCGAAGAAGAGCGTGGCGAAGGCGCCGTCCGGCGTATTGTCGCAGAAGAGCTGGTTCACTGAGCGCAGGAGGCGCTGCGGCTGATCCACGGCGATGGCGCACTGGCTCCGCAGATTTGCTTGCAGATTGGCCATCAAGAGAGCGGCCGCGATTCCTTTTCCCGAAATGTCGCCGATGACAAATCCGAGGCGCGCCTTGCCGAGATCCAGGAAGTCATAATAATCTCCGCCGACTTTGCGTGCCTGAATACAAAGGCCTGCATATTCAAGAGTCTTCGAGGGCGGCTGCGACTGAGGGAACAGCCTGGCCTGGACCTGTTTGGCAATTTCGAGTTCCTGGGCGGCCCGCCGTTCGGATTCCAGCCTCTCTGAAAGGGCGCGGCGTTGCGCCTCGACCGCGTGGGTCACCTCGTCGAAACTCACCAGCGAAAAAGAATTGCCATCCAGATCCCTGAAACGCGTAAAGACGCCACCCCAAATTGGCGCCTGCTCCGCGCCCGGCGCCGATGCGTCCGCCGACTGCGGAGCACGCACATGCACTTCATACTTGAGGCGTTTCAGCCGTGGCGCGAACTGAAAGCGAACTCCGCGCTTGGTCCATTCGCGGTATTTCACAATCACATCCTCAGTGACAAACGTGACCGGCGCAGGCCGGCCAATGAGCTTGTACTGTTCCGAGCCTGGCTCTGGCGCGACCAACGTAAGGTTTGCGGTGCCGTCCGGAGGGGCGACGGTCACAAAACGACGATCGGGTTGAACGCGGGCGTCAAAGATCAATTGGAAGCCGAGTTGTTCAAGGTAGAAATTCAGGCTGAGTTCGAGATCGCGAACGTAAATGGTCACCGATTGCAGGCGCAGGTAAGGGTCTTGGCGGTCCAGGCGAACCGCGGAACCGTCTACCCATTCTCGAGGAGAATTGCCCATGGCCGAGATTATAAGGCGGAAGCGGTTGCTTCGCGTGCGTTCCTGAAAAGAACGATAGACTTCGTCTGGACGAGCAAACGTTGCGACGCCGGCGAGTTTGTCTTCCGACCAGCCGAGAGCGATGAGGGCGTGATACAGACGGGCCAGCGGCAAGCCGACAATGTTGAAGTAGCAGCCTTCGATGCGAGGAATGAACCGTCCGGCGTAACCTTGAATGGCATAGCCGCCGGCTTTGTCGTGGGGCTCGCCAGTCGCAAGATAGCGGGAGATTTCTTCAGCCGGCAGCATGGCGAAGTGCACCAGCGTGGACTCGACGAAAGTGAGCCGCTCGGCGTCGGGAAGGCGAATCAGGGCCACACCCGTGAGGACGGCGTGCGTGCGGCCAGATAGCCTTTCCAGCATATGGCGGGCATCGTCAGAAGAACGCGGCTTGCCGAAGATGTGGCCTTCAAGGGTGACCTCGGTGTCGGCGCCGATGACGATGGCCGGACCAGCAGCACGCGCGGCCACCAGTTCAGCTTTGGCAATAGCCAGGCGTTCAACGAGCACGTGGGCGGATTCGCCGGGGTATGGCGTTTCGTCAACGGCGGATGAGAGTGTCGTGAATGAGAAACCAGCGTCCCGGAGAATTTCGGCGCGGCGTACCGATGCGGAAGCGAGAATGAGCTTCATGCGGAAGTCAGATGACGACGGATTCCTGGTATTCGCCGAACACGCGGCGGAGCGCATCGGAAATTTCGCCGATAGTGGCGTAGGCTTCGACGGTGGCGAGAATGGCGGGTAGGAGATTCTCTGTCGTGGCGGCGCGGCGCTGGAGTTCGGCGAGCGCGGCCTTGGCGCGCATCGAGTCACGTTTGGCACGCAGGGCGTTCAGTCGGCCAATCTGGGAGCGCTCGATTTCCTCGTCAATGCGGAGAATGGGAATGTTACGCTCCTCTTCCGCGACGAAATCGTTCACTCCTACCACGATTTGATCTTTCTTCTCGACGGCACGCTGGAACTCGTAAGCCGCTTTCTGGATTTCCCCCTGAACGAAGCCAGCTTCAATGGCGCGCAACATTCCTCCCATCGAATCCACTTTTTCGATGTATTCACGGGCGCCCTTCTCGATTTCGTTCGTGAGAGATTCGATGGCGTAGGAGCCCGCGACGGGATCGACGGTGTTAGCGACGCCGGTTTCGTTGGCAAGTATCTGCTGCGTGCGCAGAGCGATGAGCGCGGCGTCCTCGGTGGGCAGTGCTAGCGCTTCATCCATGGAATTGGTGTGGAGGGATTGGCAGCCTCCGAGGACGGCGGCGAGGGCCTGAATCGCGACGCGGACGATGTTATTTTCCGGTTGCTGCGCGGTGAGCGAGGAGCCGGCCGTTTGCGCGTGAAAGCGCAACATCAAAGAGCGCGGATCTTTCGCACCGAAGCGTTCGACCATGATTTTCGCCCACAGGCGGCGCGCGGCGCGATACTTGCCAATTTCTTCCAGCAGATCGTTATGCGCGTTGAAGAAAAAAGAAAGCTGCGGCGCGAATTCATCGACGCGGAGCCCCGCATCCAGCGCGGCCTGCACATACGCAATACCGTCGGCGAGAGTGAAAGCGACTTCCTGTACAGCCGTCGACCCGGCTTCGCGGATGTGATAGCCGGAGATGGAGATGGTGTTCCATTTGGGAAGATGGTCGCGGCACCACGCGAAAATGTCGGTGACGATTCGCATCGCCGGGCGCACCGGATAGATGTAAGTCCCGCGGGCGATGTATTCCTTCAAAATGTCATTCTGCACGGTGCCGGAGAGTTTCTGCAGGCTGGCGCCTTGCCGCTTTGCAACCGCGACATACAGGCAGAGAAGAATCGCGGCCGTGGCGTTGATAGTCATCGAAGTGGAAACTCTTTCGAGCGGAATCCCATCGAAGAGCGTTTCCATGTCTTCGAGCGAATCAATGGCCACGCCAACTTTGCCAACTTCACCGAGGGCCAGCAGATGGTCGGAATCCATGCCAATCTGTGTGGGGAGATCGAACGCGACGGAAAGGCCGGCCTGTCCCTTGCTCAGGAGATAGCGGTAGCGCTGGTTGGATTCGATGGCAGTGCCGAAGCCCGCGTACTGGCGCATGGTCCAGAATCGGCCGCGGTACATCGTGGGATAGATACCGCGAGTGAAGGGAAATTCGCCGGGATAACCAAGAGCCGATTCGGCGTCCCGGCCGGCAAGATTTTCTTCCGTATACAGTCGATCGACGGGGAGACCAGCGAGTGTAGTGAATTTCTCTTTGCGTTCGGGACTAGCGGATTTGGTTTTGGTATCGGCCATAAAATGAACTCGTTCTTGCACCGGACAAACACTCAAAGTCACCCCGGCCGCGTTGGGGCCTTACAATTTGCGGGCCCTGCGGAACGAAGTCACGGCAAAAAACGCAAACAACAGAGCTACGGCAATGGCCAAGCCGATGAGCCAGCGGGCGACGTCGCGTGTCCACGCGCGCAGCGCGGCGTTAAACCAACCCAACGCAAGAACGGCAAAGACCGCTGCAATGGCCTCATGAAAAAGCTGGCGGAGCGCGCGCCAGAGCCGCCGAAATCCACCGTGCTGCGCTGCCGTAGCAGCGTTCGTGGCCGTTGACATAAGAGCATCTTAGCGCAAACCCGGCCGACATCCGAACGTGGAGACTGCCGCGCCCGGCGCCCTTAACACCTGAACAATGGTACTGTGGACGGATTAGAGACAACGAAGCGAAGCTCTCTTGTATCCAACAAAACGTGGGCCTAGAATGGCCAGAGAAGTACGGGAGAGGACGCCTTGCAACTCGACGATCACCTGAAGAATTTGCTCCGTGAACTGGGACACGCCATCAATGACACGGTGTCCGATTCCGACCGGATCACGGGTGCAATTGCCGGAGTGCGCGCACACGGCTACGATATCGTGTTGAAGCTGGACGCCACCATCGGGCTGGCAAAGCGCGACGCGGCTGCGGCCGAAGCGGCAAGATTGACGACACAAGACAAACGCTTCCTAGAGTCGCTGCGCATTCAGGTGGATCAGGAATCTCTCTCGGAAGAGAATGACAAGAAGCCGGCCCCCCGCCTCTCTATGACGCCCCAGGACGTGCGATTCTTGAAATCACTGCGGATTGCCACGGACGACTCGGAATGAAGAGATTCGTTAAAATTGCGGGGTTCGGACTGCCGCTGATGCTTGCGGCTGCTGGCATTTTCCCCTCGCCTGCTGCCGCGCAGGATCCGATAACCACGCCAATTATCATCGATACGGCCGTGCCGATCATCGTTGCCGCGGTGAAGCCAAAACCCAAGCTAACCGGACTGGATAAGTTTGAAGGCTTCGTGATGAGCGCAACCAACGCGCAGATCACCGTGCGCGCCAAAGGGGACGACTTAGCCATCAGGACGTTCCCTCTTTCGGAAGCCGCCTCCGCGAAAATGCAAAAAATCGTCGACAAAGGCGGCTATCAGTACGGCGACAAAGTGACGGTTTATTACGAGCCCGCTACTTCGAAAGCGTTCAACTTCAAAGGGAAACCTTCTAAGCCCATTTGATTCGCGGAGCCGCAACATGCTTCGCCTTCCTGCCGTTGCCGGACGCTTTTATCCCTCCCATCCCGCGGAACTAACGGCACTGATTCACAAATGTGTTGTCAGCGATCCGGCTAAGCCTCCGGTTCCTGTGAGTGCCTGCCTTGTTCCGCACGCCGGTTACGTTTATTCGGGACACGTAGCCGGTGCGGTGCTCGCGCGGATTGCGCTGCCCGGCAAAATCATTATTCTCGGCGTGCGCCATTATCCACGCGGCGAGGCGGCGGCGATCCTTTCGAGCGGCGCGTGGCGCACCCCTTTGGGCGACGCGCGGATAGACGAGCCGCTCGCGGAAGCGCTCAAAAAGGCATGCCCGCTGCTGTGCGAAGATAGTGTGGCGCACAGCGCGGAACATTCCCTGGAAGTGCAGTTGCCGTTCCTTCAAGCGCTGGCGCCGCACTTCACCTTTGTTCCCGTGGCCCTGGGAACCCTGCAATTCGAATCTCTGGTGAGCGTGGGAGAAGCGATCGCCCGCGTGCTTGAGGCCTCAAAAGAAAATGTCCTGCTCTTGACGACCTCGGACTTGAATCATTACGAGGATGACGCCGCCACGCGCATAAAAGACCGCAAAGCCATCGAAGAGTTGTTGGCACTGCAACCGCGTGGACTGTATGACACCTGCCGTAACCATGAGATTTCCATGTGCGGGCTTGGACCTGCGACAGCCATGCTCACCGCGTTGAACGCGCTGGGTGTGAAGAGGGCAGAGTTAGTGAAGTACGCGACGTCCGCGGATGTGTCCGGCGACCGCGAAGCAGTCGTGGGCTACGCCGGCATAATTTTTTCCTGACGGCCCGAATCATGAATGGTCGCTGTGCAAAGAAGAACGGCTCCCCTCTTGGGGAGCCGTTTCCGTAACTGTTTCAACCTCGGCTAGTGCGGGCGGCCGCCGCCGGAAGACGGATGCGAACCGGTCGCCGAAGGAGATGGTGATGGCGACGATCGTCCCGCGCTGCTGCCGCTCGAAGAGCCGGACCCGCCCCAGCTACCGCCTCTGCTGCTGGCGCTGGAACTTCCTCGTTCGCCGCCTGAATAGCGCGGCGCCGGCGGCGGAACACTATTGCGTGCCGGCGGTGACGAAGCGTTCCGCGCTGCGGGAGGAGCGCCTGCAGCGCGCGGCGGCGCGACAACCGTTGGCGTCAAACTGGTCGCCGCAGTCCGTCCATTTTCAACGTGCATCTCGCTGCTCTTCGTGCCAGACGAGGCCGCCGAGGACGGAGCCGCGGACGAATTGGTATTCACGAAGCGGCGCTCGCGCGGATCGTAAGCAATCGTGGGATGATTATCGACAGACACGCCGCGCATTCCGGATTTGCCCTCGACGACCGATCTTGAAACGCGAGCCGGCGGCGCAGCGGCCACAAGGCCGCCGCTCAAGCTTTCGCGCGGCGCAGACTTCAGCGCTTCCCATTTTTGTCCGCGCTCGACGGGGATAACCTCCACGCTCGAACCTCTCGTTCCCACGTTAGAGAAAACGCCACGCTCCAGATTCAGCGGTGTCTTGCCCTTCTGGTCGAGCGGATGCATGGGCACGATACCCACTCTTCCGCCCTGGCGAACAAATACACCCGTCACCGGCCGATAGATGGGATGTGGAGGATTAACGCGGGGAATGCCCCTTCGCGGAACGACTCCGTATCCCGGATACCCATATAGAACCGGCGGCGAATAAAACCACCCGCCGCACGAACTATCAAAGAGCCATCCTCCATAGTGATAGGGAGCCCAGCCCCACGGTTGATAGCTCACCCACGTCCACCCAAAACCAGGATCCGTAATCCATTGGCCATTCGTAAAAGGAGACCAGCCAAGGCCCGCTCCAAACGGTCTCCATCCATATCCATAAGCTCCACAGCTGGAAAACGCGCCGTACGTATACAGATCAGCGAATCCCGGCGCGTAATAGGGCGAACCTGTGTACTGCAGCGCCGCGCTCGTGGCAGTGGAAACGCTGTCGATGCGCCCGGACACCCACTGATCGAAGTCATCTTCAACGGGAAGACGGCCCACGCTCAGCGAAGAATCGTCGCCCGCCTTCATCGAAAGAGACTGCCCCTTTTCGAGCCGCGTCGTGTTCTTATTGTGCAGGACGGTTACGCGGCCCTGATAATCCTCGACCGTGCTCCCGTCGTCGTAATTATCCACCCGGAATGTGCCACGGTGCTCGGCTTCCACCGTGAAGTCGCCGCCCGTAACGCTGAAGTAGTCGCCGCCCGCAGGATTCACATAAAACGAAGCGCTCCCCTGCCGCAAAACCAGGCGCGTCGTTCGCGCGGAATCATTCAGCGAGAGGTCGTAGAACTCCAAGACGGTGTTTTCCTTGAGGAAAGCCATCGCCCCGTTCTCGAATTCCACTTCCGCGCGGCCTTTATCCGTAGCTAGGACATATCCCTGTCGAATCGGCAAATTCAGCCCCGCCGTCTCCCACGTGGCGCTCGAATCGGAGAGTGGATCGCCGTGCGTCTGCCGCGCGAATCGCACGTCACCCTGCACGAGACTCAGCCGGATAATCCGGGCATGGCTGGAATCCGCCATCGCCGGAGGCGCGCTCACGAAGAGCGCACTGAACAAAATGACGAAAAGGAAAGGAACCAGTTTGCGGGAAGTCATAATTCGTCCCCTTACGGGGCGCGACCCTAACTATTAGACGTTAAGAAGAACGCACAGGTTGCGCGCGATGTGCCCTGAACCATCGTCTCCCCCGGGAAAGGCGGCGTCAAGGATAGACTGGAAGGGCACGGCCTTTGCCTTGAAGTGATAATATTCCCTCCCGTCAAGACCACGTTTGGCGCGTTTCGATGGTTGTGGCTTAATCAGGCAGCGGATGGAGAGGCCCAATGAGCACCCCGGCGAAATCGAAGCATGTCGCATGGAAAAACGTTGAGCGCGAGCAATTGAATCCGCTCATCGACCGCGAAATGGTGGTCGGCGACAAAATCATGCTGGCGCGCGTGCTCCTGAAGAAAGGCGCGCACGTCCCGCTGCATCACCATCACAACGAGCAAGTAACCTACATCCTCGAAGGCGCCCTGAAATTTGCCATCGATGGCCGCGAAATCGTCGTCCGCGCCGGCGAAGTCCTGTGCATCCCGCCCCACCTTCCCCACGAAGCCTGGGCCGTCGAAGACACCGTCGACCTCGACGTCTTCGATCCCCCCCGCGAAGACTGGCTCAACAAAACCGACGACTACCTCCGCCACGGCCGCTAGCGTCCGGGCAGCCGCCGGACTCTCTTTTCTTTCTTCACTTCAACTTTCTAGTTTCTCCTTTCTAGTTTAAGTCCCCCTCCCCTAGTACTCCCCTAGTACCTTCCTCAGGGAATTAGCTGACTCACTTTTCAGGTGTTCACCGGATAGACGCATTCCATGGAATTGCTGTACTTTCCCGCCACCTTCTCAGCCCCGGAGGCCCCATGAGTTTTTCCCACCTGACGCTCAAACCCCTACCATTAGCGTTAATTTTTATTGCGTTATTTTTTTCTGGAGGTCGAGCGGCCGGTCAAAGTTCGTCCAATCCCGGGGTCGATCAGAACCTGGGCATGAATCCCGGCCAGACTTACCACGGCGATCTCGAAAATATCAATCTGGCCACAGGAAACTTATACATTGAACTTCACCCGGTGGAGCTGCCAGGACGTAACGGCCACAACCTCGATATCTCCCTCGGCTATAACAGCCAAATCTGGCATCTGGCTAACCAGGTACAGAATGTTGCTGACTCACAGGGGCAAATAGGCACGATAACATACTGGTGGTGGAGCACTGCCACTGACCCACTAGCGCAGCAGCATCCGGCTGGGTGGTTTGGGTTTGGGCAGTGGCCTGGATTCCTTTACGACCTCCAACAGCTGGTCTACCAGACATATATAAGTAGTGTAGGCTATAACCCCGGTTATTGGCGCCATGAGTTCTGCGACACGAACTTCCGCCTGGTCATGCCCGATGGTGGCGCTCACGCCTTTCCAGGCATGCGGAGAAACTGCTATTGGGATGACCAATCAACCGATCCACTCCCGTATCCAAACGTCCTGGTCGGCGATACGGATCCAGGCGACCCTTTGTGGATGCGACTCAACTGGAGTGGGCCTGCGATCCTTTACTCGGCCGACGGGACCCGCTTTGGCTCGGGGCCAAACTCCGAAGATCCAAACGGCAACAACATCACTCAACATGTAGGTCTGCCACTGCCGCCAACTTTCACGGATACCCTTGGCCGCGTCGTCCAGCTCCCATTCCAGCCTTCACAGTCCCAACAGCCACAGAATGGAACCAATCCAAACTCCATCATCTACGTGGACTCAAACGGGGTACAGCGAACCATCACGCTAAACTATTTAATGAACTCTACTACGCAAGGAGCATTCTCGAATCCGCCCCCCGCCACCAATAACGGAGCCGGGACGTATTCGATGAGCGCAATGACCTGCTCCGCCTCCAGTCCATGTCAATGGCAAGGAAGGCTATCCTCTTTGGTCCTCCCGAATGGCCTCACGTATACCTTTCACTACAACAACAGCTTTGGCGAGCTCGACCAGATCACCTACCCTAGCGGGGGTTATACTCGCTACGACTACGCCACTTTCCAGCACTACGTAGGCCCCCAGTCGGAAACTCCGCCCGCACCGTGGGACTATCGTGAAGTCGTCGCCAAGCATGTCTGCCGCGCCCCCGTAGTGCCTCCGGGAACCCTTACTTACACGGCTGCCGGTGCCGTACCGGGCAATACCTGCCCCGTGCCCGAAGACACCACGACCTACGCCCCAGTGATCAATTCAAATAACTACAACACCACCAACGCGTCGACCACCGTCACCGATCCTCTTGGCAACGTCACCGTTGTTCAGTTTGCGGGGGGGACTCCTCCGTTTGAAACGAAGCGCATGATCTACGACAACGCGAACCACCTCCTGCGCACCATCGACACCACCTATCCGACACAAAGTCAAAATAATCCCGGCAACCCAGCTGCGTGTCCATATAAGTCCAGGGAGACGACTACGCTGGACAATGGCATGGTGACCAAGACCGAATGGGACTACCAAGTTTCGGCGCGCCTATACGGCTTGCCTGCGATCGTCAGCTATCAAGTTTGTACGGGGAACGTCGTTGAAAAGCGCGAGTTCGCTTACGCTCAGGGGAGTCCCGGGCAGTTGCTGCGCAAGACCGACACGGCGTGGGGATACGGCACGCCCGGTGCCCCGTTCAACAACCGCAAGACTAGCGAAACGGTTTACAACGGCTCCGGCAGTCTCGTTACTCAGACAACATACGAGTACGACAACTACACTCAAAGCATATCCGCCAGCGGCGCCGTCCAGCACGACTCCGCCTTCGGCACGAACTACACAACTCGCGGCAATCTAACAGCCGTCAGCCGTTGGCGCAACACCGACAACAGTTGGCTCACTACACGCTATCAATATGATGATGCGGGGAATATTGTCTCGTCCACGGACCCGTTGAATCACACCACCACCTACAGCTTCGCCGATTCATGGGGCGATACGCACTGCTCACCAAGCAGCGGCAGCGCTGCGGCATACGCAACGAGCGTAACCAATGCGTTGAATCAAGCCGTCAATACCACGTACAACTCCTGTTCGGGCACGCTCGCATCTGCCAAAGACGTCAACAATCTCACCACAACTCATACTTATGAAATGATGCATCGCCGGACGCAATCCAACTTCCCCGATGTCGGGCAGGACACCGCCTGCTTTAGTGAAGTCAGCGGCTCCACTTGCTACAGCGCTTCGCTTCCGCTAACCGTTACCCGCACCCAAAAAATCAATTCCACTCTCACCAAGACTTCAAAGACCATCGCAGACGGACTAGGCCGCGTTACCCAGAGCCAGCTCACCTCCGATCCGCAGGGAACCGTGTTGACGGACACGAGCTATGACGCTCTCGGTC
>Ga0210407_10002616_pt1 | contig 15330 bp, 17 predicted proteins | sample IncBWC27MmetaG_FD_150860 | JGI IMG/M metagenome (GOLD analysis project Ga0210407, IMG submission 150860) | Forest soil microbial communities from Barre Woods Harvard Forest LTER site, Petersham, Massachusetts, United States - Inc-BW-C-27-M | ecosystem: Environmental > Terrestrial > Soil >...
ACGGCCTGCACCTCAAGGCGCTGCTCAATCACGCCGTGGGCAAGAGCGATGTCACCGTCGGCTACATCTCACTGAGCGTCGAGGACCTGCGGGAGCCTGCCCAGCGAGTCACGGACCAGCTGAAGCGGGACCGCCGATCCCGACAAAATTATCCAAGCCGTCAGACGCGGGCACCAAGTGTTAGATTCCATCCACTAGAAAGGTCTAGGAATTTGGGGGATGTACAAAAGCGAACTTTTATAGTATAACTATAAGCAGTCGCGAGTATATTTCCTCATTTATTCTTTCTTTCATCAGGTCAGCGGCTGCTCAAACGGAGGCAGCCAATGACGAGCACCAAGACCAAGTCCAAGCCGGCACCAAGCCCGGTACCCACCACCTCGACCGGCGCGCAGGGCGCATACTCACGGAGCACCTCTCCGAGGGTCCCGACGACGAGTTGTTAGACACTGCCGCTGTGGCTAGCTGGCTCGGCGTCTCGGTCCAGTGGCTGATCCTGCTGCGAGGCAAGGGCGAAGGCCCTCGCTACTCAAGGTTGTCCCCCAAGATCGTCAAATACAAGCGCGGCGAGATCAAGAAGTGGTTGCGCAGTCGCGAGCTCACCCACACGGGGGAGCGGTTGCGATGATCGACGTGCCCGAACTGATCGGCCAATTCCAGCGCGAGGCCGACGCGCTGCTGCGCGACCTGATCAAGACCGAGAGAGAGCAAGAGCCCCACCTGATGCAGGAGGACTTGGCGGAGTGCATCATCTTCCTGTGCACGCGCTATCGCTGCGCCCTGGATGAGCAGTGCGACAAATTACAGAGCGCCGACGATCTGATCGACAACTTCTTCGCCTACGCCACGGGCATGATCGAACCGCAGGTGGAGAGCTTGAGACGAGAGATCCGCGAACAGGAGATCGAGGACTCGCGACCAAGCTTGATCGTCATCAGGAAGCATGGGGATGAGTCATGACCCATCGCGAGCAACGCATTCAGGCATTCGTCGCTGGCGCGGTCGTCATCCTCGCCGTCGTCGTCGCCGCGGTCGTCGTAACGGGGAGACCGCAATGAAGGAAGTCATGAAGCAGCGACTGGAGCGAGCGCTGGTTCGCCGCCCCCACACGGAGGAGGAGCTCACCGAGATCGTCGCCGAGATCGACCGGTTAATTCACGATCTGGAAGAGCATCAAATCCAGCTGTGGCGGGAGTGGCTGCGGAAGCACCCGAGAGAACGGCAAGGAGGACATAATGAAAGGATCTGAGGGCATGACGCCGAACGAGCTCCGGCTGAGTCGAAGGCGACGTCAAGAAAAATCAGCGGCAATTCGGATTTTTTATTCGACGGGTTGGCACTTGTAAGTACGTTGGGCTCAACTACCTCGAACTGAACACCGAAATAGTCGGAGGAGTGACGGCGGGGCACCTTGACCGGACCAAAACAGGCTAACCCACCCGCAACACTGCTGGCCTAATGCGTGAACCGACTACAGCAAGGGACCTCACGCACGGGAAAACAGGAGGCACCGATGGGTGTATTCCTTCTTCTCGAAGCCAGTCGGCCGCACGGTAGAACATACCGTTTCGGCTTTGGATGGTCCTTCCATCCAACGCTCGCTTCGGTAATCGCCGCACTGTCGCGGTTGATCTAAGGAAGGGGCACCTCGGCGACGGGGTGCCTTTTTCTTTGTGGTCACCTCTAGAAACAGAAGAGCAGAAGCTCACGAGACGTGAACCTCTGCTCCCTGTTATCACATCAGCGCCTTGATGATTGCCGCTATGCCAAAAAGGCAGGCAGCGACATTAAGCTTGATGATGATAGTAACGTGCCGTTGGGTCTTCATTATTGAAAGCCCTCAGGCCACGCCGGCGCAGCCCATAGGGGTTGCGTGAAGCGCCCAGTATCAACGGCGATCAACCGGCCGTTCACTGGAGTAGCGGCCCAACATCGACGCTCGCGAAACCGTCTCCGATGGCCCCTCGTCGTCCCCGGGTATCCATTCGCTTGGTCGCCCTCTCAAGGGCGACGGGCGTTCGGGCCGGGCGAGGAGATCTGGCTTATCCTCCCGCTGGTTGTCCCGACGAAAGGACAGTGCGGGTCGGGGCCGGGGCGGACTGATGAGGTAGATTCGCTCCTTTGTCTAGTGCTCAATCGACCTATCACCATCCGCGAGATGCGTCTCTGCGGCTTGCCACGTTGATCCGCAAAAGAAAACCCGCCGCTGGGGTTTGCAACGGCGGGCAATTCTCACGGAGAGGCCCAGGGACAGCGAGACCTTGGACCCTATGCCCTTGTAGCACAACCAGGAATTGTGGGCCAGGGGGAAGGAACTTTTTTATGGACACTCCCACCAGGCCTGCCTAGGATTGGGACCTAGCCCGCCGGTGTAGGGTTTGCACATCGGGGATAACCAGGGCTCTATAGGAAATGAAGCGGTCTGCCCGCCGCGCTCAAGGGGCCGGATAATCGGAGCCGCCAAAGCGGCTCGATCTAGACAGCGACCAACCCTCCGGCTGTCCAACGGTGCCGCCATCAATTCTTGCTCGCGCACGAGCGCGCGGCCGATGGCGGTATTTGGTTTCTTGCATCCTCCATTCGGCCCCGACTCTTTCGCGAGCAGTCACGGAGGAGGATGCTATGGCCGAGTATGAGTACCACTACAGCAGATTTCCCGCGCTCAAGGCCTACATCGACCGCATCAATGCAGTGCAGAAGAACCACAAGAGGTTCGTGGTCGAGCAGCGGATTGAAAAATATCCGAAGACGTTGGCCACGATCCGGATCGTGGACAAGAAGATCGACTGCGCCGCGGAGGAGTACGCGCCCACTGCGGAAGAGAGGGCGGCCATCGAGCTGGAGCTCACTGCGGTGGAGTTTCCCAAGAGCGTTCGCGCCAGCAGAGCGCAGGTGGAGGACCTCATCAAGACTGGCAAAATCCTCGGCACCGCATACATCTTCTTCGACCGCTTGCGTCAGGAAGTGATCTTCGTCCAGGACAAGGTTAAGAAGCAGGACAGCGACAAATATTTTGTGGCTTGGACCCTGTTCATGGCTCCTGGAGGTCAGCCGACGTGGAAGCAGATGGAGCCGGACGGCGACTCGTTGCCCTTCTGGAAGCCTCCAGTCAATCGAAAGAAGCCGATCATGGTCCACGAGGGCGCAACGCCCGCGGCATTCCTCGATGATCTGATCAACAACCCCGATCCCGAGTGGAGGAGGCTGCGAGCAAGCCACCCATGGATCGAGCACCTAAATCTGTTCGAACACTGGGGCGCGCCGGGCGGCGCACTGGCGCTTCACCACCGCTGCGATCTGGATGAGTTGAGCACGGAGGACCATCTGGTGTTCGCCTGCGACAACGATCGCAACGGAGAGATCGCGGTCCAGCTATTCTCCAGGGCGTGGCGGAAGGAGCTGACCATGCTGCGGTGGGACAAGCGCTTCAAGGTCGGATGGGACTTGGCCAACGCGGTGCCTGAGCAAGTCGAGCGCATACCGATGTGGTCGTTCGCGGAGCCGGCGACCTGGGCGACCACGCAGATCGGAGAGACCAGCCACAAGCGACCTCTCTACGCGCTGTCCGAGGTCTTTGCAGAGCAGTGGGTCCACGTCACGGAGCCGGAGCTTTACATCAGCGTGCGCTTTCCTCGCAAGATATTCGCCCAGAGGGAGTTCGATCACCACTGCGCGGCCTTCTCCGACAAGGGAGTGAGGTTGTCGGAGCTGCTCAAGAGCGCCGTGGGCGGCGTGCGCACTGTCAACTATCGCCCCGACTTGGAGACCGGCAGGCACACCACCTTGGACGGAGAGAAGTTCTTCAACGTCCACGTGCCGCGGAAATGGGCGCCGTACAAGAAACTCCCGGACGTCAAGCCGTGGGAGGACATGCTTGACGCTGTGTTTCCAAATCCGCTCGACCGCCAACAACGTCGAGCGGTTCGCCGCTACGCTCATCGCCATGCAAGATGGAGTATGCTCTGTTGCTCGTCTCGGAGACCCAGGGGCAAGACCACGTTTGCGGACGTATTGAGGGACATCCTGGGCTCGTTCAACTGCACCTATGTCAACGAGCAGCAGATCATCGGCCGGTTCACCGGATGGATGGAGCACCGGCTGATCATCTGCGAGGAGATTTACGCCGGGCACAGCGCGGCCGCCTACGACAAGCTCAAGGCCGTGATAACAAACAAGACGGTCACGGTCGAGAAGAAGTTTCTCCACGAATATGACATCGACAACTTCGCCCACGTCATTGCGTGCAGCAACAGCCTCAAGGCGCTCAGGCTGGAGGACACCGACCGCAGGTGGTTCGTGCCAGAGGTGACGGAGCACAAGCGCACCAGAGCGGACTGGGATGCGTTCTTTGATTGGCGCGATCACCAGGATGGCCTTCGCAAGATCGTGGCCTGGGCCCTGGACTTCGCCAAGCGCAACGAGATTGTGCGGAGAGGAGAGCCGGCGCCGTGGACTGCGGCCAAGACCGCGGTCGTGGAGGCATTCCGCAGCGATGGTATGCAGCAGGCCCAGGCCGTCCTGCAGTTCATCAAGATGGTCTACGATGTGGAAGGCGACAGGGAGAGGTTTGGAATGAAGCTCGACTCCAACAAAGCGCACATCGCCCGGCTGATTGAGCTCGCCAGGCAGAACATCCCCTGCCTGTTCTTCGACGTGGATGTGATCGACACCATTCAATTCAAATTCAACGGAGACGCCAGGCCGCAACACCAAGACAAGCCCGTGGCAGTCCGCCAACTCGCAAAGAAGCTGGGCTTCGCGGTCGCGGATCGCGACCATGCGATCAGGCTTCCGAACTGGAGGAGCGTGAGAGCGCACGGCATCTCCACGGACCAAGCGACCGCAGATGGAGCCATGGAATTGCTGCGGGACAAGGACCCTCACAGCAGAACGGACAGGGTCGAGCAGTTGATCAGCTTTTCAGAGTTGGCCACGGAGCTTCTAGGATCTCCGACGATGTGATCCTTGCAAGAGAGGGGTGGGTTCCCCACTGTCCACTGTCCATTTTTCGCGCCATTTCCTGTCACTCCCCCAAATTATTTCTCTCTCTCCCCAATAAAATAATTCTGTAAGGTAGTAGGAAAACAGCAAAAAAATGGACAGTGGACAGTGGGGAACCTGACCCTAGCTTCGCAGCCGGGGAGCGGCGCTATAGGCGGCCCGCCTGGTAAGGGCCATCCTGAAAAATGACCATGGAGAGGGGTTTAGCAGGGGGGTACTCTACTCCCTAACCCTGCCTGAACACCCACCAGCCGCGCCCCTCCAGCCTGGAACTTTGCCCCGCAGGGAGGTTTGCCAAGGGTTTACCGCGAGTTCAACTATGTCTGATTTCCCGCGCCGCCGCGGTCCAAAACTTTCGCGGAACTATTTTTCGCTAGTCCCCACTCCCCGAGAACGACATGCCAATCTTCTTCAAAAACCGCTTGCATCTAGCGGGTGTCCACAGATGGGTACACCCCCTGCCTGCCAGGGAGGGACGTCGGATGCTGCCATCTGTCCGGCCTCTGATTGCAGCGATGGAGCTGCGGGCCCGTATGGGAGTTCGCGGACCGGAACCAAATCATAAATGCGTGCTCCAGGCACGATGAGTACATCTGGTTCTTCCAGCCCCGTCTCGCCGATTGTTGCGCTCCTCAGCCCCGCCAGGCTAACGCCTTGGCCGCGAACGGAGCTCTGTAGTTTTCCTGCTTTACAAGTAACGCCCAGATGATCCGCGCCATTTTGTTGGCGAGCGCGACGGTTACCAACATGTGCGGTTTGCGAGCCAGCATCTGTTCGAGCCACGATCCCTTTGGCTGCTGCCGATGATGAGTAGGCGCCTCCAGGCGAGCCTCCTCGATCTGGCGGATCTGATCACTGACTAGCCGCCGGCGCTCCATGTCGCGACGCAGCTCAGCCAACGTATTGCGCGGTATTGGCCTCAGGTGTGCGCAAATCTTCAAGGCGTCCGGCGGCCTTCTTTAGCTTGGGATTGGTCAACCTTGTCGAAAAAGGATTGAACGTCGCAATCGAGTACCCAGTTGATCCGCCGATGCGCTCGCGTTCGGGATCGGGAAGCGCTCACCTCTTCGACCGGACGACGCTCCGCTGTGTTGGGTCCGTATTGGTCGGATATTGGTCTCAGGGTCTCGCCAAGTGTCTGAGATTGCTGGCGTGTGTTGCTGTGTTGACCTCTCCGCAATATTCGCCCCATGCTTTCTCGAATTGCGATCGGAAGTAGCCTCGCCCGCTCTTGCTGCTGGCGGTCCGGAAGCGAGGCCAGATCGTTTTGGTCCGAATCCCGAATGGCGAGAGCATTTTCGATAGTCCGGAACGGGTGAGCGGCTTCGGTTCCGCCCAATTGCCATCGTCCGTCGCGTGCAAATACTGCAAAAGCGTCTCGGTGAACATCCGATCATCGGCGTGCATGGCAAAGGCCGTATAAATGTCGCCGAGCAGCGTGACCTTCAGATCCTCATCTTGGCGTTCGGCACCCAAAATCTTCGCAGCGTCGCGAGCCTGCTTGCCCCGTCCGACGGTGTCCGCAATCGAGAACAGCGCTCGCCAACGATCGGCGGTGCGGCCGTAGAAACCTTTCGGCATTTCCGGATCGGTGTTGAGTTGCGAGTGAGCCTGTTGCGCCCAATCGAATACGTGTCGGTAGACCACATCGAGTTCTTCAATCAATACGAGGTTCTTGAAATCGAGGCGCTCGATCTTGGCGGTCCGTGGTGCGCGATGCATGTTGATGATGATCGAGCGTGACATAAGCGGCAGCGGCAGTCGGCCGATCGCACCGAATGCGACCGGGCTATAGAGGTTGAAATCTGTAGGTTGTCCCTGCATCAAAATCGATCGTCGGCCACCTTCGTAAAATCCATCGTTCAGGACCGAGCGCAAGATCTTGTCACCTTCAAAGTCGAGATTGTCAGCTTCGTCGAGCAGCAAGATCGGCTGCTCGCGGTCGATCAAGCGGGGTAGCGTGGCAGTCGAGATGTGTCCGGACTTGCGAGCGCGAGGGCAGAGCTTGTTGCAGACGTCGAGCAAGGTGCTCTTGCCACATGCTCGCACCGGGCTCAGCGCCGCTAACCGCGGTGAATGCGAGAACTGGCGAAAGACGTGCGTGTGCAAAATCCACAGCGTCAGCGCCGTATGCTGGTGGTGATCGAGGTAGAGGAAGCGTCGCGAAACCCAGTCGACGAGTTCGAAAGCGCTCGGGATCGGACGCTGCGGCGGCGTTGTCTCGTCTTCATCGTCCGCCGATTGCTGCTGCTTCTCGTCGGCCTCTTCCCTTTCGTCCTCGATCGCGCGATGCACCATTCGCTCGATGTCGATCCGCGTCAACTTGTGCCTGCTGAGGACTGCATCAAGGCGCTCTTCTGCGGCTTGGCGTTCCTGGCCAGTGCCGGCCATCATACGATTGAGGAGCTTCCGGACGGTCTTAGCGAGCTTCGAAAGCGCGAGTTCTTCAGGCGATTTCTCGGGCATTATGCACACTCCGCAAACTCCGCCACAGCAACACAGCCGAGCAAACACAACGGCTTAGCTCGGAGCCAGGTCGTCACAGGGCGCGACAAACGAGCGCCACACAACGGCACTGGCCAGCGTTGGTTCGGGAGGGCAGGCTGCGAGACAGCTCGCGCCTTGTTGCTTCCGACACAAGGCTCTGGTTAGGGACTCGACTGATGTTGGACGCATCAGTCGATTCCGAATCTTTAGTCCCGCGATCATCGCGTTCAAGGAAGCGCGCGGATTGTTACCGATTTCCCCAGCGTTGAAGAGCTTTAATGCTGCTGCCGCAAGGCGCACCCGTGACGTTGATCGACGATGTTGGAAAAATGGTCGTGGCCCTTCTTTTTACTGGCGCTGGATGCTGGACGCTGGCCCAAAGGCGCTGGTCTCTGATCTCTGGCTCTCGATGGCGAGGGATGCCGCCACGCACGACCGGGATGGATGTTATGCCGGGTGCCACAAAAAGCAAGTGGTCAGCTCAACGTCACACCCACGCATCTCCGCCGCGCTCGTTTCAACTTGATTTGTCCGCATTGCAAGGTGCGCCGGAGGACAGCGGGTTCCGCTGCTTGCAAACATGCGCTCGATTCCGAACGCGCGCCGTTCCGCTGAGCGCGCCGGCGCAAAGGTGGCAGTCCTGCAAGGGGCGGGGCATTGGTGGATGTGCCAGCAACCAAAACAAGGGGCTGACGCGATCAACGCGTTCTTGGCAAATCTGAGCTAGGTCAGGACTTTTTAGTGATCTCTGCTTCCACTAGCAACTCACCATGTCCGAGTTGGGTCATTCGCGACTGAGCCGGCCGGCCATGCCGCCCCTTGATGTCCGCTTCGCTCCCAAAGCGACCCGACAGTTTAGCATGGCGAAATGTCGCGAAGGGCCAACAGCTGACATCAGGCTGCTGCGAATAGATCAACCTTCATCGCCGCTAAGTTCACGCGAGGGTACAAACAGCGATACATTCGGAGATGCAGGCTAATCACTTCAATGTCCCCAACAGCTGTTCGAGCCGCCCTTCATACGCAGTAACTCTGGCATGTAACAGTTGTCTCCGTTCGCCTCGACGAGTCCGATAGTTTGGTCGATCAATGTCAAAGGGTCGCTGCATAGGGGGAGCTTCAGGTGATATTAATTGAGATATCCCGGATGCTGATGACGCCAATCAGGCTGTAGTTGTCGATGACAGGCAGGTGGCGAATATGGCCCTTGCTCATGAGATGATGAACCTGTTCGAGCGTGTCGGTCGAACTGCAGGAAACCAGTTGCTGCACTGAAATCAATTGCGAAACCTTCAGATTGACGCCGGCCGCGCCGTACTCGGCGACCGCCCGGACCACGTCGCGCTCAGTGAACATACCGACCGCGGTGTTGCCTTCGGTCTCGACGACATCCTTGACCACAAGCGCGCTGATATTGCTGGCGCGCATCAATTGGGCGGCAATGGCGACGGTCTCATTCATCCGAACCGTCGCGACGCGGGCAGTTTTCTTGCGCAGGATGTCTCCGACTTGCATCGCAACCTCCTTTAACCGACATTCCCCAGATGACATGCGTTCTGAGCGTCAGGATGCCCCCTTGGCCACATTGACAATGCGGATCGAGGGCAAACTGCGGGCCAGAGAGATCATTCCCCGCGGGTGTAGCGGACCCCCTGCCGACTCAGGCAAAGGACTCTAGCTACCGCAGTTTTGCTCCGACGCAGCCAAACTAATCGGCCGCTTCAGTGAGGGATTATTGCTCCGGCTTTTACAATCAGGCGGTCTTGATGTAATCGCAAAGTGCTTCCTGTTCGATGTCGTATTCCCTGATCCGCCATTTGACGATGTCGCCGATCGAAATCAGGCCGACAATCATGCCTTCCTCGACCACCGGCAAATGCCTGAATTTTCCCAAGGTCATCATTTCCATGATCGCGGCGACGGTGTCGGTCTGCCTGCAACTGACGACCTCGCGCGTCATGACCGCGCTGACCGGTTCATCCAATACTCTCGCACCGCGCTCGCCGAGCACCCGCACGATATCGCGCTCCGACAGGATGCCTTCGATGCGGCCGTTGCTCATCACCATTACGGCGCCGATCTTCCGTTCCGCCAGAATCTTGATCGCGGCCGCGAGCTTTGCGTCCGGCTCAACGCTTTGGATCTGATGGCCTTTGGAATCGAGAATTTTACGTACCGTCACTGTCGTCTCCCTCAAGCCGATCGCGCCCTTAGGCGAGCGCGGTCTTTGTTCCCCTGAGTCTTCCCCACGAAATCGGCGGTGCGATCCCGGTTTTCCCCCGCTGCTAAGGCTAGCGCTCGTGACTCCACGGGAAGAGCGAGGCCGGGAAATCTGCCGCATAACGGTGACCTATCGGAGCGCGGGGCTCTTCTTGTGGGGGATTTGGGTCAGGCTCCACCACCTTCCGATAAAGATGCCAGGTCGCGTGACCGAGCACCGGCAGAACGACAGCGAGACCGACAAAGAACGGCAGCGAGCCGATTGCCAGCAGTACCGCAACAATCAACCCCCATACGGCCATCGCAAATGGATTCTCCCTCACGGCCCGCACCGACGTCCGGATTGCGTCGATCGCAGTCGCATGCCGGTCGAGCATCAACGGAAACGACACAACACTGACGCACAGGGCCACGACGGCGAACAGGAAGCCGACGCCGCAGCCGACGATGATGAGCAACCAACCCTCTGGCGTCGTCAACACGCGCCTTGCGAAATCAGGGATAGTTGCAGCCGGAGCGTGGCCGAAGGTTGCAATATAGATCGCGTCTGCCACGGCGATCCAGGTCCCGAACAGAACGAACAGTAGTATGCCTAGCTCGAGCATGGCGCCGAAAGATGGTGCGCGGTACACCTGCATAGCATCCCACGCAGCGGCTTCCTCGCCGCGCTCGCGGCGGCGGCTGAGCTCGTAGAGGCCAAGCGCGGCAAAAGGACCGATCAACGTAAAACCGGCGGCCAGCGGAAAGAGCAGCGGCAGCACGGAATAGCCAACGGCCAGTCTGAACAGAACAAGACCGAGAACAGGATAAATCACGCACAGGACAACAGCGTGAGTTGGTATGGCCTGGAAGTCTTCCCAGCCGAGGCGCAGCGCTTCGCGCAAGTCGGAAAGGCCGATTTTGCGAACGACATAGGCGGTGGAGACGCCGAAGATTTGTAGTTTAGGTCTTGCGAAATACTGTGTGACCATGGCCCGGTTTCCTTGCTCGTGGTCGCAGGGGAAACGGCGCGCCTTCAAATTGCGCGCAATCAGCCTCATCCGCGAAAATCGCGATCGAGCCCGGCAAACCAAGTTCAACGAGAAGGAGCTTTGCCGGACGACGCCTGTCGCGACCGGTCCGGTGACCTTAGCGCGATGGCAGGATGCCAGCAAGATAGCGCACGCTTGAGTGAATTGTGCACCTGCACACATCGTTTATTGCGTTGCATCACCAAGCGGTTGGTGCTGACGGATCGCGCTGGTTTTACTAGAATATCTTACAGGGCAATTGAATCGTTACGCAGCCGATTGGCGAAATGGTCACTGCGGTTTGCGCGAGTGTGTTCCTTATCAGCCGTGGAGACAGTCGGATGCGCAGTCTCGTTCTCGTGCTCGGAGCCGGAATCTTCGCAATCGTCCCTGGGCATGCCCAGGACGCGGCTTCGGGTGAGAAGATTTTTGTCCAGTGCAAGGCGTGTCACCAAATCGGGGAGAACGCAAAGAACGCAGTTGGCCCGGTGCTCAACGGGCTCTTCGGGCGAAAGGCCGGGATGATTGAAGGCTACAGCTATTCTCCCGCGAACAAGAATTCCGGAATCACTTGGGACGAAGCCACCTTCCGCGAATACATCAAGGATCCGAAGGCCAAGATACCCGGCACCAAGATGGCTTTTCCAGGCTTGAAAGATCCGAAGCAAATTGACGATATCGTCGCCTATCTCAAACAGTTCGATTCTACGGGAAAAAGGAAGGCGGCGACTGTCCCGGCCGGAAGAAAGCTCGCGAAGGTGCAGTAGCGGCGCAGTCGGCGAAATCGGGTCTGCCGCCTTTAGGAGACTGCCTGACAGGAGTGTTCTACAACCGATGGCTTTTTTGAGAGACGTCGCCATGTCGCTTGCAAGACGAGGCATTAATATCATGCAAATCAATCGTTCAATTCTCCTTCGCGGGAGCTATGCCAACATCGGGGACTATGTCGCGCTGACGAAACCGCGCGTTATGTCGCTGGTCGTCTTTACCGCACTAGCCGGACTCATGGTCGCACCAGGCGGCATCGATCCCTTCGCCGGTGTCGTAGCTCTTCTTTGCATAGCTGCCGGAGCTGGCGCCGCAGCTGCGCTCAATATGTGGTACGACGCCGACATCGATGCGATGATGGCGCGTACCGCCACGCGTCCAATTCCTAGCGGCCGTGTATCGCGCTCGGAAGCATTGGTTTTCGGACTGATGCTTGGCATGTGCGCCATTCTGGCCCTCGGCACTTTGCTGAATATGGCCGCGGCTGCGCTGCTTGCTTTCACAATTTTCTTCTATGTCGTCGTCTACACGATGTGGCTCAAACGCCGAACACCGCAAAATATCGTCATTGGCGGTGCGGCTGGCGCACTCCCTCCGGTGATCGGCTGGGTTGCGGCCGCCGGAAATGTTGGGCTCGAACCGCTCATCCTGTTCCTGATCATCTTCCTTTGGACGCCACCCCACTTCTGGGCACTGTCACTCAATCTTGCCGGAGAATATGCTCGCGCCGGTGTGCCGATGTTGCCGGTCGTAGCCGGCAGGGCCGAAACAAAGCGCCAGATTCTTCTCTATAGCGTTCTTCTGGTTCCGATCTCACTGATACCCTGGGCACTGGGGTTCGCGGGGGCCATCTATGGCGCGGCTGCGGCGATGCTTGGAGCGATCATGATTTTCCTCTCATGGCAAGTACATCGGAGCAATGACAAGGAAAGGCGGCCTGCTCGTCGCCTGTTCGTGTTTTCGATGCTCTATCTGATCCTGCTTTTTGGTGTGCTGCTGATGAATGCTGCACCCTACGCTCAGTCCCACTAGAGCGAAGTCCACCGCTTCGTTTCGCAGTGTTTTCTGCAAGTGACAAAAATCCGTGGCACATTGGCCGATTCAGTCACGCGCCGCGGAGCTTGGTCGGCTGCTCTTCGCGATGCTTGCTCCCCAATGCTGCGCGCTCGTGATTGCGCCAGCACGTAAAGACCGCGTCGATGGTTCTCCTCGCCCCTCCGGCCTCAATGACAATCATGTCGCGAGTGACCGGCCGTCGATTGGCGGCGAATATTCCGCACCCTCACCCAGTTTTTATTGCGGTTGCGCGCATCGCAGCGGCGGAGTAGTCCAAAACTCACCATTTGCGAGATTTTCGGCGTCCTTCGATTTTCGACTTTTTCGACAGCATCGGTCAATTTCGGAAGTCGGCGTGTGCGACCATAACGTCCGCTTACGCCCCGCGAACCGACATCGTCAGCTTGGCCATTCAGGGCCGAAAAGTGCCATTGGCGGACACCCCTTCCTCCCTGAGGGCAGCGCAGGTCTGTCTAATATGGTAATCTGAGGAGTTCACTGACGAACAGTAGATTGGGAGCAGGGCGTTGCCACGCATTTTGGTCCTTGGCGCTGGGTTCGCCGGACTATGGGCGGCTATTGGTGCGGCACGCAAAATCGATCAAGTCGGTCCGGCAGCCTCGGAGGTTGAAATCCTGGTTGTGGATCGAAACGACTATCACAACATCCGAGTTCGCAACTACGAAGTCGACCTAAGCGACGTCACCATTCCGCTCGCCGATGTGCTCGATCCGATCGGAGTCAATCATATGAGAGCGGAAGTCCAGGCGGTCGATCCGTCCGCTCGGCATGTAACGGTTGAAACGGCCGTCGGCCAGCAGTGCCTAACTTACGATCGACTTGTGCTGACGCTCGGCAGCCAATTGGTGCGACCAGCCATTCCCGGCCTGGCAGTCCATGGCTATGACGTGGACACATATGTGGCGGCCGCCCGACTCGATGCTCACCTAGAGGAACTTGGTAAGCAGGCGCCTTCTGAGGGGCGCTCCACGGTTGTGGTGGTCGGTGCTGGATTTACCGGCATCGAGGTCGCGACCGAAATGCCCGCCAAGCTGGACCGGGCACACCTCTCAGGCCAACGTCGCATTGTACTCGTTGATCCAAATGCGAATGTTGGCGTGACCATCGGGGAACACTCGCGCCAGACAATCCATGGTGCCCTTTCGGCGCTTGGCGTCGAAACACGACTGAACGTCTCGGTGATCTCAGTCGATGCAAACGGAATCAAGCTCAGCTCGGGGGAGTTCATCTCGGCAAAAACAGTAGTTTGGTGCGCCGGTATGCAGGCCAGCCCAGTTGGCGCGGCATTTGCTACTGAGCGTGACCGCCATGGCCGCCTCCTTGTGGATCGGTTTATGCGAGCCACCGGACTGAGGCACGTCTTCGCCGCCGGCGATGTCGCTTCGAGCGTAATTGATGGCATTCATTCGACAGTGATGTCTTGCCAGTTCGCCAGACCCATGGGCCGGTTCGCGGGACATAACGTGGTGGCTGATCTGTTCAGTTTGCCGATGCTCCCTCTTCAGATCGACTCGTATGTAACCGTGCTCGATCTCGGCGCCTGGGGCGCTCTATACACCGTCGGATGGGATCGCCAGGTGCATGCGGTCGGCGCGTCCGCCAAAATGACCAAACAGATTATCAACCGCGAGCGTATCTATCCGCCGCGAACTCGTAGCCGTTCGGATCTTCTCGCGGCGGCCGCGCCTACCATCCAGGCACCGCCGGCGTCGCGGACGCCGCAGGCATAAACGAGCTTTGGAGTACCTGGTCCAAACCTGTTTACCCGCTCTATCAATTTGCTTTGCAAGACCTCTAACGTCATAGCCGTTTCACCGCCGGATGCAGAGCGTCCTGTCCAGCTTAGCCGCGCCAATGTCGCCTTTGGGTTCATTTGCGACCGAGCCCGCCAATATTGCCCACCAGTTGATGTCAGTTTTGCACCGAAAGCGACCTGAATGTCGCGCTCACGCGAAATGACGCGATGGGCCATTTGCAGACATTCCTCCGCAGCCCGTTTAAAGGACGCACCTAGACCGATCAGCCGACGACCAGATTGACGGGTCCAAGAAAATCCATCTTGCCGACATCGACTCCGCTGTGGCGAAGGATGGCGTATGCCATCGCAATGTGGAAAAAGGTGTTGGGGATCGTCATCTGCAGCAGGTAGTCCTCGCCGCGATGGCCTTGCCGGGCGCCCAGGAGAATTTGACTTTGCGCTCACTCGCGCCCGCGTACTGCACCTCTTTCACGCTCTCCACGAAAGCGACGGTCTTCCGGATGCGGGCGCGTAGTTCGTCGATCGTCTTCTCGTTGTCCTCGTGCTTGGGCGGCGTCTGCCCTGAGAGCCAGGCAGCCGCGGCTTTGACATAGTCGCAAGCACTTTGAACTTGGTAGATGAAATTCTGCATGTCAGGGGCGAGACGGCTGGTCATGAGCACGCCGACATCGAATTTCTTGGCGGCCGCATGCTGTTCAGCCTTGTCGAGACAGGTCTCCAAATTCTTCAGGCTCTGCGTGCACTGCGAAATCACTTCATAGTACATGGGTATTCTTCCGTTTATTGGTGACGCGTTCTGCTGCAACCCTGGCATGCGTCCTAGAGTTTTTCGATCTTGCTCGCGTCAAAAAGTTCAAGCGTTGTTGGGCCTGCGGCGAGCATTTGCAGGGATCGCACAAGTTCGCGCGACGCCGGCAATGCAAAGTGTTTCAGTAGCGCGTCGCGATCGGCCCATCGCTCGAAGAACACCAGGCGCAGTGGATTCTCGCAATCGACATGCACTGCATG
>Ga0210407_10002617_pt1 | contig 15329 bp, 11 predicted proteins | sample IncBWC27MmetaG_FD_150860 | JGI IMG/M metagenome (GOLD analysis project Ga0210407, IMG submission 150860) | Forest soil microbial communities from Barre Woods Harvard Forest LTER site, Petersham, Massachusetts, United States - Inc-BW-C-27-M | ecosystem: Environmental > Terrestrial > Soil >...
CGCGACCAACGTTGACCATTTCTTCCACCAGTGGATCTGGCGGGCCGGCGCGCCGAAATATGAAGTCAGCTACACGTATGATGACTCCGCGCACCAGGTGAAACTGAACGTCAAGCAAACCCAGAAAGTTGAAGGCATGGTGGATTTGTTCGACATGCCCGTTGAAATCGAGATCGCTACAGCCAGCGGACGCAAGACCTCCACAATCCAGGTGAGCAAAGCGGAAGAAAGTTTCACGCTGCCCGCCGACAGCACTCCGCAAATGGTGCTGTTCGATAAGGGCGACAACATTCTAAAAACTCTCGAGTTCAAAAAAGACGCCTCCGCGCTGATCTATCAATTGAAAAACGCGGAAACCGTGCCGGACCGCGCCGACGCCGCAGTCGCGCTCGGGGCCTTCAAAGACAATGCCGATGTCGTCGCCGCGCTCGGCAATGCAGCACAGCACGATCCCTTCTGGGGCGTGCGCGCAGAATCGCTGAAAGCGTTGGGGAAAATTGGCGGCTCCGCCGCAGAAAAACAAATTCTCACTTCAGTGAACGACCCTAAGCCATGGGTTCGCCAGGTTGCCGTGCAAGAGCTTGGCGGATTCACGGATGACGCGTCGCTCGGTTCGCAGCTCACAGCGATTGCAACCAACGACAACGCCTATCGCGTCCGCGCCGCCGCGCTTAACGCGCTCGGTAAAATCAAAGCGCCCAACGCCTACGACGTGCTCACCGTCGCGGTGAAACTCGACTCGCCGGACGACACTCTGCGCAACGGCGCTCTCGAAGGCCTCGGCTCCCTCGCCGACGATCGCTCCGTGCCGCTACTGCTGGAATGGTCCGCGCCCGGCAAGGCTTTCGATACGCGCGGCGCGGCGATCGGCGCCGTCGCCAATCTGGATACGAAAAACAAAGCCATCACCAAAACGCTCATTTCGTATTTGCAAGAGCCTTACATTGACGTGAAGTACGCCACGCTTTTTGCGTTGACCAAACGCGGAGACCCGGACGCTATCGCCCCGCTCGAAGCCATGCTCAAATCCGGCGACCTAAGTCTGGGCGCCGCCCCTTACATCCAAATGCAAATTGACGCTCTCAAGGCCAAGGCCGCGGGAAATCACACGAGCGGCCCCGGCGGCGGAACGGGTGGGAGCAATGGTGCGAATGCGGCTGCCAACGTTGATAGTGGTACAGGCACAGGAACCGGGTCCGCCGCTGGCACGAGCGCAGGACAAGGCGGAGCTTCGAGTCAGCCGCCGGCTTCCTCCGTGGCAGGTTCGGAAGGCACTCTCGACGCGCTGAAAAAGCTGCAGCAACAAATGGACGAAGTAAACGCGCTCCTCGCAAAAATCGAATCGCAAATTAGCTCAACCAAGAAGAAGTAAGAAGACGTCGCGCGGCCCTTCGTTGAATCTGCTCTTGCTTTTGAAGTTGTAGCGGGCGACTTCAGGCGGGCGCCTTTGACTGTGAATTCGTAGCGGCGCACTTCAGAGCGCCATCCGCCTCCCAGCAACGCGCGCTCGAAGTCTGAACCATCTCTGGAAGAGTGTATCCGTGTCATCCCGAACGCAGTCCCGCGCATTTTCTTTCCCGCCGCACTTCAGGCGGGCGCGGGACGCAGAGAGGGATCTGCTTTCTGCCAAATCTCCGAGCTTATTTGGGCGCGCGCCCGCCAGCCATCACTCCGCCAGCAAAATCCGCAAATCCCGCAAATTATTCCCCGTTGGCCCGGTAACAATGGCGTCATCGATCCGCGCAAAAAATCCATGTGCATCACTACGCCGCAAATATTCCCCAGCATCCAGCCCCATCGCCTGCGCCCGCGCCAAGGTCCCGCCATCCGCCACCGCGCCAGCCGCAGGACTGTTCCCGTCAACACCGTCCGTCCCCGCGCTCAACACCGCAATTTTCTTCCCGGCAATTTTCGGCACACACGCCAGCACAAACGCCGAATTACGCCCGCCGATTCCCTGCCCCGTCACCGGGCTGCTGACTTCTCCCCCCGCAAAAATCGCCACCCGCCTATGCGGATTTTCCTTCTTCAGAATTTCCAGCTGCGCCAGCAAATGTTCCGCGGCTTTTTCCAGCGGCCAATTATCCGTCTCGGTATCCACCAGGCACGTAAAACCCTCAGCCTCGCAACAATGATGCGCCGCATGCAACAACTCGCGTTCCCCCAGCAAAATTTCAAATCGCGAACGTGCAAACGCCGCATCGCCGCCCTTAGGAGTCTCGGGCGATCCGCGCCGCTCGACGATTCCACGCAACGAGGCCGGCATTTTCGCAAGAAATCCGTACTTGCGCAGAATGCTCTCAACATCGTCCACCGTGGATGGGTCCGGCACAGTAGGCCCCGAAGCCAGCGCGGATTCCTCTCCTTCCGGCACATCGCTGATCGCGAAGGTTAATTTCATAGAAAGGGGCGCGGCAGCCGCGAGCCGTCCGCCCTTGGTAGCCGAGAGATGCTTGCGCACGACATTGATCTCTTCGATCGGTGCACCACAAGTAACCAGCGCCGAATGCAGCTGTTGAAAATCCGCAAGCGTCACGCCAGGATCAAGCGGCTGCTCGACTAACGACGACCCGCCCCCAGAAATCAGAAAAAATACGAGCGCCTGTTCATCGCAACGCGCCAAACGCTCCAGAATCGCCTTGCCTGCCGCAAAGCTTTCCGCCGTGGGCAAAGGATGCCCGCCCACAAACGTTTTCCAGCCCGGCAAAGGCGACGAAGGAGCAGCAGGAACCACAAGAATTCCGTCAGGTGGAAATTCCGGCGTCAAAATTTCGTGCAAGCCCCGCGCCATCGCCAGCGCGGCCTTCCCCAGCGCAATCGCCACAATCTCACGAAAGCCGCTCAGGTCAATATCAGAGGAGCCGCCGACAGAAATCAGCGAGCCGCGCCGGTCCAGTTTTCGCCCAAGCGCCGAGGGAATATCAATCGCCGCCAAAGTATGCCGAAAAACGTGCTCAGCCGTTTTCTTCACAGCGCTATTTTAATCCCAATGCATCCGCGTTCAGCGCATTAGGCGGCCGCCGCCCTTCAAAAAGCGCCACCACATTATCCACGGCCATCACCGCCATCTTCGTGCGCGTATCGAGCGACGCACTCGCAATATGCGGCGTTAAAATCACATCGCGCCGCCCCAGCAGCACGGGATTCACCAGCGGCTCGTGCTCGTAAACATCCAGCGCAGCCCCCGCAATTTTTTTATTCTCCAGCGCCTCCGCCAGCGCCGCCTCGTCCACCACCGGCCCCCGCGAAGTATTCACCAAGAACGCCGTGCGCCTCATTTTCTCCAAGTTGTCGCGCGAAATCAGATGCCGCGTATCCGGCAGCAGCGGCACATGCAAGCTGATGAAGTCCGATTCACGGAACAACCGGTCGCGATCCACAAATTCAGCGCGCAGCTCGCGCTCTACATCTTCCGGCGCACGCACTGCGTCGCTATAAAGCACACGCATGTTAAAGCCCGACGCCCGTCGCGCCACGCCGCGCCCAATTCGCCCAAATCCCAGAACGCCCAAAGTTTTTCCCCACACGTCGCCACCCACCAGCTGATCCAGGTCCCAACCCGGCCAAGTTCCGCTGCGCATCCAGGCATCGCCTTCGAGCAGCCGCCGGGCGATGGCCATCAGCAAAGTCCACGCAAAATCCGCAGTCGTGTCGTCGAGCACGCCCGGCGTGTTCGTCGCCGCCACCTTGTGCCGCGTACACGCCGCTACATCTATATTGTCGTAGCCCACGGACACCGTCGCTGCAATCCGCAATTTCGGCGCGCGCCCCAGCAACTCTTCATCGACTTTCTCCGTGAGTAGGCACACCAGCCCATCCTTATCCGCCATGCGCTTCAACAATTCCTCGCGTGTGATGCGTTCAGCCGGCGTCCAGTAATCCACCTCGAAATGGCGGTCCAGCACAGCCCGCGCCTCCGGAAAAAGCGGCCGTGTCGAGAGTATTTTCGGTTTAGTCAACGCATGCCTCGTAAAAAATCCGTGCGCAGAATTTGTAACATATACTGCGAATTTAGCAAACGGATCGAAAAAGCGCCGACCCTGCGTTTGTTGAAACGCAAACGCAGTAATGGCGTCATATTAATGTGAGGGGAGAAAGACTCATGACATATCTACGAAGAGCCATCGTACTTCTACTCTTCAGCTGCTGCATCGCCCCGCTCGCCGTGGGTCAGCTCACGCTGAAAGTAAAAATCCAATCCACGCCCATGGAGCGCCAACTACTCTTCGCCAAACTCAACGAACGCGCCGCAACTCACCATATCCAGTTCGTCTTGGTCGAATCCGGGTTCGACTACCGCGTCGCCTACGGTGTCGCCGGCCCGGTCATAACCCCCTACGGCCCCGCAGCCGCCAGCGCCTCGGTAACGAAAGTTTTCGACCCCAGCGGCGCCGAACTCTTCACCTTCGCCCGCGACGGCCGCTGGACCCCCGACGCTGCCGCCAACGCCACCGCCAAAGAAATAATCAAACGCATAAGAAGGCTCCGCGGACTCTAGTAGCGCCACCACGCACTTAGCCCTCACTCGTTGACGCCCATCGCTGCACAAAGCTATAGTGACCGTGAGAGCGCGCGCGATTTCTTTCGCAGCCGCTGCTCCACACGCTCATGGATTCGCAACTACTCCGCGATCTGAAATCCCTCCTCGGCCCCGCAGCCGTCCTCCATCGTCCCGAGGAACTGATGCTCTACGAATACGACGGTTCAGTCGAGGTAGCCCGCCCCAATTGCGTAGTCTTCCCCCGGTCCACCGCCGATGTCCTGGCCATCGTAAAACTAGCGAACCAATATCAAACTCCGCTAGTCGGCCGCGGTGCCGGCACCGGCCTCTCCGGCGGCGCGCTCTCGCGCAAAGGCGGCATCCTCACGGTTTTTTCGCGCATGAATCGCATTCTGGAAATTGACATCGAAAACCAGCGCGCCACCGTGCAACCAGGCGTAGTGAATTCCGATCTCAGCGCCGCCGTAGCTCACGCCGGCCTCCATTTCGCGCCCGACCCCTCCAGCCAAAAAGCCTGCACCATCGGCGGCAACGTCTCGGAAAATTCCGGCGGCCCGCACACGCTCGCCTACGGAGTCACCACCAATCACGTCCTCGCGCTAGAAGCCATTCTCCCCACCGGCGAACTCATCCGCATCGGAAGCTCCGCGCTCGATTCGCCCGGCTACGATCTTCTCGGCCTTTTCGTCGGCTCCGAAGGCACGCTCGCGCTAATCACCGAAATCACGGTAAAACTCACGCGTCTGCCCGAAGCAGTAAAAACTCTCCTCGCGATTTTCGAATCTCTCGACGACGCCACCGAAACCGTGGTGGACATCACCGCGCGCGGCATCACCCCCGCCGCCTGCGAAATGCTCGATGGCTGGACGCTCCGCGCCGTCGAAGCCTACGTCCACGCCGGATTTCCTCTCGATTGCGCGGCCGTGCTGCTGCTCGAAGTGGACGGCGTCGAAGAAGCCGTCCAACAACAGGCTAAAGAAGTCGCCGACATCTGCCGCGCCCATCACGCCCGTGAAGTCCGCGTGGCCCGCGACGCACGCGAACGCGACCTGCTCTGGAAAGGCCGCAAGAACGCTTTCGGCGCTGTCGGACGACTTTCGCCTACCTACTACGTCCAGGACGGCGTGATTCCCCGCACCAAACTTCCCGCCACTCTTCGTCGCATCAACGAGATCGGCGTGAAATACGGCTTCCAGATCGGCAATATTTTTCACGCAGGCGACGGCAACTTGCACCCGCTGATTCTTTTCGACGCGCGCGACGAAGCCCAGTTCCGCGGTGTCGTCGCTGCCGCCGATGAAATCATCCAGTTCTGCATTGAGATGGGCGGCTCCATCACCGGCGAGCACGGCGTCGGCATGGAAAAAGACCGCCTGATGCCGCTGCTCTTCAGCGAAGCCGATCTCGACGTAATGCGCAACGTGCGCGCCGCCTTTAATCCACAGGGCCTGCTGAACCCCGATAAAATCTTCCCATCGAAAAAAGGTTGCGGCGAAATTCACGTCCGCCCGCTGCCCCTCGCCGGCGCGCCCAGCGCACCCAGCGCATAATAAAGATGACCTCCTCCGCCATCAGCGCCAGCGTCACCTCGCGACTCTGCGAAATCGTCGGCGCCGCAAACGTCGCCAGCGATTTCGCGCAACTCGCCACATACGAAATTGACCGCAAACTACCAGCCGCCGCAGTACGTCCCAGCACGAGCGAAGAAGTGGCCGAAATCGTAAAATTCGCAGCGTCGGAAAAATTGGCGCTGGTCGCGACTGGCGCGCGCACAAAATTGGGAATCGGTTACGCGCCCAGCCGTTACGATCTCGCCCTCGATATGACGCGCCTCAACAAAGTGATCGCCTACGATCCCGGCGACCTCACCCTCAGCGTCGAAGCCGGCGTGCCGCTTGCAAAACTCGCGCAAGTGCTCGCCGAGCATCGCCAATTTCTGCCGCTGCCCGTCCCATTCGTAAATCGCACCACGATCGGCGGCCTGATAGCCTCCGGCGTGGATTCCCCGCTGCGGCAATTTTACGGCACCGCGCGCGATTTTCTGCTGGGCATGGAATATGTCACCGGAGAAGGCGTCGCAACGAAAAGCGGCGGCCGCGTGGTGAAAAACGTCACCGGCTACGACATCCACAAACTAATGATCGGCGCGCTTGGCACCCTCGGCGTCATCACCCGCGTAAATTTCAAGACGTTCCCCATGCCGCTCGCCACCCGCGGCTTCGTCGCACGCTTCACCACCGCCGAAAACGCGCTGGACATGCGCCACCGCATCGCGCAATCCGCGCTAATGCCGCTGACAATGGAAATTCTCAGCCCGCGTGTGGCCGAACTATTTGCCAGCGACGCCGCCACGCGCTACGAGCGTGCCCCAATGCCCGAGAACGTAATTTCCAATAACGAATGGGCGCTCACGACGGGCTACGCGGGAAACGAGCAAGTACTCGATCGCTACGCAAAGGACCTAAAGCGCATCGCCAAAGAATCCGGTGCCACAGCAGTCACCATTCTCGCCGAAAACCTGCCCCCCGCCTGGGCCCGCAAGCGCGAGTTCATCCCCATCGCGCTAGCATCCTCACCGGCCACCACCGTCATGAAGATCAGCGTGCTGCCCATGCGCATGAAAGAAGCACTAGCCGCCGCGCAAAAAGCAGCCGAAGGCTGCAATCTCCGCTGGGCCGCCATGGCCCGCGGCCTAGGCATAATTTATCTCGCAATCTTGCCGAACGATCACACCGAGGAATACCGTGAGCGCGTTGCCAACGCCACCACCGCTATACAAGAAGCCTGCGCCAAACTAACAGGCCACGCCACAATCCCCTGGGCCCCCGCCGAATGGAAGACCACGCTGCAAATCTGGGGCCCCCCGCGCCCAGACGCCGCGCAAATGCAAAAACTAAAATCCGTCTTCGACCCACAAGAATTCCTAAGCCCCGGCCGCTTCTCCCCGAATCTGTAGCGCCGGTCCCGCAAAGCGGGTGCTCTACGAAAGCCAAATCAACACCTGCTTCTGAATTTCCCAAGTCTCGTCGCATTTGGATAATACATAAAACTTTCCGGAGCCTCCCAGCAAGCCGCTCTGATGCACTACATACACAAGAGCTTGGTCTTTATGGGCGTTAAAGCCGACCCGCGTGAATGCAATGACGCCCGGCGCTCCGGGGTACTGCTGGTAAAATGGCTTCCAACTATCCCCATCGATCCTGCCGTTAGCATCCGTAACGAAAACTTTGTGAAGTTGATCGCTGGTCACCAGAATATACTTCGTCTTTAAATTGAACTTCCTTTCCAATCGGGAAGTTTTCTCCATCTTGGCTTTGAAATCGGATGTGGTTTCTGGATCGGTTTCAGGCCAGGATGCGCCGGTCCGCATCATTCCGCCGATGATGCCGATAAACGCCTGTTTCGTGTTGCTGCTCGTCTCGGCTGTTATGACGAACTGCTGCACCTTAGCGGAAGCATATTCCGAACTCAGCAGGGCACTATAGACAGCGTATTCTTCGGAATCTTGAATCGATCCAGGCTCGTCGCCCTGCCTCCACGCGTGCGACGGTGCAAGGAGAACTGACAAACATGTGCTTGCCACAAGAGCGATGATCACGCGGCTTCTCATTACAAACCTCACCATGCGATTCTGTAAGATGGATTCAGAAACAAGCTGCAAGGTTGGCAGGGGCCCGATTCCACTCTCAACGCCTGGTCAAGCCGTTGGCTAGAAACCAAAGTCGAGGGAGTTCCAAAATCACCGCGGCGCCGTCACGCGAATGCCGTAAGATACTGGCTGAATACGAATCGCACGAGGCGCTCAACGCAATGGCTTCCGAAGCCCAGCCACCAAATCCCGCGCATCCCGCCGCGCCCCCGCAATCAAACGACGCGGCCCAGCGCGAATTCCAACTCACGCTCAGCGGCTTTTCCGCGATCGACAAGCCCGAGTACGAAGACTACTCCCGCTGCGTGCACTGCGGTCTGTGCGCCAATAATTGCCCCACCTATCGCCTCTGGGGCCGCGAAGCCGATTCCCCGCGCGGACGAATCAAGCAAATGGCCCTCGTGGATCAGGGCCGCCTCGAACTCGGCGAATCATTCGTTCTGCACATTGACCGCTGTCTGAATTGCCGCAACTGCGAAACCGTCTGCCCCTCCGGCGTCGAATACGGAAAAATTCTCGAACTCGCCCGCGCGCAGATCGAACAAAAATATAAACGCCCGCTCGCCTCGCGCATCGCGCGCGATTTCGTCTATCGTCGCCTGCTTCCCTACCCCGGCAGAATCGCGGCCGCCGCCCGTGCGCTAAAAATTTACCAGCGTTCAGGACTCGCAGCCGTAGCCCGCGCCACAGGAATCCTCCGCCTGCTCGGCCTGCAAAACCGCGAAAAGCTCCTCCCGCGTATTGATTCCGATTTTTTCTTCGGCGACCTGGGCAAAACGTTCCCAGCAACAGGCGCCCGCCGCGCCCGAGTGGCATTCTTCGCCGGGTGCGTCGCGCAAGTCACCTTCAGCGATCTAAATCGCGCCACCATCCGCGTCCTGCAAGCCAACGGCTGCGAAGTAGTCGTCCCCGCGGCGCAAACCTGCTGCGGCGCGTTGGCAGCACACGCAGGCGTACGCGACGTAGCCCGCGAACTAGCGCGCAAGAACTTCGACGCGTTCCTCTCCGACGACTTCGACGCCATCATCACCAACGCAGCCGGCTGCGGCTCCACTCTGAAGGAATACGCGCACCTCTTCAACGAAGACAGTACTTCGCACTCGCGCGCAGAAAAATTCTCCGCGAAAATTCGCGACATCAGCGAATTTCTCGCCGACCTCGGCCTCACCGCACCGCTGCGTCCGCTGCCCGTGCGCGTCACCTATCAGGATTCTTGCCACCTGGTCCATGGCCAGAAAATCCGCGAAGCTCCGCGCCAGTTGCTCCGCGCCATCCCCGGCTTGGACTTCGTCGAAATGCCGCTAGCCGACCAATGCTGCGGCTCCGCCGGCGTCTACAACGTCACAGACACCGAAACCGCGCTAGAACTACTCGGCCGCAAGATGGACAGCGTGCAACAAACCAAAGCCCAAATAATCGCCACAGCCAATCCCGGCTGCATCCTGCAACTCCGCGCCGGCGCCGCCCTCCGCCGCACCAACCAGGAAGTCCTGCACGTAGTTGAACTCCTCGACCGCGCCCTTACATAGCAGCATGCAGAGCGTAGCCGCATATGGAGCGCGGAGGCTTGTGAATCGCGCTGCAGCGCGATTCATCCTGAGATCCCGTCCCGCGACTGCGGAACGGGATCGAAGAGCTGCGCCCGAACCTGCCACGATGTCAGCCCGTCACAAACCCGTAGGGGCGGGTCTCAGACCCGCCCGCCGTCACATAGCCGCGAAGCATTTTGTTCCGCAATCATTCCGTATTCTCTGTTTTGAACTCGCCGGAATAATGCAAAAGGAAGGATTGCGGGCGGAGCGTGGGGGAAATTTTCCGCCCGCAATTTGAGGCTGAGCAACTGGGGCCGTGCAATATCGAACATCGTGCCGGTTATTCTTCCGGAGTCGGCGGTGCAGCCATCCGCGCCGCGCCACGTACGTGCGGGGTCACCTGCGCCACCGAATAATCCGCCGGCACCTGGAACAAACTCGCCGCCGGTTCCGTCCGCGCGACGCTGGTCATCTGAAATACGGTGTCACCCGAACGCGGATCGCTGCGCTTGGTCATTACGGCCATCTGCAATTCCGGCGAATACCAGCGCTCTGTGACGACCACGATCGGCTTCACGTTCCCAATCTGTCCCGCGGGAATGGTGCGCGTGTAACGCGTGCCTTCGGCCGTGACGCCACCGATAGTTTGCGTGCCCAACGAAGTGGTCACCGTTTCCTTGTCCGCCGCATCACCTCCAGCTCCACGTCCGCCCGGGTGCCCTTTCCGACTGAACTCAGCCTTGTCCGGAGGTGGCGGCATCTGCCGCGCAGTTTTCGTATCGGCTTCCAGAATATAATGCGTGCCCGCCACCGGATCATTCACGAAAGTCACGTGCGGCGGCGCGCTCTGCCCCGCCACGGCCATCGGCCCGAAAGCCGACAAAGTCATGTCGCGCCGCGTGCGCCCCTGGCTGTCTCGCGCAATCGTACCGGTAGAAGTGTGCTTGATCTGGTTTCCATCGGCGAGCGTCTCGGTGGATTCAGTCGAAAAACTCGCGCTGAAGGGCGCGCCCGTCACGGTCTTTTCGCCGAGCCCTGCTTCAAAAGCCAAAAATCGAATCTCGTCGCGTCCCGGCCCGTGCCCGTGTCCGTGGCCTGTAAGTGGTGGCGGAGGTGGCGCTGACGCCGCATCCTGCGCCCGCAGTCCAGCGCCGGACAGCAGCAGAATCATCGCCACCCCCACCATCGCAAAAAATTCTCCGCTCTTCCGCATCTTAAACTCCTCCGAAAAATCTTCGGCCATTACTAAAAATCCGTATCGGAATCAGAATTCGCATTGGCCTGCGCCACCAACCGAATTGCTTGCGGCGTGCCGTCCTGGCTCACCACCATGTCCGCCGTCACGTGGTCCGCCACGCCCATTCCCTCCACCGGCAAACCGTAAGAAACCAGCGCCGCTCGCGGCAGCACCACGCGCACCACCGCCCCTCCTTCCAATTCCGATGGATCGTAAGCACCCGGCAGCGGCATGTAAGCGGTGGCATATTCGCCGTCGTCCATCTGAGCTGCCTGCGCTGAATTGCCAGCCGTTTGCGAGTTGTTGTTGCTGTCCGGAGTGGTCACCGTCGCTTTCGTCGCCGCTGAATTATCGGGTGCCTGCCCGGCAGTCTGCGTAGAAATCTGCGTGGCGTTGACGCCGCCCGGCGTCACCAAATGTTGCCGGTGCAGCGAAAGTCCCAGCGTCAACAAAACCGCCGCGGCAATTCCGAACGCCGCGAGCTGCCAGCGCACTCCACGCGAAGCCGTCGCGGATTTCTCCCGACGAAATTCCTGCAGCAACAAACTTTCCACTCTCACCGGTGCCTGCAGTTCCGCGGACTCCGCAGCCACTTGGCGCAAGGAAAAATCCAGGGACTCCACCTCAATCAGCAGCGTCGCACAATCGCCGCACGATTCCGCATGAGCCAGCGCGCGCTCGCACAGCGTCGCCCCCTCGGTTCCGGGCCGGTCCAGTTCATGCAGCACTTCCTGAAATTGCGCGCAGTCCATGCGATTCATCCTTTGCATTTCCGTGAAAATGTCCTTGCCGGGTTCCTGTCTCATTCGCCCACCGCCGACGCGCGCCGCACGGGCTGCACGTCGCGCAATTTCTCCACCAGAATCGCCCGCGCGCGGTGCAGCCGGGAACGCACCGTTCCCACCGGACAATCCAGCGCCACCGCCGCGTCCTCGTAACTCAATTCATCCAGCTCGCACAGCACCACCACTTCGCGATAATTTTCCGGCAGGGTAGCAATGGCCTGGCGCACGCGAGTCACATTTTCCAACGAAGCGAACTCGTCGCGGTGCAACATGTACGCGCTGATGCCCGCGCCGTTGCCGTTCCCGTTCGAATGCCCGTTTCCATTTCCGTAGCCAGACGTCCCGTTCTTCCCGCTCGCTTTGCTGCGCGCCATGATCGCATCCAGCTCATCCGCCGATTCCGGCAGCGGCACGGAATTCCGTTCCTGCTCCCAGCGCCGCCGCAAATGATTCCGCGCGATGCCGTACAAAAACCCGCCCAAAGTCCCGCGCGCCGGATCGAACCGCCCGGCGTCGCGAATCAAGGTCATGAAAACCTCTTGCGTCACATCCTCCGCAATCGCCGCGTTCCCGCTCATGTGCAGCGCAAAGCGGTATATCGCCGGGTGCTTCCGCCGGTACAACAGCGTGAAGGCAGCCTCGTCCCCGGCCACCATTCGCCGAAGCAGCAGCCCCTCATCGATGGTTTCAATGCCCCTGTTCATCTCAGACGGTTGGACGGCCCGGCGCAACTCTCGTTACATATTCCCCCGCCAAGCCGCAAAAGTTCCATGAAAATCCAGCTTTTGACTCTGTAGCGGCTAGCTTCAGCTGGGCGCCTTTGACGTTGCCGTTGAATTTGCGAATCGCCCTGCAGGGCGATTCAACCTGAGATTCGGCTGTGCCGAATCGAAGGGCGCGCCCCTCAAGCCACCGCAGCCCAGCCAGCTTGGCTTTCGTGGCGGCGTCCGCCGCGGCGGGCGCCGTCGGCGTCGCGCCACCACTCGATGGCCTCGCGATGCCCGCCGCCACGAACCCTCCCGCCCTCCGCACAATCCCCTCCTTGACCAAATCCCTCCGGTTCAATAACGTATGGGCGGGCCAAAGCTGCCGGGCCGCCGCTAATCCATAATCCCAAGGCGTCGCCGCACAAATACTTCGGAGGAACCGCGATCATGCAGGAATTCGATCCTCATGTCTTAGAAGAAAAGCCCATCCCGCCGCCCGAAGAATTCAGCGAAAAAGCCCGCGTCGGTTCGCTCGATGAATACCGCGAAATGTACGCCGCCGCCGCAGCCAATCCCGAAGCCTTCTGGGGCGAGCAGGCCAAACTCCTCCACTGGTTCGAAGCGCCCAAAAAAGTCCTGGAATGGAAACCGCCCCACGCGAAATGGTTCGTTGGCGGCAAATTGAACGTCTCCTACAACTGCGTGGACCGCCACCTGGAAAAAAACGCCAATAAACCCGCGCTGATGTGGGAAGGCGAAGACGGCGCCACAATTCAATACACCTTCGCCGAACTTCATGAGCGCGTCTGCAAATTTGCCAACGTGCTGCTTACGCTAGGCGTGAAGCCCGGCGATTGCATCGCCATCTACATGCCCATGGTGCCGGAACTGCCGATCGCCATGCTCGGATGCGCGCGCGTAGGCGCCGTGCATTCCGTAATTTTCGGCGGCTTCAGCGCCACCGCCATCGCCGATCGCGTCGCCGATTGCAAAGCTAAAATCCTCATCACCGCCGACGGCGGCTTCCGCCGCGGAAAGATCGTCCCCCTGAAAGAAACCGCCGACGCCGCGATGAAGAATTGCCCCACCATCGAAAAATGTATCGTCGTGAAACGCACCAAAGAAGAAGTAGCTTGGAAAGAAGGCCGCGACGTCTGGTGGCACGAAGAGGAAGATAAAGCGCAGAAGGACAATATCGCCGCCCCGTTTGATTCCGAACACCCACTCTACATTCTCTATACCAGCGGCACTACCGGAAAACCCAAAGGCGTGCTCCACACCTCCGGCGGTTACCTGCTGCAATGCACCTGGAGCACTCGACTCGTCTTCGATCTTCAGGAGGACGACATCTATTGGTGCACCGCCGACATCGGCTGGGTCACCGGCCACAGCTACGTCGTCTACGGCCCGCTATCGAATGGCGCCAGTATCGTGATGTACGAAGGCGCGCCGGACTTCCCGCAGAAAGATCGCTTCTGGGAAATCATTGACCGCTACAACGTCACCATCTTTTACAGTTCCGCCACCGCCGTGCGCGCCTTCATGGCCTGGGGCATGGAGTGGATCAATCCGCACAAACTCACCAGCCTCCGCCTGCTCGGCACCGTAGGCGAACCGATCAATCCCGCCGCGTGGAAATGGTATTTCGAAGCCATCGGCAAAAATCGCTGCCCCATCGTGGATACCTGGTGGCAAACGGAAACCGGCTCCATCCTGATTTCTCCGCTGCCCGGGGCCACGCCCACAAAGCCCGGCTCGGCCACGCTGCCGCTGCCAGGAGTGATCGCGAAAGTTGTCAACATGAAAGGCGAGCCAGTCGGTCCCGGCGAAACTGGTTACCTGACAATCCAGAAACCTTGGCCCTCGATGCTCCGCACCATCTACGGCGACGACGAACGCTACGCCCGCGAATACTGGACGCGCATTCCCGGCGTCTACTTCGCCGGCGACGCGGCCCAGTGCGACAAAGACGGCTACATCTGGGTCCTCGGCCGCGTGGACGACGTCATCAAAGTCGCCGGCCACCGCCTCAGCTCCATGGAAATCGAAAGCGTCCTGGTAAGCCATCCCGCCGTAGCGGAAGCCGCAGTCGTAGCGCGTCCCGACGAAATCAAAGGCGAAGCCATCGTCTGCTTCGTAGCCCTACGCGTAGGTCACCAACCCAGCCCAGAACTACGGAAGGAATTGATGGATTACGTAGCCAACACCATCGGCTCCATCGCGCGTCCCTCCGACGTTCGCTTCACTCCCCTACTCCCCAAAACGCGCAGCGGCAAAATCATGCGCCGCCTCCTCCGCGAACTGGCCACCAAGGGAAGCGTAACCGGCGACACCACCACCCTGGAAGATATGGCCGTAATCGAGCGCCTGCTAAAAGCCCAAGCCGACGACGAGGAATAACCTACCCTCAGACAGACCTCGACTGTGTTTGCGACAAACTCGATCGCGAAGGGGAATTGTTGCCGCTCCACGCCGTTAGAGCGCGTCTCTGCGAGGCTCGTCGAATTCAAGAAGGATCTTGAACCCAATCACATCCGCTCCAAACCGTATTTTCAGTTCCTTGATTCCAAACGCAAAATTTTTCGGTGGTGATCCAACCGACGCCGCTTGCGGATCCTCGGGCAGCCTCCACGAAAAATTGCAATGCGGGCACGCGGTGGGAATATCGCGGATGTCGTCAGGTGAAACCGTGAGCCGGGACTTGCATTGATGGCATTCAAACGTGATGGCGCGTATCTCTTCCAGACCCACCACGATTTTGCGCTCGAAGGTCACGATGCCGAAGTGTATCACGGCAAAGCGCGGCCACGCTCATCTCCACCCGCGTCTCAACGCAGCCACAACTGCATGATATGAAACAGCCCCGCCCCCATCAGCGCCGCCCCCGGAATCGTCAGCACCCAGGCCCACACGATCCG
>Ga0210407_10002618_pt1 | contig 15327 bp, 20 predicted proteins | sample IncBWC27MmetaG_FD_150860 | JGI IMG/M metagenome (GOLD analysis project Ga0210407, IMG submission 150860) | Forest soil microbial communities from Barre Woods Harvard Forest LTER site, Petersham, Massachusetts, United States - Inc-BW-C-27-M | ecosystem: Environmental > Terrestrial > Soil >...
GGGCTCAGTTGCCCTTCCCCATTCCGCGGAATCGATCCGAACCTTGCCCCGCAGTCAAAGAGACAAAATAGCGACGCTCTTCTCAGGAAGTCCTGAGAAGTTCATAAGGAATCCATAAGTTCATCTCGGCGAGGTCTAAGAAAATAAATCACTTAGAGTGGTTCCAAGTTCACCGCTGGCAATACAAATCAGCGTTTGATGATATTCAAACTTTGCGTTTGCCTTGGTGTCGCTGGAGGGCCAAGGATTGTCGCCAGAACGGTTTCCCATGGCGTGTAGGTTCCCACTGCCGTTCCCTAAGTCTTGTTACCAAGGGAGGAAACGAAGATGAAAAAGCCGGTATTGGTTTCGATGATCTCCTTCCTAGCCTTGATGCCCATCAGGGCTCAAGGCGGGCAGAACGCGGACTCGGCGCGACACAGCAACTTTGATGGGCAGAAAAAGTCCAAGAAGGCGACCAGCATCTCGGGCATGGTCGGTAGCGATTGCAAGACCTTCACCGCGGATAAGGACAGCAGGATTTGGAAGCTTAACAACCCAGAGGCTTTAACCGGGATCGAAGGGCGTCATGTAAGGGTGAGGGCGCACATAGACGCGGCCCAAAGCCAACTTCAAATCGTGTCAGTTCACGCGATTGCTGAGGAACAAACTGGAATAAGGCTCCATGACGCCGCCTTCAGAAGGTAACCGACCCATAACCCCGCAACGGGTTTCCCGCAGCCGTCTGCAAATTACTCCGTGCCTCGCGTGAGCTGACCCCATTCTATCTTTATTCGCTGCGGGTTGTCGTCGTGTCGGCCTGCGCAACCGAATCGGTGGCAGCTTCACCGGTGATGAGGCGGGCGCCGCGGCTGAAGGTCAGATATTCGAATCCCCATTGGATGAAAACGCTGACGCGGCTCTGAAACTCCACGATGTAAATCAGGTGAATAAAGAGCCACATAAGCCAGGCGAGCAGCCCGGAGACATGGATGCCAAAAATATTGGCGACCGCGGCGGCGCGGCCGATGACCGCCATCTCTCCCTTATTAAAATAACGAAACGGCGGAGGCGCTGGCTTGCCTGCGACGCGCGCGCGAATGACCTTTGCTAGATAGGCGCCGCCCTGCATTGCGACTTGCGCGACACCAGGTAGCGGGGTTCCCTTCTCATCGACGGCATGAGCAAGATCGCCGATGATAAAAATATCTGGGAAATTAGGAATGGTCAGGTCGCGGTTCATCTTGATCCGGCCGCTGCGGTCTGATTCCGCATTCGTGCGCTCGGCAAGCTTCCTGCCGAACTCGGTGGCCATTACCCCGCCGGCCCACAGCACCGTCTTGGCTCCCAGCCTCTCATTCGAATCGCCGTGCTTGTACGTCACGCCGGCTGCGTCGATGTTCGTTACCATCACGCCCTTGATCACTTCCACGCCGAGGCCGGTGACCAATTTCTCCGCCTTGGCCGAAAGGTCTTCGGGAAAGGGGCCGAGAACTCTTGGGGCTCCTTCCATTAAGATGATTCGCGCCTTCTGCGGATCAATCTTTCGAAAATCATGCCGCAGCGTCTCGCGAGCGATTTCCGCAAGCGCTCCGGAGAGCTCAAGCCCGGTGGCGCCGGCTCCAACAATAATGAACGTGAGCCACGCACCAGCTTCTTCCGGTGTAGCCGCGCGCTCGGCGCGTTCGAACGCGTATAAGATTTTGTGGCGAATCGCCGTCGCTTCTTCGACGGACTTCAGGCTGGGCGCCCACTGGCGCCAGGAATCGTTTCCGTAGTAGGAGGTCTGCGTGCCCGTGGCCACAACCAGGGAGTCATATTCGAAGGAAGCGCCGTCGCGCAGCGTTACTCGTTTGGCCCGAGGATCGACGTCCACCGCTTCCCCAAGAAGCACTTGTGTGTTTTTCTGCTTGCTCAGAACGCCTCGCAGCGGCGCGGCAATTTCTCCTGGAGAGAGCGACCCTGTTGCCACCTGATAAAGCAGGGGCTGGAAAAGGTGGAAATTTCGCCGGTCTATGAGCGTGACTTCGACCGGCGCGCGCTTCAGGTTTTGAGCGGCAGCCAGCCCGCCGAATCCGCCGCCGAGAATGACGACTCGATTTTTTTTGCCCATGCGCACCATTCCCCTGAACGCAACCTGGCCCACTCAGGTATCATCTCATTTACTGTGCTGTGGAGAAAAACCACTTGCCTTTTCATGATTTGAACGCCGGATTCCACCTTCAGAAAAACACGCTGCGCTTTCTTTGCTCGGTCTTGATCAAGAGCGGCACGCGCGTCGAGATCTGCAAGCTGCTCGATCCCAGTGTCTTTGACGATGCGCTGCAGCGCGTGGTCTTCGAGGAAATTCGCCAGCTAGGCTCGATTGACTCCCGCCGATTGCGAGCGCTCTTGCCCGCTCGAGTAACCAGTCGTGGATTCCCGGATTTCGACCTGAAACAGTTTCTCGCTCCGCACGAGGTCAGCGAAAAAGAGATCGACCAACTGTTTGAAAGCGTGCTGCAGCTTCTCGATCTCAGCCATCCAGACCAAGAACATCTTGTGGATTGACAATCCGATGACGACGCGCGCGGTTCGCACCTGGAGTCTAGTTGAGGCGCTCGCGTTCAGCGCCCTTGTGGGCTGGTATATGTGGCAGCTTCAGGAATCGGTCCGGAATTCCTGGATTGTTTTCCTTGTTTGGCTCGGCGCTAGTTTTATTTTTCATAGGGACACGCCGAAAACGCTGGGCTGGCGAGCGGACAATCTGTGGCCCGCCACCAAGCGCGCCACGATGGTCTTCTTGCCGTGCATCTTCGTACTCAGCGTAGTGGGCGTTCTTCTCGGCGCATTGCATCGCCCGCTCAGCCATTTGCTAGTCCCAAACCATTTCTTCGGATACTTGGCCTTTTGCCTGTTGCAACAGGTAGGGCTGAATTCCTATGCCACCAATCGGCTTCTCGTCGCGACAGCGAGTGAACTGCGCACTTCCCTAATCGCGGGCGTGATCTTTGGCGCGCTGCATTGGCCCAATCCGGTCTTGATTCCTCTCACTTGGATTGGCGGAACGGCAATGGCCTGGCTTTTCGTGCGCGAACGCAACATTCTCCCGCTCGCCCTATTCCAAGGAATTCTTGGCACGCTGGTGTGGTGGGCATTTCCCGTCGCGTGGCATCACGCCATGCGCGTGGGACCAGGTTTCTATCACTTTCATCCGCGTTGACCGGCGATGCGCCTTGAAGTTACAGATTTAGATGGGCGTAGGGTCTGGCCGTCGATGGTGCACCTTGTTTCGACAGGCGCTTCCCTTTTGTGTCATTCGTCCAAACGCCAGGGATAGCTAGTCCGCACTTCGGGCAAGCGCCATTGTTGATGTGATTCTCCAGCACGTCATGCCAGGAGCGGCGCAGCAGCAGTTCCTCGCACTTCGGACAATGAGTATTCGCGCCATCGCTATAAATATTTCCTTCATAGACATAGCGAAGGCCCACTTCCAGCGCGATCTGCCTGGCCTGATCGAGCGTCTTCGGCGGTGTGCGCGGCTTGTCCTGCAGCTTGAAGTCCGGGTGAAACGCCGTGAAATGCAGCGGCACGTCTGGCCCGAGATGAGTCAGAATCCATTCGGCAAGCTTCCGTGTTTCTGCTGGATCGTCATTCAGAGTCGGAATCATCAAATTCGTGATCTCAAACCAGACCGGCGTTTCCTTCTTCAGCCACGCCAGCGTTTCAAGCACCGGCTGAAGGTGTGTCAGGGTAATCTTCCCGTAGAAATTCTCGGTGAAAGCCTTCAGGTCCACGTTGGCCGCGTCGATGTGATCGTAAATGTCGTGGAAAGCCTCGTAAGTGATGTAGCCGTTCGTCACCATCACAGTTTTCAGGCCATATTTCTTGGCTTCTTTGCAAATATCGATGATGTATTCGCCCCAGATGGTCGGCTCGTTATAAGTGAACGCGATGGAATCGCAACCATATTTCAGCGCCAGTAGTGGCACATCCTCAGGCGGAACAGGCTGCGACCGCACCTGATCGGCCCGCGATTTCGAAATGTCCCAGTTTTGACAGAAGAAGCAGCCCATGTTGCAGCCTGCCGTTCCCATGCTGAAAACACGGGTGCCCGGCAGAAAATGATTCAGCGGCTTTTTCTCGATGGGATCGACTTGCAGGGCGGCAGGCGCCCCGTACCCCAGGCTATACAGTTTTCCGTCTTGATTGATGCGGATGAAGCAGAATCCCGCTTGACCGGGACCGATGTGGCAATGCCGCGGACAAAGGTAGCAATGAACTTTCCCCGAAGGTTCCAGCTCCCACCAGCGGGCCTCGTGCAGATGTTCCGTCTTCTGGAGGATCTTCAGTTCTTCCATGGATCCTCCTCCTGGGCACCATTATACCTCCGGGCAGAGAAGTCGGCGCGACTCATCCAAATTCGTTGCGGTTACGTGCTTGAGCGTCAGGCGTGGCGGCGGCGCTGGAAGCGTTGTCGCTCCGCGGCCCAATCCACAAACCGTTCCATGTGGTCGCGGTACTTCCAGGCGAGGTGAAAAAACTTGCGGGCCGTCAAATTGGCGGCTTCTTTTCCAAGGAACGTCTCAAAGCGCCAGCGGATGTAAGGACTCTCCCAAGGCCTGAATCGATAGCCCCTAGCTGCGTTCCAGTAGTACTGCATTGTCTTGAACATTTCTTGCGCAATGGGCGAACCGCCCAGCCCTCTTCGTCAAGACTCTAGCTCCCGGCGGCGGGAGTGGAAAGATGCTCGTGAACGAGCATCCAGCTCGCACCGCGCTTCTCCCAAATCCCCGTGTACCGGAGCTCCATTTCCGTAGTCTTACCGTCCTTTGATTTCTCGAACAAATGCATTGGCACCGTCATCCACGCGATTGTCCCGCGGCGGTTTACTTTCAGATCCTTACCGGCAGTCAGCTTGATCTCCGACGCACTCTCCAAAAACTCCTTCTGAACTCCGTCGTGGTAATCCTTCCAGCTGTGATACGCAAACGGCGCCACATCATAAAAAACGAGCCCGTTCTCCTTGGCGTAGAACTTCGCCGGCGCTTCCGCATTCCCGGTGCTCCAGGCGGCACAATAGCTATCAATCAGCTTTCGAAAGGTAGCGTCATCCGTGGCCTTTTGCTGCGCCCGGGCGCCGACAAAAGTCAACAACGCACCGAATATCGCCAGCGCCACATACATCAGCCAGCGCCATCTCTCGGCACGTTTGCGAGCACCACTGCCCGTGGAAGCGGTCATTTCCGTTTCTCCAAGCAACCCAGAGACAAAAGTTTGCAGGTGGACGTCCCAAACGCGTGCCGCCTAACCTATTCCCATCGGGTTGATTTTGCAAGGCCTCTTATTCGCCCGGTTTAGACCGTCCGCCTTTGCGGCGCTACTGCCCCTCTCCACGCCTCCGTTCGCCGGTAAAACCCACAATCTCGCCGAATCCCTAGTGCGCGCTCCTTTTGGTCCTCCTATTCTCGCGTTGGGGCAGGAGACAGCCCTTCAGGAGGCCAGCATGGCAACGCGAAACACAGCTTCTCGGAGCCTGAAATCGATTGCAGGAGCGTTCCTCCTCGCGCTCGGCCTGGTCATTCTCTCTGCCAACCTGGACGGGATCGCGGCTTGTGCGAGCGCCTTCGCCAGCGCTTCTGCCCCTCAAGCACCGGAAGTCTTCACCGCACTCGGCCTTGCGGCGCTTCATGCCGCACAGACCTATGCTTTCGATCATGCCCGGTTTTCGTCGAGTCTTCAGCAGATCTTGGTATCATTCTGGCCTGTAATCCTGATCCTCGCTGGCGTTTTGTTGTTACGAGATGTTTTCCGCGCCTCCTTCTTAGGGCGGGGCGGTGATGTGAACCCTGCGGCGGCGGGGGAACGCTAATGAGTGAACCGAAGCGCACTGCGCACCTCGAGGACAACAGGAGAATCCCGTGAGCGACGAGAAAAATTTTGACCCGAAAAAGTCTGGCGACGACCTTCACGATCAGATTCCTCGCAGCGTTCTTGCCGGCTTGAATGACGGTGAGGATAAACAGGACTCCCGGCGGCGTCCCATGGTGGTCGGCATAGCGCTCCGCGGACGTGGCCGCGGCGGCATCATCACCGGTGTGTTCCTCATTTTGATCGGTGTCGCCTTCCTGCTCGATCACCTGGGAATCATTTCCATTGGCAACCTCTGGCGGTTCTGGCCCCTGCTCGTGGTCTTCGCGGGCGTCATCAACTTCACGTCTCGCGATCGCCGCACTTGGGGAATTTTCCTGATCCTTGCTGGCACCCTGCAGCAGCTCAATCAGCTGGGCCTCACGCATATCGGCTGGTCGCAGTTTTGGCCGATCATGCTGATCGCCCTCGGCCTTTTTGTGATGTGGGGCTCGTTTCAGTGGAGTTCTAAACCTGTTGCTTCCTCGTCAAAGGGGGGCGATCCCCGCACCACGCTGAACGAGGCCGTCGTCTTCGGAGGTCTGGAGCGCCGCATGACCAGCCCGGATTTTCAAGGCGGGGATATCACCGCCATTTTTGGCGGCATCGAACTGGATCTCACCGAGGCCAACATGGTGGCGAACGAAGCCACCTTGGCCATAACTGCCATCTTCGGCGGCGTTGAAGTTCGCGTGCCTCCCACTTGGCAGGTGGCCTTTCGCGGGGCGCCCATTTTCGGTGGAATCGAAGACAAGACGCGAACCGCCCGTGTGGACGATCCCGCGAGCCCCAACCTCAAAACGTTGGTGATCACCGGCGCCGTCATCTTCGGCGGCTTGGAAATTAAGAACTGAGCCCCTTCGATGCACCCGCTACTAACGCGTAACCGCCTGGGATTCTACCTGCTTGCATGGACTCCGCTGGAGCTGATTGTTGTCATTCTGATGAGCTCCGGCGGCTCCCTCAGTTGGCTGGAATCGTCGGTTATCGTGATCCCCCTTTGCGTGGTGTACGCGTTTATCTGTCTTTCCGCTTGGTATACGGCCAAGAGCGCCCCAATCCGTCGCGAAAGCGCCCTCCGCCTCATCGTGGTGCACTCCCTGGCCGCGGCCCTCGTCAGCTACTTCTGGATGGGACTAGGTTGGGTACTGGTGGCCGCCCTGTCAAGGACATCCGCATTTCAAGGGCTGGACCGGCGGTTTGCTCCGCAAGCCCCGATCATTTTCGGCGCCGGATACCTGCTTTACTCGCTCGCCGTAGCCTCTCACTACGTGATTCTTTCTTTGGAAGCCTCGCGGGAAGCGGAAGCTCGCGCCATGGAGGTCAGCATTCAGGCGCGCGATGCGGAATTGAAGGCCCTGAAAGCTCAGATCAATCCGCATTTCTTGTTCAACAGCCTAAATTCCATCAGCGCTTTGACGAGCATCGATGCGGCTCGCGCGCGCGATATGTGCGTTCTGCTCGGAGACTTTTTGCGGTTGACGCTGGGCCTGGGCGAAAAGAGTGCGGTGCGCTTTTCGGAGGAATTGGACTTGCTTCAAAAATACATGGCGATTGAGAAGGTCCGCTTTGGCGCGCGATTAACGGTGCTGGAGGAAATTCAAGAAGACTCCAAATCCTGCTTGCTGCCGCCTTTGTTGCTCCAGCCGCTCCTCGAAAATGCCGTCAAACATGGCATCGCCTGTCTTCCGGAAGGCGGCCAAGTACGTCTGGCAGCGCAACGCCAGAATGGACGCTTGGACATTCTGGTTGAAAATTCCTGGGATCCGGACTCCCCGCCGCGCCGCTCGGGTGGCCTGGGCTTGAAAAACGTCCAAAGGCGGCTGGAGGCGCGCTACGGAAAGGACGCCAGCCTTCGCGTAAATAACGAAGGCGAACTCTTTCAGGTTAGTTTGTCCCTCCCCGCGGAAAGCGAGGAAAAGCCTTGAGCCCTGCGCGTGAAGCAAAATGGAAGGCACTCATCGTCGACGATGAAGAGCTCGCGCGCCACGTGATACGCGAATTTCTGGAACCTCATGTGGAGATTGAAGTCGCCGCGGAGTGCGCCAACGGTATGGAAGCCGTGAAAGCCGTCGCGCAGCACAAACCCAGTTTGATTTTCCTCGATGTGCAGATGCCCAAACTGACGGGATTCGACGTCTTGGAGCTGATTGGCGCCGACATCCCCGTCATCTTCGTGACCGCGTACGACCAATACGCGATGCGCGCCTTCGAAGTGCACGCCGTTGATTACTTGCTGAAGCCGATCGGTCGCGAACGCTTTGAGGCTGCACTCGAAAGAGCAAAAAGCCGCCTGGGCGAAAAAATGCCGCCCGCGCATGAACTGGCCGCCACGGCCCGCCCTCCGCAACAATTTCTGGAACGCCTGGTAGTCAAAGACGGCACCAAGATTACGCTCATTCCCACTGGCAAGCTCGACTACGCGGAAGCCCAGGACGACTACGTCGCGCTGGCCAGCCAGGGCAAGAAGCATCTCAAGCAGCAAACCATCGCAGGCTTGGAAGCAAGCCTCAACCCGGACTGCTTCGTGCGCATCCATCGCTCCTACATCGTGAACCTCGAACGCGTCGTGCGCATCGAGCCCTACGGCAAGGACAGCCGCCTGGCCATTCTCACCGACGGCACGCGTTTGCCCGTCAGCCGGGCCGGCTACGCCCGCCTCAAAGCCCTCCTCGACGAGCGTCCTTCTCGATGACATCGAAGCAACCTCTTTCAATATGCAGGCTAACCGTCTTATATTGATCCGTAACCCGTTTGGACAATCGGATGCGGTGATGAAGACCGAAGTGCAACAGATCGTGCAAGCAATGTCGCCAGCCCAGAAATTGCGGGCTGCCGAACGGCTCTATCATTCCGCCCGGCAACTAAAGGCCGCTGCGTTGCGCGCGGAACACCTCGATTGGACCGACGAAGCCATCCGTCAAGCCGTTCGCAAGATCTTCTTGTATGGCCGAGGCTAACCTCTTTCTAATGTTCACCCAGCGGCTGAACACGCTGGGCGCAGCCTACATGGTCAGCGGGAGCGTGGCGGTCATCATTTATGGAGAGCCGCGCCTGACCCACGATGTGGACTTGATCGTGGTGCTTGATCAGGGGCACATTGCCCGCCTGCCCCAGGTATTCCCACCCGCAGAGTTCTACTGTCCACCGGCAGAGGTGATCGCGGTGGAAGCAGCCCGCGAACAACGCGGACACTTCAACATTATTCACCATGAGACCGGTTTCAAAGCGGATCTATACCTGAGTGGGCGAGATCCGCTGCACGCCTGGGGACTGGCGCGGGCGAGGCAGTTGGAAGTAGAAGGCCAAGTGCTCGTCGTTGCCCCTCCCGAATACGTCATTGTACGCAAGCTCGAATATTATCGGGACGGCGGCTCGGAGAAGCACTTGCGAGACATTCGTTCCATGCTCAACACATCCCCCGAGGCGATCCAAAGCGCCGAACTTGAACAACAGATTGCCGCGCGCGGCCTCCAGGAAGCATGGCGGCAAGTTCAAGAGCAAAGGGATTGACTTCTTTCATCACGCTGCGAGCGCTCGACGCGGCGCCCTTGTTCGCCCCGGCGCACGCGCTTGCCGGTTTGCCGCGCCGGCTCGAACGCTAAGAGAACCGCTCCCCTATTTCTTATTGAGGGCTACTTTGAGTTGTGTCTGAATGTTCTCCTTTACCTGTATGCTTCCCGCATACGATTCGTAGCCCGCAAGTCGTAAAACGAGATGGTACTGTCCAGGTGCAACCGGGAGAGTTACGGGCGTTTGGCCTGATTGCTTTGCTCCATCAGGAAAATACCAAACTCACCGCGCTCCGTGATTGCTCGTCGCTAATCGAATAACTTGTCCAGCCGGGTGCGGCGGCCTTCGCTCTTAAAGGCTGCGAGTTTTGACTTGCTCCCCGCCGTTCTAATTTTTCGTTCCACCGCACTACCGTTGTGGCACAATATCTCTGTTGATCACTGCGCCCCGGCTCTGCCGGGGCGTTTCTGTTTTAGGCCCTGTTGTAGCACAGGCACTCCTGCCTGTGCTCTTTCTATCAGCAATCCCGAAACTCAACTCTAAGGAGATTTTTTTGTCATCTCTCAGTCCAAAGGACCTCGGCACCGGGGAAGGAGACTGCTCAGAATTCATCTCTGCCCCTAAATCCCTTAGAATCAACACATACATAAAGTGCCCGCAGGTATTGATTCTAAATCACTTACATCAACATCTAAATCCTTTAGATGCAATACTTATGAAAAACGCGGGGCGGGGGTGCGCAGGAAGGCCGAGACTACACGTTCAGGACCAGGAACCAAGGACTAGGAACTTACAACTCCCTGCTCAGGCGCTAAGACGCCGCACCCAGATGCGGCTGGTGGCAGGCTTGCCGAGGTGCATGGTCTTCCCATTGGAGCGCAGCGTCATTGTTTCGTCGTACTCGCGTTTCAGCACTTCGACGGTAGTGGATGGCCGCAGGCGCAGCCCTTCGAGAAATTCCAAGAACTGCGCGTCCTTCTCGTAGACGCAAAGAATCTCGCCTGCTTCCTTCGCGCGCAAATCGGCGAGCAGTACCGCTCCCTGTTTACGAAGCTGCGCGATTCCCCCGCGCATTGGCACGCCATGCGGGCAACTCTTCTTGTCCCCAAATCGTTTGAGCAGAAGCGCTTCCACTTCGGGAGATATCGCGTGTTCCAGTTGCTCCGCTTCGTCATGGGCTTTCGCCCAGGACAGTCCGATCACTTCCGTCAACAACATTTCGGCGAGCTGATGCCTTAACGCGAGATGTTCCGCCCGCTTGCGGCCTTTTTGCGTCAGATCGATTCGCCCGCTGCGCTCCACGCGAACATGGCCGTCGCGCGTCATGCGCTTCAGGGCGGCTGTCACCGCCGGAGGCGTAACATTCAATTCCTCGGCGAGCCGCGCGCTGATGGGCATCTGGTCTTCTTGCAGCATTTCCCAGATGGCCTTCAGATAGTCTTCCTGCGATACGCTTGTTTTTTCTCTCCGCAACGCGACCCCTATTCCGTAGTTGTTTTTTTCTGCCGATTCTCTCTCAGGCCCTGCGCCAGTTGGTCGACGCGACGTTTGATGCCCTCAAACACTCGCTGATACGTTTCCGGCGCGGCCCCGTAAGGATCTTGCACCATCCAGTCCTCGACTTTCGCCTGGTCCCAGAAAGCTTCTTCCACAAGCTGGCCGGTCATGTTGATGATAATGTCCGCGGCATCAGCACCTTCCCGCGTGAGCGCATCGGAGGTCAACCTGTTCGCGGAGTAGCCATTCTGTATGAGCGTTTGCTTGGTTTGCTCGGCGATCGTTCCCAACGGACTCAAACCCGCGCTGGATGGTTCGATCACATCCGCCGCATCGTAGCGGGCGATCGCTTCGGCCATCGGACTCCGGCAGGCGTTCCCAACGCACACGAAGAGAACTCTCGTCCGGCTGGAATGCCGGGCACTGGAATCTGCCTTCTTTTCTTTTTCCACGTTTAGGATTTCGCGCGGCGCACCGCAGGATTCGTTCCCGCCGCGACGAGCTCAAGGAAATGTTCATGCACAGTGGTATCGTCTGTCAATTCAGGATGGAAGGTGGCCGCCAGGATATGATCGCTCTGCACTAACGCGGGCTTCCCGGCGTACTCCGCGAGCACCTTCAGGCCCGGGCCGGCCCGTTCAATGATTGGGCCCCGAATGAAAACCATTTCGAGCGGCTCGTTCTTCAATTTTGTTGGGCCGCTGACCACGTCGCTCGCAATTTGCCGCCCGTACGCATTTCGCAGCACCGTCATGTCGAGAAGTTTCAAGGAATCCTGCTTCGGATTCTCCACTTCCGTGGCGAGCAGTATAGCTCCGGCGCACGTCCCGAAAATTGCCCCGCCCTGCTTCGCGAATTTCTCGATCGCGTCGGCCAGGCCTTCTTCCTGCAAAAACTGCAACTGCGTGGTGCTCTCCCCACCCGGAAGGATCAAGCCGTCGCAGCCCTCGAAGTCGTCGGGAGTGCGCACCTCAACCGTTTCCACGCCCAGCCGCGCCAACATCGTGGCGTGCGCTTCAAAATCTCCCTGAACCGCCAGAATCCCAATTTTCACTTCGCTGCTCCGAATCTTGTTACCAACCCCGCGTCGAAAGCATGTCCTTCTCTTCCATCTGCCGGACATCGAGTCCGCGCATCGCTTCACCCAGTTCCTCGTGAGCTTCGAGCACGGCTTTCGGATCCTCGAAATGCGTCGCCGCTTTCACAACCGCTTTCGCGCGCGTCTCGGGATCGCTGGACTTGAAGATGCCTGATCCGACGAACACCGCTTCCGCGCCCAGGCGCCGCACCAGCGCTGCGTCCGCCGGAGTAGCAATCCCGCCCGCCGAAAAATTCGGCACCGGCAGCTTGCCGGTCTTGGCAATTTGGCGAACCAGTTCGAGCGGCGCGCCCAGTTCTTTTGCTTCGCGCATCAGCTCGTCGTCGCGCATGGTGGTCAGCTTCTTCATCTGGCTGACGATCGCGCGCATGTGCCGCACCGCTTCCACCACGTTTCCCGAGCCAGCTTCGCCCTTCGTGCGAATCATCGCCGCGCCTTCCGCGATGCGCCGCAGCGCTTCTCCCAGATTGCGCGCGCCACAAACAAACGGCACGCGGTAATCGTGCTTCCAGATGTGGTTTTCTTCGTCGGCGGGCGTGAGCACCTCGCTCTCGTCAATGAAATCCACTTCCAGCGCCTGCAGCACTTCCGCTTCCGCGAAGTGTCCGATGCGCACTTTGGCCATCACCGGGATCGTCACCGTTGCCATGATTTCGCGAATCACTTTGATCGAAGCCATGCGCGCCACGCCGCCTTCTTTGCGAATATCTGAAGGCACGCGCTCCAGCGCCATCACCGCGCACGCGCCGGCATTTTCGGCGATCTTCGCCTGCTCCGCGTTCGTGACGTCCATGATCACGCCGCCCTTGAGCATTTCCGCCAGGCCGACTTTTACGCGCCACTCATTCGATCCTTTCGTCCCGTTGCCGCTGCCATTCACTTTTTTCGCGTCCATTTTGCTTCTCCTCTCGCTCCTGGAAATTCTCGACGGTCTCTCACCGTCAAATCTTTTTCACTTCGATGCGATAATCACAAACCGCGCTTTGCCCCTCGCCAGCACTGTGCCGGCCGCATCGCGAATCTCGCCCACCATGAAAATGCTTCTTCCCTTCTGCTCCGTTTCGCGCCCTTCGACAATAATTTCTTGCTGCACGTTGACCGGCTTCAAGTATTCGATCGAGAGTTCGGCCGTCACTGCGCGAACCTCGCGAAACCGGCAGACCTTGCCCATCGCTTCATCCAGCAGCACCGCGATAATTCCACCATGCCCATTTCCTCCGCCGCCTTGGTACCGCTCGCCCAAAACAAACCGTCCAATAATTCGGCGGTTCACGTTGTCCTGCTCGAATGTCAGCTTCATTCCGCCGGGATTGTCTCCGCCGCAGCCAAAGCATTTATTCTTCGGATTGGGCTCCAGCCGGACGATGTCGGTCAAATTGTTCCCTCGCTCGCCTTTCCGTGCTTCTTTGTTTCGCGTCCTTATTTCTATTTCTCACACTAACGCTACGCGGCTCCGCTCCGCCCTACGCACTCCGCGCTGCCGCTTGCGCATTTCAATCTTCAGCAATTCCGCAAGGGTCGCCACGCCACGCGCAATTTGTTTTTCATCCAGGCTGGCGAATCCAAGCCGCAGCGTATTCGGCAGTGGCGCCTGCACATAGAAATAACGGCCCGGCGCAAACAGCACGCCGCGCTCTTTCACGTGAATCAACAATTCACTAGCATCGAATCCCGGCGGCAGCTCCAACCACAAGCACATCCCGCCTTCCGGCCGCGTCCAGCGCGTTCCTTCGGGCATATGCTTTCGCAACGCTTCATCCAATGCCGCCAGGCGCGAAGTGTAGACCTTGCGCATCTTCGCGAGGTGCTTGCTGAAAAGCCCGCGCCGCAGAAATTCCGCGAGCGTAGCCTGCGCAAGTTGATCGGTATGCAGATCGGTCGTCTGCTTCACCACGCGGAGTCGTTCAATCGCAGCCGCTGGAGCCACAATCCATCCAACTCGGAGCCCAGGAAACGCCACTTTTGCAAAGCTGTCGATGTGAATGACCAGGTTCGAACGGTCCAGCTGCTTCAGCGAGGGAATGCGTTCCTCTCGCGCGTTCAACCGCGCGTAAATGTGATCTTCCACCACAGGAACCTGATGGCGCCCGGCTAGTTCGAGCAATTTGCGCCGCGATGCCAGCGGCATCGACGTTCCGGTTGGATTGTGGAAGTCCGGAGTAAGCAGGATCAGCTTGACGCGATTCGCCGCCAGCGTCGCTTCCAGTGCCTCCAGGTCCAGCCCCAGCGGCTTCTCCGGTTCGGCGTAAGTGTTCATCGGAACGCTCAAGCACCGCGCCCGCGCACCGTGGAAAATCGCGACCGCTCCCGGATACGTCGGATTCTCCATAATCACGGAGTCGCCTGGGCGCACAAACGCTTTGCTGATTAGATCGAACGACTGCTGGCAACCGTCGGTGATGAGCAGATTCTCATCTTTGGCCGCGATGCCGTCGTGATGCAGCAGCTCCAGCAGCGCCGCCTTCAATGGCGGATAGCCATCCGACGGCCCCAGGTTCAACACTTCCGCGCCTTCGCGCCGCAGCACGGCGTTCACGCACGTCTGCAATTCCTCGATGGGGAAAAACTCCTCTGCCGGGCGTGCCATTACAAATGAAAGCGCATTTTCCGGTACGTTGGCAGTGAGGCGGCTAAGGATTTCTTCTCCGCGTTCATCGGCAAAAAGCAGCTCCCAGCGGATGCCGCCGTTGCCATTCAGGACCGGAGGCGCAGGCGGCGTGATTTTCAATCCGTTGCCATTTCCCTTGATAAATGTGCCGCGTCCCACGTGGCCCTGAATCAGGCCTTCGGATTCCAATTCGGCGTAAGCGTTCGCTACCGTCGTGCGGTGAACACCGAGCATGGTCGCAAGCTCACGGCTGGCGGGAATGCGGTCTCCCTGTCGCAAATCGCCCGCATGCACAAGGGCGCGCAATTGGTCGCGAAGTTGGATGTACAGCGGAACGTGACTCTGTGGCTGGAGATGAAGTGGAAGCATTGTCTCTCACCTTCGGCCAATTCTACCAGATATTGGCCTGCTGCAAGAGCCAATTTGTCTTTCAGCGATCGGGCCGGGTATCGCAGGCTGATTCTCTGAAGGAGGTCAGCAGAAGCCGACTTCACAGGACTAATCCCGCCGTCGAAGCCGGATGGCTTTTGGTTAGCCGACCGTCCAGCCTTTTGGATTATGAAGCCAAAGAAAAGAGCTGAGGACGGCTTCTTATTATCGTGCTGCACGTGGAAGTGCGGATCGTCAGTAGGGCCTCAGCTTAGGCCACGGAAGAAGGCGGTCAGGTCCCCTGCGACCGCCGCTGGTTCCTCAGCCGGGGCGAAGTGCCCGCCGCGCGGAAAGACTGTCCAGCGCTGGATGT
>Ga0210407_10002621_pt1 | contig 15323 bp, 11 predicted proteins | sample IncBWC27MmetaG_FD_150860 | JGI IMG/M metagenome (GOLD analysis project Ga0210407, IMG submission 150860) | Forest soil microbial communities from Barre Woods Harvard Forest LTER site, Petersham, Massachusetts, United States - Inc-BW-C-27-M | ecosystem: Environmental > Terrestrial > Soil >...
CAAAAGTCGCGATAGCGAGCGCTTACTCCCACTGCGGCGGTACCCGATTAACAGAATTGCCGCGATCGGCAACATCGAACTCAACCACAAATACCGCGAATTGTGAGCCGTGGCTTTGGTAGCCGAGGAGCGATTGGGAGCAGCCGTCGAGATTGCAAGACTAACACTTCCTTTCGAGGGAAGCGGGTTGGGCGAAATGCTGCAGGTAGACTCCAGCGGGAGAGCCGAACAGGTGAACGATACCGGCGCGGTATTCGACTGGAACCCTACGAATATCTGGTAATACCCAGTGCCTCCTGGCCCGACAGTTGGCGAGTTTTGCGCGGCACTTAAGACGAAATCATTTCCGTTTACGGTAACGATTGTGGATGAACCGTAGCTAGGCGGATAGTTCGTGTCACCGTTGTAGTTTGCGAAATACCCATCCGTAAACGCGGGGGTGATGGTAAGCGTCCCCTGCAGATCGAGGTTGCCGGTATACGGATCCTTAACTGTAGAGTACGAAACTGTTCCGGGAAGGCTGTTAGCATTGGCTTCGGAGAACGATATTGTTCCCGTTGGTGCAATCGTGGGGCTTCCGCCTCCCACGGTTGCGGTCAGCGTGGCGCTTGATCCTGCATTTACGGGGTTTGGTGAGGACTGTAGGTTCACAGTTGGGGTCGGGAATCCAATAAAAAAAGTAGTGCCAGAGGAGGTCGAAGGCTGATAGTTCGCGTCCCCGCTGTAGCTGGCGGTGAAAGTATAGTTGCCTGGCGTTGGGAACGGCGAACTCGCGAGGAAAAAGGCCTGATAAGCGACTGTGGGAGGGGTGGCGCTGACAACCCAGGAGGTGTAAGTTACGGTGCCGGACATCGGTTTGCCATTGGCGTAAAAGGTTACTGTTCCCGTCGGTGCAACCCCGGAACTCTGGGACAAAATATTGGCATATGCGGCATAGTATGCGCCCACTACGTCGCCACCGGCAAAGTTATCCGTGGCCGTCGTGGGCGCGGGCGTAATGTTTAGTACTGCTGCGGTTGAGCTTGAGTTGTAGCTGCTGTCCCCGACATATTGCGCATTCACCGAATCATTTCCACCCGGCAACTGCACCGTCTGGTCTTCAGTAAAACCAGAACTGTTCAGGGCGAAGGTCCCCGCATCGATCGGACTGCCATTGTCGGTTAACGTCACGTTGCCGGACGGACATGCCGCCTCACCCAGAGGACTGGGCACACAAGGTGTGCCCGAGCTTCCAAACACATCCACCCGCAGCAAATATGGGGATCCATAAACCGCCGTTGTCGCGTTGTTGCTGATTAGGTTTCCTTGCCAGTCAAAGGTCACCAATTCAATCTGCGGGCTGCTGTTTTCCTTCGCCAAGGTCATGCTGACTGGAGCGGACTCGCTGCCGCCGAACACGGTATCCCCCGCATAATGAGCGGTCACCGTATACGAGCCGCCCGGAAGCAATTTAGTGGTTCCCGACACGGCGCCATTGGCGAGCGTAAATCCATCCACCGCGACACCGGTGCTGGTCAGCAATGAAACATCCCCGGACGGAGTTCCGCTGCCGCTGCCGGGAGCGACGCTGATGTTCACATTGACCGCCTGCCCATGCGTGATGCCGCTGGTGGGCGGCCCGAGAGTAAGCGTCGTCGCCGAGGACCGGAACGTAGCCGTGGTCCATTTCGTTACCAGGTTCTTTACGTTCACCGATCCCAATCCGGTGGCCAGATCGTAACCCGTACCCGTGTTGTATCCGCTCAGGATTCCATACTGATCTCCCGGGGTTTGGACCGTACAGTTGGGAGTACCCACCACGCACGGCATGGCGATGGTTCCAGTGGTGACGTCGTTGAACACACAACTCGCGCCCGAGCCGTTGGTGGAATTGCACGACGCCGCATTCTGCATCCCCGCCAGCTTGTAGAGCACATAGTTGGCGTTACCTTGTCCATGCGCCGTCGACACCTGCTGATTGACCAGCGCCATGATGCCAGCAAACGCCGGAGCGGAAGCAGAGGTTCCACCAACTCCAAAGAATCGGGTGTTCGGGTCAGTTGGATTACAGGACGTAAGGCCCGGAGGAACCTGGTCGGCCTCGCAGATGATATAAAAACTCCCCGAAGGTGATCCGCTGGCCGCGTACAGAGAAACGTCGGGCAAGTCGCGGACCCCGTCCGCTGGAACCCCGGGCGCAACCTGCCACGAAGGCTTGGCATATCCACCGGTGCAACTTGAGGGATTTTGCCCGTCAGAAACCGTGCAACTACTCTTGCCCCCCGAACCCCCGATCACGTTCAGGAAAAACGGGTTCATTCGCGGATCGTTGCAGTTGGTCTCGGCGTTGTTGCTGAAACCCAGCAGCGTCCCAAACACAGGATTGGTACAACTATCGTCCCAGGTCGTCTCCGGAATGTAGCGGATCGCGGAGGCCTGCGTTGTGCTGTTGTTCGTAGGGTTCCAGTACTGCGTCGAATTCGTCAGGTCATAAAAATCCGTGCCGCCCACGGCAACGTTGAATGGCGTTGAAGCAAATCCGCTAACTTGCAACCCGAAATGCGCGGGCAAAGGAATATTGAAATTGTCGCAGCCTGCGGAGCCGTTGTCCCCCGCGGAAATCATCACTGTAATGCCCTGCGCAGCCGCCTGCTCCCACAGCGCGTTGTGGCCCTGATTGCCCGCCGTGCCCAGGCCCAACTCGCAAAATCCATAGCTCTCGCTCATCACTGGCGCCAGATTGTTGTCGATGATATATAGGTCGGAGAGATCGATCCCCGCGGTGGTTTCCGTGCTCTGCGAGACTACGAAATCGATGGTCGCTCCCTTGGCGACAGCGCTCGACCATTCCACGTCCAAGTCGGACTCGGTCTCTTCGCCGTCCTGCAGAATTCCCGGATCGGGCCCGTCGTGAATAACGTTCAAGGTCGCCGGCGGCAGTCCAAAATAGTTTCGGAAATCCGCAAGGTCCTGCGGATTGATGTCCGTCTCAGCAACAATGGCGATGGTTTGCCCGGTTCCGTCGATCGCGGGGGTGGCGTTCCACAACGGCGCCACGTTGTAGATGGTCGCGAAATCGTACGGCCCAACCCCGTAGCAGTTGTTCTGCACACCGCAACGCCCTGGCAGGGTGGTCGAGGGCTGTACCGGCGTCACTTGCCCGGATGATTTGTCCCGCGACATCGCGCCCGCAACATGCAGCATGGGCTGGGTCGGGAAATTGTTCAATGACAACACCCCCGCCACCGCCAGCGCCAGTGCCGCCGGAATCTGCGGGTCGCTGGCATTGGCCCAGTGCTGCTGGCCGTTCACCGCATAGGCATGGATCTGGGTGTGAAAAGCACTTTCCACTTGCGACTCCACGCCGGAGAACTCGATTGCACTCCGTCCGTGCGCGACGCGGTTTACCTGGAAGCCGTGCGACTGTAGCCATCCCGTAATCAGTTGCACATCCTGGTCCGACGGCCCGAACTGTGCGCCGAACTCATCCGGCGTTAGCCATTTGTGGTAGTTCGGAGAAGCTTTGTCCTGTTGATCGTCGAGCAGGGTGCGCAACGCAAAATCCTGTTGCGGGCTGCGCTTCAGCACCAGCAGCATGCGCTGTAATGGCAGGTTCGGGGCGGCCACACCGATATCAAATTGCGGCTGCGCCAAGGGATGCGTGTTCCCCTTGAGCGTGGTGAGCTGACTCTCATCGATCGGTTGGGTAATCAGTGGCTGCGGCGAAACCTGCTGGGCAAGGCCCGCGGCCGTCAACAGAAAAAGAAACAGAAAAAACGCACCCACTCGGGGAAGACGAGTTCGCACTAGGATACACTCCTGCCTGATCGCGATAAAGCCAGCTTCGACTGTTTTCTCGACAGCACTAAACGCAAGAGTTGTGCGGCGGGGAAGGGCCTGCAACTCCAGAGTCGAAATATTGCTCTAGTAGTTACTTCCCGTCAAGCGAATTCTCCGAACTTTAATCAAGAGGAAATCCTGGAGACTTGAAGCTGGAGGCCCCGTCCGGAATCGAACCGGAATTACCGGTTTAGGAAACCGGTGCTCTATCCATTTGAGCTACGGGGCCGCAGATTCAGTTTATCAAGAGCGCCATTTGCCAGCCCCCCAGCCGCATCACCAGCCCCTCACTTCCCCAGCGCAAACGCCACGTACACCCCGCCCGACTTCGACTTCGGGTCCTTCCCTCCGCCGGCGGCGATGGCTACGTATTGGCGACCGTTTACTTCATACGTAATCGGCGTGGCGTTGCCGGAGAAAGGCAGCGTCGTCTCCCACAGCAACTCGCCGGTGGATTTATCGAGGGCACGGAATTTCTTGTCGTAGTTGGTGGCTCCGATAAAAAGCAGGCCGCCGGCGGTGACGATGGGGCCGCCATAGTTGTCGCTGCCGGTATGTTTCAATCCCTGGGCGGCGAGTTCGGGATACTCGCCCAGCGGAATCTTCCACGCATATTCGCCGGTATTCAGATTGATCGCGTTCAGCGTTCCCCACGGCGGCACAACCGCCGGATAGCCCTCAGGGTCGAGGAACTTTTTGTATCCGGTGAAGCGGTATTTCATGTGCGGCGCCGGCTCGGTTGGAGACGGCTGCGAGTCTCCGCTTCGCGTCAGATAACAAATGAGCGCGCTGATCTGCGCGGAAGAAAGATTTGGGAACGCCGGCATCCTTCCGCCACCTTTTTGAATGCGGTCCGCGATTGCCGCCGGAGACAGGCGCGCGCCCACGGCAACGCTTCCGAGGTCAAGCAAAGAAGGAAACACCGGGGGCGAGCCGGCGCGATTGTCGCCGTGGCAGATCGAGCACTGCGCCTGATAAATGCCGATGCCGCTGGATTCGTCAGCGGTGTTCTCCGCCAGCGCTCCCGTCCATGGCAGATCGTTCGCGTTCACATAAAGGATGCCGGACTCGGGATCAAATGCCGGCCCGCCCCATTCCGCGCCACCATCGAATCCGGGAAAAATGACTGTGTCTTTGCCCACGCTGAACGGAACGAATTGTCCTTCGCTGCGAAACTTGCGAAACTGCTCAAGTGCCCACTGATGCATTTCTGGAGTGCGATTGGTCAGGATGTCCTCGGTCAGCAACTGCCGTGCAAAGGGCGCAGGCTTGGTGGGAAGCGGTTGCTCCGCGGCCGCAACTTCTCCAGGAACATTGCTCGGCGGATATTTTCGGTACTCAATAGGAAACAACGGCGCCCCGTTGGCGCGATTGAAAAGATAAACGAATCCCTGCTTGGTAGTCTGCGCGACCGCAGCCACATCTTTTCCATCGCGCTTGACGTTTACCAGCACTGGCGGCGCAGGAAAATCGCGGTCCCAGATGTCATGCCGCACACCCTGGAAATGCCAGATGCGCTCGCCGGTTTCGGCGTTCAGCGCGATCAGGCAGTTGGCGAAAAGATCGTCGCCAAGCCGGTCGGCACCGTAAAAATCAAACGCCGCCGAGCCAGTCGGAACATAAAGAATGCCCGTCTTCGAATCGAGAGACATGCCCGCCCAATTGTTGGCAGCGCCACTGGTTTTCCAGGCGTCTTTTCCTTGCGGCCAGGTCTCGTAGCCGAATTCTCCGGGATGCGGAATGGTGCGAAATATCCAGCGCAGGTTCCCGCTGCGCGCGTCGAAGGCGCGAATGTCGCCGGGAGGCGCCGGCAAGGTCTCCGGTTCGCGGCCTCCAACGAAAAACAAATCTTTATAAACCAGCACTGGGCTGGTGAGGACGATGAACGCTGTCGCGGGGTCGCGGCCCAGTCCCTCACGTAAATCAATTCTTCCGTGATCGCCGAAAGTTGCGACCGGCTGCCCGGTTTCGGCGTCGAGCGCATAAACAAAGTTCATCACTCCTACGAGGATGCGATGGTCTTTATTGTCAGAACTGCTCCAGTAGGCCAGCCCGCGGTCAGGTTGTGTTCCCACCACGCCCGGGTCGTACTTCCATTTGAGCTTGCCAGTGGCCGCGTCCAGCGCAAAGATTTTCTGCGAAGGCGAGAGTCCGTAAAGGACTCCGTTGACGACAATCGGACTAGTCTGCAGCCCGCCGGTCTCTTCGGTGTCGAATGTCCACGCGACCTGCAAATGCTTCACGTTCGATTTGTTGATCTGGTTCAGCGGCGAGTAGTGGCCGCCTTCGAGAGTTCCACCGTACACCGGCCAGTCATAGTTTTCGCGAGCGGCTTGCGCAGAGAGGCTAGTAGCGAGCAGGCACACGAAAAGAAAGCGGATCAGAAGGAATCGAATACCACGGGGTTTGAATCGCATGTCGCTGGGTTTGTACGCGCAGCTTGGCCCGCTGGTCAAGGGGAAACTGCATGCGGCGGAGCGGCCCACCTTTCGCAAAGAACGCGAAAGATGGGGCACCCACATTCTTGTCGCCACAATCGAACGCCGATCCTAATTCTCGGTTGTCCCCGGAACCTCTGGCGGATTGGGCAGTTTGGCCCCTTTCGGCGGCGCGGGTGGTGGAGGCGGCGTGGCCACGCCCTTGCGGATTTCGATGCTGCCGTGTTCCAGGTTCAGGACCATGTGCGGGCCGCCGCCGTTTACTGAGCCTGTAGCGGTCGAGCGATTGTCGCCGTTATCAATCTTCAGCGCTGGGAAGTCGGATTCGATTTCTCCGTCGCGTGCCGACGCGTCTACCTGGAAACCAGATTTTTCCGGAACAAAAATCCGGATGTCGCCTTTTGAGTTGGTCACTTCGAGGCTGCCCAGTTTGTTCAAGTGAATTTCAACCGCGCCGTTCTCATTCGTCATGTGCACGTCGCTGGCGACGCCGTTCAGCGTAATGTCCTTGTTGCTCGTCCGCAGACGCAACGGTCCGGTGAGGCTTGAGGCTTCGAGATCGCCGGAGTCGAGGTTCAAGTAGCCATCAAGTTTGGTGAAATCCATGTCCGTTCGCGTGGACTTGAAGCTGACTGTCTTGGCGATGCGGGTGAGCTTCACGCTCTCCATGAAGTCGCCGTCAAGGTGAACTGCGCCTTTCACGTCTTCGAGCGAAATATCTTTGCCGCGACCCTGCACCATTACATCGGAGGAAACCTGCGACGCCCGCGCCGAACTGCTGTCCAGGTTCAGCGTGAGAGCGCCGTTCAGGTCGGTGACCGAAACGTCGCCGTCCTGGCTGGTAACATCGGCGTTGCCATCGCGTCCCATCACGCTGATGTCGCCGTGCCGGGTTGAAATCACCACCCCCGCCTTGCGAGGGACAGCGATGTCGAGGTCGGTGCTGACCCAGTGGTCGCCCGCGCCTTTGGTGTTGGCGTTCACCAGCACCGTACCGCCGCTTAGACTGATTTGCGGCTGCGTGGATTTATTCCAGCGGTCGGCTTCCGCCTGCCGTTCGGCATTGACCCGCTTGTGGATGGTAACGTGAATGTTGCTGTCCACGGATGCAGTCAGGTTGACTGCACCGCGCTCGTTGGTTACGCGCAGCGTGTCGCCCGCGGGAAACGCCTGTTGCATGTCGTCGGTGTAGTCGTAGCTGTGTCCCCACCAGGGAATGTCGCCCTGGATGTGCATGTTGTCGCGCATTTCATCCCAGTTCACGCGAGAGGCTTCGGTCGCCATCAATCCCGTGATCACGAGAAAGACAATGAGGACAACGCCTCCGCCGCCGATGCCACGAGGGGTTACCCCGGCGCGGTTTGCGCTCTGATACTCGAACAGCTTGATCACTCCCCACAGGATCAACAGCGCCGGCCAGTAGTGCGCGAACCAATAGCCGAGATCGTGAAATTCAACGATCCCCATGTTTCCCAGCAGGAAGAAAACGCCGACCACGATCAGCACCATCGGCCCGGCCAGTGAGCGCGGTGCGCGCGGCCGCATGGGAGGAATCGGCGGTGGCGCCGGAGGCACGGGCGGAGTTCTGGTTGCGCTAGCCATTTTTCACCTCGTTGTTGACTTCGCTCGCAGGCGGCTGCTGCTGGGACAGAACATCGCCACCCGGCGGCGGCCCTGACATCGGCGTGTACGGACCGTGACCGCTCCGTTCCATCAGCTTGACGATGCCAATCACCAGCAGAATCACCGGCCAGGTTCGGTTCCAACTAGGGCCGTGCAAATGGTCGATGAGTACAATAATTCCCCACGTGATCAATGCGACCGGGCCGGCCATGCCACGATTGCAACTGCCGGCAGCGGTTTTTCGCTGCACGAACAGCCACACGCCAAGCGCGATCAGGATGACCGGCCAGAGCGTGTCCACCTCCAGATACCAGACACCCAGGTTGTGCAAGAGGAACAGCACGCCGAGTCCGATCAGAACTAAAGCGCCGGTGGGTACACCTCTGGTGAAATCCTGTCGATCTCCAACGCTGAACATCGTCCCCAGGCCAAAAGGATCCGGCGGGGTCTGCCCCGCCTGAATCGCCTTCGCTGATTTGATCGCGTCAAAGAGCTGATAGAACCAGAACGCAGCGATGCCCAAGCCAAAAACTGTATCGAGCGGACTGTGGGCGTTGCTGGCGCCGATGATCAGCAGCACGAAAATGATCAGGTGAGCCAAGCCCTTCGCATACTGGCCGCAATACACTGCTCCCACGCCAAAGGGAAAGAATCCTGCCAACAAGCCGGCAATCGGCGGATGCGGTCCTTGTCCCTGCAGGGGTTGGGCTTTGCCGATGCCGACAGCGGGTGGCGAATACGACGCTTGCGATGCTGGCGGCGCAGTCCCCGCCATCTTCTCGGCCACACAGTTCTCACAATAAATCACGCCCATCACCGGGCGGGTGCAGTTGGTGCAGAGCGGTTTGCCGCAAGTGCGGCAATACGCCGCTGCGGGAGTTTGCTGATGGTTGGCGCAGTTCATACGAACCTCCTGTACGTGGTTACCAGCACTACAGGTGCGTCATCGGGAAGAGAGGCGAATACGGGCTGGCTCCCCTCCTGGCTGTAGTTACGTTCCTGCTTCTGATCGGGTTGTCCACTGGTATTGTTCTTGGTTTTATCCTTCCGGTCGTTGTTGTTGTCGTTCTGCGGTTCCGGCGGAGTTTGCACGGGAGCGGTAGCCTCTTTGAACTGGCGCACCCGGGCTTGAATTTCATACACGAAGCGAATGTTCTCGTAGTACTTCACCACCCGGCCTGAAGTCTCGTAGTAATTGCGGCGGATGGCGCTAGGCCGGAGATCGAGATGCCGCAAATCGCTGACCCTCACTCCGCTGATCCCCAGCGTCACCGACAAAGTGAAGAACGCCATTCCGAATGACATGGCGAATCTCGGCTGCCGCGCTGCTGCCACCACCGGCGAGTAAATCATCTCCGCCCACTCGCGCACCCGATCCATCCAGGTGACAGTCGTTGCGCCGGCCGGAGCATGAGAATGTGACCGCGAGGTAACCACGCCGCTAGTCCGCAGCAAGACGTTGGTGATCAGATCTGCCGGAGGCTCCACCTCCGCCAAGGACTTCAGCCAGCCGTGGCCGGCTTCAGCCTCCTGCAAGAGTGGTCCGCACGTCTGGCATACCTGCCCGTGGGCTTCGAATGCCGCCAGCCGTTCGCCGGAAAGGGTGCCGTCAATGGCCTGACTCAGCAGAGCGTCGAACTCTGAGCACTGCATCCCGTTATGTTCTTTTTCCTTCATTACATTACCTGCCTATATGTACGTTGAAGTAGGCGCGCAAGTTCCGCACGCCCCCGGTTAATCCTTGATTTCACAGTACCTTCGGGAACCTTTAGTACCGCGGCGATGTCACGATAGTCCAAATCCTGTAAGTCCCGTAGAATCACTGCTTCCCGCAGCTCCGGGGAGAGCTTCTGCAAGGCCTGATGGACGGTTTCCCCGGTCTCCCGGCTCTGTACCCGGGAATCCTGCGAGAGCCCCCGGTCTGGAATCTGTTCGGAAAGCGGCATCGCGTCCTCGTGTTCTGATGAAACGGTGTCCAGCGAGTCGGTCATGCGGTCCTGTTTCGTCTTGCGGAAATGGTCCACCAGAAGATTGCGGGTGATGGTGGTGACCCAGGTCATGAACGCTCCGCGGTCAACGTCGTAAGAGTTGAGCGTCCGGTACATCTTGATGAAAACCTCCTGGGTTAAATCCTCCGCGTCATCGCCCGACCCGGCAAACCGATAACAGATGTTGTAGATGCGCCGATGATACTTTTGGACGATTTCCTCCCATGCGGCGGCATCGCCCAAAACGCAGCGACGGACCAGCAATGCAGCCACATGGGCGTCTTCCAACAATCGCTCTCCCCGGAGGTTCTTTTTGGATTGGGCTTTTAGCTGTCAGCGGTCAGCTATTAGTTTTCAGCGTTAGTGGTTTGGCTGAAAACTGATAGCTGACGGCTGATAGCTTCCTTTCTGAGACCACGCCCAACCCGTCTCGCACAAAGATACGCGCAACCGGCGCTGGAAGTTCAGCCCGCGACCGGAACCGAAAATTGTACATATAGGGGAAAAGAGGCAATGCCTTCGGAACGCCGGGTATCGAATGCCGAAGCCCGTGGAGGGCAGAGCCCGCCGCTAGCGTGAAATTTTGTAATGCCGCTCAGATCGGCTGGGCCGTAGTGTTCACGGCATCGGTGACATTAGCTGGCTCGTCAGAAAAAGATTTCCCCGGCTCGAACGCGACCTTTTCGTATTTCGTACCTACTTTACGGATAGCGTCGTGCCAACCGTCGTCCCAGGAGATGCGCGCCTCGCCTTCTACTACTGTCCACGTCCCATGGTCGGAACCGATGGTTTTATGGGCTTCGCCATTGGCTTCCAGTGTTATGTAGAAGTGGCCGGCACCAGGACCTTGGCCCACTTTCCATTTGCCCAGGAAATGATTCCGTCCCATCGGGAAAGACGGAGCGGCGGAGGAATCAAAATCAAAGCTTTGGACGTCGGCCAGGGGGAAACTCTGCTGGCCGCCGTTCTTAACAACCACAATCTCTTTGGCTTTGAACTCAATCCTGGTGATCTCGGCCACGGAAAAACTCTGGCGATGGCCATCCTTCAAAACCACCACCAACGAGCCCCGACTCTGCCCTAATCCGGCAACTGCTGACGTCAGCAGCAGGATTCCCACGAAGACTGCTTTAGCCATGTTCCGCATATTTCCTCCCCGGAGTGACTTAGCGATAAACCCAAAATAGTTGTGAAGCAATCGGTGCCACGCTCCACTAGAACATACGCGTCTGCAAGCCGCTTGGTTCCATTTGATTAGACCTGCCCTGGTTCTCAGGCACGGCAAAGCTCGGTCGCCAAGACCTCCCGCCGGCTCATGGCGATGCCGTCAATCCTACTGAGCAGGAAAAAATAGCCTCCAATCGAGCCGATGGACAGCCCCAGCAGCACCAGGCTGGCGATCCAGAGATTCGCATAGTGGATGGCCTGGATTGCAATCAGCACTCCGGTCCCAATCACCGCCAACTCCACCGTGAGGCTGATCAGGATGGTGGCGGCTGGGGCGCGCTGACGGCCGAACGTGGCGTAGTCGATGCGTTTTGGCGAGTAGATGGACAGCAAGTCCCCCGCGGCAAAGTTGATGGGCGCCGCAAACAAATACCAGGTCAGGGTCAGGGCCACAACTGGCAGCGTCGGGGGCGCATAAATAATGCGCACTCCCAGCCACAGAAGAAATACCTGCGTGGCCATGATGGAAAGATGGGCCAGATTTTTCGCGAACAGGATTCGGCGAAACGAAACCGGGGAGAACAGAAAAAACTGAATGCCCCCACCGTCTCCGCCAAAACAGTTGTACCCCAGGTTGGCCATGACCAGCAGACAATAGGCCGCGCCCATGGGAAAGGCATACGCCGTCTGCTGTCCCAGAAATCCCCGTCTCCCACCCCACAACACGAAAATCACAATCATGGGTATAAACAGGTTGAAAAGCATGGGGCCGCTGCGCGAGAGATACCGCAATTCCTTTTCGAAAACCGCCGAGACCGGTCCGGAGAACAACGGAAGTTTCCAGCCGCTGCGGACCGCGCTTTTCTCCGCTGCGGTCTGCCGTTTTTCTCCTCCCGCTGGATTCTCGCCGCGGTACTGACTCCGCATCCGCAGGTGCAACACGCCTCCCACGCCGGCGGCGAAGGCAGCCAGCAGCGCGAAGGAAAGGATCGCCACGGAATTGCTGCCTTGAGTCGCATGGGTCAAGCTGGAAGCCGCCAGTCCTGGCGGCAACGCTTGCGCGACCGGAAAGAATCTTGCCAGCACCTGGAGTTTTTGCGGGTCAAGATTCTTGGCGTGGCGTCCGATGAGAGATCCAAAGACTTGAAAACCAACCATCACCGACAAGAAAAGCAGGCCCAGCACTTCCCGGCTGCGGCGGCGGGAGAGCCAATGTTCGATCCAGGAAAAAATCATCCTGCCCAGCAGAATATTAAAAACCGCAAAAAGCCCGATTGTCAGCAGCGCCCACGGAGCCAGGCGCACGTCGGCAAAACTGATTCCCAGAAATAATCCGGAAAGCCAGAAGAGGCCCAGCGCGGTTGGGATATCCAGCGTGCCGTAGATCACACGCACCAGAAAATACGTGGGATAACTCATCGGGAACCGCAGCAGCGCGTCGGCATCGATGCTCTGAGTGAAGGCGCTGGCCAGCACGGGGAAAAGCTGCCAGAAAAGAAAGACGATCCAGAAAGGCAGAGCCAGCCAACGCGGGTCATGCGCTGTCGCCCACAATCCGACGAAAAACAGGCCAGCCCCGCCCATGACTCCCATGCCTAGCACCAGCGATCCGCCGAGGACGCGCGAAACCAAATTCAACTGGCCCCGCACCGAGCGCAGCGAATTGACCACCAGGCGCCAGCGCAATTGTGCAATCGCCCGCAGTTGCACCCCGGGTTGTGGTCTCAGCCCAGCCATGCCAACTCCTGCGCGCTGTCACGCGATCCGCCGACGGTTTGCAGAAAATATTGTTCCAACGTCATTTTTTCGCCGGGCTGGCCCGCGCTTCCGGCCGGCACTCCGGAGCGCAATTCGTCCAGCGACCCTTGCGCGACCAGACGTCCCTTGTTAATGATCCCTACATGAGTGCACAGCCGTTCCACAATTTCCAGCACGTGCGAGGTCAGAAAAATCGTCACACCGTTCGCGATCATGCGCTGCAACATGGCTTTCAGAGTCCCTGAGGCGATTGCATCTACACCCTCGAAAGGCTCGTCGAGGAAAAGAACTTTCGGCCCGTGAATTACTGCCGCGGCCATGGCCAGCTTTTTCTGCATGCCGTGGGAATAGTCGGTGACTAGGGTCTTCGGCTGCGCCGCTAGTTCCATGAAGTCGAGCAGTTCGGCGGCGCGTTGCGCAGCCGTGTCGCGGTCAAGCCCATACATGCGTCCGGCGAAGTTCAAATATTCCGATCCCGTCAGGCGACCGAACAGCGCCATCCCTTCCGGCACCACTCCAATCTGACTCTTCACCTCCGCCAGATGGGTAGCGAGATCGAGACCGAGGATCTGCATGGATCCCGCAGTCGGCGCCATCAGCCCAGTCAGCATTTTGATGGTGGTGGACTTGCCCGCGCCATTGGGGCCAAGGAATCCATAGAATTGGCCGGGCGCGACCGAAAGATTCACATCCTGAACGGCGGTAAAATCGCCGAAACGGCGGGTCAGACTTTCGGTGAGAATGGCCGGAGAGTCCACAGGTTTTTGAATGTAACATAGCGCGCCGCGGTTTTGACTTGTATATACCAGTATGGTATTATATATATACATAAACGAGGTGACGAAAATGGCCGTAACCATGACATCCATGAGGCTGGATACCGATCTGGCCGACGAAGCCGCGGAAGTTCTGGGAGTGAAATCGCGCACCGAGGCGGTGCACGTAGCGCTCCGGGAAATTGTGGCCCTGAAGCGTTTTAAAGACTTGATGCGGAAACACGCAGGGAAACTTTCGTTCGCGGGACACGGTGAGTAATCTCGTCATCTTCGACACCTCGATATTCATCGACAACCTGCGCACGGGGCGTCATCAGCGCCGGATCGAATCCGTCATCGGATTGGTTCGGACCTCTTCCGTGGTGCTAGCGGAGTTGTGGCGCGGAGCGGCCAGGAAGGCGGAGCGGGAGTTCCTCCGCGCGCTGCAGAAGAATCATCCTGTATTAACCCCCACCGAAAACAATTGGCTCGACTCGGGTCAAATCTTGGGAAAGATCTATGCCGACCTAGGCTTCGGGCCGGAGAAGCTGCGCGACCTGCATTTCGATTTGTTGATCGCGCTCACCGCGCGGTCGCACGGCGCCCGCTTGATCACTTCCAACCGAGCCGATTTTGAGCTGATCCATCGCTACCAAAGAATTCTGCTCGAGGTGTGGTGACCGAACGGACATCGCAATTCTGCGCCGCAACGAACCGAATAGTGGCCTACTGCATCCAATCACTTGCACGCGGGCCGTGCTTGGCGCGGAACGCAAGGAGGATCGCGATGATGAAGCCCAAATATCTTTCCGCTGTTCTCGCTACCCTGGTCGCTGCCAGCGTTCTGGCGGCGGGACAGCCGCAACAGGAAGTATCGCCTAAGGCCGTTGCACGCATCCAGAAGGAAGTTCGGCACGAACTGGTCACGCTGCCGTATCTCGGCGTGTTCGACAATCTCGCCTACAAGGTCGATGGCTACAACGTGACGTTATATGGCCAAGTGACACGGGATGTTCTCAAATCTGACGCGGAAAAGGCAGTCAAGGGGATTGAGGGCGTCGAGAAGGTGGATAACCAGATCGAAGTTCTCCCCCTGTCTCCTATGGACGATCAACTGCGCCGCCGCTTGTACCGCGCCATCTATGGTTACGAGCCACTGCAAAGGTACGCCTTGCCGGTGATTCAGCCCATTCGCATTATCGTGAAAAATGGGCACGTCACGCTGGAGGGGGTAGTGGACAACGAGGGTGACAAGAACCTGGCTGGCATTCGCGCCAACGGCGTTTCCGGAGTCTTTTCCGTGACCAACAATCTCGCAGTCGCGAAGTAAGCTTGAGAAAGTAGGGTTGCGAAGTGAGGCTGCGGTGGAGTTTCTCCAACTACTCGCTGGTGAAGTAATCCACGGTGACCGGATTCTCAAATAGCGAGTAGTCGCGCGTCACCACGGTGATCCCGCTATCGGTGACGAAGTATTTTTGGCGATCGGATTCGGGGTCGAATCCAATGGTCGTGCCTTCCGGAATGTGCACATCCCGGTCAACAATAGCGCGGCGGATGCGGCAGTGCCGCCCGATGTTCACGTGCGAAAACAAAATACTGGAATCGACTTCCGTATAAGAATTCACCCGCACGTCGGGCGAGAGTACTGAATAGCGCACCGTTCCTCCGGAGACGATGCAGCCCGCGGAAACAATGGAGTCCAGCGCCTGCCCGGTTCGTCCCACTTCCTCAAAAACAAATTTCGCCGGCGGATACTGCCTTTGATGAGTTCGGAT
>Ga0210407_10002622_pt1 | contig 15321 bp, 9 predicted proteins | sample IncBWC27MmetaG_FD_150860 | JGI IMG/M metagenome (GOLD analysis project Ga0210407, IMG submission 150860) | Forest soil microbial communities from Barre Woods Harvard Forest LTER site, Petersham, Massachusetts, United States - Inc-BW-C-27-M | ecosystem: Environmental > Terrestrial > Soil >...
GCGAGGGTCAGATGCAAACCGTGCTGCTGGAAATTTTTCACTTCATAGACGTTGCCGCCGGTAGGTTGGTACCACACCTCCAGTTTGCCGTCCTTCTCATGCACGCCCAGCCAAACTGCTCGAGGGACTCCGGATGTACTGATGTTGAAATCCCACCGTCCGACGAACGGATTACTCTCCTTCTGCGCAAGGGCTGGACTCAGGAGCGCGCAGACAAAAACCAGACCGGATGGAAATCGTCGCATCCTGGCAGTTTATTACACATACGGGGATGGAGCGCGGCGACCGAGCACTCGGGCAAGACTACTGGCTCTTCGCCGTATGCAACGTTTGCCTGGGCAGCGCAGGCTGGCCAGGGTTGAATTTCTCCAACGGCGGCAAAAACGCGGTCAGGAAATCGATGAAACGATCGGTAAAGATGGTGCTATGGTCGGGCACAATTTCCGTGGGAATCGTAAATATCCAATAGGGTGTGTGATTCCAGGCATTGCGGTCCCGCACCCGCGCCAGACAGTATTTGATGGGAGTGTCCTCGTTGGTGCTGCTTCCGGGAGCGTAGGCAGGTAATGTGATGGACACCGGGATGTAATACTTGTCCTCCTTCAAACAAGGGGTGCAATCTCCGGTGGTGCACTTGATCAACTGATGGCTGGCTAGCTGGGGCGTAAAGGTAGCGGTGGTGGTAAAGACCTTCTTGGTATCGACGCCTGGAGGCAACCGCACATCCGGAGGGAGTGTCTTTGGACGGTTCTTTGGCGCGGCAATGGTCTCGGCAATGGGTAGTACGGTCCGGGTGGCCAGATCGGTTTCCGACGATATGGATAGGATCAGCGGACGGGTCAGCTCTTTGCATTCCTGTGACGAGTCGCCGGGCGCACAGTTGGATTTCGAAGGCGGCCGCAGGAGATTTACCCGTGCGAGATCCTCACGATAATGGCTCAAGAGCGTTACCGCATTGGTGGCCGGCGCGGCCTGATTGATCAAGACCACCAGGTCGGCGAAATCCTCGAGGGTCTTTAGATGGTAGCCTTCCAAAGTGGTGTGCTTTCCTAGCTCCTGGTGCAACTCGTCTCCGAGTTCCTGCATCCGCTTTGTAATGGCATATTCTAGGATCAAGCCTCCGAAGGAATGACCTACAACGACAGAGTGATTGGTGCTGCGCTCCGGGCCGGTTTTCACCTGCTTCATGATCGCGAACAGAGCGTCGCCGAGCGGAGCGGCGGCTACGTTTACGGCGGTGTCACGCCGGTCGAAGTAGGTCAGGTTGCGAAGCGTATTCCAGTCGCGACTGACGAGATCACCACTCCACGCGAGATAGATGCCGACGACGCCGCAATGGCCCTTATCGCCCTGACAGGCATTGGACGCGATGCGATTCAGTTGACGGCGGAAGTCGAAGACGTTGTTGTTTGACGGTGCGGCATTGTTCTTCCAACCGTGAAGGAACGTGATCACCAGCGCGTGATGGTTGGAACGCTGATCGGCATCGTCAATCGCACGGAGGGCTTCATCCAGCTGGCGCTTGTCCCACGGTTCGCCGTTATTCTTGAATTCGACAAAGGCAAGCGAATAGATCCGGTTCTTATTCAGGTCCGTGGGTATGACGAAGCGCTTTTCTACATTCGCGTCCGGCGCTGGTCCAGCGGAGGCAGCCTGTGTGCGCCATTGCTTGTGAGGCACACAAGCGGTGAACGCGGCGAATATCAGGACGACTATAAGCGGCTTCATGGCTTGGGCGCTCCGGGGGCGGGAGCCGCTTTGGGCGGCCGTCGAAACATACTGGAGACCAGCTTCATGACGTCCGGCTGAAACTCTGTCCATAGACTACCGGCAAGCACACCGCCCATCGCGGTTCCCGTACGAACGAGTGCGTTATCGACGCTATTGATCGGGCCAGGCGTCCAAGCCATACCAACGAATCCGGAAGAAAAGGCACCGGCAAGCCGTCCTGCGGAAAGCTGCTGCCGGCCGTTATCGTTCTTCACAATGAGGGTATGCGCGAGAGCAAAGCCGAAACGAGGCCAGAAGCCCTGCTTACGCGACACAAAGAACCGGGGATCTTCTTTGAATAGTGCACCCACCAAGGCTTGGCCGGTACCCTTGGTCATGCTCTGCGCGACACGTGTGCCAAAACGCTTGGAGAAGCCCGTCGCGCCCTGGCCCCAGTACGGGTCCGAACTGCCGTTGAAAATTGGATCCAATGCCGTGGTAAAAGCAGCGCCAAACAGCATCTGCGCGTTGAACGAATTGGTCCACCAGTAGCACGCTTTGTCCTTGCCGCTCATTCGTAGGTCATTACGATCGCCGCAATGAAATGCGGGCGGAAGGTCCTTCTCCGGATCGTCTGACTGCGCGGATGACGAGGCCGGGATCAGCAGTGCCAGAATCAGACCGAGGTATTTAGACACAGCTTTACCCTGCTTTCCAAAGGTCGTCATAAACCCCGTCCAAAAGAGATAGTGCTCATAACCCTCCATTCGTTACAAAGGCCGCCCTGTCACTGTACGGTAAGCCGGTTGTGCACTGGTTCGGGCGTCTTAATTGCCTCGCCGTTCACTATGACTTCGGTACTCTGCGCGACTTCGGCCGCCGCGTCTTTCACGTGCTGAGTCTCCACATTCCCGCTGAGGAACACCACCCGCTGGATCACCTGTACCTGGATTGCCGCAGGCTGCGTCGCTTGATTTTCATGCAACCGTTTGCGGATCGCGGCCTCGAGGATTGTATCGTTCAGCGAGGCACTTTCGGGGTGTAGATAAAGATCTACATCCAGACCCAGGCGCGGCGGGTTCTTTCGACAAGCGGGCAGAGCGAGGGAAACAAGAATGAGTGGAACTGCCATCCTCGGCTTCATCGAAACCTCTCGTTGAACAGCGTCAGCGTGTGAACAACATCCTGAAAAGGTGTAGTACGATCCCTTCCCGCAAACAGCCGCAGGGAACTGGAAAACTGCGCGAGATTGTTGCGGGCGCCTTGCACGCCGGTTAACGCGACCAATGGCGCATCATTCTGCAGCGCGCCATCCTTCAGCCGCAACTTTAGCCGTGCATTGTCCCAGGTGATCGATTCCGGCGGGAACGTTAATTGAATATCGTTCGCAATCTGCCGCATGAGAGCGTTCATTCGCTTCACATCGAAATCACTCTCGAATTGTAGTCTGCCGACAGAGCCGGGGACGCTGCCCACGTCGAGATCCAATGCCATTTTGTCGAACTGGTTAAACCTGCCGGGATCGGCGAGGGCAGTTTGGAGCACGCGCCGGTTTAGCGTCACTCCCCGCGCCGAGGCAGCGAGCGAAAGCCCGATACGGTCTTGGACAAACGGCCGATATCCCAACCGCGTCGCAAGATGCAGGGCGTCGGTTTGGGCACCTTGCAGAGTCCACCCAATGAACGAATCCAGCACCGCCTCATCGCCGGCCCACCGCAATTGCGACTGCAGCGTACCCGCCGACTCACCATACAAGAAACTGCCCTTAGCCGGCAGATCCAATTGAACCACTTCTTTCCAGAGCTCTACCGTCGCATGCAATGGTGGAACTATAGAAACTTCTTCGATCCGCACTGGCCCCAACGCAACTTCGGTCCATCGCAGAGAATCCTTGCTCGCACCCGCCGCATTCACAGGCCGGTAACCATCCCAGAATTGCAAGTAACGCCGCGAATCCCAGAGCGGACCTTGCGGGGCATTCACTGGCTGCAACGCGTCGCCAAACGCGATTAATAGCGGAAGGCTGACGTCCGCCCGATACCTTCCGACACCCTCAAATTGAGCGTCATAGCGCGTTCGCGTGAGTGCATCCAGGATCAATTGATCTTCTTGCAGCGAAAGATCGGCCGCAATGCTCGAGGAAAAGTCGAAGCGCATGGAACGGCCGAGCGAGACGAAGGATGGCTCCGCACGCAAATGCAATTTCAATCGATCGTGATCGAGGGTGAAAGCCGATCCCTGCGCGACGTCATTGGACAGGCTCAGCTTCCAGGCTAACGGCGCTTTTTCGCCGGAGTTCGCTCCGAAGACGCGTCGCGCTCCCTCAATTCCGGCCCACACATTGGCACTTGTGCTTCGGATCTTTGAAATGAGCGGACTTGGCTCAGTGCTATCGGACAACGTCGCGGTCACGTCAGCGTCGATATTTGCGCGCTCCGCTCCATCACCCGACCGGACAGCCAGCACTGGAACCTCAGCCGTCACGCGCGCCGTTCCGTCTTTGGCGGCCAGGGTGATCCCAAGCCCGCGTCTGGCGCCGCCGGATCCGACGGCTACCTCGAGCGGATTCGCGTGAGGAGTGCCGGGTGTAAAGCGGAACAGTGGGCCGGGGGCGGTCTCAACGCGGGCAGCTAGACCCGTCCACTGGCTCCCGGCAAAATCTGCCTGTCCCTCGAGTTGCAACAGAGTTGCGCCGATTTCGAAGTTCGAAAGATCGATCCCCGCCTGGCTTAAGAACGGGCGGGCCTCCGGAATGAATCGAGGGAGAAACAGCTCTTTGTCGAGGCTGAAGCGTAACCGTCCAGGCTGGCGCAGAAATGTAGCATTCAGAAGATCGGAGGCGTCGCTCACGCGAACGTGCAGCGCTAAAGTGCTGGAGTCCCCGGTTGCCTTCCAATCAGCGGATGTGCTCAGGTTACCGTGACCGTCGAGAGTACGAATGCCGGATGCATCCGCGTGGATCTCACTCTCGGCGATTCGCCCCCGCTTAATGCGTACCAAACGAGTGTCCACTACCGGAGAAATGCGGACACCCGCTCCTTGGCGGTCTTGGATTAGCAGCAAACTGGCCGCAGGCCCAGCGTGGCCTTCGACGCGAAACCAGCGGCCAGGCTCGAAGCGCAATCCACCAGCCTGCTCCCGTAATGCGTCGAGTTGTTGGAACAGTTCATGCGTGGCAGTTCCCTCGGTTTCCAGCCGTAATTTCGCGATGTCTTTCAAAGTCCAATTCCAGGGGATCGCGGGAAGGACGAGTTGATTCCAGCCGCTGCTAAAGCGAAGCTCGGGCGCTTTGCCGCGGCGCCATTGACTCGACATCTGCAATCCGTCGATCTCGATCTGGAGGGGCGCAACATCTGCCAGGCTTATTTTCGGAATCCGAGTTTGCAGATTTATCGATTGCAAATCGCCCGTGAGCGCCAGCGTCAAACCGAGCCGCCGAGGGACCATGGTAGTCACACTTTGCTCGAGCTCCAGATTCTGCTCGGGCACGATAACCGCGCCCTTTGCGGGGATCGCGGAAAAACGCAACGGACGATCTATCGAGAAGATGCTCTGCTCGCCGTCCGCGACACGGACGGTGACTGTTCCCTCGATGGACTTCCAGTCGGCTCGACTGCTGGAGGCGTGTGCTTCCGCGCTTGGGAAATCCGCCTGGAGCCACGAATTCTGTGCTCCATCTTTCTGGCTGTTTACAGTAAGCCCGGATACCCGTGCGGAAGTTGAAAATGCGCGCTCCTTGACAGCCACATCGAAGATAGACGAATCAAGAGAGGCATGGTAACCAGTGAGCGAGAGATTTGCGCCGTGCACCCGGCTGTTGAAGGCGAAGTCCGGCGCGTGCAGAAACGCATCCACGCTGCCGGACTCACCGCTGAACCCCGGCCCACTCATCTGTCGCATAGTGAAGGCCGTTTTCAAACCGCCTACCCAGGTGATTGTTCCGGTTGCGCCACCGATCTGCAGCGGCGAATTCTTGAGCGTACGAAGGCTAGTGATCTGCATCGAATCGGAATCGCCCTTCGTTGTGGCTTCAAAATTCAGGGCGCGACTCCTCACCTCCCCTGAAGCAGCGAATTGCAAATGCTCTTTCTGCGACAGGCTGCCCGAAACCCGGAGTTGAAGGCGCTGCGGTTCGTGCCAATCGGCCGGTAGCCACTGGAATTCCCGAACGTGCCGGGCCAGGATCCGGCTCTCGATGGCCGCCTTCAGTTGCAGGTCTTTCACGGCAAAAGGCCGGACTCTCCCGGCCTCTTTGCCCACGTTGATGTCAGCGATAGCGAGACTCTGAATCTGGCCTCGAGCCAGTTCTTGCCCCGCTTTATCCCGCATCCGCGCGTCTCCACTGCTAAGTTCTAAACGGTGGAGCATCGCGGTATCCAACCCCGTCCCGTCAGGCTTTAGGGCAAGTTTTAGTGCCGTCAGGTTAGCTGCGGGCACTTCTATCTCCGATATCAAACCGTTTGACTCCAGACGTGCCTTGAGCGCTTTCAGATCGACCGAGGTCAGAACGATCGAGCCCGGAAGGTTTCCCGACGGCAGCCGCAACTCGAAACCATAAAGCAAAAACAGGAGAATGAGCGTTACCGGCGCCAGCGCGTCGATGACGAATGGCTCCCACCGCTTAAGCCACGCGTCGCTTCGCCGGTAATAGATCCGGCGTAGCGTAATTGCGAAGATAGTCCCGAGCGCGGCCGCAGCCACAAGCAGTCCCGCCGCCGTCGAAACCTGCCGAAACAGAAAGAAGAGACCATAGGCGACGAATGCGGGCACAAAGCTGATCAGAACTCGCATGGCTCGCGGGCACACTCCGGCGGAAGCAAGCCATTTCAAAATCGTGACGAAAACCGTTGCGGCCAGCAGCGCCCAAAGCGCAAGATGGCGGATAACGATGAGCAGCTTGCCGCCGGACGCCAGCGCCTGCTGCGCAAAACCGGTAAGCTCCCGGCCGCTTTCCTGAAGCGCGACGACGCGTTCAGCGGTTTGGCCAGCGCGGTTCCATCGCAACTGCAGGCCAGTTACAGCGAGATGCGCGAGGGTCAGATCTCCATTCCTTTGCGATGGCAAATGGAATGGGCTTGTTTGCACCTGCTCGGCGCGAGCCGCTGGCTCCCCAGAATCCGGATCTTGCAGTGCAGCCAGGCCGAGTGTCCGCAGCGACTGGCCGGCTTCGCTGAGTTCACCCTTGTCAACGGCGAAAAGCACCCGCCCCGCGCGATCGGCCATGGCAATTTTTTCCGCAACGGCCGAATGGGTGAAAAGATTCGCTCGCACCTCCTGAGTCGCCAGCAGCCTCTCGTGCTGAGGGGAGCCCGCCATGATGCCGTGGAGAGCGACTGCGCCGCCGCACAACCTCACGGTCTTCGCAGACCCATGCCCGGCGATTGCATTCTGGAAAGTAACTTCAGCGCTATCTAATTCAAGTAACACCGGACAGCCACTCTGCCAGGCAGCATGTAGGCGTTGAACGAGTAAACGAAGGCCGGCGCGTTCGCCTGCAATTCTCACCAGCGGACCGTTTATAAGCGCCGTGAGCCATCCGTCTGCGGAGCCGGTCAAGACCGTCACTGCCGCAATCGCCAGCAGCACAACAGGCAGGATTATAGCGATGTGGGCCAAAACGCGTCCGACATTGCGCATAACGCGGCTCCTGTTGACTGACTTTGCGGAAAATTCAGTCACAAACGAATCCGAAAACCACCGTCAAATGCCATGAATTAGGGTATTGCCTTTGCGGTGGAACCAAGATATTATCGCCATTGCAGTTTACGTAGTCCAGTTTTCGTGCCCCCAAGGTCCAGGATCGTAGGTAGGAGGGCAACACGGATGTCTAGCCGAGGCCATTCTATCTCCGCGAATATAGTGTGGATTTATGAAGAGAACGTTTCTGCACTCACCGCAATTTTTCGTCCTGATCGCAATTACCATGCTCCAACCCAGTTGCGAGCAAACGTCGAAAAAGCAGTATCCGAATCCTAAACTTAGGTTCGCTGAGTACACGCAGACATGTAACGGCATACCGGGCTATATCCCCGATCATTACGGATACTATTTGACAGATGAGCAGAAAAAAGGAGCCTGCACCTGGTATCTGTGGACCGGCGGGGATCCTCTCCGAACCGACGGCAGCCCGGAAAATGCCCGCGGGAATCCACGCTTCTGGCGGCTCACAGAGAAAAAGATCAGGACGGCATCGCACGCCCTTCAGCTTCCTCTCAATGTCAACATGCTGAAGTATATTACCGGGACTCCGCGTGAACAAAGATTTCAGAAGCTTGGGGTGATCAACGATCCGGGATGCAGGAAAGCGTCGAAACCGGATGCTTATGGTCTCATGCTGGACGACTGCGACGACCCGTACTCCAGCGGCATCATGGGTCTTCGCTTGTTCCCCAACCCGCAGTTCAATCCCTCTCACTGGGATGGGAACCAATACGTCAATCAAGACGCTGACATGGAGCCGCCTTACCTAGCCGGACTGAGTTGCGGAATCTGTCACATTTCCTTTAATCCGATCAACCCGCCGGCGGATCCGGCAAATCCTAAATGGGAGAATCTCGCGCCTGCGATCGGCAACCAATACCTCAGGGAAGGTCAAATGTACCTCGGAGGACTGCCTGATGATAATTTCCTGTATTGGCAGTATTACACGCAGCAGGCCGGAACCTCCGACACCAGCCGTATCAGCAGCGACTTCATTAATAACCCAAATGCCATCAATTCCATTTGGTACATTCTGTCCGCCCGGCCGAAGCACACCGAAACGATGAATGACGGCACGTTGCAGGACGTGCCGCATATCCTTAAGGATGGTTCGGATTCCATTGGTCCTGCGGGTGCCGCGCTACGCGTTTATATCAACATTGGGAGTTGCCCGGACTATCGGAGCAGTTTGGAAGATACCTTTTTCGGAATCCTTAAGCCGCAGCATCCCTTTGAAATCGCAAAAGCAAGTAAAGAGTGCGTGGACTGGCAACTTACTTCGGCGCGAATGACTGACGCGGCCAATTTCCTCGACGCAAACCAGCCTTATCATTTGAAAGATGCGCCCGGTGGAAAGAACTATTTGACCGCCAGCGCTGAGACATTGGATCTGGGGCAAACTGCCTTCGCTGAGAATTGTGCCCGATGCCATTCGAGCAAACTGCCATCGGAAGTCACACAGGCTCATTTGGACAAGCATTCGCCCGAGGCCAAGTCGGCGTGGGTAAAGCTCGTAAAGTCTGATGGATTCCTCGACAAGAACTTCCTTTCAGACGACGAGCGCTATCCGCTGGTGTCATCGAACAAGAATCTCGCTATCGGCACCAACGCTGCCCGCGCAATTGGCACGAATCCGATGGAAGGCCACATTTGGCAGGATTTCTCCTCGCGGACCTTTAAGCAGCTGCCCTTGCCTGGCAAGCTGATTTTCGAGAACCCGTTCAATGCCAGTACGCCGATCGAATTCGCGATTCCAAACGGCGGCTATTACCGCACGCCGTCATTGATTAGTGTCTGGGCCACAGCGCCCTTCCTGCATAACAACATGCTCGGACTCTTTAACAATGATCCCTCCGTGCAGGGGCGCATGACAGCGTTCCAAGACGCGGCCGAGAAACTTCTCTGGCCCCAGAAGCGGGCCGGGAAGGCCACCATCAAGGTAACCGGGAAAGCATCCGTACTGAAGGTGAGCGCTCTCGAAATCCGCATTCCGGCGGGAATGCCGGTCAATCTTCTGGCGAACATAAACACGTACAAGGCAGCGCAGCTTCCCGCTGTGCTCGCCACGTTGAATCAACTGGTCCAGGACCCGCAGCGGCTCGTCCGCCTGGTCGAGGTCCTTGCGAACCGAGGACAGTTTGACGACGATCTCAAGAAAATTGTTCCTGATCTGCTTGCCTTGAATCAATGCCCCGATTTCATCGAAGACCATGGGCATACGTTCGGTTCGGATCTTCCCGATGATCAGAAAAAGGCGTTGATCGAATATATGAAGACCTTCTAGCTTTGAAAGGTCTCATAGAGGTCACTTGATGGATAACGGCCTCATCTTCCAGCCGCTGAAGTTCCGAAATCTAACGGTGAAGAACCGCCTTTTCCGTTCGAGCATCTCGGGCCGGTGGGATAACTACGACGGTTCAGGCACTCAGACCCGAATCAACTGGGAGGAGTCGTTCGCGCGCGGCGGTGTGGGTGCCATCATATCGTCATTCGTGCCCGTGCATATTCGGGGCCGCATCCTGCCGAATTACGCCATGATCGACAGCGACGATAAGATCCCGTTCTGGCGCAAAGTAGGTGAAGCGGTCCATCACCATGACTGCAAGTATATTCTGCAGTTGAGCCACTCCGGCAGGCAGCGCGACAACCCGGGCATTGAGAACTTCAAAGAGAAAGCACTTTCATCCACTAACCGTTCCGATACATTCCATGGGTTGCTGTGTGAAGCCATGACGCTCCAGCAGATCCAAGACACCATTCGGCATTTCGCCGATGGCGCACGCCGCGCTCGCGATGCGGGCCTGGATGGAGTCGAACTACACGCGTCGCATGGCTACCTAATCACCCAGTTCCTGAGTTCGGCTATTAACGACCGCGAGGACCAGTACGGCGGTTCGCTGCGCAACCGGGCCGCATTCCTGCTCGAAATCATCCAGGCCATTCGTAAGGAGGTTGGCAGCGATTACCACTTACAGGCCAAGCTAAACGCAGTTGATTTCGGCGATGCTCTCTATCCCTGGGAGAAGAAAGGCAACACTCTTGAGGAGGGCATTCAGGTCGCGAAATGGGCGGAAGAGGCAGGTGTGGATGCCATCCACGTCTCAATAGGCAACATTTTTCCGCATCCGCTGCTGCCCTCGGGAGGGTTTCCGCCGGACGAATTGAACTGGTGGTACGGGGCCATGATATCGAGTGGCGTTCGTGGCTACATGAACTACACAATGTTTCATTTCAAGATCCTGCGCCCAATTTTCACGTTCTTCTGGGGGCGCACCAAGAAGGATCATCCCATCGAGGCAGTAAGTTCCGAGTATTCGAAGGAAATCAAAAAGAACGTAAAGGTGCCCATCATTAACACCGGCGGATATCAGGACGCTAGCGTCATTCGGCGCGTCATCTCTGAAGGTTATACCGATGCAGTTTCCATCGCCCGTCCGCTGATTGCGAACCGCAGCCTGCCTCAGGTCTTCGCATCCGGCGGCGATCTTCCTGAGAAGCCATGCTCGTTCTGCAATCGCTGCCTGGTAAATGCCGTCGCAAATCCGCTAGGTTGCTACGACGTGCGGCGTTACGGCGGCGATCACGAAGCCATGGTAGCCGAAATCATGCAGGTTTACCGGCCTTCACAGTTTCAGGCAACGGCGGGAGATTAGGAGAAGCTGCCGTGGCCGATGAGATGATCATACGGACGAGCCAAGGCAATCTCGTCGACGACATACAAACCAGTCCGGTGGACCGGTATCAGCGAAAGTTTCGGTTGCTGTTGATCCTGATTCCGTCGGTTGTTCTGGTGATTATCGCCCTTTACCTGATTTGGTACTTCACTGCTGACAAGCCGCTGGAACACGCCGATATCCGCGAACATTTCAAGTACGGCTCCATTGGCAGCGAGCCCGGCGGCTCCGTCTTCACACCGGTGGGTGGTTTGCTACCGCCTTACCTGGTGTTCAAGGCCCTGCCGGCCGTGTGCCCGGACAAGCTTCCCGGCGGGTATGCATCAGTCGGGCTGGTCTTCGAAGCAGGCCACGACCTTCCCATCGGTATTTCGCGCCGGCGCCGCCTCGGAATAGACGAAGTTGGACTCAACTGTGCCGTTTGCCACACGGGTACCGTGCGCGTGGCCGCCGGCGCCCAGCCGACAATCGTTCTGGGAATGCCCGCTCACCAGCTCGACCTTGAACGATTGCTTGAGTTCGTAACGGCCTGCACGCTCGACGATCGATTGACAGCGGACAACGTAATCGCGAAGGCGAAGGAGCGGGGCGAGCACGTCAGCTTGATGCAACGCTTGATCTACAAGTTTGTTCTCATTCGCCGGTTGAAAGAGCAAGTTGTCCAGGGTCAAAATCGGACCGGCCCACTTTTCAGAGATTCTCTGCCGCGATGGGGCCCGGGACGGGTAGACACGTTTAATCCCTACAAAGCCATTCAGTTCAACTGGAATCTCAATCAACTCCCGCATGATGAGCTTATCGGCGCGTCAGACTTCCCTTCCCTGTGGAATCAGAAGCCTCGTGAAGGAATGCACCTGCATTGGGACGGCAATAACACCTCTGTCGACGAACGCAATCTCAGCGCTTCGCTCGGCGCGGGAGTGACCCCAGTTACTGTCGATCATCCCAGCTTGCAGCGTATCCATGACTGGATTTGGGCTTTACCGCCACCTAAATACCCCTTTGCCATCGATCAGCACCGGGCCGCGAGTGGCCAGACTATTTACAATCAACACTGCGCCGAATGCCACGCCTTCAGCGGCAGCAAGACGGGAACTGTCGAAAGCTTAGCCGAAGTAAATACAGATCCTTTCCGGCTGAACTCATACACTTATGTTTTTGCCACCACTCAGGCGGCACTCTACCCGGAGAGCCCGTATCAATTTACCCACTTCGCAAAAACTGATGGTTACGCGCGTCAGCCACTCGATGGCATTTGGGCTCGAGCCCCTTATCTTCACAACGGTTCGGTCCCGACGCTATTGGACTTACTGCGGGACCCCCACGAGCGTCCCAAACAATTCATTCGCGGCTACGACGTTTACGACCAGAAGAAAGCCGGGTTCGTGTATGACACCCCGGAATCGAAGAGCGCCGGATTTCTCTACGACACATCCGTTCCGGGCAATGGCAATGGCGGGCATTTGTATGGGACGAAGCTGCCTGACGACCAGAAGATGGACCTAATCGAGTACATGAAGACCCTGTAACTACCTATGAATAAGTTCGGCACCTGGTTTAGCCGTGTAGTTTGGCTCGGCATTGTTGTCAATCTCGCCCTTGCAGTGCCTGTTCTATTCGCGCCGGCACAGGTGCTGGCAGTGTTTTCCATGCCCGCGGCCACACCCGCTATGTGGCCGAGCTTTGCTGCCCTGCTGCTCATACTTTTGAGTCTCTTCTATATACCGGCAGCAATCAATCCAACATACTACCGCTCCATTGCGTGGCTTTCGGTTCTTGCCCGGCTCACTGGCGTCGTGTTCTTTTGTGGCTTCAACAGCGACTACTTCGTGATGGGCTTGCTCGATCTTATCTTTTTCATCCCGGAAGCGATTCTACTTTATTTGGCCTTGCGAGACCCGGCAGCAGCGGCCACCAGCACTAGTGACAATAGGAAGCCGCAATTAATTGCCGTCGCAGTTCTTGTCATTTTGCTGATTGGTGGTGTCACTTATGCTGGATTCTTTCGCGAATTGCCGCCGCCGCACTTCGCCTCCGATGAGGCGCACTTCCTTTATGGTTCCATCGGAACAGAGAGCACATCGGGCGTTCCCTACTGGCTCTGGTTGGTGCTTCCGCGCGTTTTCCCCGACCTCCTACCCAGGCCCGGCGGGTACGAGTCACTCGGAATCATCTGGCAGGAAGGGCATGAACTGCCGGTTGGATTTTCGAAGCAGACCATAGGAATCGAACGCATCGGCATCAATTGCGCATTCTGCCATACGGCGACTTACCGTCTAACCTCCGGTGACAAGCCGGTGATCGTGCCCGCCGGGCCGAGCCATACGACGAGCCCTCAGGACTATTTACGATTCCTGTTTGCTTGCGCGAGCGATCCCCGATTCACGGCCAGCAACATCATGCCGGAGATCGCGAGAAATTACCGTCTTTCCTGGTTCAATCGTCTGATCTATCGGTTTGCTCTAATCCCTTTCACAAAGTTCACACTGCTGAACCAACAAAACGCTCAGAATCAATACAGCTTTATGAAGAATCTGCCGCCGTGGGGCTACGGCCGTATCGATCCCTTCAATCCTGTTAAATATCGGGTACTGAACCAGCCAGTGGATGGAAGCATCGGAAACTCTGACATGGTTCCATTGTGGAACTTGAAGCAGCATACCGGATATTCAATGCACTGGGACGGTCTGAACAATAACTTACAGGATGTCGTCCTCACTTCCGCAATCGGAGACGGCACGCCGGTTGAGTGGGTAGACCGTGATTGGAAGAAGTCCGATACCGAATCCAGTCTCAAGCGGATTAAGTCTTACATCAGCCAGGTACAACCGCCGAAGTTCCCCTTTCCGGTCGACGCCGCGCTCGCCGCCAAGGGAAAACCTGTGTATGACAAGGAATGCGCTTTATGCCACGCCATCGGCGGTGCGCGTACCGGCAAGGTAGAGCCGCTTGATAATCCAAACCTTCAGACGGACCGGCACCGCATAGATATGTGGACACAAAACGCCGCCCAGGCTTACAACAATTACGCCGCCGGCCATAGCTGGAAATTCAACAATTTCGTGAAGCAGAACGGTTATGTCAATGTTCCGCTGGAGGGCCTTTGGCTGCGCGGCCCCTACCTCCATAACGGGTCGGTTCCTACTCTGACCGACCTTCTCGAGGCGCCTGCCAATCGACCGCGAATCTTTTACCGCGGCTACGATGTTCTCGATCCGCAAAGAGTTGGTTTCGTGTCAAGCGGCCCGGACGCCGAACGCGTCGGATTCAAATACGACACGAGCGTTGCAGGAAATGGAAATTATGGCCACCTCTGGGGTACGATGCTGACCGCAGCTGAGAAAAAGGCACTGGTCGAATACATGAAGACTCTCTGACCTCGAGATCGTGCGACAGTCCGCAAGGTGAGAACCTCACGGCAGCCCGAAGACAAACAAGGTCGAATCACTTGCTATGGCCAGGTACTGTTTTCCGTCCACGGCATACGAAATCGGAGAGCTATGGATTTCGCCGCCGGTTTGATAGCGCCAGAGCAGCGCGCCGGTGCGGGCGTCGAGAGCTACGAGGCTGCCTTCGGGGTCCGAGGTAAAAAGCACGCCGCCGGCTGTGCCGAGCACACCAGCGGCCGCGGAGCCGAGGTGCATGGGAAAGTTCCAGCGGATATCTCCGGTTAGCGCGTCGATGGCACGCACTGAGCCCGGTGCACCTCGTTTGTGGTCTTCCTGCGGATCGCCACCGGTGAAGGGATCGCCGGGTTTCGGCGTGATGGTTTCGCGGGTATAATTCGCACAGCCTTCGCGGACTGGAACAAAGAACAGACCGGTGGCCGGGTCGTACGAAGGCGCGGCCCAGTTGGTGGCGCCAGTGGCGTCAGGGCAAACGTAGACTCCCTTGGGCGTAGGATCCGTATCGGGAAGAACGATGGGACGCCCTTTTTCATCCAATCCTTTGGCCCAGGTCTGGTATGCGAACGGTTTGCCGAGCAGGAACTGGCCGGTTTCGCGATCAAGAATGTAGAAGAACGCGTTGCGATTGGCCTGAATAAGCAGCTTGCGCGGGCGGCCGCCGAACTGGGCGTCGATAAGAACAGGAGTTTCGGTGGCATCCCAGTCATGCACATCGTGCGGCGTGAACTGGAAATACCACTTAATCTTTCCGGTCGCGGGGTCAAGCGCCAGAATGCTACACGTATATAAGTTGTCACCGAGGCGCGCGGTGCCGTCGTAATCCGCGCCCG
>Ga0210407_10002624_pt1 | contig 15315 bp, 12 predicted proteins | sample IncBWC27MmetaG_FD_150860 | JGI IMG/M metagenome (GOLD analysis project Ga0210407, IMG submission 150860) | Forest soil microbial communities from Barre Woods Harvard Forest LTER site, Petersham, Massachusetts, United States - Inc-BW-C-27-M | ecosystem: Environmental > Terrestrial > Soil >...
ACGGTGATTCCCGCCGGAGAGGAAGGTCTTCGCATCGGAAGCCTTTCGCTCGAAGCTCTCCGAATTCCATCCGAGTTCGTCGAGACCTTGAAGCGCTGGGGGAAAAACACTTGCGCGGATTTTGCGGCTATTCCCGAGATATCCATTGTCGAGCGGCTGGGACAGGAAGGGCTCCGCTGGTGGCGGCTGGCACGAGGCGCGGACGATCAACCGCTAATCGCCAAAGAGTTCCCCTCGAATTTCGAAGAGCACATGGACCTGGACTCTCCGGTGGAATTGCTGGAACCATTGCTTTTTGTTCTGAATCGGCTTTTGGAGCAGTTGTGCGCGCGGCTGCGTATGCACATTCTCGCCATCGGAGAGATCAAGGTTACGCTCACGCTGGAACGCAATGACTCACGCACGAAGGAACCAATCTTTCACACCCGGACGATTCGACTCCCGGTGCCGGCGCGAGATAGCAAACTCCTTCTGAAACTCTTGCAGCTCGATCTTGAGAAGCACCCTCCCTCTTTGCCCGTTACCGTCGTTCGCATGTTGGGGATTCCCGTGAAGCCGCCCGCGCAGCAGTTCGGGCTGTTCCTGCCGCTCTCTCCCGACCCAGGGCGTCTGGAAGTCACGCTCGCACGAATTCAAAACACAGTGGGAGAAAACCGCGTGGGTGTGCCTGTCCTCCTTGATACGCACAGTCCCAATGCCTTTCAGCAGAAGCGTTTTGTTTTGCCGGAAATGAAAGAAAAGCGGTCGGCCATGGAAAGACAAACAACGGCAGCGATGCGAATTTTCCGGCCTCCGCTTCCGGCGACCGTGGAGTTTCAGGAAGGAAAGCCGGCGTTTCTCGGTTGTGAAGGCGCGCGCAGACGAATCCTGGCGTTCGCCGGACCGTGGAGAAAGAAAGGTGATTGGTGGTCGGAAACGAAGTGGGCACGCGATGAATGGGACATTAAGGTGCGGCCGTTGCGTCAGAGAGTTCAATCCGAAAGTAGCCGGGAAAGTGAAGAAGAGACTGCGCTGTACCGCGTCTACAAGGACCTGCGTGCGAAGCGCTGGTTCGTGGAAGGAATCTACGATTGAAGTACTTCGAGCTACATTCTTCCTCCGCATTCAGTTTTCTCGAAGGGGCTTCGCGTCCGGAAGACTTGGTGTCCCGTGCGGAGGAACTGGAGTTGCCTGCAATTGCCCTCGTCGACCGTGACGGTGTGTACGGCTCTCCACGATTCCACATGGCGGCAAAGTCTGTGGGCATTCGCCCGCACGTCGGAGCCGAGATTTCCGTAGAAGGTTTTGGCAACCGGGCTGGCTTGGCTGCGTGGATGCCGAATCCTTTCTCGTCAAGGCCCGTGCGGCTGCCTCTGCTCGTGGAAAGCCGGGCTGGGTATCAGAATCTCTGCCGTCTCATGACGCGCTACAAGTTGCGCGAAAGGGAAAAAGGAACAGGAACGGCCACTCTGGAAGAGATCGCCGAACACGCGGAAGGACTGGTGTGTCTGACGGGCGGCGACGAAGGAGTCCTAGCGGCTTCGTTGGCAAACAGCGGTAGTGACGAAGCTCTGAAGAATATTGAAAAGCTGACAACTGTCTTTGGGGGGAAAAATGTCTATGTCGAATTGCAGCGGCACTGCGATCCTGTCGAAGAGCGCCGCAACCAGGCGGCGGTGCGGCTTGCCGAAACGCTGGGTCTGCCACTACTTGCCACGAATGGCGTTCGCTACGCCCGTGCCACCGAGCGCGAAATTCTGGACGTTTTCACCTGCATACGGAACCACTGCAAACTCGAAACGGCCGGACGGCTTCTCGAACGAAACGACGAGCGTCATCTCCGCCCGAGTGAAGAGATGATTCAACTGTTTTCGGATCTTCCGCAGGCTATTCACAACACGGGCGAACTTTCCGCAAGACTCGGCTACACGCTGGCCGAGCTCGGCTACGAATTTCCGCGCTATCCCGTTCCCGAAGGAGAAACGATGGATTCGTTTCTCCGAAAGCGCACCGAAGAAGGATTTCAAAACCGCTATGCAGTTAAACGAGACGAGGAATTGTTCGCACGCGCAAAGCGGCAGGTAGAACGGGAACTCGCGCTGATTGAAAAGCTGCATCTTGCCGGTTATTTCCTGATTGTTTGGGACATCATCCGATTTTGCCGCGAACAGAAAATTCTCGTGCAAGGGCGTGGTTCGGCTGCGAACAGCGCAGTCTGTTATTCCCTTGGAATTACGGCCGTCGATCCGGTCGGCATGGAACTGCTCTTCGAGCGGTTTCTCTCGGAAGAACGCGGCGAGTGGCCGGATATCGATCTCGACTTGCCGAGCGGAGACCAGAGAGAGAAGGCGATTCAATATGTATATCAGCGCTACGGCCAGCTTGGTGCCGCGATGACAGCGAACGTCATCACCTATCGGGACCGTTCCGCTGCGCGCGAAGTGGGCAAAGTGCTTGGATTCGATCAGCAAACTCTGGACCAGCTTTCGAGCGTAGTGAACAGCGGCGAATGGCGCGGTCCGTCTGATAACTTCGAAAATCATTTTCAGCAAGTGGGCTTCGACCTGAATCATCCTCGCGTCCGAAAATACTGGGAGTTGTGCGAACGCATCCAGGATTTGCCGCGGCATCTGGGCCAGCATTCGGGGGGGATGGTTGTGTGTCAGGGGCAGCTTGATTCGGTTGTTCCGCTCGAACCGGCAACGATGCCCGGACGTGTCGTCGTGCAATGGGACAAGGACGATTGCGCTGATATGGGCATCGTGAAGGTGGATTTGCTCGGCCTCGGGATGATGGCCGTGCTCGAAGACTGCCTGGAACTCATTCCCAAGCATTACGGCGAACCGATCGATTTGGCGCAACTTCCTTCCGACGATCCTCGCGTCTATAAAACGTTGCGACGCGCGGACACAGTTGGAATGTTTCAGGTCGAAAGCCGGGCGCAGATGGCTTCCCTTCCGCGCAATGCTCCGGTCAAGTTCTACGATCTCGTGGTGCAAGTCGCCATCATCCGGCCCGGCCCCATTGTTGGAAAAATGATGCATCCCTACATGAGGCGCCGGCAGGGAAAAGAGTCCGTCGCTTACGCTCATCCTTCGCTCGAACCCGTATTGAAACGAACTCTGGGTGTGCCGCTGTTTCAGGAACAACTGCTGCGCATGGCGATGATCGCGGCGAATTTCACAGGCGGTGAAGCGGAAGAACTGCGCAGAGCGATGGGTTTCAAGCGTTCGGAAGAACGCATGCACAAAATTGAAGCGAAGTTGCGGAGCGGCATGAACCAGAACGGCTTCAGCCCGGAAACACAGGAAGAGATTATCACGCAGATTACCTCCTTCGCGCGCTACGGGTTTCCTGAATCCCATGCGGCGAGTTTCGCACTGATCGCCTATGCCAGCGCGTATTTGAAATTTCACTATCTCGCGGCGTTCACTGCGGCGTTGCTCAACAATCAGCCGATGGGCTTTTACAGTCCGGCAGTGCTGGTGCACGATGCGCAGTTGCACAGTTTGCGCGTGAAACCCATCAATGCTATCCAGTCGGAGTGGAACTGCACTATCGAGCGTACCAGAAATAAGGAAGGCAAGGAGGTTCCGTGTTTGCGCATCGGGTTGCGTTACGTTCGCGGTTTGAGGCAGGCGGCCGCGGACAAGATTATCTCGGAGAGACAGAAACGGCCATTCGAGGGAATCGAAGACCTGGTCCGCCGTGTCCCGGAACTGCAGAAATCGGAACTCGTAACGCTGAGCGAAATTGGCGCCCTCAACTCTCTCGGTAAAGAGATGCACCGGAGGACAGCGCTTTGGCAAGTCGAACGCGCCACCCGGCTTGCCGGTCCACTACTGGACACGATTCCAGAGGAGATGGAACTGTCACCGCTCAAGCCGATGACGGACGAAGAGCGTCTTGTCGCGGATTTTCACGGGTCGGGAATGAGCACTGGTCCACATCCGATGACCTACTGCCGGGAGGCTCTATCCAAGCTGGACGTGAACCGAGCATGCGATTTGTCTCGGCTGCCGGACGGGCAATACACGCGGGTCGCGGGATGCGTGATCGCGCGGCAGCGCCCGGGGACGGCCAAAGGCTTCGTCTTTTTGAGTCTTGAAGATGAAACGGGAATCTCGAATGTGATTGTGAATCCAGACCTCTATGAGAGATACCGCGTAGTGATCAACCACGAAAAGTTTCTTCGCGTAGATGGCATCCTTCAGAATCAGGATCACACTGTTTCCATCAAGGCTTCCCGCGTGCTGCCCATCTCGATCACTTCGGCCGAAACACAGTCGCGTGATTTTCATTAGTGCAAGCAGGACCTCTACGCAAAGAGCGCAGGCTGAGCGGAGACATCCTCGGGTTCACGGAAGTTGCTGAGGCCGACACCCACGAGGCGGAATCTCTGCTCGGGGCGAAGACCGACACGGTCCCGCATGGCCAGGGCGATACTCGTCACCTGCTCGCAAGAAGAAGGTGGAGAGCTCGGCGTGTGGCTGCGAGTGAGAATTTTGAATTCACTGGTCTTCAGTTTCAAGACCACAGTCCGAGCAACTCGTGATTCCTTGCGCGACGCGGTCCATGTTTGCGTCGCAAGCCTGCGGATCATGGGCTCCGTTTCGCTCAACGGCACATCGTGTTCGAAGGTGTCCTCCGCCGATATGGATTGAGTTGGCCTGTTGGGGATTACTTCACTTTTGTCGATGCCGCGAGCCAGTTCGTAGAGACGCGCGCCGTAGCGACCGAACCGGCCCTCAAGTGCTGACAACTCTATCTTTCGCAAATCCGCGACCGTTTGTATCTCGAAGCTCATCAGCTTTTCTTCCGTGACCTTACCAACTCCTGGCAAACGACTCACCGGCAATGGTGACAAGAAGCCATCAACCTCGTCCGGCTGGATAACGAAGAGTCCGTCCGGCTTCTTCCAGTCTGAAGCAATCTTCGCGAGAAACTTGTTCGGAGCAACGCCCGCCGATGCCGTCAACCTCACTTCTGAACGGATCTGTTCGCGAATGGTGCGTGCCACTTGTGTGGCGGTAGGCAAGCCAGTCTTGTTCTCCGAAACGTCGAGATAGGCCTCGTCGAGGGACAACGGCTCAATCAGGTCGGTGTGGCGTTTGAAGATTTCGCGCACCTGACGCGAGACAGTCCGGTAGCGTGGAAAATCCGGGGGCAGGAACACCGCGCTTGGACAGAGGTGTTCTGCTCGAACTGCCGGCATTGCCGACCGCACTCCGAACTTTCGTGCTTCGTAGGAAGCGGCGCACACCACAGAGCGGCTGCCGCGCCACGCGACGACGACGGGTTTGCCACGCAGTTGCGGATTATCCCGCTGTTCCACGGACGCATAAAACGCGTCCATGTCGATGTGAACAATCTTCCGCACAGTCGTCACGCAATCATCATATTCCGGAGTTCCAGTTGAGTGCGAGCCAGGCTAAGGTCGGCGATTTCTTGAAAGGCATCGCGCAAGGACCAGAGGAAGTTGGGAGGCAGTCCCAAAGGATGCCTCCCGTGCCCCGCTCACAGCAATCGAACGGTTTGATGCGATCAAGTGGAGGAGGCTGTGGCGAACTCGAGAAACGGCGCGAGCTTCGCGGTAGTCCTGAACTGAGGGATCGGGTCGAGGTCCTTGAACGCGCTCGTGAACGCGTTGGACAAGCTCCACAGCGTTCGCGGAGCGAACTCCTCCACGCGAGGGTAGAAATACACGTCATGAACCCGCCGGGCCAAGTGCTTCGGGGCGTCAAGCTTTCCTTCAACGAATGCCCAGTAGATGACCAGTTTCGCTTTGTCATCCGGCAGGCGCGTCCCCTTCCACGCGTCCACTTGTTTCCTCATCGGTTCGAAGTTCCGCTGCATGCGGTCCACTCCCACCGAGAGGATATCCACGAGGTTCATATGTTTGGTGTGCTTGGCGAGCACGGGCGTAAAATCGCCATGGAACGCCATGTTGTCGCACACCAATACTCGGTAACCTACCGTGAGGGCGAGGCACATGGACTTGTCGCTGGAGTTTCGAACACCAACTGAGAATCGGCATCCGTCGAAAGTGGTTTCAAAGTCGAGCACGCCGAACATCTTCATGCCGTCGCCGGAAACCGCGTATTCCTCCCGCACTACGGAGATCTGGCGGAAGCTCAGGGTTTCGACCAAAGCCCCGACAATCTCGAAGTGAGGAAGGGGTTGATGGGTTGCGCTCGCCGCGGGCGTCGGGATCACCTTCAATTCTTCCCGAGTGATTTTCGAACTACCGCAGTGCGCCAAAAGTTGGGACTGTTCCATTGTTTCGTTCTCCTCTCAATTCAGATGTCCAACTCCGAGATCCGCGAAGTGAGGCAATCCTCAAGACACGGACTTCGGATCTCGCTATGAACTTGTGTGATGGTGTTCAGCTGAGTTCGCTGCGGACATCTGGGAATCTGCGCGGCAGGAGACACTAAGCGATAGAGTGCGAAGAGGACATGCGAACACACTGGCCGGCAGAGTTTGTTTTATGGGACCGTTTAGACGCTTTCCACTAGATTATTATGAAACCCTGCTTCGCTTACCTGAAGCTGGCCGCGCGCTTCAGAAGCAATGATTCTAGGCATAACGGTTGTGTTGTTGTAAAGAGTCCACGAATTGGCCAGCGGCCGATAGTGAACCCGGAAGTCTCGGATGGACCGGTCGAAGCGAGGGCGATCAGGCGCTCCCGCCAGCAACCCCGACAGAGGCAATCGGAGTAACCAGGTAATGCGAATGCGCGCATCCGACACAATTGGCGCCCCTGGTTGCCGCTCCAACCGCTGCGGTAAATACAGCTGGGACCGCAACAACCTCACCGCCGCGTGACCAAAACTCGGGCATGAACGATCCTCCGTCCAAGTCGCCGCCTGCACGTAAGAGGTCCCGATCAACTATGCCATTCACCCCGCGGAATAGAACTCTGTTCTCCAGCGGAGGACGTCCGCCACTTTCACTCTTTCCAGGTTCATGCTTTGTGATAAGCAGTTGGCAGGTGCGACCTGCTCGAAACAACTCGATTCGCACGAGGACTGGAGCTACAACCACTGCATGAACTCCGTTCACTCCGATGGCATCGATCGGATGGAGATACGGCAATGGCTCACCCTCCGGCCCACAGAACGTAACGTACCGCCCGACGTCCTTCACTGCACCGCCGGATTCGATGCCTCGCACCACATAGCGTTTGGCCAAATGCTGGTGTTCGAGGCTCACTTGGGATTGCGCTAGAATGCCGACCTCATTTAAACGCCGCAGCACTCGTCTCGACAGAGTGAGCCCTCGTCGCGCCAAAGAATCTTGCTTGTTCGGCATGTGTCACCTCGTTACGCAGATTGCCGAACGCGGATCGGGCAACCCACTGCTCGGCGAATCATTTCCTTTTGGCAACCTGCCCAGCACAGGTATTTTCGCGGGTCTTCGATGGAGATCGCCAAGTTGTCGCCGCTTCGGTCCTGGCCGGCCTCCGCACAGGATGGACACTGCGTTACGTAGTTCCGGCCAACCTTGCGAAGCTTGCCTACATGCTCGAGAATTCGAAACTCGTGACCGGAGGCCTGAACGAAGGAAACAGATTGGTGTGCCGAGGGGCGTTTTCTAGCAAACTCCGGTGGCATGGTTTTGCCTGCAATGAAGATCCGTAGCTGTTCTTCGCTCACTTTGCGAAGGTGGTTCAGATAGGAGATCTGTTTTTCCAGATCGTAGTCCGCCCCGTAGAACCAATACCGTCGGTTTGCTCCCCGATGAATTCCAAGCGGCCCACGGATGGCGTTCCCGAATTCTCCCTCTCGCAACTCATCGTGCTTCGGGAAGACTTCAATTCCCTCCGCCAAACCAGCACCCTTGATTCGCACTCCTAGTTTCAGCGCCACGTTGTAGATGTAAACTCGGCACTCCCGGGCCAAGGCAGGTCTCTCCATGAAAATCCACAGATGCCCACCACGCTTGCTCATCTCCAGGGCGGCCTCCACCTTATCTTCCTGAAGGAAGTACTGCAGTTTGAGCAGGTCTTCCATCGCACCGGCATAATCGGCATCAATCGCGACCCAATTCGACCGTTGCGTTGAAGGATTAATCGCGTAGAGTCCGATGGTGAGTTCGCCTTCGAGGTGACGCCGGATCGTGCCCGCGGTGAGGCTCAACTCCACGCCATTTCCCTTTGCCTTCGGTCGAAAGTAGCAGTAACGCCCGCTCTCAGGATGAGGCCGTGAAGATTGCAGGGTATACGCCCCACGATTTACAAAGAGGCGGTTGTAGTCCCGAACGATCTCGGAAGCCGCTTTAATGGCCGTCTCCATGGCTCCTCCCTTCCGAGCAGTTCCCGGACGCCGAAAGCTCGTGCTGTACCTAAACCCCCTCCCGGCCCTTGTCAAATAAGTGGGACTAGGCGGTGAGTCTTTGCTCCGATTGGGCTTACCACGAATGAAACAGCGCAGGAGAAGGGCGTATTGCGTTAGGCGGGATTCTGCATCCCTGCTTCCACAGCCTCGCAGGTCCGCTGCAGTCGAAGACCGGGCCCCACCACCCATCGATTCCTGCCCGAAAGTAGATGCGGACGCTCCACGATGTCCAGGAAACGACACTCTCTTACAAGCCGGTCGAAATCGCTGACCGTGTAGCCTCCGAATTTCTCGTCGTCAAAATCCACCCACAGCCAAATCCTCGTACGGCGGTCGTAAACATAGAAGGCGCCAGATTCCGGGTCCCCCGGAACGACAAGGAACACGAACAGGGCCTTCGGGAACTGGACCCACTTCTCGATCTTGGGGTGCTCAGTCACATCCAGCAGTCTCTTCACCGCCCCATCCGAGCATCCGCCGACATCGTCTGGTGTATTCCGAAGATTAACCACTGCGAACACATTCATCTTTCCGAACATCGGTTTCCTCCTCTAAGGTGCGAAGCAGAAGTAAAAGATACGGGGTTACGCATACCAACAGTACGAACCAGAGCTCGAACGCTGGAATCGGAGAGCCTAGAAATGACATTTCGTTTTGCTCAGAGGCTATGCTAGGGTCTAGAGTCCCCGACAATTGAAAGCTGTACAGAAAGCACGGAGGGCGAACGTGTTAATTAGAGATCGCTTGCGGGCCATACGTGAAGAAAAGAAGCTCTCGCAAGGGGACATTGAAAAGCGAACAGGCCTGTTTCGCTGCTACGTCTCACGAGTAGAGAACGGTCATACCGTTCCAGCCGTGGAAACGATTGAGAAATTCGCTCGGGCTTTAGAGGTCCCCATCTACTATCTCTTTTATGACGGAGAAAAACCTCCCCAGCTTCCAAACCTTCCAAAGGGAAAGACCGCAGCGGACATCGTCTGGGGCGCCATCGGCAAAGATGCTCGGTTTCTGACGAAGTTGCGCCGTCTCTTAGCCAGGACAGCAGAAAGGGACAGGAAACTCCTGCTCTCAATGGCCCAAAAAATTGCAACCCACAAGGTCGCGCGCTAGCGGCTTCGTCCAGACCTAAACAACGCCAGCACCTTCCGGCATTTTCGCCTTGAAGAGTTACCCGCGAGGGCTCTGCCTCGACGAGGTGCAACCCTTGGCGGTGGGACGATTCGTCGAGAAAACCCATCTTTGATCGTCTACCGCCCCTTTCCGGATAATTCCCGCGTAACAGACAATCCGGAGTTCGATCGTTAATGACGACAAGCGCGTTTTTCGGTACTAATGCGGCGGACGAACAGATAACTACGTCATCCGCCCAGAATCGGCAGCGAACGCTGATGGGCGGTTAACTTCTCACTGGGCCAATCCGCCGCTGTATGGGCCCAAAAACGGGTAAGCTACTATTCATATCTATTGACGCATATCGATATAGAATGATATAGATATTGACATGACTAGAGTCACTCCTCAAAAGTTTATTCCGCTCAAGACCCATTGGTTTCACATCATGCTGTCGCTTGCGGGCGGAGAGCAGCATGGTTACGCAATCATGCAGGAGGTCCTGAATCGCACTACTGGAAAGGTGCGGTTGTGGCCAGCGACATTGTATGGATCGGTTAAGCGGCTGATCGAGGCGGAATTGATCGAGGAATCCGACAAGCGGCCAGCGCCGGAACTAGACGACGCGCGCCGCCGCTACTACCGCCTGACGCCCATGGGCAGGCGGGTGCTCGACGCAGAATGCGAGCGCCTACAGGAATTGGTCCGGACCATTCAAGAGAAACAAGGGCGAGTGAAGCAAGGCCTGGTGACGGAATGAACCGCCCAACACCATCCACATCATCCACGCGCCAGTCGGGTTTCGCATGGCGCATCTACCGCCGCCTGGCCCAAGCGTTTCCTCACGAATTCAAATTGGCTTACGGCGGCGACGTGATGCAACTCGGCGAAGACGTCGTAGACGAAATTGCCAAAAGGCACGGAGCCGCGGGTCTGATCCGCCTCATCGCGGACATTGCGATTCGCGTACCGCTCGAATACCTGAGCGAAATGCGCGGCGATATGCGCTATGCCATGCGCGCCCTGCTCAAGTCGCCCGGGTTCGCGCTGGTGGGCATCATTTCGATGGGACTTGGCATCGGCCTCACGACCAACGTTTACAGCTCGAAATGGGCAATGTTATTTCGTGATCTGCCGGGAGCGGCAAACGCCAAAGACTTGGTGATGATGCAACAGTCGGCGGATGCCGATCTCGCCGCTGTCTCGTACTACTACATCGAACAGTTCCGCGAGCAAAAAAGCCTGTTCACTGGCGTCGCGGCATTTGAGACCGGCATACCGTTCAATGTCACGTTTCAAGGCAACCTGAGTGGCAAACCCGAGCGCGTCTTTGGCCAACTAGTGTCACCGGATTATTTTTCCGTGCTCGGCGTCCAACCGCAGCGTGGCCGCGTGTTCAGCGCCGCAGTGGACCGGTCCGGTGACGCGCCCTTTGTCGTGATCAGCGATCGCTTCTGGCGCAATCGCCTCAACTCCTCTCCCAACGCAATCGGGCAAATCCTTCGCCTGAATGGGCAAATCGCGACGATCGTCGGAATCACACCCAGGAATTTCAACGGTGCACTCGCCATCAACCCCTCCGAGCTCTTCGTTCCGGTCACCGCACCCGCCGCGCTAGCTCCAGAGCTCGCCAACGACGTGATGCATAAACGCAATGCCAAAGAGTTCCTCGCGATGATGTGTCTCGCGCCTGGTGTCACGATTGAATCCGCGGAAGCAGGTCTCGATGCCATTACGCGCCGTCTCGACGAGCAGGACTCTTCGATGGCAAAGCGCACGGACCAAGGCAGGCGCGTCACGTTGCTTCCGGCGGGCGCGAGCGTACCGATTCCGCGGAAATTGAAGCCCGCGTTGATCGGATTTTTCGTTGCGTTGATGGGCCTGGTGATCGCGTTGGCGTGCATGAATCTGGCGAACATGCTGATGGCGCGCGGCGCCAATCGGCGAAAAGAGTTGGCGATTCGCCTCTCGGTGGGGGCCAGCCGTTTCCGGCTGGTGCGGCAGATGATGAGCGAAGGCATTCTGCTCTCAATGCTCGGCGGCGTTGCAGGGTTCGCACTAGCGTTTGGTCTCGGCGCATTGAACGCCCATTTCAGGCCGCCGACCACGCTGCAGCTCGAAACGAATTACTACCTGGACTGGCACGCAGGACTCTTCGCGTTTGGCCTCGCGATTATTTGCGGCGTTGGATTCAGCCTCGGGCCCGCTCTGCAAGCGACGAAAGCCGATTTGACTCCCGCCCTCAAAGAGGGCTCGGCGCTTCAGTTGCCGGGTTACCGGCGCATTGGCCTCCGCAACTTGCTCATGGTGGTCCAGGTCGCAGCGTCGCTCATGCTGCTGCTGATGACCGGATTCCTGGTGATGGGAATCAGCAAGGGCACCAACATCCAAACCAAGTTCGATCCGAGCACGATGGTTCTTTTGTCGCTCGATCCGGTGCGCGACGGCTATTCAGCGGAAAAAGCGCAAGGTCTGTTCGAGAAACTTCCCGAGCAGCTCAAAAACACCGGCCAAGTGCGCAACATCGCCTTAGCCGCGCAGCCGCCCTTTACCAGCGAACCGGAACGCACGCCACTGTCTGCAGAAGACTCGCCGGGATCCTCACAGGTTGTGCAGCAGGTGCTCGAGGAAACCGTGGGCGCGGGCTACTTTGCCACGCTTAACGAATCGATGCTGGCGGGCCGAGACTTTGCGATACCTGACCAACGAAGCCACGCTGATGCATCGAACGCCTTGCCCGCCGTGCTGAACGAAAGTGCGGCGCGTGGATTCTTCGGCAATGGGAACGCGCTCGGGAAGCGAGTTCGGGACGACAAGCAGACCTATGAGGTGGTCGGCGTGGTCCGTAACATGAAGGATCTCGAAGGATTGAACCAATCCATTATTTATTTGCCGTTGACATCGCGGGATTTCGCGCGTCCGCCAGGTGGCGGCATAACCATTCTGGTTCGGTCGGATGCGGGTGCCTCTCCGGCGACAGATACGCTGAGCGCGATTCGAAACGAGATAACTCTTATCGATCCCAACCTGAACATCGTCAACATGCAAACGCTCCGCTCTTACTTGGATCGTAGCCGGGCTGCGTTGCGGTTCTCGATCCAAACATACGGCGGAATCGGAGTGTTTGGCTTGGTGTTGGCTGCCATCGGGCTGGCCGGAGTTACGGCCTACGCGGTGGCGCAAAGGCGCAAGGAGATCGCTATCCGCACAGCGCTAGGCGCAAGCAGGGCGCAAGTGCTGGGGCTGGTACTGCGCGAAGGCACGGCATTGGTAGGCGTCGGAACGCTTCTCGGATTCTTGGGCGCGGTTGGTTTGGCAAAAGTAGTCTCCTCGTTGGCAAATCTGTTTTCCGACGCGCTTAAGATCGGGACGAATGATCCCCTCTTGCTTGTCGGCGCGCCGTCCCTGCTAGCGGCCGTGGCGCTGCTCGCTTGTTACGTGCCGGCGCGCAGAGCGGTCAAAATCGATCCGCTAAAGGCGCTCCGCGACGAGTAGAGTGGTTACTGGTTCGTCTCCGGCGACGCCTCGTCAAACCAGTGGAAGTGGCCGCACTTGGCGTCTCCGATTCGATCCGCCACGTGAGGTAGCTCCCGGATGGTCGGCAAACCGGAAGTAATCTGTCCTGGCCCGGGATTAGTAATGGGAAGTCGGGTTGTAGGAAGTGTTTAAGTGTCAAGCCAGCCTAGGCCTTTCGTCCCGCACCCAGCCGAGACGCAACTCCAAGACTTCATTTCCAAGCGGCAAACACCGTCAGCATCCAGGATAGTAAATGGATAAGCCTTGGAAGCTCTATTACTTGTAGGCAGCAAGGGGAGTCAATGGCCATTCAATCAGCGTCCATAGAAAGGTCAATGAAAGGGCAAATGGTAGCTGGTCGCGCTCGGCGTGGCCTCAACTTTCGGCCTGCCGCCATTCAAAGCTTGCTGCAATGGAAATGCGCGCTTCGCAAGACCGTCTAAGACTGGCATTTCAAGCAGATGGGAATGCCAATCCGTGAACAGACCAAAGAAGACCGGGTACTCCGCTTTCGTGAAGAAGCCTGAAACGAAACGCAGAATGTCGTAGTTCGCAACCAAATAGAGCAGCCGATTCACGCGAACTTCGTGGCTCATGCAAGCAGCGATCGCTCGGTAGCATTTCGCTGGCTTCGGGGTTCGTTCGTACTCGAGTGCAAACCTGCGCTCCCCAATATCTGTGCGAACCGTCACAATTGCATCGTAGTCCTTTGCAAAGCCGAACGAGGTGAGCTCATTCTGAGAACGGATTTCCATCGAGCCCATCCAGCGCACCAGCAACCCGGCGCGCAACGCGCTGAGATGGATCTCGTTCAGTCCGATGGCATGCAGAACGTTTCTGCTCGCCCTCTCCGCGTCCGTTCGGCCACACCCAACCAGGCAATACTCGCCCATACTCTGCAACAACGTTGCTGCGCTGCTTGCGGCCGAATACACAGCATCTCCGGTTCCGGCCACAAGTGTCTGCCGGAGCACCAGTCCGCGGTCAACCAATCTTCTCATTCTCCAGTGGAACGAATTACGACTCCGCTCACAGTGGTTAAGTTGCGTGAACTCGAACAATTGAGAATGGGTCACGAATTCCGACCGTAAGATTTGGCGCAGGAGCGGAAAGTCGCGCGATTGGTTGAGTTGAATAGAGCCTTTCGGATACCGCATTGCGCACCGCACTTTATGCAGACTCCAACTGAAGCCGTCCACTCCAGGGCCAAGAGATGAAGGGCTTGAGGACGAACTTGCCGAGATCCGTGCGCAACCAACTGTCAGTTGCCATCAACAGCATGGCCTCCTGTTTGTCCCGGCATTCGCTGAAGGAGATCAGGAGCGTGCCCTCGGATCTCCATGATGGCGACCCAACGTCGAGGTGTCCGACCTCAGAGGAACGGACAACAACCAAGAAGTAGTCAGGTTGCCGCGGCGTCGGGAGCATGCGCTTGAAGAGCACTTTATTCTGCCCCTGCCATACGCATGGCTCCGCGCACTCAAAGACGCTGTTGATCATTCCCAGCGGATGATTCGCGTCGAAGCCTCCGACACCATTGAATCGCACGTGACCGACGATCCGGGGCCGGGTCCGGATCTGCCCACCGACGGGAACTCCTGTTGTATTGAAATAGGCCGCTCGCGCAAAGCGCCTCGGATCGCTCTGGTCCTTTCCAAAGCGCCGGCGCCAAACACTCCCAAAGTCTGTCACAGTAACGAACATTTCTTTCATGCTCCCTTCAGGCGCTTGTTCTTCTGCCGTTCGGTATACAGCTCTTCCTGCAGCCGGTTGATCTGACCGACAAACCTGGCGCCATCTCCATTGGGGCTGGTTGACACCGGTTCCGCGGCACCACTGCCTGGGTCTCGCGGCCCATTTACCTTCTTTGACAAAGCATCGAGTCGTAGGGAGAGGTCGGCAACGATAAGCGCTTTCTGCCGAAGCTCTTCCTGAAGCTTGTTGCGGTCTTGCGTCGTGGCTTCGAGCTGACTCGCGACGCGCTGGAGTTCCGCTTTCAGACTATCGGCCTGTGTCTCGCCCCAGCCAGGTCGCGCGTCTCCTGCTTCCGAGGCCTCAATGGAGCGATTGCACTGCTCGATGTGCTGGTTATATCTCTCGATGGCTTCGGCTGCCACCTGACGAGACAAGAGGTCGTGGCTGTAGACGTCGGCCATCATCTCCGCGGTGACTCGCATGGTGCGGCGGTGGTCCAGATACAGCTTGGTGTAGGCGGCTATGAGGATCAGCATCCCCGTCGTTACTGACAGGCTGTACCAGAAGTGCGGTTCCTTCACGGTGGCTTCGAGGAAAGCCTCACGCCGTTTCTGAAGCCAGGCTCCGCAATCGAAATTGCGCGGATTGAATTGTTTCAGCAGGAATTCGTACCATG
>Ga0210407_10002625_pt1 | contig 15314 bp, 15 predicted proteins | sample IncBWC27MmetaG_FD_150860 | JGI IMG/M metagenome (GOLD analysis project Ga0210407, IMG submission 150860) | Forest soil microbial communities from Barre Woods Harvard Forest LTER site, Petersham, Massachusetts, United States - Inc-BW-C-27-M | ecosystem: Environmental > Terrestrial > Soil >...
TGCCTTCACGGCGGCATCGCTAATCTTGAATCCCAGCAGGTGATGTAGAACGAAGGCTATGCGGGAAGTCGGATCAAGCAAAAGGATCGGGCTGTCGTTCAGATCTTGCAGCGATTGAAATGCCTTTGAGTTGATGGCGGCGGAACGCCCGTAGAGCAGAACATCGTAGGCCGATGACTCCCCATCCCAGCGTGCTCCGGATTCGCAGAGTACCTCTTCCAGGGCGAGTTCCACGGTTCGTTCAAGGAGGTAGGAGTTAGCAGTAGTTTCCTCCGGTGATCCCTCGAGGGCTCTCGCCACTGCCGAGAAAGCCTTGCCCGGATCGAGCGTCAACAGATAGGCGGAGTAGGTAAGCCGATCAAGTTCGGCCTGGAGACTGGTGTCTGTCTGGCTCCTCAGTGGGGTCATATCCTTGTCCCTCCAACGCTTAGGCAAAGGGCAACCGAGATGCCAAAGTGGAGTCAACAGCTGTGGACCCGTAATTGGCTGCAAACGCAGGGCTGCGTCGACTGCTAAAGAAATCCCTGATGTTGAAAATGTTGAAAGTGTCAAACGAAGGTGTCGAAGCGACTGGCGAGGGCCAGGGTGTTCAATTTCAATCCCGTATCGATGCGCTTGAGCCCCGTCGAGCAAACGGGTGAACGCCACGCCATCGCCAACGCATGGATCAAGCGCCGAAAACACCGGAGCGAATGTGAGACAGCTTCTAAGGCGCTCCGCTTCCGCCGTTGGAAGCGGGAAAAAGCCAAGTTTCGTTTTACCGTGAGGACGCACGGAAGACCTCTTTTCAGGTGGTGTGCTTGAACCTATACCTCTATCGGAGAGCGTCGGGGTTCGGGAGGGATCAGCCGCAAAAGGATTGCAACTTGAGCGAAGCGTTGACGAGGTTCTAGAGAGGGGCAGGAGTCCGCACGGGCGGTTCGCTCCTGTGGACACAATTACTTGGGATCATTCTTGCTGGCAGAACGTAGCTTCTTAGCATCTAGAATGTCTTGCTCTCGTCCGGTCGCAAGCTTATTTCGGATGAGATCACTCCTCGATATGACTGCGGCTTGGATTTCGCCTTCGATGAGTCCCTCGATTCGGTTCTCCCAGGCCTCATCGAAAGTGACACCATCAATGTGCTGCAAGATATCAATTCGAGCCGGGGGTTGGCCGATCTGGAAGGTACTCCCATCCATAAAGTCAACTGGAGTTAGGTCGACGAGGGGTGCACCGTACTGAGCAAGGGCGCGAAATACAGCTAAGGCGTTCTGCTCGTCCGGCCGAATAAAAATGTCAAGATCCTTGGTTGCTCGCGGCTCTGCATGAACGCCGAAGGCGTAGCCGCCCACGATGAGATACTTAACCCCGTGATCGTTGAATGCGCGTAATAGTTCTTTGAGGTCGTCGGGAATCATTGAGCGGAACTCCGTTAAAAGCAGCCGCGAATGCATAAGCGGCAGCGCTGACATCCCACACGGCAGACAGACGTGCCCCAACCGTCAGACTCTGCCAGTAGCGATACGCTTCTGCTTGCTGCTGTTCGGTTCCCGCGACCCTGTGAATTGTTCTGTTCGTATTCAAGTTTGCGCCACCGGTGAGGGCAAGAAAACACTCTGCATCTTTTCCTCAATTCATTATAGTCTGTGCCCCGGCATTTCCGATCTGCAGCCGAGACAATGTACCTGTCAAATCAATGACTTGGATGCCTCCGCCGTCAGCACGCGAAATGGAGCGCTCCGCGGCCTCATAGTCAACACGGTGACCGAACGATTCGGCAAAGCCGATGCATCGCTAATCGCGCCGATCACGAACAAGCCTTTTTCTTCCTGCCCTACCTGCACCGCTTCCGCGATGATGCTCTGATTTCCGAAACGCGCCGGGAGAAATACCAGGAAAAGAATGGCTTGTTTGGCCCCCGCTTGATGCTGAATACCATCGACAGATGAGTGCAACGGCGAAAAAGTCGAAGTCTGGGAAGATTGTGCAACCCGCGATTTTCACGCCAAAAGGAGCGCCAACGTACTCTTCATTCGTGCTGCTCAGTTGATGAAAAAGACCGTGACAGGTGGTTTCAACCCAGAGATGCTGACGCTGGGGCACGCAATTATTCACGACAAAATTGTCGTTGTGGATCCCCTCTCGCCCGAATGCGCGGTCATCACCGGCAGCCACAACCTGGGTTATAAGGCATCTTATGGCAACGATGAAAACCTCGTCGTGATAAGGGGCAACCATACGCTAGCTCAGGCCTATGCGGTGCACATCCTTGACGTCTACGATCACTACAAATTTCGGGCCGTTCAACTAGAGCGAGATAACAAGAACCAAGACCTGTGGGGAGGATTCCTGGATACCAACGACCGTTGGCAGACTAAGCTTCATGGATCCAAGAACTGCCGCGAAGCAGGCAAGCCCTGCTTTCTCTCGTGCAGCTTTCGCACGTATTAATCCTCGTTCCGCCGCTTGCATCTGCGCGAGCACCCTCTGCTGAACCGCTCCATCGCGGATCTCGCTGGGACGCCACACCCTAGCGACGGATTTCAGGAGACCGCGATACATGCGTTTGCCTACTACTCTTTCCATCTGTTCGATCTCGCGCACAACATCACCATCCTCGGACGCATTATTTCCGTTCGCCCGCACATTGTGGCTGTTTCCCGCAGGTGTTCCTTTCGATCGCTCTTGTCCACATGCGCTGCTCGGTCGAAACCCCTGCAGCCAGCCGGCCGGTGTTGCCCACCCCGCGAGTTGAGGAACGGATTTTGGTCGCTTGTGCTCGTCTAGGTCCACCCACGTTCCGGTGAAGTAATAAAGATACCTGCCGAGCCCGAGACAGGCACACGCCCGCTTGAAAGACTGTGCTTCGGCCGAGGTCAGAGCGTTCTCTTCGTCAGCCCACTCTTCTCCCGCGGCCGAATGTGATCCTAACCCGAAGACGGTGACCTCGCATGTCACGAGCACCTTCGCAACGATCTTTTGGTCTTTGCTTCGCTCGAAACTCGCACTCGTTTGAATGGTGTACTTGCGCGTCCACCCTGCCGGCGTAAAGAGTGCATTGAGTCGGTCCGTATAGGCTCGCTGGTCAGCATACGGAACCACTTGGCCCCGCATTGGCTGCCCGTTCCTTGTGGTGTTCATTACCCGCCACTCAATCTGCGACGGATCGAAAGGTACTTCCAACGCTGCTACCAACTCTTTTATCTTCTCCGCTGTGAACGGATTCACCGCAAGAGTGTTAGGAGGGGAAAAAGGGCGGGAAACAGATAAATCAGTGACTTCCACGTGACTGTTAGGAGCGGACATCGTTTGATACTCCTTGCAGGTTTTAGCGTGACTGGCGCGTGGGACTCTCAGAGCCTGGTCGAACTGAGACCTTGCTCGGGATTTTGGCGACGGTAGGCTCCGCCCCCTTACGTTTCTGTCTGAGGCGTCGCCACACCTTAGGGTCGATGCGCAGCGGTTGTACACCGTCGATCGATCCAAGTCCGATGAATGCACCGTGATAAGAAATTGTTCCGTAGCGAAACAGCCTCGCCAGAAGAGCCAGCGCATGATTGGCCAACGTCGAATTGACGAACGGTTCCTGGTGATCTAACGCTTCCATGGCACTGCAACTGGGCAGGCCATCATCGTCCAATTCTTCTTCGAGGACCTCGGGGAAGACTTCAGAAACTGTACGCAACCGCAGTTTATGGCGTCGATTCCTTCGGTTCAGCGGTTGTCCAAGTACAAATTGTCCACTGTCGGCGTTATTGCCCAGGTCCAGCCAGTAGTCGACTTCACTCCAGTCTTCGGTGCATTTAACAATCGCTGCTCGCCCTTTCCGCGTATCCATACACCCGATCACAATATCCACTCCGTCCAGCCTTCGTTTGGGGTCGGGCCGTTCCGGAATCCCCTCCCAGTCCAGGCCCCCGAACAGATTTAACTGGTTGGCGAGAACCACAGATTTGTAGAGGCCGATCTCAGATTGACTGAAGGGCTGCCGGACGCAATTTGTTGGCGAGATGACGTCTGGATCGAGCAGAGTGACGTGAAGGCCTTGTGGATGTCCGTATGCCAATAATGCCTGATGTACTCCTGGTAACTCAGCCACTCGGAGTCTCAGTCGCGAGAGTTTGCAACGAACAGCAACCGAAGTGGAACAGCAGCTGGCTGCGCCGAAGGCCGAACCGGTTAGCCAGCGAGGGGGACGGCCCTCCGAAGAGCAAGGTCATAGCCTCGGAATAGGACTCACATGAGACGCAATAAGCCGGATTGGCGTCAACCCCATGAAACGTCAAGTTCGGGTAGTGTGTCGGCGCTTGTCAGGATGTATTCATGACGATCGAGTTTTGTGCCATCGAGGCAACGTGTCGCCGCGTTGTGGGCAACGCCTAGCTTCTGGAATCCCAATTTCTCAACGATGCGCCGGCTAGGCTCGTTTCCGTCGAAGTACCCGATACTGATTGCCTTCGCGCCAAGGTGGCCAAAAGCGTACCGAATAGCTGCGTTTGCCGCCTCCGTCGCCATCCCCTGTCCGGCGTACTTAGGCGCCACCCAGTATCCTGTTTCATATACGTCTTGCTCATCGGTAAGATCCAACGCGGTTCGAACGACGAAATCCCCGTTGATCCGATGGAATCCGGCCAATGCGATTCCTGCTTGATTCTGGTAATCCATATTCCGCCGAATAGAATCTTCCATCGCTTGCCGCGACCGTTGGTTCTCGGAGGCCCAAGTCATCCAACGCTGCAAATCAGGCCACGCTTCCTCCTTGGCGGTCTGGATCGAATCTAAATCGCCAAGCGTTGGCGGACGCAAGATCAGGCGCGGCGTAACGATCGGCATCAAATGGCGCATAGAACGGCTACGCTGGAATTGTAGCGGAGTGGTGAAGGCGAAAAAGGGTACCGCCTGCACGACGCACTGCTCCGTCCGCGCAACCCGGGAGATCCGTATTTGAGTTAACTTGTCCGTAACGCCCTAAGGCGCGGATGCCTCGTCGGCCGTTCCAAGCGCATCGTCGCCAACTCTGAACGTGAGCTTCGGCAGTCATGAATTCTCTACTGTCGGTTTGCCGATCATGCGACAGCAATTCGGAACCCATTTCCTGCTCTAAAACATATTCATTTAATGGCGGGACTGAGTAGCGAGCCGCTTTTTGATTCTGTCTTCGACAATAGTGAAGAACTTCTGCACGTCGGCAAATGTCGTCTTGGGATCGTTGTTGTAATCCATGAGCCGGTGTTCGTAATGATTGCCCTTCGCCAAGACTTCGTCGATTGCGAAACGCGCCTGCTGCATGACCGCCCCTCGGTGCTCGATTAAGCAGATCGCGGTCTGCGTGCTACTCAAGTTTGTCTATTTGTCTTGCATTGCCTTTCGGGCCTCGGCCACCGTGATCATCAGAGTCATCGTCTCAACAGGAGAAGCAATGAAACCCCACTTCTCATAGAAGCGCTTGGCGCGTTCTGAAATGGCATGCACTAGAATGGCGCGAATGCCAGCAATCTCGGCGGCCTGTACTGTCCGTAGTACGGCGTCGCGCAGTAGAGCCGGGCCGAGTGCCTGGCCCTGAGCTGTCTGGTCGACTGCAAGTCGCCCGATCACCATCACGGGTGTCGGGTCCGGCATGTTGCGTCGGATTCGTCCCGGCGCTTCCGCGTGAGCTACTGCGCCGACGGCAAGCGCGTAGTAGCCCACAACCCGCTTTTCTATGCAAGCGACGTATGTCCGCGAGGCACCACTCTCTTCGTTTTGGAGGGCCCGTCTTCTCAGCCAATCATCGAGCGTCGGTTCCCCGCACTGGAATTGCGACAGATTGTGCTCGGAGGATAGCTTTTCTGGTGGATTGATTCGCTCCTCACCGGGACTCATTTGTCCCAAGGCGCTCTAGTCTTGAGTAGGCGGGCCAACCGCGCGTTGCTAGCCGGAGGCTTATCGAGCATGGCTGTAAAACGCCTGAATTGCTCCTCCGGCAAGATAAAGTAGCGCCGGTCCAGCAGAATGCTTTCGGCCTCCCGGCACGCGGTCTCCAGCATAAAGTCTGATCGGTTGCGGCCCAAGGCGTGCGCAGCGCGATCGATCAGTGATTTTTGTCCCCGGCTTACACGCAGATTGATATTCTCACCGCGGGTCTTCTCCGCCTTAGTTGCGGCTCCACGCATCGGATCCTCCTCCCCCTTGTACGCACAGTGAATATACAACATTGTGCGCACACTGTCAATACAACGTCCACTCGTCAGCTTACCCTGTTATGAGCCCAAAGAGGCCATCGAAATCATCTTTCGGATCGGAGGCGACATCAGCGATTGCCACGTCGCGTGCGCCCAGACTACTCTTTTCGAGCGACACCTCAGTGGAAAGCCACCTGACATGAGTCCCTCCACCAGCAGCGGCGGATATTGAAGCATTTGGATCGATATGGAGTTGTTCCACCGCAGCCCGCAACCGGTTGCGATAGACAAGCAATCCTCGGGTCCCCGGAACAGCTCAGTGGGTGAGTTGGCGATTATGCGACAGTTGAGACTGCCGAAGTACTGCGAAATTCTACTATTCGGTTCGCAATGTCCGCATCGGATCAAGGCGCGACGCATTCCAGGCCGGGACGAGGCAGGCCGCAATAGACACGAACAAAAGCAGTCCAGCCACGGCGCCAAATACCAGCGGATCGAGCGGCTCTGTTTCGTAGAGCATGCTGCGAATGAGGCGAACTACGGCCGCGCTCGCCGGCAAGCCGATCAAGAGTCCCGCCGTAGCTGGCTTGAGGCCCTCCAATAGCAAGTGACTTAGCAAGGTCTTGCGTTGCGCGCCGAGTGCGAGGCGGATGCCAAACTCAACCATCCGTTGGGCCGCAAGGTACGCCAGCACGCCATACAGCCCTGCGGCGGCGAGAACCAGCGCGATGATGGCAAAGGCCAGAACCAGAATCGAATCGAATTCCGAGTCTATCGTGCTTTTGCCGATCGCCTCTCGCAACGTCATCACATTCGAGGCCGGTAAGTCCGGGTCGAGTTGGGCGACGATTTTCTGAACCGGAACCGCCAGCGATTCGACATCGCGGGGCGCGCGGACCACGATGGTGGCAAAGCTGTAGCCATTTCCGTAGATCGGCCAGTACAGCGTAGAAATCGGCGGTTGAGCCACATTCCATCGCACATCCCCGACCACGCCGATGATTGTCCATACGCCGCCTTCATCGATCGTCTTGAGATGCTTGCCGATGGGGTCTTCGCCGGGAAAGTACTGCTGGGCAGCGCCGCGGCTGATCAGTACGACGTTGGCCCGCTTTCCTCGCTCATCCTCATTGAAGGTGCGTCCTTTGAGAATGGGAAGCCCGATTGCCGAAAAATATCCGGGATCCGCGCCGCGCAGCATGAAGTCGAGTCCCTGGCCCTTCGGCAGGGGCGGATGCTCCACGATGCTCATCAGATCGTCGCCGTTCCATCCCTCGCCCGGCGCTGCGCTCACCAGGCCGGCGGAGGAGACCCCGGGCAGAGCGCGGACCCGCGCGATGAGTTGCTCGAAGAATGCGATCTTCTGTTCGTCCTGCTGGTAGCGGGCATGCGGCAATCCCAGTTGCAGCGTGAGAACGTTGTCGACCGGCACGCCGAGATCTGCGGAGCGCAGATGCTCGAAGCTCTTGATCAGGAGTCCTGCCCCGACCAGGAGCACAACCGTCAGTCCTACTTCCGCCGATAGCAGAAGGCGTCGCAGCAGTGCGCGAGACCTGCCGCCGCTGTGCGAGCGAGAGGCCTCCTGCAATTCGGCCAGTATATTGCCCCGGCCCGCGCTGTGAGCGGAGATCAGCCCGGAAAAGAACGTGCAGAGGAAGATAACAGCCAATGTAAAGGCCGCGGCCATGCCATCGAAATGAATAGCCTCCACACGATTCATGTCATGGCGCGCCTGAACCAGCCACGCAAGCGCGCTCCAGGCCAACAAAAGGCCGAGTGCGCCGCCTGACGCGAAGAGCAGCAGGCTTTCAATCAGCCGTTCGCGTATGAGCCTCATGCGCCCGCCCCCCAGCGCGGCGCGAATTGCAAACTCCTTGCTGCGCGATGCTGCACGCGCGACCAGAAGGCCCGCGACATTCATGCAGGCGATGAGCAGTACACATCCGGTTGCGCCCAGCAGCGCATAAAGCGGCGTTTTGTAATTATGCACGGCATCGTCGAGCATGGTTCTGCCGATGGCGCCGGGATGTACGGCGGGTTCGGGATGAGCCGACTTGATCTGCCTCTGCAACGCGTCGACACGCGCCGCAAATGTGGCGAGAGAAACACCGGGAGCTAGCCGCGCTACGGCCAGGAACTCGTGATCGCCGTAAGTGTGCAGCAGAGAAGCTGACGCCTCATGTCTCACCGGCGCCCAGATCTGGTCGGCGCTGCCCCCAAATGCTCCGGAATAGACGAAAGTAGACGGCAGCACGCCGATGATCGTATAGGGTTTGGCATCCAGCCAGATCGTCTTCCCTGTGATGGCCGGGTCAGACGCATAACGGCGCTTCCAAAAGTTCGCGGTTATCACGGCCGTGGAGGGCGCGCCCGGCTTGTCGTCGTCCGGTGTGAAGGACCGTCCCATCATCGGCTGGACGCCGCGCAGCGAAAAGAAATTGTCGGTGCACCACGCCGCTTCTACTACTTCTGGCAGCTTTCCACCTTCGCCGGAAACGTTGTATCCCTGAAAGGGGGAGACGAGGGCCATCTGTGCGAGGGACTGAGTTGACCGCTGCCATTCCCAGAAGCTCCCCGCATCCACGGGAAGCCAGGGTGCGGGATGCGGTTGATCGTTGTCTGCTTGATAGATTAGAGCCAATCGGGCTGGATCACTGTAAGGAAGCGGCTTGAGCAGTACGCTGCGGACAACTGTAAACAAAGAAACGTTAGCGCCGATGCCTAGCGCCATGACCAGGATGGCGATCAGCGCGAAACCCGGCGTGCGCCACAGGGTGCGCAGGCCATAACGCAGATCGCCCGCGATATTTTCGATCCAGTTCCATGACCATACAGCGCGGGTTTGTTCGAGGATGAGAGTTGGGTTACCAAATGCGCGCATCGCCGCATAGCGCGCTTCTCTTGGCGATAGGCCGCGCTCGCGTTGCTCTTCTTCTTCCAACCCTAGGTCAGAGCGCAGTTCTCGCTCTAGATCGGCATCCCTTTTCTTGATCTGCCACCATTTCATCTCAGCTCTCCTCGGCCGCCGGCCACATCACGCGCGATACTGCCTCCATCATCTGCTTCCACTGCGACTCTTCGATAACCAGTTGCTTCCTGCCCTTGTCGGTCAGCCGGTAGTACTTGAATTCCCGATTTCGGTCCGGAGCCACTTCCCATTTCGAAGTGACCCATCCTCTCCGCTCCAAGCGGTGAAGAGCGGGATAGAGCGAGCCGTGCTGCATCTGAAGAAAGTCGTTGGTAGTGCGTTGAATGTGCTTGCCGATCTGGTGCCCGTGCGCTGGGCCATAGAGAAGCGTGCGGAGAATGAGCATGTCGAGAGTACCCTGCAGCACATTCGCCCGGTGTTTTGCGTCCTGTTTTGTCATGGAAGACGTTCGACCTTCAATAAGTGAGCATGGTAGACACTCGACAATCAACTGTCAAGAAAACCAATTTCAGAGATCGAATTCAGCTTGGTCCTAGGATGACAAACCTTTGTGGCCAAGGTTGCCCTGGATGAGAACACGAAGTCGCCACCATACCGTCCCTTGTAGTAGCATTGCCGGGATGAGTAGGAGATCATGAAAGAGCCTCGTCTTTCAAAAGCCGAAACTCGTATCCTGGAACACTACTGGAAACTGGGGACCGCGTCGGTGCGCGAGATCCTGGAAAGCCTCCCTGAGGATGAACGCGTTGCTTACACCACCGTGCAAACCCTTGTCTATCGGCTTGAGGAGAAGGGTGCGTTGCGAAAGGTAAAGAAGATCGGCAATGCCCAGCTGTTTCAGCCGGCCCTCGATCAAAGCCAATACCGCAGCCGACTGGTACGGGATTTGCTCGACCTTTTCGGCGGCTCGCCGCGACTGCTTGTTTCTAACCTGCTCGAGAATGGAACCCTTAGCTTACGGGACCTGAAGACACTGCAGAGCGCGGCACGCAGTGATAAGAACGGCCACGCTCGTGGAGGCAAACGTGCATGAGCATATCGCACGCGCGATGTACTACCTCTGCGTTCACCTGCTGTCTGCCTCGATTGTCGCCTCGGCAGCGTGGGCGTTAACATCAATTCTGCGCGCGAGCGCCACCACAAAATATTGGATCTGGGTTGCCACCGCATTCAATTTCGTTCTGCCTTCAGGAGCACTCATCGACAGGCTTTGGGCACCGCATTTGACGTGGGCCAGGCCGCTCGGTGCGATTGGCGATCCGGTATGGGATATGACACAGGGCCGGACGGCCGTCATCCTGGGAGTTATATGGATGACTGGCGGGTTCTCTATGCTCATTCGATTAATTTCGCGTATACGCAGAGAGTGTCGCGAGGGGCAAGCGCTGGCCCCTCTGAGCGACGGCGGCCTGGAGTCTAATTTTCTAGCAGACGGCATCCCAGTTCGCTTCGGCGACAGGCATCCGAGTCCCGCAGTTCGCGGAGTTATTTACCCTCGTATCCTGCTTCCCATCGGCATCGACCAACTGCTCAACCCACGTGAATTCCAGGCTGTCCTAATTCACGAGCTGGCTCATGCAAGACGCCGCGATAACCTGATTCGTTTAGTGTATGAAGCTTCACTGTGCGCCTTGTGGTTCCATCCGCTGATGTGGCTCGCCGGGGCACGGATTGGCTTGTACCGCGAGCTCTCCTGCGATGAATCTGTCATCAGACGCGCGCACGGACAAGAACTAGTTTCAGCGCTTGCCAAACTTGCCGTTCCGAAACAAGCCGGCGTTCTGCAAGCAACAGCTTCGTCGCATCTGAGCTATCGCCTGGCACGTCTGGCCGGGCCGCCGCAAACGACATACAGAGCGGCGAGCCTGCTGTTGACAGCTCTGTTTGCTGCTCTCATCGCCGTAGGCACCTTTCAAACCATCGCACATACGGCCTGCTGTTTCGTCATAAAACACTGACCACCGCGCCATCCTCGCTCACCCACAAGGGCCTGACACGTCTGAATTGCATAGTATACGTACTATGTAGTAGCGTAGACGTACTGTGTAGTAGATATTTCAAGAAATGTTGGACTGGCAGGCCGCATCGGCGCGAGTGGCGCCTCGGAAGTTTCCGTATCTCGTAGGTGTTGCAGGGGACCCAATTGCAGGCATTGCGGAGCTCAGCGAGTGAGATTTGTGATGAAAGATGGGCGAGTCGTTCGCAACGATTTGTCCCTCATTCGGACAGAGGCTGCATCCGAGTTCAAGAAATCGAGGGGGAATTCTAATGAAGAAAGCACGAATATTGTTGTTGCTTGCTTGTGTCGCGGCCGGCGCTCTCATTGCCGGTGCTGCTTTCCACCAGACCGCGATGAGCGCTGTCGTTAGCGCCTCTGGTTCGCAACCATCGCCGCAATCTTCGCCTACGATTGCGTCCGCCGTAGACCGCGACATCGACGCCGTCGAAAAACAAGTCGTCGCCGCCGCCGAGGCGATGCCCGAAGATAAATTCAATTTCAGTCCGGAGGCCCTCAACATCCAGGGCAGCAACTACAAAGGTGTTCGCTCTTTCGCTGTCCAGGTGAAGCACATCGCTGCTTCGAACTGGTACATCTGGTCGCCTCTGACCGGCGACAAGCTCCCCGAGGGCCTGAAGGACGACGGAAACGGTCCCGCGAATCTCCAGAGCAAAGCGGAGATCATCAAATTCCTCAAAGATTCTTTCGCTCTCGGTCACCGGGCGGCGGCCACGCTGACCGCGGAAAATATCCTGCAATCACCCGCAAACAGCAAATCCACTCGCCTGTGTTTGGCTGAATTCGGCGTTGCTCACGCTTGTGATCATTATGGACAGATAGTCGAATACCTGCGAATGAACGGGATCGTTCCTCCAGCCAGCCGCCCCAAATCCGAGCGATTGGCTAGCGGGGGATCGAATCAAATCGAGAAGAGGCAAGAATGAAGCAGGTGCGAAACTGGTTGGTCCTTGCAGTACTCATCTTTGCCGTCTCGGCAAACGCAGCTCGCGGGCAACAACCACAGCCTGTGGCCCCGCACACGGTAGACCTGAAGTCTACCGACGGCACGCTGCTGAAGGCCACTTTTTTCCCCACTGCGAAGCCAGGCCCCGGCGTGCTGCTCTTCCATCAGAGCAACCGCACACGCACATCCTGGGACGACGTGCCCCGCCAGCTAGCAGCTGCTGGAGTCAACACGCTCACAATCGATGAGCGCGGCTATGGGGAAAGCGGCGGCAAAAAAGAGGCAAGGGAGCGGTACCACGACGGCGACCTGGATGCGGCTTTCGAATATCTGGTTTCGCAGCTGGGCGTGCAGCGCGATGTAATCGGCGCGGGAGGAGCCGGATGGCTAGGCGTCGACGATTCCGTTGAAACGGCGCGCCGTCATTCCGCCGAGGTGAAATCGCTGGTGCTCATGTCGGGAGAAACGTTACTGCCTCAACTGCGATTCCTGCGGCGGGCCTCGCAATTGCCTGGGCTGTTCGTGGTGTCCGATGATGACGAATATCCCCCTACCGTCGAGGCGATGGAATGGCTATACGACTGTTCCGCCAGTCCGCAAAAACAATTCATCCATTACACCGGGCCGAAAGCGCCGTGGCTGTGGTATGAGACCTCCGACGTGAGCAAAGTACCTTCGACCGGGAGTCATGGAACTGATTTGTTCAAACGGCATCCTGAGCTACCCGCCACCATTGTCGATTGGTTTGTCACCACGCTGATCAGGACACCGGGCCACGCACCATCCGACGCCGTGGCATCTGCAAAGATCCTCAACCAAATCGAGTTGCCCGGCGGGGTTCCCCGGGTCACACAGCAACTGATGGAAGCGCGGCACAAAGATCCCAAGATGCGGTTGTGGCCAGAAGTTAACGTAGACATCATCGGCGAGGATCATATGCGCGAAGCTGATGCCGAGAAGAAAGCCGGCCATCTGCGCGAGGCCGAAACGGAGATGAAAGTCGGCATTGAGATCTTCAAGCTCAATCTCCTCGCTTATCCGGATTCGGCCGACGCGCACTACAACCTGGCCGATGCGTACTTACAAGCAGGAGAGAAGGCGCTGGCGCGCCAGTACGCCGAAAAGGCGTTGGCCATGATCGATTCTCACGCAGCACCGTTGTCGTCGTGGTCCGACACCGAACAGCGTCGAGCTGAAATTCGTAGCGCTGTGGAGGATGTTCTCAAGAAGCTCGACGCGACCGCAGCTACAACTTCGGGACGCCCGCCCGATGAGAATCGATCGCGGTGACTCCCACTGACGGACTACCCGGAAGTTACGCCCCAGAACAGACTTTCAACGACGCTGGCCAGAAGTCGGCTTCGAGGAAGTTGCACGGCCTGATTCCAGTCAAGTCATGATGGCCTGAAACCGTCGCCCCGATACCAATCTCTCGTCTAGGCCCTCTGGATCAAATGCGGGAGTAGAGTGCAGTATTCTCCGGCAGGCGTAGCCTCCGGGAAAACTAGGTATCCTCGTGATTTCTGATACCGCCGGGATCGTGGACAGAGATTCCATTGTCTGAGTCAGCGAAGTCCTCAGACGTCAGCCTGAAATGTTCCTAACTACCCTCCGTCTCTTCCAGTGCAGTCAAGAACTTTCTTCCAGTAGCAGGATCGATCCAATCAGCTTGTGCCAAAACCCATTGACTCCATTGCTCGAACTTCTCACTCGGAATAGATCCTTCGTTGGATAGCTTTAACCTAATTGCCTCGACGTACTTCCTTATTTCGCCAGCCTGCTGAAATGCTGCTGCATCCCTGAGAAGCCGGTCCACTCGACCTTGCTCGATGCGCTTCTGCCGTTCCTTTTCTGCGCGCTCGGCTTCAAGCTTACGCTTGCGTTGTTCCTCCTCGAGGTCTGCTTTCCGTTTGATACGCCATTGATACTGATGTAGGGCGTTGTCTCGATACTTGATCTCAGCTGTCAAAATTAGCTGGATACAGATATCTGTCATACGTGCTTCGAGTTTCTGAGCATCATCGTCCTGCCATGTCGACAGCACTTCTTCAGATCCCCACCCCTTCAGGATTGAAAGGCAAAGTTGCACGTCACTAGATCCCTCGCCGGTGTTTACAAGTTGCGCACGTCGGTTTGGTTTCTTTGGCCTGTCTAGACTAAGAGGAAGATGCTGTTGGAAGAAAGAAATCCCAATATCCCGTGCTTCGCGTCCGTGCAGTGACACTTTGCCGTTCATCTTTGCCACTGCAAAGAACAGGCTGTTCAAGATCCGTAGCCGGCGGCGCTCGAAAGGTGAATCGAAGCGAGGCTTATCCCACGAGAAAGTGTACGGCTCGCTTAATTCCTTCTCACGTCGCTTTTCATCCTCTTTAAGGAGGCGATCGATTGTCGGATGCCAGGTCAGCACCTTTTTTGGGACCGTTAATTGCCCTACAGTTTCTGCTATTCGAGTTCGCACCGTCTCAATCGGCTCTGGAAACTCTGGAGGAGAGCCGATGGGGCCAAGAAGCTCCTCTTCTGTCCAATAATGGTATGAAGTATTGCCCCCAGCCCCGATCTCGACTTGATCGAGGAGAGAATTGGCGGGCGGGAACATGGAGTGATACCAAATGATACCGAACGCTAAACCGGAGAGATCTCGTCGGTTCTTCTTGCAATTTCGGTCCAGGTCGTACTCGAGGCGGAGAGAGGGTAGTCTCTCCGCCTCGCGCGCGAGGACAGCTACGAGACAAAAAGTGGAAGTCTCTCCGCCATTCTTCGAGTACCTCTTGAACATTTTTTCAAGATGTGAAAATGACGTTTTCAAGAATTGGAGAATGATGTTTTCCACACTCGACAGTGATACCAGTGATACCTTTTTTGTGGTCAATAGAGGTCGTTGGAGGTTTTGGGAGGCAACGGACCCGAAGTTGAGAAAGTGCTTGAAACCCGCATAAACACAGGGTATTATCGCTTATGTCTAGTCGTTACTACGATTTGTGCTAAGTGGCGAAAATCGAGTCCCAATCTCTCCGCCATTACCTTTAAACACATAGGCTTACAAAGGTGGCTACCACCAGTGGCTACCAAATTCTCATTTTTCCTTCGGTTCCCTGCAGCATTACTATATCGCCTAGATGCATCGCTAGGTAAAGCTCAGTCCGCTAACCAAGGCGGGATACATGCGAGTCCATCGCCTTTAGCGCCAAGCCCCGGGCTACCGACGTAAATTCGTTGCCGCCTCGAATTCGCTTCTCTCTAAATCGCCTTTCGAAAATTCTCCTCACGGCTGGAACAAAC
>Ga0210407_10002627_pt1 | contig 15299 bp, 14 predicted proteins | sample IncBWC27MmetaG_FD_150860 | JGI IMG/M metagenome (GOLD analysis project Ga0210407, IMG submission 150860) | Forest soil microbial communities from Barre Woods Harvard Forest LTER site, Petersham, Massachusetts, United States - Inc-BW-C-27-M | ecosystem: Environmental > Terrestrial > Soil >...
CCCGATGGTAGCCGCGTCCGGCGTCAGATCGATCATGCTGGCCCAGGTCGTAGCGGGCAACAGCTTGGTCAGGCCTTCCAGCGTTTCCAGATCGGCTTTGGTGCGGCCTCGAAACTCATCCAGCAGACGGACACGCTCCTGTCCACGCAGAAATTCGGCTTCGAGCGCGGCGGCGTGCTTGGCCTGCGGCTCGAATTTCGAGGTCTCCGCTTCGAGCCCAGCCAGGTATCGCCGGTCCTGGATGGCAGAGTGCGCCAGAACCGCGGTGCCTACCAGCAGCAGCAACGCTCCCAGTATTGCCGTGGGGATGAACATGGTTCGCGAGTTTGCCTGGCGATGTTCCAGCGGCAGGACGTTGGCGGCAGCCCCCAACCATGGACACGCACCCGCCAGCGCCGTGGCATATGGCAGCGCACGCCGCGACAGATCGTTGTTCACTGGATTGGTTCGCGGCACAGGCAGAATGCAGTCGAGCGCGACAGGTTCGCATCCCGGTTCCAGGCGAAGCTCGGATGCAGCCAGCGCGACGGCGCGGTCCTGCGGCAGATCGAAATCCGCGGAGAAGACCGGCCGCGCCGCGCTTTCGCCGTAAACCTCGATGCCGCCATTTTCACCCGCAGTGGCAGCCAGGAATCCGCCGGGGGGCGCCTGCGCCTTGGCCACTGGCACTCGATGCGCGACGTAAATGGCTGCTGCTGAAAAAGTGAACGATGCCACCGCGATACCAGATTCGGCGAACAGGCTGACATACCGGTCTAGCGTGCTCCGGCGCAGAATGCCTACCAGAACGCCTCCGCTTTCGAGCTGCGACCAGCCGGAGACCACATCCTCTTCGCCGTAGGGATGCATCGTATCGATCTGCAGCGCGATGGCTGAAGCCAGGTCGCTGGCGGCTACTCCCGGGAGGGCGATTTGACGCACGATGGTTTCCGGGCGCGGCAGCAACACGGTCGCCGCCAGGTGGGTGGCTCCGGCCGCGGCCAGAAAACGGGCGTATTCCTCCCCCCACTCGGCCGCGCGCCGCTCCTGAAAATCCCGTATGGTGATCGTCCCCAACACGTCGATTCCGTTCGGCCGTACACGGACCGCCGTGATCTCGAGATTCTTGCCGTTGATTTCGATCCCTACACTCGAACCGAACGCAACGAATTTTTTCAGGTCGGCGAGTTTACGGGGTCCAGGCATTGTCATACCAGCGAAGAATCTGGAGTGTGGGATTCTCGTCCAGGGGCAAGAACTTTACGGTGGCGGCGGCAGTGCGCTGCAGGTCGGAGAGCTGGCCGTTTTGGAGCAGAAGGCGGGCGGTGGAACGGAACGTGAAAATCGAATTGCCGCCGATACGCAGGTGCCCAAATCCTGGACCGCCTCCAGGAGCCAGGTCCTTCAGTTCCTGGACGTTCTTGAAAGGCTGTAAACGGCGGCGCGCCACGATCGCGGGGATGGCATCGGGCGGGATACCGATGGCGGCCAGAACGGGGGGCTGGGCGAAATTGATATCAAAGCGGTCCGTTGCCCCGAACACCGATAGGCAGTCCTTCAGCCCGGTGCGCGGGGCCAGATGGCCTTCCGGGTCACGGTTGAAACCGCCGTAATACAACTCTGGTGTAATGCCTGGAAGCGCCATCAACTCCTCGGTCTCTTGAAAAGACGCCGGGGGAGCTTGAAAAGACGAAGCCAGCGAAGCATTTAATGGTCTCGCAGGGGCAGTTCCGCCTGAACCACGCCGCATGAGGATAAGCTCCACAGTCTGGGCGGCGCGGTCTCCATCGACGCCCAAAGCCATGAGCAGCCTGAGCAGATCCGCGGGCCGCGCAGTGTTGACATTCATCTTGGCTGTTTCGGGCACCACCTCAACCAATACCTGCCCGCTGGGAAAGGAAAACGGCAAAACCGGGGTCGCCGCGCTGTAGCGAATAGGCAGGTTTGGGGGCATCTTGTTTTGCCGGCCCCACTCCACGTAGAGAATTCCCCGTTCGATTCCGGCCTGTGCCAAATATTGGGCCCGCAAACCGTCCACCGCGGTTGCGCTGCGTTCAATTTCGCCTCGTACGGTGTTCGCCAGCGAGAAGGCAATGGCGGACAGAGCAGCCGACAGCCACATCACCGCAAGAAGCGCGCCGCCCCTGTTATTCCGGCTCTTCATCCGCATATTGAAGGTTGGGATCCCGGTTGACGCGGAACGGCACGGTAACCGTCACGGGTTTAAGACTGACCAAATCCGTATCGAGCGACGCCATCTCAATCCGGATGCCGGCGGGCCATTTCGGGGATATCCAGTTGGGAAGCCATTGTTCCACATTCTTGTCGGTAAGAAAGCCAAGGAAAGAAAACCGGCAATACGCCAGCCGGTCCGCCAGCACAAAGGAACCCGGCCCAATTGAAATGGGCAGGAAGCGCTGCGTAGCAACGCCCAATTCGGCATCTGGTCCCAATCCCAGGCAAAAGACGCCGGCCGAACGCGGGCCCGTGTATGCGGTTTCGTTTACCACCAGCCGAACACCATGTCCCTGTTCTCCGGGAATCACCTGGAATTCCAGAACCTGGGCCATCCCCCGGGCCGCTTCCGAGAGCGAATAGCTGGAAACTAAGCGCATGGATTGCCCCCGCCCCTCAAAAAACGGGACCTTAACTGGTGGGCCGGAGGGTGGAACGGCCACGGCCACCACCGGGATGAATCCCGCCAGTTGTTGCTCCAGAATCCGTTGCGCGCCGGCTACCCGGCGGTTGTCCATCAGCCTGCGATCGGTTCTTTGCAGCGCACCCATACCCACGCGCAGCGACGTGAGAATGCCCAAACTGAGCAGGCTCAGGAGCGAGACCGCAATCATCACTTCGATGAGTGTGACGCCGGAGCGTTTCATGGCGACTGCTCTTTGATCGCTGCCATATCGGCCGCAGTCAATTTCCGGCGGCGGAAAGCGTCCAGCGTGAACGTGCGACGCTTGTCCCCGGCCATCCACCAAACTTCCAGTTCGATTCTCTGAAGCACCGGCGTCCCCGCTGAGCGGCCTACGGGCATTTCGAATGGAGTCACGCGCGCCCGCCAGCCCGACTCGACCCCGCCCATGAGCGCCGGGTCGATGGTCCCGGCGACCACCGAAAACTGCGGGAGCTGCGGTTCCAGGAGAAGGGAGTCCATTTTGGAGCGCGCAATTAAAGCGATACGGTCATAGTTCGCGAGGCGCGCCGCGTTGCGTATCGAGGTGGAGATTGCCGAGAGCAGGCCCACCACGGCAATCCCCATGATGAGCGACGCCACCAAAACCTCGAGCAGCGTGAATCCCCGCCGTTTCACGGCGCGATTTCCTGGGACGCTTCCAGCGGCTGGACTTCAGGCACGCCGGTCATCGGATTGACGCGCACCATGCGCCGCGTTCCTTTTCGATTGGCGATCTCGATCCCGATGCGCGGCACGTTCCCCCCGGGAAGCAAAAGGAACCGGCGCGGCTGGCTGGTTTCCTCGCCGGACAGTTTCGGCCAGACCGCCCGAATCGTGACCCCCGGCGGCATATCGAGTTCACGGGAGAGGCTGGGGGTCGTCAGATGCAAAGCATTCTCCTGAGTCAATATGGCTATTTCAGCCACCTCCTGCCGCCGTTCAGCGCGGTTCACGGCGGCATTCAGGAAACTGACCAGCGAATCTGATGCCGAGCGGAGCCGCAGGCTGTCCAGGCCGGAAGAAACCGCGGGAAAGGAAATACCGGCAATCAGGCCGATGATGGTAACGACGATCAGCATCTCGATCAGCGTTATGCCGCGACTATGCATCTTCATAGGCCTATACCCGGAGTGGTGAAAGGATGCCGAGCAGCTCGTTATTGGCTCTTCCAGCTGACAATGTCGGCGTTGATTCCATCACCGCCTGGCTGTCCGTCGGCTCCGTAACAGACTAAGTCCGGCTCATCGCCATGCTCGCCGGGGAACTTGTACAAATACGGATGTCCCCACGGATCTACGGGGATCTCCTGCGGCAGATAGGGACCTTGCCACTGCGCGAGGTTTGGCGGCGGCGTGCGCAACGCTTGCAGGCCCTCCTCGGTCGAAGGAAAAATTCCGGTATCCAGTTTGAAGGAGCCCAGTGCCGTCATGAAGGAGTTGATTTGCGCGCGCGCTGCAGTCACCTTGGCTCTGTCGCTTTGCTTGAACATGCGGGGGGCCACCAGCGCCGCAAACAGCGCAATGATGGTCACCACTACCAGCATCTCGATCAAGGTGATACCGGCCCTGCCTCTGTTTCTGCGTTTGTTCATTTTCACACCGCCACTTCGTTTATACTCGTGATCGCCAACAGCATGCTGAGAATCAGCGCACCCACCATTACGCCCATCACCAGAATGACCAACGGTTCGAATAACGCGGTAAAGCGTTTGATGGCCGCGCGGGTATCGGTCTCGTAGATTTCGGCCATGCGGGCGAACATCTGATCGAGCCTGCCGGTTTCCTCGCCTACCATTAAAAGATGGCCCGCCAGCGGAGGAAACACGCCGGCCTTGCGGACCGGCCCCGCGATACCCTCGCCGCGCTTGACGCCTTGTGACACCTCTGCCAACGCTCCGGCAATTTTGCGGTTATTCAGGATCGCCGCGGCGATGCCGATGGACTGCACCAGGGGCACGTTATTGGCCACGAGCGTGGCCATCGACCGCGCAAACCGCGCCGTTTCTGCCTTACGCAACGCGTCTCCCATCAGCGGAATGCGGAGCCGCAGAGTGTCCCACCACAACCGGCCCGGCACGGTCTTTACGTACACCCGAAAAATAACGCCCGTGACCAGGAGCACGGATGCCACTATCCACCAGTATGCCGTCACCACCTTGCTCACTTCCAGCATGATCAGCGTGGGCACGGGAATCTTCATATGCGATTCTTCAAACACCGAGGCGAACCTGGGAACAACGAACGTCAGCAAGACAATGATCGAGCTGACGCCTACCGCCGCCAATAAGGCCGGGTAGATCATCGAGGAGATGATGTAGTTGCGCAATTCGTCGCGCGACCGTTCGAACTCCGCCAGCCGCTCGAACACCGCAGCCAGGTTACCGCTGGCTTCACCAGCGCGCACCATATTGACGAACAGATCCGAAAAATATTCGGGATGAACCGCCAGGCTGTCCGCCAGCGACTTTCCGCCTTTCAGCACGCGCAGGATATCCAGAACAATGAAGCGGAAATGAGGGTGCTCGGTCAGCTCGCCCGTAATGGTAAGGGCGCGATCCACGGGTACGGTCGCGTTGAGCAGCGTGGACAATTCCTGCGTGAAGAAGAGGACGTCCCGCCGGCGGCCGCGCACAAACGCCGGCAGCTTCAGCTCAAACCCCTTCTTCTGCTCCGTTCCAACGTAGACCGGAGTGAGCCCCTGCTTGCGCAGTTCGCGCGCGACGGTTTTGTCGCTCTCCGCCGTTAAACTGCCTGTACGCAGTTTCCCGTCGCTGGCCACGGCGCGAAAGAAGAAAGTGGCCATCAAAACTCCTGCGTCACGCGCATCAGCTCCTGAACGGTAGTCTGTCCGTCCTGGACCTTCATCCAGCCATCCTCACGCAAGTTGCGCATGCCGTTGCGCCGCGCGGCCGCCGTGATCTGCGAGGCATCTTCGTTCGACATAATGCGCTTGCGGATCTCATCGTTGAGATCCATCAGCTCGAAGATGCCCACTCGGCCCGTATATCCGGACCCGGAGCATTGCTCGCAGCCGGCGCCACGGAATGTTTCGATGGTTTCGCCGTCAGGCGTGATGGCGGTGCCGGCCGAAACCTTGCAATTTCGGCAGATTACCCGCACCAGGCGCTGCGCCAGCACGCCCACCAGGGACGAAGTGATCAGGTAACCTTCCACGCCCATGTCGGTCAGCCGGGTGATGGCGCTCGGCGCGTCATTGGTGTGCAGGGTCGAATAGACGAAGTGGCCGGTGAGGGCGGCCCGGATGGCAATGTCGGCAGTTTCGCGGTCGCGGATTTCGCCCACCATGATGACATCCGGGTCTTGCCGAACGATGTGCCGAAGTCCCGACGCGAAGGAGAGGCCGATGGCCGGATTGACGTGGATCTGGTTGATGCCATCCATCTGGTACTCCACCGGGTCTTCGATGGTGATGATCTTCTTGTCGGGAATATTGATGCGCTTCAGCGCCGAGTAAAGGGTCGTCGACTTGCCGCTGCCGGTGGGCCCGGTCACCAGGAAGATGCCGTGCGGCATTTCGGTATAGTGCTCCATGCGGGCCAGCATGTGATTGTCGAATCCCAGGCGGCGGAGGTCATAGAACTCGCCCGTCGAACGGTCCAGCAGGCGCATCACCAGGCTCTCTCCGAAAAGCGTGGGAAGCGTCGAGACGCGCAGGTCGACTTCGCGGCCCAGAATTTTGAGCTTGATGCGGCCGTCCTGCGGCAGGCGGCGCTCGGCAATGTTCAGTTTCGCCATCAGCTTCAGGCGTGAAACGATGGCGGCCTTCAACTCGCGCGGCGGCGGCTCCTGGTTCAACAGCACGCCGTCAATGCGGTAGCGGACGCGAAATTCTTTCTCAAACGGCTCGATGTGAATATCGCTGGCGCGCTTCTCCACCGCCTGCGCGATCATGGCGTTCACCAGGCGGATGACTGGCGCTTCGCTAGCCATGTCGCGAAGGTGCTCGAGATTCTCGCCGGCTTCGGCGGATTCGAACTCAGCGCCAAATGGCTGCGACTGTTCGGATTCGCCGTAATACTTGTCGATGGCGTCGAGAATTTCCTGCTCCGCCGCCAGCGCGGTCTTCACCTTCAGCCCGCAAAAGCCCCGCACCGCGGAGATGGTCTCGAAATCCAGCGGGTCGGCCATCGCCAGGGTGACTGCCGAATCGTCGAGCGCCAGCGGAATAAATTGGCATTGCCGCATGAACCGCGGCGACAGCCCCTCGATCTCGGGAGCCGACGGGGGCGGTCCGTCGAGCGCGGCGAGAGGCACCCCGAGTTGCTCGGAAAGCGCTGCCAGCACGTCGCGCATGGCGATGAACCCGAGGTCCACCAGGATCTTGCCCAGTTTGTCGCTGCGCTCTTTTTGAATTTCGAGCGCGCGCTCCAGATCCTCTTGCTCGATCTGGCGCCGGTCGATCAGCATTTCACCCAGCCGCGCCGGCCGGTGAGGTGGATCGATGACGCTGGCCGCGGAAGAAGCGCTCATCTATAGCTCTTGCACGCGGATCAAGGAATCGAGAGACGATCGGTCGGCCCGGCCTAGCTGCACGTCCAGAAGTTTCTGGCGTTCCGCTTGCATGATAATCTGCGATGGCAGGCCGGTGGTATCCTCCCACTTGGTGAAGTAGACAAGGGAAACGCCCAGCACGATGTTTTCGTTTGAACGCACGCCATCGAGGGAGGACGCCATGGAGAGCATGGCCTCCCGCATGGTTTGTTTGAGGAGCGGAACCCGTTGCAGTTTCTGGGTGTGCACCTTTACCGCGTACTCTTTCGGGATTTTCTGTAAAAAGGGATTAATGTTGGTGGTTACCATCAGGTCTAACTCGGCCGTAAAAACAGCACCGTAGCCATCGAGATAAACGCCGCGCGTGGTGCCCAGCAGCTCAAACGGAGTCTCCGGGTTGGCCGTGAGAACACTCTTGTCAAAACTCTGTTCCATGGCGCGCATGGCTGTGCGACCCACCCGCGGGCCCGCGGCCACCGCCGTCCACACCACCGCAGCCAAGAGGATGCAGGAGATCACTACCCGCTTCACCGCGATTCCTCCAGGCTGGCTACCAGGCTCTTGCTGACGTTCACCTGCTTCTGGAGCACCACCACGCTTTGGGCCAAGTTCTCCATATTCGCCAGATCCCCCTGCCGCTGCTGTTCGAACCGATGCTCGGCGGCAGCCAGCAATGCGGCGGCCTTGCCGGCTTGGCGGGCCTCACTTTCGCTGACGGCTTTCTCCACTGCCGCGGTAACGCGCGCGGATACTTGCTGCTCGATTTTTGCCGGGTCTGCTGACGGCGCCGATACTGCGGGCGCCGGGCGGAAGAAGGCAAAAATCACCAGCGCTGCCGAAAGCATCGCCGCTGACGCAAACCCCAGCTTAGGCGACGATCCCCAAAGCGACTGCCAGGCGCGACGTAGCGGTGACGGCTCAAATACCTTGTCGGAGACGAAGCCGATACGCTGGGGGACTTCCTCATCGCGCAACGCCAGCAATGTCGAATGCGTAAGGCGCAGCCGCTCCAGGTCTTCGTTGCAATGAGCGCAACTGTGAACGTGAACTTCCACGTGCCGGCGGTCGGGTTCCGCCAGCACGCCGAAAAGGTAATCACGCAAATCGAATGGCGAACAACTCATGTAACACCTCTGCTTTTGAGTGGAGCCAGTTGTGCCTTGAGCAAGTCCAGCGCGGTATAGACGCGCGATTTGACGGTCGAGACCGGACAATCCAGAATGTCCGCCATCTCCTCGAACTTGAATCCTTGATAGATCTTCAGAATCACGGCTTCCCGCTGCTCCGGATTGAGCTTCCCCAGGGCCGTGGTCACAGCAATGGACAGTTCCATTGGAAACGCAGTCGTTCCGCTACCCGGAACCTCGAGACCTGGAAACTCGCCCTCACCCAGCGTCTCCCCTTCCGGCCGCCGCTTGCGAAAGGCGGAGAACGCTTCGTTGTGCGCAATGCGGAACAGCCATGGCGCGAAGCGCGCGGGATCATCCAGCTTTCGCAGGTTCTGGTAGGCTTTCAAGAAAACGTCCTGGCTGAGATCGAGCGCGTCCTCTCGCTCGCCGACGATACGCAATAGGTAGTTGTAGACACGCTTTTCCCATCGGGAAATCAAGAGGTTATAGGCCTCCACATCCCCCTGGCGCGCCTTGCGGATCAGGTCGGCGTCCTCAACCGCCCGAAAAATCAATGCACAGGCTCCTTGTGGAATGACGCTCCGCGAGCAGAAAAAGTCTGCAAGTGGCTCTACTTAGTGTAGCGCCTGGGGGGTTATAGCGAGCAGTGTGATGCTCCTGTGGGGCATGCTTTAGCTTGCCGGTGGGGCGCGCTTGACCATGGCCAAATCCCAGCCGAAACCGGGTTCTCTTCGATATACGCCACAACCCGGTGATCCCAGGACTCATGCGGCCAGAACGGTTCGCCCGTTCGCTCCAACAACAGATTCGCCTCCCTGGCCGTTCTCCCTTTGATCCAGACTCGGCCATGCTGGCGACAGATAGTCAACCGACTGTCCAGGACTTCTCACTCTTTCGCATGAGGCGAAGGCAAGCTAAAGCATGCTCCACCAACGCGGGCACTCCCTGCAGTAACGAACGGGGCCGCCTGCGCGCCACGCCGCTCAGATCGAAGTGTTTCCTATGGGTTGATGCTCCGGTGGGGCATGCTTTAGCTTGCCGGTGGGGCGCGCTTGACCATGGCCAAATCCCAGCCGAAACCGGGTTCTCTTCGATATACGCCACAATCCGGTGATCCCAGGACTCATGCGGCCAGAACGGTTCGCCCGTCCGCTCCAACAACAGATTCGCCTCCCTGGCCGTTCTCCCTTTGATCCAGACTCGGCCATGCTGGCGATAGATAGTCAACCGACTGTCCAGACTTCTCACTCTTTCGCATGAGGCGAAGGCAAGCTAAAGCATGCTCCACCACACTTAATGAGAGTTGGATGCCGCAAGTGCCTGGCCCTGCAGAAGGGCCTGGGCCTTAGCTTCGAGCACCAGTGCTTCTGGCTTGCGCTTCATCCGCCGCAGCATCGCGGCGAAGGTCTTCAGGCTGCGAACCAGCAATGGACGCTGCTCCGACGGCTGCTGCTCCAGGATGGCCAGCGAACGGCGGTAGAGCGGCTCGGCTTTGGTGTAACGGGCATCCTGGCGATACATTTCGGCCAAATTGTAAAGGCTACGGGCCACCTGCCAGTGATCCGGGCCTAACGTTGCTTCCTCGATCGGGATTACCCGCTCGTAAAACGCTTCTGCTTCACTGTTACGCCCCTGGGCGCGGCACAGTTCTGCCAGCCCGAGCAGAGTCAGTGTCGTCTCGGAATCCTTTGGGTTGCTTTTTTCGTGGATTGCCAGAGCACGGCGATAGAGCGGCTCCGCGGCAGCATACCGCGCTTCCAAATGGTATACGGAGGCCAGATTCTGCAGCGGCCTAAACAGCCCGGGATTATCCGGCCCAAACGCTCTCTCGAGAATAGCGACTGAATTCTCTAACATCGGGCCGGCTTCGCTGTATTTTTTCTGGCTGACCAAAACCTGTGCGAGGTTGTTCAGCCCGGTTGCAGTCGCAGGATGAGTCGGGCCCAGGCTCTTCTCCCAAATGGCGATAGCTTTCCGATACATCGCGGTCGCTTCGTCCCAACGGCCTTCGATGTGGAATAATTGCCCGAGGTTATTGCGAACGATGGCCACTTGCGACTGCTCCGGCCCGAGGGTTTCTTCCCAGATCTTCAAGGCGCGCCGATATAGAGGTTCGGCATCCGCATAGCGCTGTTCCCATACGTACACATCGGCCAGGTTGTTCAGACTGGCGGCCGTTTCAGGCTGATTGGCCCCTAATACTTTTTCCCGGATGGCCAGAGCGCGGACTTCCAGCGGCTCTGCTTTGGTGCCCTCATTGCGCTTGCGGTAGAGGGAAGTGAGATTGTTCAATGCCGTGGCCACATCGGGATGCTCCGGGCCGAACGCTTTTTCTTTGATGGCGAGTGAACGTTTGTAGAGCGGCTCCGCCTCGTCGTACCGGCCTTGCTCAAAATAAACTTCCGCCAGATTATTCAGGGCTGAGCCTACCGAAGGGTGGTCCGGCCCCAGCGCTTTTTCGTTGATTAGCAGGACTCGTTTGAGAACCGGCTCAGCTTCCTGATACCGGGCCTGCGCGCTTAACAGCACCGCCAGGTTGTTCAGTCCCATTGCGGTCTTCGGGTCATCCACGCCAAGGGATTTCTCCCAAATCTCAATCGCCTGATGATAAAGCGGCTCGGCTTCTGCATACCGCCCCTGTGTACGGTAGAGTTCTCCGAGGTTGTTCAGGCTTTCCGCTATCTCCCGGTGATTCGGCGGCAGCAATTTCTCACGTACTGCCAGGAGGCGGGCCAGAATCGGTTCAGCTTCCTTCAAGCGGTTCGTTCGTAAGTAGAGAATAGCCAGGTTGTTTAACCCTTGGGCAAACTCAGCCTGCTCGGGGCCGACCAGCTTCTCCCAGAGATCGGCTGATCGCTTGAACAAATTTTCGGCTTCTGGATAACGGCCGCTGTCGAAATACAATGCACCCAGGTTATTCCAACTTTTTGCCAGGTCAGTATTCTGCTGACCGGACTCTTCCGCTTCTCGAACCGCGGCGATCGCGGCCTTTTCGGCTTCCTCGAAGGCTCCTTTCTGGCGAAGCTCGTGTACTTGGGCGGTGTATCGTTCCCAGGCTGCGTGATCGGCGCGGGCCAGCGCCGCGCAGAATAAGAAAGCGATGCAAATGAACAGCAAGCTCTGTAATCGGCAACGCATGATCGTCCTCACTGGCGCTTGCACGCTGCGCCAAATCATATGTCCCCGACTACGAAAATCTCACTCACGCCGTTCGACGAAAAATGCAGGCACGTGCTGTGCCTAATCTCCCGCGGAACTCTTCGCAGGAGAAGCTCACCATTGCATGTTATGACGCGTATGCCTGACGCTAGTTAGCTGTTCGATTGTGGGAATTATCTTGCAAGAATCAGCCTTCCCATAATCTGCTGGGGCCAAATCGCACTTACATCACTTAGTCGCCACTTAGCGCCGAACTTCTCACGAGTTGTTGCATTTTGATTACGACTCAACGAATGTTCGATCGTGGGAAGACTTGTTCCGAAAGTGAGACTCTGCGTCCGCTACATGAACAGTGAATAAATTTGTAAAATCACTTTGCGACTAGCTAGTGGCTGTTAGCAGCCGCTCAGTATCGGACAGGCTTGACTGAGCCGCGACCGAAAGGAAGCGGTACTGGACAGGAATGGAAACCGCATTTCAACGCGTATTTCGAAACCTAAAGCGGCACGGCGTACTATTGCAGACCGATGTCCGGCTTCCCAACGTGTGCGCTTTAGTCACCGGTAGCCCGGTCCGCGGATCTTGGTGGGCCCACCCCGGGAGCCACGAAATCTTCCGCGTCAATTGCGCGCTGGCAGATCACCCGGATGTGCTCGTGGTGAAACTGATCTCCGCAAAGCTTACTTATGTGGAACGTGCTTTCTGGTCCTATGTAGTGGCGGTCGGGCGGGCACGGGAAGCGTGGCAAGTAGAGTGTCATTCACCCGGCGCCCGCGAGACGTCTCGATACATGGGACCGCTGGCTGAGCCGCGCGGGAATGGCAACTGTTAAACGAAGTCCCAAGCGTGCCAGGGATACGTTGGAAAAGCTCGTCGAATCTCTGAATCATGAATTCAGCGGGAACGGCCGTCTGCCCTGGCAACTGTGAGCTTCACATTCCTGCAATACGCTCGAAGAACTTCCACGACTTCCGCGCGCATGCTTCCCATGTAAACTCCCGTGCACGTACGCGTCCCCGTTCGGCAAGCTCCGGGCGCAGTGTTGGCGACAGCAGAAGCCGCTCGAGTCCCCTCCGAATTTCCTCGCGGCTCCTCGGATCGGCGGCCAGACCAGCGTCTCCAACCACCTCCGGAAGCGCCGAGACAATCGATGTCAGCACCGGGACGCCGGCGGCCATGGCTTGTCCCACCGGCAAGCCGAAGCCTTCATATAAGGAAACGTAGACAAACACGGTGGCTGCGGCGGTGAGCGCGGGAAGATCGGACTCCGGCACATACCCCAGGTACCGTACGCCTGGAATCCCAGATCGCAGGCGGTCGTAAACCCTCCGGTCACCCCAGCCCCAGGGGCCCGCGATGACCAGTTCAAATTCGGCGCGTATGTCGGGCGCCAGTTCCTGCCAGGCATCCAGCAACACTCCCACGTTCTTGCGTGGCTCGATACTTCCTACGTAAAGTACGTACGACTTGTTCAGTCCGTAGCGCCCGGCGGTCTCGTTGGCGAGCTCCGGCCCCACCTGGAAGAAAGCTGGGGCGATTCCGGGATAGATCACCTCAATCTTCTCCGGTGCAAGCCCCAGGAGCCGGACAGCGTCGTCACGAGTACATTTGGAAATCGCGATCAGGCCGTCAGCATTCCGAAACAACCGTTCCGCGTTTCGGCCGGAAGATTTCAGATTTCCCGCCACGTGAAGGTCCGGCATGAGCCACGTGGTCATATCGTAGATGGTCGAGGTCAGCCGCGCTTTACGAGGAGGATGCGGAAGTTGGTGCGACGCATGGAAAATGTCGGAAGCGGGTGTAAAGCAATTCAATATCGGATACGGGCAGACGCTTGCCCCGAACAGCAAGCCGAGCCTGGGAATGGTCGCCAATGGACCCAGCACCGAGGCTTGATGCGTGAAGCTCGCGGGTCTGCGCAAGAAAGGAAAAAGGGAAATCGAGTTTTCGCCCGCTTGCTCGGCAAGGCTGCGCGCCCAGTAGAAAATGTAATTCTTTACGCCGGCACTGCGCACCAGCAGCGGCGAAGCGTCCAGAATCACCGAAACTGGTCCTTCAAAACGACCGGATCCGGGTGTCCGGACATCTTCTATCTTATTCATTCAGCGGGGAAAACCACCATTCCACCCATCAAAATACGCCACTCGATTTATCCTGAATCGAATTAGGGCGCACCTGTGGTCTAATTTAAGAAACCTCTGACACTATGGCAGATTTGGGTTTTCGTTTCAGGCGCAGTTGTAAAGCCATGCACCGGCGCTCGCGCGAGCTGATGATGCTGGTCAAAGGGGTCACTTCCAGGGACCATCCGGTTCTGGCTCATATCATTCCGATTCGCCGCTGCAATCTCGCCTGCGCGTACTGCAACGAGTACGACGATTACTCCAAGCCCGTTCCCCTGGATGTAATGCGCCGGCGTCTGGATCATCTGGCCGAACTGGGCACCACCATCATCACGCTCAGCGGGGGTGAGCCCATGCTGCATCCCGAGGTGGATGACATCATCGCTCACATCCGCAAGCACGGCATCATGGCGGGCATGATCACCAACGGGTATTTGCTCACTGCGGATCGCGTGCGGCGCCTGAACCAGGCCGGCCTCGAGCACATGCAGATCTCGATCGATAACGTCACGCCCGACGTTGTATCCAAAAAGAGCCTGAAGGTGCTCGATAAGAAACTCCAGTTGCTTTCCGACCACGCCGAATTTCATGTCAACATCAATTCCGTTGTAGGCGGCGGAGTGCGTAATCCCACCGACGCTCTGGAAGTGGGACGCCGCGCCGTCGAACTGGGGTTCACCTCGACCATCGGGATCATTCATGATGGCGGCGGCCAGTTGCAACCCCTAAAACCGGAGGAGCGCGAAATCTACTTGCGTATGAAGCGCATGGCCAAGAGAAGCTACGCGCAGCTCAATTTCTTTCAGGACAACATCGCGCACGGCCGTCCGAACGAGTGGCGCTGCCGCGCGGGCGCCCGTTACCTCTATGTCTGTGAGGACGGATTGGTGCACTACTGTTCGCAGCAGCGCGGTTATCCGGCTAAGCCGCTCGAACAGTACACCGTGGAAGACATCCGGCGCGAGTATCTCACCGTAAAAGGCTGCGCGCCGCTCTGCACGGTGGCCTGCGCACATTACACGTCGTACATGGATTTCTGGCGTGATCCGCAAACCATCACGGCCCCGGAACGCACTGAATCCTCTGAACTGGTCCAGGTTGCAAACACAATAGTGAGGTAACGCTGTGATCGATCGCCGCGAGTTGCTGAAGTTCGCGGCATTCGCTTGTGCGCCGCTGCGGGCACGGGCCGCCGCCGCTGGTTTTCCCACGCAGATCGCCACGCGTGTGGAGCGCGCATTTCGCACGCCGGGAGCCGCGCCGAATGGGCTGCAATCCACCTCCGAGGGTCTCTGGGTTCTCGATCAGGCCACCAACCGCGTCGCGCTCGTCGATTACAATGACGGCCACGTTCTCCGGCAGTTCGACACAGAAACCGATCGTGGAAGCGGCATCACGTTCGATGGCCAGGCGATCTGGATTGCGTCCACCTACAACCGGCTGCTGGTCCGCGCAGACGCGCAGACCGGCCGAACTCTGAAAAAACTGCCGAGTCCCGGCTCCGGCCTGGTGAAGTGGGGACCGCGGTCCGCGCACGCCGAGCCCACCGGCGCACATGGCCTGGAATGGCGCACCGGCGAATTGTGGGTTGCGGTGCCGCCCGCGGTTTCCATCTTCGTCCTCGATCCCGACAATGGCAGCGCGCGGAACTCGTTTCCGGCCCCGGGCGTGAGGCCGCACGGGATCGGCTGGGATCCCGACGGGTCGCTGTGGTGCG
>Ga0210407_10002628_pt1 | contig 15299 bp, 8 predicted proteins | sample IncBWC27MmetaG_FD_150860 | JGI IMG/M metagenome (GOLD analysis project Ga0210407, IMG submission 150860) | Forest soil microbial communities from Barre Woods Harvard Forest LTER site, Petersham, Massachusetts, United States - Inc-BW-C-27-M | ecosystem: Environmental > Terrestrial > Soil >...
AGCGCCGTGGCATCCAGAGCGCGCCGGCCGTCACCGCTCCCATCGGCGCTGGCTTGGCTCGTCTTCGGTCCGTCGCGGCCCACCTCGCTCTCAGCCACGTGCTGCGAAATCCCTTCCACCGTCTGCAAGAACGATTTGGGATCAATCGGCTTTGCCAGGTATCCATCCATTCCCGCCGCGATGCACCGTTCGCGGTCTCCCTGCATGGCGTGCGCCGTCATTGCCACGATCGGCAAATGCCCGCCTGTGGATTTTTCCATTTCGCGGATCAATTGCGTGGCTTCGAGGCCCCCCATTTCCGGCATCTGCACGTCCATCAACACGAGATCGAATTTGTGCCGCTCGATCGCCGTCAGCGCCTGGCGCCCATTTTCCGCGACGATCACGGAATGCCCGCGCCGCTCGAGCATCTGCACAGCCACTTCCTGATTTACGGGATTGTCCTCAGCCAAAAGCACGCGCAACGGCTGGCGAGCGGCACGCGTGCGGGTTTGCGCCGACGAAGGCCGAACTTTCTGACGCCCCGGCACATGTAGCGCGCTGACGATTGCGTCCCACAATTCCGATTGCTTCACCGGTTTGCTCAGCGCCGCCGCTACTCCCACGGCTTTGGCGCGCGCTACGTCCTCGCTGCGTCCCGCGGACGTGAGCAGGATTACGTGCGCGCCGTGCAACTGAGGATCCTGCTTCACCCGAGCCGCCACTTCAAAACCATCCATCTCCGGCATGTGCCCATCGAGCAGCACCAGGCGAAACGGGGTTCCGCTCTGATGCGCGCGCCGCAGCGCCTCAATCGCCGCCGGTCCGTTTGGCGCGGCCACCGGCTTCATCCGCCAATTCGCGATCATCTCCTCCAGGATTTTCCGGTTCGTCGAATTATCGTCCACCACCAGCACGGGCAAATCGCGCAGCTTCACCGGCTCGGATTCGGGCGATTTGTTCGCGGAAGCCTCCGGCCGGCCAAAATGCGCTGTGAAGTGAAAAATGCTGCCCCGTCCCTCTTCGCTTTCGACCCACATCACTCCGTTCATCAATTCGCAAAGTTGCGCGGAAATCGCCAGGCCCAGGCCGGTACCGCCATACTTGCGCGTGGTGGACGAATCGGCCTGCGCGAACGCCTCGAATATATGCTGCTGCTTTTCGATGGGAATTCCGATCCCCGTGTCACTCACCGAAAAATGCAACAAAATATCGGGCTCGCCGTGTTCTTCCACGTTCACCCGCACCACCACTTCCCCGTGCTCGGTAAATTTGATCGCGTTTCCCACCAGGTTCACTACAATTCGCCGCAGCCGGTCCGGATCGCCAATCAAAGCGTCCGGCACATCCGGCGCAAAACGCGAGGCGAGCTCGATCTCTTTCTCCTGTGCGTGCGGCGCGAGCGACTTCAGCGTTTCCTCGATCGTCTCGCGCAGCGGAAACTCCACATGGTCCAATTGCTCTTTGCCCGCTTCGGCCTTCGAAAAATCCAGAATGTCGTTGATCAGATTCAGCAGCGACGCCGCCGAGCTTTTCACCGTGCCCAGAAATCCCCGTTGCTCGGCGGACATTTTCGTTTCCAGCGCCAGCTCCGTCATGCCGATAATTGCATTCATCGGCGTGCGAATTTCGTGAGTCATGTTCGCCAAAAACTCGCTCTTCGCGCGCGTGGCCTCTTCGGCTTTCTCCTTCGCGGATTCCAGTTCTTTCACCAGCTGCGCCAGACGCCGCGCGTCCGCTTGCTGTGCGTTGCGCGCGGCTTCCAAAAAATCGGCATACAGCTTCAGTTCCATTTCAGCCCGGCGCCTCTCGATAAATTGCCCGATCTGGCTGCCGATGGAATCGAACATCTCCATCAAATCAGGCTCCAGCTTGCGGACCTGCCGGCTGGAAAACTCGATCACTCCGGCTACGTGCTCGCTCACACGGATCGGAAACGCAAACGAAGCGTGTAGTCCCTCGGCAATCGCGAACGGCACCCGCGGAAAATTTTCCACCTGCGGCAGATCCGCCAGCCACATCGGCTGCGACGTTTCCCACACTTGCCCGGGAACGCCCACGGACCTCTGGTACGCCGATTCCCGAGTGGCCTTCACGAATTGCGGAAAACTCAGGCTCGGGGGATGCCACACATTCATACAGCGCAAAACCCCCGCCTCTTCATCCACGCGCCACAACACTCCCAAATCCCAACTCAATCCTTCGCAGATAGCCATCAGGATCAGCGGCGCCGCGGCATCCAGCGATTCGGCTTCCGCCAGCACGCGCGTCACGGCGTAGCCGGTCGAAAGGCGGCGCTCGGCTTCCTTGCGCTGGGTAACGTCGCGCGCCACCGCAAAAATTAATTTATTGTCCACGCTGGGCGTGGCGTTCCACAGCAGCCAGCGGTAAGTGCCGTCGCCGCAGCGATAACGGTTCTCGAACGAAATTACCTGTTCGCCTTCGTCCAGCTTTTCGGACTCGGCATCCGTTCGGCCACGATCGTCCGGGTGGACAAATTCGTTGTAGGGTTTGGAGAGCAGTTCCGCGATCGGAATGCCCAGCAGCTTCTCCCACGCCGGATTGATGCGTTTGAAATATCCGTCGAACCCCGCGATGCACAGCATGTCCAGCGAAACCGTGAAAAGTTGGTCAAGCTCTTCTTCCGTCATGCGCCGCTCGCGGATGGCCCGCGACAAGTCCGCAACGCTGCGCCGCAGCTCCATCTGCGTCACCACCAGCCGGCTCAGCGCCTTCAGCGCCTCCCTCTGCTCCGGCGACAAATCTCGCGGCACGCGGTCAATCACGCACAGCGTCCCCAGCGCATAACCTTCCTGCGAAATTAATGGCGCGCCGGCGTAGAAACGAACGCTGGGATTTTCCGTAACCAGCGGGTTCGAGCGAAATCGCTCATCCGCCAGTGCGTCCGGCACCACCATCACGTCCGGCTGCAAAATCGCGTGCGCGCAGAAGGCTACGTCCCGCGAAGTTTCCGTTTCTTCAAGTCCGATTCTTGATTTGAACCACTGCCGCTGGGCATCCACCAGACTGACCAGCGCGATCGGCGTGCCGCAGATCATCGCGGCGAGGCGAGAGAGATCGTCGAATTCCTGCTCCGGAAATGTATCCAGGATGGCGTAACGCTGTAGCGCTTCGAGTCGTGCCGATTCGTTTTCAGGTGGCGGCGCTTTCATGGCAGGCGGGCACGGCCCCGGCTGCGCGCCATATTATGGCCGCGCCCAGTTCAAGTCAACGCCAGCACCCGGATGCAAGGCGGCACCGGCAGCCCGCATTTACGTCTGGTCCGAAAGATAGCAGGGCGAGGACAACGTGAAGATGCGCTGATTGCCCTGCGCGAGCAACGCCCATTCCAACAAACGACCGCGCTGGTTATGCAGAAAATATTCGAACCACTCGCTCTCGACGAGCTGCGGAATTACCACCACAATACGCCGCTGCGGATTTTCCTTCGATAATTTCAACACATACTGCACCACCGGAACGATTACAAAACGATACGGGGAAGGAAGCAGTGTGAGTGCGGGCGGCGGCTGGCCCGCTTCGCGGAACGGCGCTTCGATGTAACGAGGCCACAGGTCGCGTAGCAGCTCGCCACTGTCAGACGATTCCACATGAACTGCAATAATTTCCGAGGAGATCCTGGAGGCGAACTCCAGCGCCTGCTTGGTAACACTGCTCCAGCGGTCAATAGGAACCACCGTGATCGGTGGTGACTTCTGGTTTGCGGGCTCCACCGCGGAGGTGGTCCATGTTGCAAGCGTGACGGCGTGATAATGCCTGCGCACCACGCGAAAGAAGAAAATCAGAAACGGAATAAATATGACGGTGATCCAAGCGCCGCTCGTAAATTTCGCCACCAATACCACCAGCACGGTAATCCCGGTGACCGTCGCCCCCAGACCGTTGATAAAAACGTTCCGCAGCCAATGCGCCCCTCGCTTTTTCGCCCAATGCCTCACCATGCCGGCTTGCGATAGCGTGAACGCCAGAAACGCGCCCACCGCATACAGTGGAATCAAGCGGTCCGTCACTCCGCCAAAAACAATCAGCAAGAAAGCAGTCGCCACCGCCAGCACGGTAATCCCGTAGGTGTACACCAATCGCCGCCCGCGGTATGCGAACACGTGCGGCAGGTAGTTGTTCTGCGCGATGGCCCGGCACAATCGCGGAAAATCCGCGAACGCGGTATTGGCGGAAAGCGAAAGCACGAGCAGAATCGAAGCAATCGTCAGGTAGTAGAAGACGCCCTTGCCGAATACCGCCAGCAGCAGCATGGCCAGGACGCTCTGATAACCCGGCTGGCCGGGATCGGTAGCGGCAATGCCGTAGATCTTCACCAGGTAGGAAATTCCAGCGAGCGAAACGGCCAAGAGAAAAATGATTATGGTCAGCGTGCGCTGCGCGTTCTTCTGGCCTGGTTGCCGAAAAGCTTTCACGCCGTTGCTCACGGCCTCCACGCCCGTCAACGCCGTGCAACCGCTCGCAAACACTTTCAGCAGCAGCCAGAAACTCACCATCTCAGTCGCGGGCCCCGGCACGGGCAACGGCGACGCCGACGCCGGATGTCCGCCACTCAACACCACTCGAATCACTCCTGCGGCAATCAGGATCAGCAGCGTGCCCACAAAAAGGTACGTCGGAATCGTGAAGGCGATCCCGGTGTCGTGCACGCCGCGTAAATTCAAGACCATGATCACCACAAGGATTCCAACGCACAGCAGCACCGTATGCGGCTGCAACGACGGCACCGCCGAAACCAGCGCGCCCACTCCCGCGGAAATTCCCACGGCCGCGGTAAGAATGTAATCGGTAAGCAGCGCCGCCGCCGCGAGCAGGCTGGCCGAAGCGCCCAGATTGAATCGCGCCACCGTGTAGGACCCGCCGCCCGATGGATACGCAGCGATCGTCTGCAGGTACGAAACATAAACAATGATCAGCAGAGTGATGATGGCCAAGCTGACCGGCAAGATATAACGCACGCCCAGAAGACCCAGCGGAATAAGCAAGCTCAGAGCTGCTTCCGGCCCGTAAGCCGCCGAACTCAATCCGTCCAGGCCAAAAATGGAAACGCCCGCAGCCGGGCCTATCTGCTCGGCGCGCTCATCCGTGGTTCTCAGCGGCTTGCCAACAATCAAATCGATAATGTTCATTCGGGGCAAATCCCAGAAGATTTATGAACGTTCCATTTGTAACGACCTGCCCGGCAATGTCAACCATCACGCGCAACAGGAAAAATACTTCCGGCCCCAGACTCTGAGTTGCCAGCGGCGTGCTTTACTGCGCCATCGCCCGCGCGGCAACCGCCGATTCCCGCCCGACGTCCGCCACGCTTGACGACCGGCCGAAGTATCCGCATCGCGGTGGGGTTAAGCGGTAAACCCGGCGGACAACACCTCCTACTTTTTCTTCCTGCGCTCTGCCACTTTCCCTGTGTTTTCGCCATCTCATAATCGAGGAAAGGGCCTGATTTTCAAATCATTTGACACAGTCCATTTCAATTTAGAGGTGATCAACATGAGCAACGAATCAGAGAATGACGCTTTGACGCGAAGGGGATTCCTGGGAGTAGGTTCCGCAGCCCTCGCCGCCGCGGGCATGCTCGCCGGCGAAAAGTTGGCAGCGCAGGAACAGGCCCCCTATCAACAGAAAAGCAATCGTAGTTCGAGCGACCCAGGCCCCACCAATCCCGCGTTGGACGCAGCCAATCCCGATTCGGACAGCCCCCCACAAACCGACGCCGGTGGCGTGCAAACCTTCAAGTATCCGTTCTCGCTCGCGCACAAGCGGATGCAAGAAGGCGGCTGGTCGCGCGAAGTCACGCAGCGCGAACTGTCGGTCTCGAAGACTCTGGCGGGTGTAGATATGCGGCTCACCGCTGGCGGTGTCCGCGAGCTGCACTGGCACACCGCGGCGGAATGGGCGTTCATGCTCTATGGCACCGCGCGCATCACCTGCGTTGACGCTGACGGCAAAAGTTTCGTCACCGACGTGAAAGAAAATGAGCTCTGGTTTTTCCCTCCCGGAATTCCCCATTCGATTCAGGGACTCGCTCCCGACGGCTGCGAATTCCTGCTGGTCTTTGACGACGGCAATTTCTCGGAATACGAGACCGTCCTTCTGACGGACTGGATGGCGCACACGCCGCCCGAAGTCGTCGCTAAGGATTTTGGCGTCAGCCAAAAAGCGCTGGTCAACATGCCCAAGAAAGAAAAATTCATTTTCCAGACAGCGGTCCCCGGCCCGCTCGCGGAAGATAAACGCATCGCCGCGGGCACGCTCGGTCCTTCACCGATTGATTTCGCTTTTCGCACCATGGATATGCCGCCGACCAAGAGCAACAAGAGCGGCGATGTCCGCATCATTGACGCGAAAAACTTTAAAATCACTACCACCGCTGCCGCCATCGTCACCGTCAAACCCGGCGGACTGCGCGAGTTGCACTGGCACCCCAATGCCGACGAATGGCAATATTTCTTCGGCGGCAAGGGGCGCATGACCGTTTTCACCACGGGAGGCCGCGCCCGCACCATGGATTTCGAAACGGGCGACGTCGGCTACATTCAAAAAACCCTGCCGCACTACGTGGAAAATACCGGCACCACCGACTTGAAGTTCCTGGAAATGTTCAAGAGCAGCTTCTACCAGGATCTGTCGCTCTCCGAATGGCTCTCGCACACTCCGCCCGAACTTGTCGCGGCTCACTTGAACCTCGATAAGGCGACACTGAACGCGATACCGCGAGAAGAAACGGTAATCATGCCTGAATAGCTCGCGCACAGCGGAATCGCGCACGGATGCCTCGAAATCTTGGAGCGGCCGCTGCGTTCCGCGTTATTCAGGGCGCAGCGGTTGCACTGGCAGCTTGCTTGCGACCTTGCTAGACTCTCACGCGTTTCTGGTTCATCGGGCGATTCGCGGAGGCATGTCGTGCACGGCAAGTTTGCAGCGACCGCAGTGCTGTTCTTCATTTTTCTCGTAGCTTTGCGCACGTCACGAGCACAAGGCAAGACGGCCGAGGCCGCGCCGCATCCCTGGTATCAGCACGCCGTCTTTTATGAAATCTATCCGCGCAGCTTCATGGATAGCGATGGCGACGGCATCGGCGATCTGAATGGCATCGCTTCGAAGCTCGATTACTTGAAAGCCCTCGGTGTGGACGCGATTTGGATCGCGCCCTGTTTCCCATCCCCGCAAGTGGATTTTGGCTACGACGTTTCCGATTACAAGAATATTGACCCGATGTATGGCACGCTCGCCGATTTCGACCGATTGCAAAAGTCAGGCGCAGAGCGCGGCATCAAGATCATTCTCGACTTCGTGGTGAACCACACCTCCGACGAGCATCCCTGGTTCGTTGACTCCCGTTCTTCACGCACCGCGCCCAAACGTGATTGGTACATCTGGCGCGACGGCAAGAGCGTTGGCAAGGACGCTGGCCCGCCGAACAACTGGATCTCGAACTTCGGCGGCTCGGCTTGGCAGTGGGACAGCACGACGAAGCAGTATTACTACCATTATTTTTACGTGCAGCAGCCAGACCTGAACTGGCGCAATCCCGCGGTGGTAGACGCGATGTACGGCACTACCGAGTGGTGGTACAAACGCGGCGTCGCCGGTTTCCGCCTCGACGCCGTGGATTCGCTCTACGAAGATCCCGCGCTCAAAGACAATCCGGTGCTGCCCGGCACCAACGACTTCGGCGATCCTAAGGTCGAAAACAAGTACACCCAGGCGCTACCCGAAGTGCACGCCACGCTGCAAGGCCTGCGCACGGTGGCCAACAAGTATGACGCGGTTTTGATCGGCGAAACCTGGACGGATAACGTCGCGCAGCTGAAACCGTATTACGGCGCCGCGAACGACGAGTTGCAGATGCCCATGGACCTGCTGCTCACAAAACTGAAATTTTCCGCGCCCGTTTTCCGCGAGCATATTGATGCCGTTGAGGCCATTGGCGAGTGGCCGGTCTTCGTCATCGGCAATCACGACATCGTCCGCTCCTGGAATCGTTACGGCGACGGCCAGCATAACGATCAAATCGCCAAAGCTATGGCCGCGATGTTTCTGACGTTGCGCGGCACACCAATCATGTACTACGGCGAAGAGCTCGGCATGCGGAACAACGATCCCACACGCCGCGAGGACGTGAAGGACCCGATCGGGCGTTCGGGATGGCCGAAAGAAAAAGGGCGTGATGGCGAACGCACGCCGATGCAGTGGAGCGGCGGACCGAATGCAGGATTTACCACCGGTACGCCATGGAACGCGATTCCGCCGACCTATACGACCTACAACGTCGCGGACGAACTAAAAGATCCGAACTCAATCCTGAACTGGTACAAGCAACTGCTCGCGCTGCGCCGCTCCAACCCGGCACTACTCGACGGCGACTACCTGTCATTGCATGCGAACGACCCGAATTTGTTGTCCTACCTGCGGAAAACCAAAAACGACGCGGTGCTCGTCGTCATCAATATGTCCGCCGGGCCGCAAACGGTGAACTTCAAATTGTCGAGGCAAAGCCTCAATGCAAAGTCGGCGAGAACTCTGCTGACAACACAGCCGTCGTTGCGAACTAATTCCTCCGCCGCGCAGCTGTCGCTGGAGCCGTTCGGGGTTTACATCGCGGCAGTCAGCAAGAAGTAGTCGCGACTTCGCGCGCGGAGCAAGCGGCTGTCGCCGGCGGACACACCGAAACACTCGGTGTACAATTCTTGCGCTGTGAAGGTCCAAAACGAAAACCCCGACCGCCCAATTTGCATCCATAATTTCTTGAGAATCTCACTGCCACTGGTCCTGCTTCTGTTGCTCGCCACGGCTTGGGCCGCATCGCCGCAGGAAAACCAACCCACGCCGCAGCCGCCAGCCGAACCGTCGCAGGCCTTGGTTGCGACGCCCACGTTTTATCGCGATGTCCTGCCCATCCTGCAGAAGCATTGCCAAAGCTGCCACCGTGCCGGTGAAATCGGCCCGATGCAACTGATGTCCTACGCGCAAACGCGCCCGTTCGCGCGCGCCATCGCGGATTCCGCCGCCAAACGCGAAATGCCGCCGTGGTTCGCCGATCCCGCCGTCGGTCACTTCTCCAACGATCCGTCACTCACGCAACAGGAAATAGACACGCTCGTTTCCTGGGCGAACGCGCAAGTGCCCGCCGGCGATCCGCACTCGGCGCCACCGCCGCGCCATTTGCCGGAAGGCTGGATGATTCCGCAGCCGGACGCAATCGTGCGCATGCCCAAAGCAGTCGCGCTTCCTGCGCACGGTGATATTGATTACACCTACGAAATCGTCCCCACCGGCTTCACCGAAGATAAATGGGTGCTGATGTCCGAAATTCAGCCGTCCAGTCGCGCGAACGTGCATCACGCCGTCGTCTATGTTCGGCCGCCAAATTCCAATTGGCTGCGCCACGCGCCCGTGGGCATTCCCTTCACCGGCGCGGATATGACCGACGAGCAAGACCGCGAGGACACGCGGTTCACCCAAGCCGACATTCTGCTGGTCTACGCGCCCGGGAGTTCGCCGGACAATTGGCCGGGGGGCATGGCGAAATTCGTGCCGGCCGGCTCCGACCTCGTATTTCAAATGCATTACATGGCGCATGGCCACGCAGCCACAGATCAATCCAGCATCGGAATCATCTTCGCCAATCAGCCGCCGAAACAACGCGTCCTGACGCTGCAGTTGACCAACGATCGCTTCGTCATCCCTCCAGGCGTGGACGATTATCGCGTCGAAGTCCACGGCTCGCTCCCGAACGACGCAGTTCTGCTCAGTTTCTTCCCGCACATGCACCTGCGCGGAAAGCGCTTCGAATACAATATTTTGCGCGCGGACAAAACCACCGAACCATTACTGCGCGTGAATTACAATTTTTACTGGCAGCTAAGCTATCGCCTGGCCGAACCGCTCTCGCTGCCCGCCGGCACGGTATTGCAAGCCGTCGCCTGGTACGACAATTCCAAAAATAATCCGCATAATCCCGATCCCGGCGCCGCCGTCCGCTGGGGCGATCAAACCTACGATGAAATGATGGTCGGCTTCTTCGACGTGGCGGTGCGCGCCGATTTAGATAAGCCCCACTACTTCATCCGCGCCAGCATTTCACCGGAACAAAAGCGCTGACGACGCCCGAACATAGCGCGCGCCGAAGCACCCACCACCGAACCTTCTTCGCCGTTGACATTCCCGACGCATGCGTCGGAATATGTCGGCTGCAACCGCCCGGCAGTTCAATGACGTTAACCGAAACCGATGCTTCCCATTGCGCATCTTATAAATAGGAGGGCTCAAATCATGAAGCTGGTCCCGAGCCTCACGAACATGAACGTCTTCAAGCGTATAGCTGCCAGTTCTAATATTCCTTCGCTCTCAGCCCGGCAAATTCTCGCCTCCGTGCTGGCTCTGTCTCTCTTGCTTCCGGTGTTGCCGCAAACTGTGTCCGCCGCTCAGGACCAGGATCAGCAGGCTCCCACGCAATCTTCGCAAGCACCCCCCTACACGCAGCAAACGCCCGAACAGATGCAGCAACTCGTCGCGCCCATCGCCCTCTACCCGGATTCGCTGGTGGCGCAGGTTCTCGCTGCGTCAACTTTTCCCGCGGAAATCGTCGAAGCAGACCGCTGGGTGCAGGCAAATCCCGATCTGAAGGGCGACGCTCTCGCTCAGGCTGTGGACCAACAGCCTTGGGACCCCAGCGTGAAAGCCCTCTGCGCGTTTCCCACCGTGCTGGGCAACATGGACAAGAATATTTCCTGGACATCGTCTCTGGGCGACGCTTATTACAACCAGCAACAAGATGTGATGGACGCGATTCAAGTGATGCGCCAGAAAGCAGAGCAAGCCGGCAATTTGAAAGACACGCCGCAGCAAACCGTACAGACGCAAGGCTCGGACATCGTCATTCAGCCTGCTGCACCTGACGTTGTGTACGTCCCTGCGTATGACCCCTGGCTGGTTTACGGATATCCCGTCGTCGCCTGGCCCGGTTGGTACCCGTATCCCGGAATCTGGTGGGGCGGCCCGTCGCTTTATTGGGGAGGAGTCGGTTTCGGCATCGGTTTCTTCGGCGGGTACGGCTGGGGCTGGGGACGCTGGGGATTCGATTGGCACAACCATTACGCCGTCTATAATCACGACCGCTACTACTCTCGCAGCAATACATTTTACAACCGCAACAATTACTACCGTGGTGGAGGCGAACGCGGCGTCGCTAACAACGTGCAACGCGGCGGCGCGAATGTTTACAACCATCCCGGCGGGAGGGACACGCCATTCCATGGAAATACTCAGGCCGCGCGGGGATTTGATCAGTCCCGCGGCCAATCCGGCACGCGCTCCAGCGGTTTCAGCGGCTATGACCATGGCGGCGAGGCCCGCAGTTATTCCTCGCGCGGGAGTTCCAGCTTCGGCGGCGGCGCTCACGGCGGCGGTGGCGGTGGATTTCACGGCGGCGGCGGTGGCGGTGGAGGCGGACATCACCGCTAATCGAAATCTCATGATTTTCCTAGACCTAGAACGTTCCTAACAGCTTGCGAAATTTAGAAACGGAGAGAAGACGATGCGGCATTCGAAGCTGAACCTTAAAGCTTTTCAGTCAGGCAATCTTCCGAAATTCGCGGCAGTCGCAATCCTGTTGCTGGGCTTGTTGCCCGCCATTTCCCAGGCGCAGCAACCGGGCCAGAAAACTTTCGCTTCCGCCGAGGAAGCCAGCAGCGCGCTGGGCGCCGCGACGCAGGCGAATGACGAGGCGGCCATGCTCGCCATCTTCGGTCCCGACGGCAAGCAGGTCGTTTACTCCGGAGATGACGTTCAGGACCACGAAATGCACGCCAATTTCGCGAAAAAATATCAGGAAATGCATCGCCTGGTGAACGAACCTGACGGCACCACCACGCTTTACATCGGCGCGGAGAATTGGCCTGCGCCCATTCCACTGGTGCACAAGGGTAACGTGTGGTATTTCGACACTGAAGCCGGAACCAAAGAAATTCTCTACCGCCGCGTCGGCCGCAACGAAGTCACCACCATCCGCGTCTGCCAGGAACTCGTAGCGGCACAGAAGGATTTCGCTTCCCAAAATCACAATGAATACGCCCAGCGGTTCTTTAGCGACGCAGGCCAGCACAATGGCCTCTATTGGAAAGCCGCTGACGGCACGCCGCAAAGCCCGATCGGACCACTGATTGCATCCGCCGTCGCCGAAGGTTATGAAACAATTCCCGAAGGCGGGGCCACCCCGTTCCACGGCTATTACTTTCACATCCTGATGGCGCAGGGACACCATGCCCCCGGTGGTTCGAAAAACTACATCGTGCGCGGCAAAATGACCGGCGGCTTCGCCTTCGTTGCTTATCCCGCGGAGTACAGATCATCCGGTGTCATGACGTTTATCGTCGGCAGCAACGGAGTGGTTTACGAAAAAGACCTCGGCAAGAACACCGAATCGATCGTCAAAGCCATGAAGAAATTCGATCCTGATTCCAGCTGGCACAAATCCGAAACCGATCAAGAACAATCCGCCAGCAAACAGAAATAAACGTCTCGCCGCCTCACACTCGTCTCCGCGCCGCGGAATACCAGTGTAGGTCATCCTGTATCTCAAAGATTCACGGCCGTACAGGAGGAACTGCGGCACGCGCGGCTTTGGCTTTTGCTTCGAGAATGGCCGCATCTGTGGGGCGGTTCACCTTGCGAAGTAATCCCGCGACGTCCTCTAGACCATCCGCGGCCCGCGGGTATTGATCGGAACCAGGATTACTGCTGTTCGTCCAGTCCGTCGTCTCAATCAGCCACAGCGCAAAAGACTCCGGCCCGGCGTAATCACCACGACCGCGCATGCTTTGCGCGCGAGCCGCCACATTCTTTGCTACCTCTGTTCGACCCTTCAGTCGCAGGATCATCGCATAGTCCGCCAGTGAATCCGCAACCTGGCTGTAGGCAGTTCCAAAACCCTGCTGTAACGCCATGCTTTCCATTCCCACCAAACCCCACTTCATGTCAGCTATGTCTTCGTCCTTCATCTGCGCCACCTGCTGCTCCAGGCGCAATTCTTTTATTTGACTAACCACGGCGCTAGCATCCGCGTCGCGGTGCAGTTTGCGCAGCAACTCCGCATACCTCTCGCGCGCGGCGACGCTCGCGTCCTTCTGCGGTGTCCGGTCCCAGAATTCGATGCTACGCAGATAATACGGCTCCGCTTCCGCGAGCTTGCGCTGCGCTGCCAAGACCTTGATCAGTTCATCGAGGATCATCACGATCCGCACGCCCTGGAGCTTTTCGTTTTTTTCGGTAACGGCCAGCAACCGCTTGTAGGTCTGCTCCGCCTGCGGGTATTTCTTTTCGTCGTTATAAAGCCGCGCCAGCCGCTCCAGAGGCTGCGTGATCTCCGGGTCCTGCGGACCGCGCGCATCCTGAATCACCTGCACCGCGCGCGACGCGGAACCTTCCGCCTCCGCATCTTCTCCCTGAATGTGCTGCAAGCTGCTCAGAGTGTCGTAGAAGCCGGAAACTTGAAAATCTCGATCCGAACGCTCCTGCACTTGCGCGCTGATCACGATGCGCTTGTAGGTTTGCTCCGCGTCGGCGTACTGTTTCGCGCCGCTCTGCGCCGCGGCCAACAAACATCGCTCCAGGAAGACATGGGGATTGTCGGGGCCCAAAATCACTTCTTTGATCGCCACCTCCCGCGCAAAAAGGGGCACGGCCTGGGCGTCTCGCCCGGACATCGAATACACCCGCGCGAAATTTCCCAGCACCGTCGCCAGCAGAGGATCCTTCGGCCCGTTTACTTTTTCCAGAATGGCAATCGCGCGCTTGTAATACTCCTCCATCTCAGCGTACTTCGCGTATTTGAACTGCATCTGGTACAAGCTGGCGAGCCCGGCGAGCGTTTCACCAAGATCCGGATCGTCCGGCGGCAGCGCCTTCTCTTGAATCTGGAGCGCGCGCTGCGCAAAAGATTCCGCTTCCGTGAGTTTTCCTGCCGTCATGTAAACCGACGCAAGCGTATTCAAAGCACGAGCGACCTTGTGCGGATCCGGCGACGGAGCAGTCTCCAGGATCTTCAGGGCGTGCTGCGCCAGCGGTTCGGCCGCGCCAAAATCATTCTGTGCGCTGCGAATCGAGGCCAGATTTTGCAGGCTCACCGCAACCCGAGTATCGTTTGGCCCCCAGGCTTCTTCCGCCGTCTGCAGACATTCTTCGGCAATGGGCAGCGCCTCCGCGTATTTCTCCCGCGTGTAGAGATTCTTCACCCGCGTGTTAAGCGTTTCCCAATGAGCGTCCTGCGCGAACACAGGCAATAGCGCGCAAATCACCAGCAGAAATACGAAAAATAACCGAAAAACGACGGCCACGATGCGCGGCTGCCTCACCGCGTGTCGCGAAACGCCGCTCGAAGCATTCTGTGAAGCTGTCTGTGAGTAGATCAAAGCAAAGAAATCCATGAGCTAGCGCGAAGCCGGAGACTTGGCTTTGCTCGTGACGAGGTTCCAGATGAATGCGCCCAAAGCCAAAACCAGAAACGCGCCCACTCCACGGAAATCGTGCATCGTAAGCACCGCAGGAGTCGGGTTGACGCTAGTCTCGGCCCAACCCAAATACACGCGAACGGCTTCCAGCACCGCAAAAAGCGTGCACACAAAGTGAATCCGCGTCGGCGATTGCTCGAACATGCGCCCGGTCTTGAGCTCGATGCCCGCATAAATCAGAGCGAAGACCGCGAACGGCGCCGCCACGATCACCCACAGTGCCGAAATCTGCACCAGGGTTATTTGCTCGTCTTCCATCACTGGCAATCGCGCGCCCAGAAATCCCGCCTGTGCCAGAATCAATTCGGTAACTACGAAAAACGCCGCGACGATTTCAAAAAGCCGCGCGGGTGAGGCCGGCCATCCGAATGTTGCGGCAGGTTTATCGGCAGCCGCCTGTGGTGTCATCGCGCGCTTCCCTCCTGGACGTAACTCCAGATCACGTTCCCCACGAAGACCACATGCCCAAAAATATAAATCGCCGGCAGCACGTTTTCCGTAAGCGCAGGATTCGAGTGCGCAGCAGGTCCGCTCGCGTAATAAATTCCCCACAAACCGCACAAGACCAGAAGAAAGCACCCCAGCGACTGCACGTATCCCAACGTGACGTTCAGATCGCGCTTGGTGAGCCCCTGAACGAGCTGGTATTCCGCGAAGAATAGTGCGAAGGCCACCAGCGAGAAGAAAAAGAAAATCGCCAAATCGTGCAGCCACGGTAGCCGCACATAGCCAGGCCGCATGCGGCTGGCCTGCGCGATGATCGCAGCTCCCCAGCCGACCAAACAG
>Ga0210407_10002629_pt1 | contig 15299 bp, 24 predicted proteins | sample IncBWC27MmetaG_FD_150860 | JGI IMG/M metagenome (GOLD analysis project Ga0210407, IMG submission 150860) | Forest soil microbial communities from Barre Woods Harvard Forest LTER site, Petersham, Massachusetts, United States - Inc-BW-C-27-M | ecosystem: Environmental > Terrestrial > Soil >...
AAACGCAAGTGGGGCATCCGAATTCGTCGCAACAAGTCAATCGCGATTGAGGCGGTCGAGATGACAGAGCCTAATCACGTCACGCCGCCGACTGACAGACGGGTAATCTCAGGCGGCACAGAGTTACTGGCTCGTTGCCTACGCGTCGGTGGTGCGACTGTGCCCCACGCCGAACTTCGGCTCTCCAATCACAGACTGCTGCACGTAGAAGTTACAGAGTTGGTTGCGCGAGAACTTGGGAAGCGGCTCTACGACGAGATAGTCTTAAGCGGAGTTGCCGAATGGGACGCGACGGACGGTGAAATTCGCGCGTTCAAGGTTCAGGCGGTCACCGCGTTTCGGGCGGTTCCTGTGGATGTCGCGTTCAAGGAACTGGCGGCCGCTTCCCGTGGTCGCTGGGACGGGATAGATGCAGAATCATTTGTTCGAGGCGTACGCGAGGCCGCTGATTGATCTGCATCGATACCAACGTATTAATTTGGGGCGTACAGGGCGTGTCGCGCCCAGATCAAGAAGTAATGATTGGTCGCACTCAACGGTATCTGCGCCAGCTCTCACGAGATAACGAGCGGGTGATGGTCCCGTCCGTGGTCGTGGGTGAATACTTGCAGGGATTCCCCGACAACGAACACGATGCACAGCTTGGAGTACTATCCGCAAATTTCTTCTTGCCACCGTACGACGCTCGATGCGCATCGTTAGCGGCGCAACTTCAGAGTGCGGGGCAGCCATCGCACGGCCAAGCCGGCGTACGTATTACCTTCAAATCTGACGTGCAAATCATCGCCACCGCAATTTGTCATGGTGCGACTAAGATTGTAACGGCCAACCACGACGAATATCGGCGCATTGCTGGCAATCGAATACTTGTCAGCGACGTTCCCGATGTCTGGGAGCAGCGCGACCTACTTGGCGACACCACACCAGAATAGACATATGCGCGACGAAGCTGACATCACAATCAACGGCACCCGGCTGAACAACGCCGAGCCCGAGACGATGCGCCTAGCCATCGACGTCACAATCTACACGCCAAGGCGTCGCAATATCGCGTAAATGGTGGCAAGAAAAAGAAGAATGCCCAAGGATACACTCCACTTTAGGTTACCGAGATCGTCAGTCGCGTTTGCGGCGGTACTGGCCATGGTGGTCCGCGAGTGCAGGTGAAACTGCCCCTGTTGGTACAACCTGGTACAGCCCTCGCGCGCTAGCCGGTCATATCGGCCGGCCAGGTGCTCGCTTAGCGTGTTTGCCGAACAGTCGCACAGTCGAGACCTCGGCACCATGGCACACCGAGTGGGCACACGCGGCGCAACCCGCTGATACCACTGCGCGTCAGGTAGACAGCACAACTACCAGGCAGCGGTAGCCGCTTTCGGGCGCGTCCACGTGCGTAGCGGCGCGTCCCCGGTAGACCACGCCGCGTGGGTGCGTTTCAAAAGCGCGATGGGGCCGAGCGACCACCCCTCGTGTTCCGAGCGCCTCAGATTTTCTCGTCAAGAACTTGCTACCCACCGAAGCCACTCGCGGTTACACACTCGGTTCACTAGCGGTGCATAGCCTTCACATGCCGTGCGTGGAAAAGAAAGCTTGCCAGGAGCTGATGACACCTTGGACCAAGTCAAGGCAATTAAATTTAGTACCGTCATTGAGTTCCACCTCAATGCCTTCCTCGCCAACACCGTAGCCTCCCTTGCCGTAGCGGCCCACGCCGTACCCCTGCGAAGCGGTAGCTGAGGACGTCACAGCCACACGCTTCGTAAGCTTAAAATGCTTAACGGCTGTGGCCAGATCTCCACAGACCTTCAGCCATTTGTCGTTGTATAGCGCCTGAACCACGCTGCTGGTTTTCGCTGACGTCGGGACAGTAGGGTCATGCTTGACCCAATCAATAATTGAGTACCCGGTAATTACGAAGTTGAACAAGCGATCACTTGTTACCTCGTCATCCAACTCAGCTGCATCGCGTTGCAGCTTGGCGAAGAGATCTTGTGTTGAGGCCAGGCCAAAGGTGAGGTTCATTTTCTTAGCCCCCTAGGGGAAGAGAGCATGAGATAACACCCGGTGTCGCCGCTGGCATCACGCTTACCAGGTCCGGTACGGGATACCACAGTAGGTCGTGCCGAGCCTCGGGCTTGCGCCATGCTTCGACAGGTAATTATTAATTGATGTGAGCGAATTGTTGCCGCGCGGGGTTGGCCCGATGATCGCCATGGCTATATCAATTCGCCGGTCGGTGTCTTTGGGGAGCGTGAACTTTATGTATGGCACTAGCGTCGACTTCCCCTCACGATATTGGATAGGCTCGACCACATAATTTGTATGAATCTTCGAGATAGCCCGCCATTCTTGTTCCTCATGGAAAGCCTGATGCTTCAGCAAAGCAGCGACACGCAGCACATCGTCTTCGATCTCTTCGAATACCGGGTAGAATGAATCGTTAGGGCCGCGCTTCGACCTGTCGGTAGTCTCACCTCTGACGTGTGCCAGTGCTATGACCTCTTCAATCAGACGCTCTGCTATCTGTTTTTGCTCTCCTGGCTGGTAGACGCATCGCGCCAACCGAAAGTCCTGATTTAGTGCGCACACGCTCAGTTTGTCGGCAGCGAATCCGAGGCTGATTCCTTTACTTGGCGGAGTGTAGCTGCGCCACTGACTCAACAGGTTCCCGCTGGCCGTGAAGCAGACAACGAAGAGCATGTTGCCGTTCGTGAGACGATGTCTAAGCCAATCTTCGAATTGACCCAGAAGCCGGTCTTCGAAGGGATCGAGGGTCTTCCTGGCATATATAGCGTTCCGCAGGATATTTCCTGTGTGACCCAGCTCAGCAGCGTCGCTGAGAAACCGCACGTCGGTGGCCTGGAGCGATGCGTCGCTGATAATCCCCAACAACGCGCCGAGCGATGTGTAGTGAAACAGAGGCACGACTGGCTTGTGTTGGTAGAGTTCAGCAACAACGTCGGCGACGGCCATATGACGCTCTCGCTAGCCCCTGCCGGTCAGGAACACGGACTTCGTCTCTATCGAGATTGTCAGGTAACCGAAGTGCTTCGGGTCGATGCCTGGTAGAACGACGAACACGGGGTTCCAGTTTCCTGCTGCGAGCGTACTGGGCAACTCAACCGCTTTGGTCTTGAGGTCTCCCCACCAAGTGGCGCGCGCGTTGGAGTCTGCTGGCTTGGTCGCACCGTATGTGATGTGCAGTGTGACGCCTGATACCCCTGCGTACATCACGTTGCCGAGGTTGATCTTCACCTTCACTCCGTCTGCGAACGGTGCAACGTCTTGGACTGACACCGCGAACGTGAACAGACCGCTGTCGACTCGCTGATAGCCATTGTCGCTCGGTGTGAACTCGCCGACGACGTACTGGCGCTGTAGCTCGCCAATCATCTCGTTGGCTTGAACCAGAGAAGTGTTCAGGGACTCGACTTTACTTTCCAGTGCCTTCAGTTCCACCGACACTACTGCCAAGCGCGCAGTGTCTGGGGTGGCCGCTGCGGACGCCTGCGTGGCCGGGGTGGTATTTTGTGTACAGGCTGATGCACTGAGCGCGCAAAGCGCCGCGAGAACAATCCGTGTGAGCATTCATTTTTCTCCCTGATTCGGCCCTCACATCATAGTCTGACTAGGGCTTGCCTGCGAGGTCACCTCAAGTACGCGGCCCCCACGAGTACCCCTGCGAGGCCACATGCGAAGCCCGCGAGTGTTCCGCTTGTGTAACCGCGAGTGCAGCGGGGGCAATGCCGATCTTCCTGCGCCTCCGTGCCCCAAGTGATGAACGCGCACCTCCTCGTTGCTGCGACCGGTTTTACTGCGATGTAGACTCGCTGAGCATGGCTACCATGACGGCAAAGCAGATTCAGAGCTTGGGCGAATTGCACGCCCGATTCAGTGAGGGCGCATTCTCTGAAACTGACGTATCGGCGCTGTTGGTGCTTCTGCGAGAGAAGTCGAGGGGCGGCCCTATTCTTGAACTCGCTAACAGTATCGCGCATAGCGAGCGCGATTCGGGATTATTCTTCCGACGCATGAAGGAAAACCGCGATGTTCTCAACAACCTCGGCAAGAAGTCAGGAGTAGTACACTCTGGCGATTTGTTCTCATCGGACGAGTTTGCGCAGAACCTCGACAACACATTCGTACGCTATGGATTCGCATCACTCGCCCGACCAATAAGCGATCTGGTTTTGCTTTGCGGTCTGTCACTGCTTCAAGGTGGCAGCGCAAAAGCGGGCAAGAAGTTTGGAGAGTTGTCGCTTGCGCTTACGAGCGAACGCATCGAACTTCATGCCACTGTCTTGATTTCTTTTCAGGGCAAGGAAGTGAAGGCAACATTCCCCATTGCATCGCTCGTCAATCGGTGGATTCCTGTGTGCAATCCAAGAGCCCCCGTCACCGCGCAAGGTCCGGTGCGCGTGACCGTAGTGAATGCTTCGCCCATCATTGATGGTTTCAAGCCGTTTGAGGTTTATTTCGAGCGCGACCCGCCGATTTCCGATAACGACGTAAAGGCGCTTGCGACCCAGCTCGGATTGTGCGAGGCGGGTAGCGAGTTGATTTATGCGCCTGCGAACGGTTCGCCCATGAGGCTTCGCTACGATGGCAAGAGGCTGACGGTTCCAGGGCTGCCCGAATTTTTCAAAGCCGGGTCTGACTACGAGAAAGTGCTCAAAAGTGCACGACAGTTATTGGTAGCGTGCGTTCACGATGACTCAGGCGCGCATTGGTTCCTTGAAGGTCTGGAAATCGCGCCGGATGGATTCCACTGCCATTGGGTGGGCAAGGGCTCTGCGAACTGCACGCGGCCACTATAGCTCGGGCCGTGGCCGCTCCACCCGCGAACCACTGAGGAATCACCTGCGATTGTTTAGTGGCTCGACGGTGGTCGCAAGCGATTCGCAGGTGAACCGAAAGCGCGCAGGTTCACATATCCCTGCAACGTGTTGTCCAGCGAGTACCCGTGGGCGTACAGTCGGATTCGCTGGGAGTAATGCAGCGAATAGTGACCCAGATCGATTTTGATGCCGAATTACGTCAGCGCGGGGAATTGCGAATGCTAACAGCCAAAGAAGCGGTGGAAATTGCGCGTAAATATATGAGAGACATTTATGGCGCGCTTGACGGACTTAACGTCGAAGAACTTGAACTCAACGATACGAAGGGGTTCTGGAGCGTCACGATGGGTTACTGGGAATTTCTTCCTGATCCCAAGCCATCGGCCAATAGTATATCCACAGTTTTGGGTGCGGGATTGGAGAGGGGTAAGGTACGTCGAGCCTATAAGGAATTGAGGATCGCTGCCGCATCTGGCGACGTCCTTTCGATGAAAATTCGGCCTGTGCCATCAGCGGAGCCGCGTTAGCGCCATGGCCTGGCAAAGCAGGCATACGGTTTTAGTCGACACCAACATTTTGTTATTGCTAGTAGTTGGATCGACTGACCCTAGTAAGGTGGGCGCGATGTCCCGCACAAAGCAATACAGCGTGGAAGATTATCGCGCTGCGAGTTCTATCGTCGAGGCTTTCCGCTGGACCGTCACGACCCCGCACGTGCTCAGCCAAACGTCCGATTTACTCCGAGGTTCCGGCGCTTATGGAGAACTCGCCCATGCTCTCTCACAAAAATTGAAGGCGGTATTCATCGTAACCCAAGAGCATTTCGTTCCGGCTCGCGTTCTCGCGCGGCCATTGGAATTTCACAGTGTCGGTCTTGCGGACGCTTCCGTCTTGGATGCCGCGCACCGTGGATGCACAATTTTTACAGACGATCTTCCGCTCCATAATGTGATTCTCTCGCGGGGAGGAAAATCGATAAATTTCACGGAATGGCGTTTTCCGGAATAACGCTCCGCAACGCTGGTCAGGGCGGTGCCGCAGCAGGGATCGCAGCGCAGGCTGCTCGCGTGCATCGTTCGCGTAGTTGTTGGCCGCGTGGCCAACTGGAGACCTTATGAAATTCATTCTGATCCTAATGTTGTATCACTTTAACGGCGACAAGATCGCGAGGACCGAATACATACCCGTACCCGGTGTGTGGACCAAGAACGAGTGTTACTACGGGGGAGCCAACTGGATCAAACGCGGGAATGGCCGCCAGTTCGAATGTCTACAAATGGATGCGCTTTCCCCATCAATAACGCAACCTTGAGGGCACCCTCCGCGACCGCTTCACGATAACCCGCGAACCACTGAGGAATCAGCTGCGGTGCGCGCAAATGACTCGACGGTGGATCGCGAGTGAACTAGGTTCTAGGGCTTGCGATCCGGAACCACGCCTTCTTCGCAACGGGGTATACCCTTCGGTCGACGCCAGCGACGCTGACCGCGGTAGGCAGGGCGCTCCGCTACATCAGCAATCGGTAGCGGACCGGCGGCGATTCGCGCGGCGAGAATGTGGCTTGATCGCGCTGACCAGTCGGCAGCCATACGCCACGCTGCCCTGCTCCTCACTGCACGATACGCTGCTACCTGCGGCTACACGCGCGCAATACGGCTCGCCTTTCTCGACGCTGAGATACAATGGCGCGATGACGTTATCACCAGTGTCGCCTGGCTTGCTGACTGCTGTGTTCGGTTGGTTCAAGGGTCTGTTTGCTGGCATCTCCAGGCGTCGAGCTGACCGGAAGCTGCTGCTGACGCGTCTACACCGTAACGATGAGTACCGGCATTACGTGAGCCCGCACGGCGCTATCGTCTGGCGATCAGTGCGCGACGAAAACGTCTACCTGTGCGTCAAGTGCTTCGAGGACGGTCATCACTACGTGCTGCAGCATGTCGCTGGCGCGGTGGACACCCGACACCGTTGCCCGTCGTGCAATGCTGCCTACCAAGTGCTCGCGCCGTACAAGTCGCCTCCGCCGGTGCGTCGTCCACCCGGCGGTCCAAACAGCTGGATGGGTAATTAGCCAGCTATCTGTCAAGCACCGCGCTTCAACGCCCGCGCTCACTGGCTCACCTGCTACAGTGTCTTGATCGTGCGCAGTTGATCCCTGATCGCAATCATGGCGTCGCGCGTGCCTTCGTGGCTTCCGCAAGCACCGCCTGTCCCTTGGTGAGGGTCAGCGCGATGTTCATGGTCTTTAACGTCCTGTCGGCGAGGTCGTCGTGGAACTCGATTCCGGGGAGAAGCATCACTTCAGCGCACTGGTGGATGCCACTATGGCTACGTGGCGGGGACTTCTTTAGCGGGAACTTCCTACGCCTCAGGCGGATTGCCGCCGATTGCAGCGCGTAACTCTCCGATGCGCCGAAGCAGGGCGTACCACAGCCACGGCATTGCGGATAGGCCAAATAGCGTGAGCGCGACAGATAATGGCCATGACCTTGAGTTGCGGGCCACGCCGTCAGCCTCCACGATTTTCGCCTGAATACCCACTAGCTTTTCGGTGTTGTCGACATTGACGTCAGCGGATAGCAGCACCAGCTTTCTAGCGTCGCAGACGAGCGGATCACGTCTCGATGCCGGACCTTGATACTTCTGGTTGAGTCTGCGGCCAAGCTCCTCGTCCGACAAGTCGCTATATTGGGGATATGTAGCGCGCACGTAGTCAAGCGCCCATTTCGGCGGTGGGGTATCAAACTGGTCAAAGACATTCGCGCCGGGCGGGACTTTATCTGGGGGCACGAAGTAATCCTCAAGCGGATCCAGTACAAAGTGTAAGGTTGCCTTCTGATCCACGCCTGCAGCCCTCGCGGTCGCTTCTTCCGACTCTGCGCGAAGTTGTTTACCGATTGCCTCATCGACTTTGTTCGGCAAACGCACAACGGTCCCATCAGGCATCCGCACAGGGACCGTATCAGGTCCGTTAGCGGCGTACTTCTCCCACGGGCCATGCACTTTAGCATTCGAGGGCGGGGGCCGTTCGCACTCGACTTGCAGCGCACTAAGGCGTCGCTCCAGGCGCAACGTGTTCATATAGCTCGCCGCCAGCACCAGAGCTGACAGGCCGAGACCGGCGAGGAGAATCTTTGTTGAGTGTCTTACCTTCAAGCGTTCTCATGTCCAAGTTGAGTGAGGCGCCATGTACCTGTGGGCGGGCCGTCATGTGCCATCCACCCTTGCTCCTCGGCGTACTGCAGCCCGGCCTTGATGTCGGCGCTGTCTCCTTTTCGGTCGCGGTACTTCTGCTTTAGCTGTTGATCGGGGACCGCGTCTCCAGGCTTGAGCTTGAGGTCATTCACCAGAATGTCGAGAATCCACTCGGCAACATCTTGCTGCGTCATCTTGATGGGCATCGACGTTCACTCCATTGATTGTCCGATGGCGAATCGTATCACTCCGACAGAGATCACATGCGGGTGCCCTTGAGGCCTTGAGGTGCCACGGCGGGCGCGCTTGCGCCCCCATCTGCGTGGCGGCTCTTGCCATTTAGGATGGCAAGGATGCAATTAAACCGGTTACGAGCGTCAACGCCTGGGGCAGGTGGGCTGCCAGCAACTCACCCGCCGCGCCTTCAAGTATGTGCTGCAGAGACATCAGCGACGCCTGAACTACCGTACGCTTCGGCTTTGGCGAGTTCATCTGCGCGCGCAAGGTGGCCACCTCCGCTTGCAGTTCGCGCACCGCCTCCTGACTATCGTTTGCACCTTGTAGCGACTGTTCGATCAGGCTCACGATGGCCGTGAGTTTGCAAAGGTGATCCGCATTGACCTCTTGTTTCTGTGTTGCACCCGGGCTGTTCACTTGAATCTGTGAGCCTGTGACTTGTTGAATGAGCGTCCCGATGTGGACTGACGCGGCCTGGGCTCGCTCCTGAGGCGAAAAGGTCATTCCGGCTCCAACTACTCCTAGCTTTTCCAATTTAATCGTCCACTCAAGAACTATGTTGCGTATTCTCGCTAGCATGCCCCGCAGGGCGCTTTCCGATGCGTGGATTGAGGCTTCATCAGCGCAGGAGTCATGTCCTGCATTATTAGGTGCTCAAGCTCGGGATTGTAGCTGAGGATGTAGGTGCCTCCTGTCTGACCCTGCGGTCCTTCCAGTGAGTCCACTCCTCCATTCATGTGCATGACACTGATCTTCGCCGCGATATTCGCGGACCCCGTGTTTAGGTCTTGCCAACCGTGATACGGATTCCACACCATTGGCTTTCCGTGTAAGTGCCTGTATTCAGGTATCGACGCTTCTTCGCCGTAACCATCTAGCTCATTACGCGCCCACGTCGCAAAGTCCTCTACGCCGAGCTTTGACGCTACAACCAATGCCTTCCGCAGCAGTGCGCCGACGCGCACCTTTTCATCAAGAGCCGCCTGCTGTAACTCATGCACTAGGCTGGTCATGGCCGCAAACGTTAGCACAGCGTAGGCCCATCAGACGCACCTCAGGGGCAGCGAATTGCTCAGAATTTTGGAAGGGGTAGGCGCGAATGACCGCCGCTGGTTCCCTGGTGCGAGGTTTGCGCTGATTACTTGGAACTTGCCAAGAGATTCGTGGACGACTTCCTTCGCGACCACGCGCATTTGATTCCCTGAAACGGACTAGGAGGGGCTTGGCTGAGGCGCGGCGTTCTTAGCCTCCGCCGGAACGACAGCTTGGCTTGTGTCCGGTTGATTTGGGACTGGTACGGCCTCGAAGAATAAATCGTCAAGCAGGAAGAACCGATCCGCGACCACACTCAGTTTCGGCTCTAGGCCGGATGAGAAAGCGGCCACGCAAACCCGAGTACCACTGCGGCCAATGTCTTCCACAAGCTCAACAAAATCACCGTCCCCACTAAAGAGATGGACGACGTCTACAGCGCCGGTGTATGCGTGCCGCATTGAGTCGATGGTGATGTTTATGTCGACTAGGCGCGACTTGGTTGATTTCTGCGGCTTCTTATACACACGAGGATGAAGCTGGCATGGTCCGTAGTAGTCCTGGAAACCATGAAAGCGCTGTGCAGCAATGACCTCCTTCAGTGCGGTTATAGCGTCTTCGTCGCCGACCATACTGGTGTAGTAGTTGATCCGAATAATGTCGGTGTCAATGCCCGGGCGCCCGATTCTTGGACTCCAGACAAATACGTCAGCGCAGTGGACTACGCCTTGGCAGGGCCTTCGTCCCTCTTTCACGAGCGCCTGGTAGCGCATCGTCAGGTTTTCGCCATCAACGAATACGATGCTTTTGACGAGCGCCATAGCCCCGATCCTACACCGCCGGTTGCTGGAATAGGTGCCACAAGTTACCGACGGCTTGATGCGGCGCTAGGAACGTCACCGTCACTTCGCGGCCCCGACACGTCCGGCACCGTAGGTGCTTAACGACATCCGCCACGGCGTAACCATCGCCCAGAGTGAGCCGTAGGCGAACTAGACTCAGCCGCACGTTGCGCGAGCAGCTACGACAACCGACGGCGTAATAGTACGTGTCGTCAACGTCGCAGAGCTTCGCGGTGCCGTAGGTAACCACGCGCGAACGATAAGGCCTGGCGACCTGCGACTTCCATCCAGTACCTAATACCCCAAGACTACTGTATAGGCGCCCGGTCGCGGCCAAGCCCTGCCTAAATGCTTTAGACTTAGCGCACTAGCTTCGAGGATGCAGCTTGAGACGGATACTCCTTTTGCTCCCCGTGATTCTGTACGCGCAGACCTCACCCTGCCGGGCCGATGAAGATCCGTGCGCCCAGCAGTACAAGGAATGGACGGCTGCAAAGTCCGGCACGCCTGAGTACGACCAAGCGTACAAGTATTGGCAATCATGTCAGGCCATCGTGAGCCAGCAGAAGAAGACCGAGCTTGCCGGTTCCCGCGACACTTGGGCAGCGTCGCTCGATAAATTGCCGAACGGCGGATGGATTTACTTGACGGTAAGCCCGGACGGAACGTACGCCGTTTTTGGGTCGCACAGACACGCAATTCGCGAAGGGAACGTCGTAGCCCTTTGGCTGAGATACGAGTACCGCGAATCACAGACCAATCACGCAGCGGTAGGTTACAAAAGCGTGGTCGAGCGCGACATGTATGATTGCGCCCGCGTTACATCAAAAGCCGTAGCGGATACTTACTATAGCGACAACAATCTTGGTGGTGGTGGCGGGACATCCTACACGTACGAGGAAAAGAGCGTCACTTGGGTGCCTGTTATACCGGGCACGTTAGGAGACACTCTGCTCGACTGGGCGTGCAAGTCGGTGCCGCGACCGCAGCCCGCGAAGGCGCAATAGCATGAACACTGTGCCGGCTCGGAAAAGTCTAATCGTCCCGTATGAAGAATAAGCGCAACTACCCTTATACGTTCTTTTCCGTGGAGATCCTGGTGGCGGCCCTTGCGCAGCTAGAGAAAATTCAATCTGCGAAAAAGAGTGAGGAGAATTGGTACTTATCTACGGCAGAAGGACGGTCGCAATGGCACTACGACAGCGTCGATGAGTTCTATGCCGATTATAGAAAGCGCCCCTATTACGCAACCCTTCTTCACCGAGCGCGGTATGGTTTAGTGCTCGATGTTAGTGTGCATGGCGAGAGCACAAGTGTTGAGGTGGAGGCAGCAGACCGGGCGAAGATCGAATCTGTTTTCTCGGTATTCGAGAACGCATTGGAATCGTCTAGATTGCCGAAGCCATCGCCGCCGGCACCGCCAAAGCCGGCGATCTTCATAGGACAGGGGCACAGCCCGGTGTGGCGCGACCTCAAGGATCATCTGCACGAGCACCACGGATACCAAGTGGAGGCGTATGAAACGGGCGCGCGTGCTGGCCACGCGATCAGGGACATTCTCGCAGAGTTAGTTGACGTCAGTTCCTTCGCGCTGCTAGTACTTACAGCCGAAGACGAGCACGCTGATGGAACAATGCATGCGCGCGAAAACATCATTCACGAAGCGGGACTTTTCCAAGGGCGCCTTGAATATGGGCGCGCCATCCTATTGCTGGAAGAGGGAGTAAGTGAGTTTTCGAACATTGCCGGCGTCCACCAAATCAGGTTTTCCAAGGGAGATATTAGGGAGACCTATGGCGACGTGTTGGCCACCCTTCGCAGAGAGTTTCCACCCCAAGTTGAGTGAAGCTCCCTGTTTATGCGCCTATGAGGAGGTCAGACACATGCGCGACGAAGCAAACATCTCGATCAACGGCACCGGGCTGAACGGCGCCGAGGCCAAAACTATGCGCGTCGCAATCGACACGTTCGCCAACGTGTTGGCCGAAGGGATCGAGGCAAAGGACGAGGGGATCATCGCGGCCGCGACCGAACGCTACCTAGAGGCGCTGGTCAGTATCCAGAAGCCGCTTGATAGCAGCCCGCCAGGGCGGGTGCAGTGATCGCGGCGTCCCTCGGTACGGCGTGAACAATGTGCTGCCGCAAGGGCGAGGGGCACCATCGAATCAAGTTTGGAAGGAGATTCCGGTCAAAAGCGCGGTGCAGGTACAATCGGCCACGGGTGAGGTCGTTGAGGGATCGGTTTATGACGCAATGGATTGCTCGTCTTGAGGTGGAGGCCGAGCTCGTCCTACCGGATGGAGCTCCACCCATCGAATACTCTGACCCGCACGGCAAATACCGAATTAAGCTACTCAACCGGGCAGTGCGGCCACTAGCGGAGACTCCGCTGCTCGAGATGCAGCTCGAATTTGAAGCGCCGGATCTTCGCACTGCTGATGAGCAGGTGAAACCATTGGCAAGGCGATTCCTTCACTGGCTATCGTTCGTTACCAGCAGTTCGTTCCGCGTGTGTCGAGTAGAGCGGCTCATCGATTGGACGCCTGGGCTCACGCAGCGTGAACAGTTCGTATACCACGCAGATCGCACTGACATGCCGGTTCCTGGTTTGCTGCCGGACCTCGCCTCGACGATTGCGACTTTCAACGCAAATGAAGTTCCACCTGAGATTCTTCAGGCACTTCGCTGGTATGCAAAAGGAGTTGGTTCTGAGTTGATTGACGAGCTGTTTCATTGCTTCTTTTTCGCAATCGAGACGATTGCCGAGTACCGGAAGCGCCCAGATCCTGTGCCGGATGTATGTCCCCGCTGCAGAGGGCCGTTGTTTTGCGCAACCTGCAATGAGACTCCGAAGCACCGCCCGTACGCGAGACAAGCCATCAGAGATCTGCTCGCAGCGGTGATCTCGGAGGGAGCCGATGACGCATTTGTTGCGCTCAATCAGGCTCGCGGTCGACTAATGCATGGAACCCATTACGATGAGATTGAAGGCGAGCTACCGATCCCGTTTGAGGAGCTCGTCGACCGCGCCGGGCGGATTGCTTGGACGTGCATAATGAACTGCATCCCCATGACGGCTGGGAAACATTCTCTCGCCCTGCTGCAACCATCGACCTTTGTGCATCGAAACTTAACGGTACGGGTACAAGCCAACATAGGCGCCAAGGGCGGTGATCCGCAGCTACCTCGACTCGAAGACCAAGGAGATCTCACTATTTCTGCGGTCCACGGATTAGCTGATCGACCCGGACCGACCGGTCCCGGCCGTAGTGGCGGAATATCGTAGTATTGCGGCGGTGCCATTGGGTTCGTGCGTTGCCGGGACAATGCCCTCCTTGATGCATTTTGAGCGCAGCGACTCAGGGGTATAACCGTGCTGTACAAAAGGATTGTGGAAACGGGAACACTAACGGAGCCTGGTGGTGTACCAGATCCGCAGTTTGCCCTGCCATCCACGGTGAATTGGATGCGCGCACTCGCACTTCTGGTGACAAGCGGAGGTCTCGATTTTACGTCCGCCCTTCAACACTACGGAACCACGGCGCAGCGTGCTTTTAGTCCGGAGGAGGAGAACACCATCCTTGAGCAATTGTTCTTCGCGTTGCACCAGCTTTCAGCACTGGAGGCTTTCCGGACGGTTGGGCGCCGTGCGGATGTTGCGCGCATGGGAATCGTGACTTGGTACTATGGCGTTTACTACGCTGCGAGCGCCATGATCGCGGCTCAGGACGGATCGGTGCAGGACGACCACGGCGGCACCGCGAACAGCTGGGATCGCCATTTCGCCCAACGCAACCTCGCCATGGTGCCTTTCGATTTGCGGGTCTCGACCTTGGTCGAGAGGCAGACCAAAGCGGAGATCGCCCAACTCCGTGCTGGGAATAGCTTCGACCTCAAGACAGTCGCCAGAACATCAGGTGAGGCTCACGGCGCATCCTGCGCGTACCTGTCAGGTACGTCCAATTACTACCGCTGGCGAACCACCGAGGATCTGAGACAGGCGAAAGAGTTCAAGGCGCTCGGGGTCAGTGACTTCCGCACTAAGGCTGCCCAACAGATTCGCGACCAGCGGCTCGGACGCAAGGCCGTCAGTTTCCTTCACCAGGCAATCCGTTACCGGGGGAAGGCAAACTATCGGGAAGCGCTCTTCTTGGGCTATGGCGCCGCGACGGAGACTCTCTTGAGCGGCTACGTCGATGACCTAGGGACTGTACTAGCCGGTTTCGTGAGCATGGCCGGAGCTTTCGCCTCCAAGCGGCTTGGTAATCCGCTGTGGGACGACTTCGTCGCCGACGTCGACGCTCGACGGGCATTCTCGATAGGCCCTCGCCAAGTCTGGTCGTGACACTCATCGAGATCTCCGGCGATTGGCGGTTAGAATCCCGAATCACGCCCCCGCTACCACAGTAAGCGACGAATTGGCCGCTTGAGCAACGTGGCGAGGGCTCTCGGATTCTTGCCCGTAATCGCGCGAGCTAGTACAGAATCGAGCACCCCGATACCAAAGTATCGCAGCCCCACGCGACGTGACTGCTAGCCCGCCAGCTCCTTTTTCAATCGCGTGCTGTGCGCTTTGTATGCCGCGATCGAGCGCAGCGCTGCGTTGGGGGATTTGAGCCCGGCTTTGTATCCGCGTCGATATGCCTCATCGACCAATTTGCGGGCGAGCTTGTACAGCGATTGTTTGCTGACCTCACGTGAGCGGCGCGCCTTCTCGCTCTTTTCCGTTTTCATAGGTCTGTTTCCTCTGTTGGGTTAGAAGCGAAGGGAGTCGAGGTCGACATGATCGATGGCTTGACCGACGACATCGGCACAGCGCGCGACTTCTTGAGCCGCTGTCAGCGACGAACGCAGTCTGCAAGAGGCGTCCCAGCCGCCCTGACGCACGATCGAGCAGAGGGGCAAGCGTTCGCGCAGCTCGAGGCGCGCACAGCGCTGGGGCTGGCTACGTGCGTGCTAGCGCTTGTTTCGCAGCGAAACGCGGAGTCGCTTATTCGAGAATCGCGCCCCCGCTACCACATTTGTCTGCGCTGGCAATTGTGCAGACGCAATCCGTCACGTAAGCAACGCAGACGGGGTCCCTATCGAGGAAGAGTCGCAATTGCCGCCTCGAGGGTAGGGTGCCCTGCGGAAGCTCGGCAGGTACCTTCACCGGCA
>Ga0210407_10002630_pt1 | contig 15297 bp, 16 predicted proteins | sample IncBWC27MmetaG_FD_150860 | JGI IMG/M metagenome (GOLD analysis project Ga0210407, IMG submission 150860) | Forest soil microbial communities from Barre Woods Harvard Forest LTER site, Petersham, Massachusetts, United States - Inc-BW-C-27-M | ecosystem: Environmental > Terrestrial > Soil >...
AGCGGGTCTCGGCTTCCTGATGGCCATGGTGATTCTGCTTGCGGAATTGCGCATGCGTCGCGCGGAGATCAGCGGGCTTATGGGGGGAATGATCGGCGCGGTCCTCGGTCTCCTCGCGGCCCTTCTCATTACCCTGGTTATTTCCCGAACTGCTGAGCCTGAACCCACCAAGTCGTTCTTCGAATTTACCTCGCTGTTTGGTTTCGGATACTTAGGGCTGGCGGTTGGCTCGCGCAAAGCGCGCGATTTTCACTACCCTTTGCCGCAGTCCGTCGCCGTGCCCGTCGCTGCCAGCTCACCCGGCCTGAAGCTTCTGGACACCAGCGTTCTGATCGATGGGCGCATTGCCGATATTTGCGAGACGCATTTTCTGGATGGCACGCTGGGAGTGCCGCGCTTCGTGCTGCATGAACTGCAACTGGTGGCGGATTCCGGGGATTCGCTGAAGCGCCAACGCGGGCGGCGCGGACTGGAAGTGTTGCAACGCATGCAGAAAATGCCGGGGCTGGAAGTTCGCATACTGGAAGAAGACATTGCGGTGGGAACGGGCGTGGACCAGAAGCTCATGGAGTTGGCGCGGCGTAATTCGTGCAAGATCGTCACCAACGATTTCAACCTGAATAAAGTGGCGCGCGTGCAGGGGATTGCAGTACTGAATGTCAACGAACTTGCCAATGCCATGAAGCCCGCAGTTTTGCCGGGCGAAGCGATGCGCGTGCTGATCCTGCGTGAAGGGAAAGAATCGAGCCAGGGCGTAGCGTACCTGGATGATGGCACGATGGTGGTTGTAGATGGAGCGCGGCGGCTGATCAATCGCACCGTGGATATCCTTGTCACTTCGGTTCACCAGACGCCCGCGGGCAAAATGATTTTTGGACGGCTGGAAGAACGCCACGACCCGTCCGCCGCGAAGGCCAATTGGACTGCGGCCAGTTCGAGCGAGGTTCTTCCCGCTGACAACGGCAATGGCAACGGCCATGCACGACCGGAGGGTGCGCAGCGGACGGAGGCTGGTTCGCGGACGGGAATCCCGGATACGGAACGGCCTTAGCCTTGCTAACCCCTTTCTCGTAGTGTCTGCCGCGTCATCGCGGGCCCCCTGGATTTCTCTTCCAGCCCCCGGTTGAGGTACACTCAAATTTCTGCAACCCGGCGCCAAGCCGCTCAGACTCCGCTTTAGCCGGACTGCTTTCAAACCATGAGCCAGATAGTTGCCATTCTTCCTGCCGCAGGACTCGGAACGCGCATGGGCGCCGAAACCCCCAAGCAGTTTCTGGAGCTCGACGGCGTGCCGATTGTGATTCTGAGCCTTCGCCGCATCGCGGCGTGCCCGCTGATCTCTGAGATTATCGTGGCTACGCGGGCGGAGAACGTGGAGCCGCTGAATGCCCGCATTAGCCAGGAAAAGTTCAAGCAGCCAGTGCACGTGGTGAAGGGCGCCGACTCACGCCAGGGGTCGGTTGCGGCGGCGCTGAAGCTTGTCAGCGACAATACGGAACTGGTTGTGGTGCACGATGCGGTGCGTCCGTTTGTGACCGTAAATCAGGTGACGCGCGTGATTGAACAGGCGCGACGCCACAAAGCCGCCATACTCGGCATCCCGGCGATGGACACGGTGAAGGAAGTGAAGCGCGCCAGCTTGCCGGAAGATGTGGCGGTCATCACGGCTACCGTTCCGCGCGAGCGTGTGGTGCTGGCGCAGACGCCGCAGGTATTCGAAACGCAACTATTGAAGCAAGCGTTTGCGGAGGCGGAAGGCGATGAGCTGAATGCCTCGGACGAAGCCGGGCTCGTGGAGCGTCTTGGGCAAAATGTGTTTGTCGTACAGGGGTCGGAGCGGAATATCAAAATCACGAAGCCCTCGGACATGGACCTCGCGCGCTTCTATTTGCGCTCCGAACAAAAAACCGCATGAGCACCCGTTGCGGCATCGGGTATGACCTGCACCGGCTGGTGGAGGGCCGCAAGCTGATTATCGGCGGAATCGAAGTGCCGTTCGAGAAGGGGCCTGCGGGGCACTCTGACGGCGATGTGGTCGCTCATGCGGTGTGCGACGCGCTCCTGGGTGCGGCCGGGCTTGGCGACATCGGCAAGCATTTTCCCGATACGGATCCCAAGTGGAAGGGCGCGAACAGTCTGTTGTTTCTGGAGCACGCGCAGAAACTCCTGAACGAAAACAAATTTGCAATCGAGTACATCGATGTGGTCGTCATTCTTGAGCGCCCAAAGCTTGGCCCGCATTTTCCCAAGATGCGGGAAGCGCTTGCCAAGTCGCTCAATGTGACCGCGGAAAAGGTGCATCTGAAGGCCAAGACCAACGAAGGTGTGGACGCGGTGGGGCGCGGAGAAGCGATTGCCTGTCACGTGGTCGCGACACTTTCCGCGAATTGACCTTCATGGCGTCGTCAGAACACATCCAGTCGCATCCGGTTGCCCTGCACTCCTACGTCTCTAACGATGTGCTTTCAATCCTTCGCCAGCGAGGTTGGCTCAGCACAGAGCCCACGCCGGACCTTATTGCCTGGTGCGAGCGTGCCGCGTCGCTACTGGGCCAGTTCGCGGTTGACACCGAGGGATTGGCTGAGTTGCTGCTTCTGGTATTTGAATACGATGCCGCGGAGATCATGAAGCGCGCAGATGCTCACGCGGTGTTGGCGCGCTACGCTGCTCGCGATGTGATCCGTCACCTCGCGTTGCTATTGCTCGATCCCATGGCACTTACGTCTGACCGCTTCAAAGTAGTGGTCAACTCGTTAAAGGAAAATCTCGATCTTCGCGGCCGCGATCTCTTTCATCCGATGCGCCTGGCGCTGGCCGGACGCGCGGGTGAGGGCGAACTCGACCGCGTGATTCTGTTGCTCGACGATGCCGCCGGTTTACCGTTCGCGGCGCTTGTGAAGTCCACGCGCACACGCATTTTGGAATTTTGCGCTGCTCTAGACTAAGAAAAGGTATTCCGGAGTGTTTGCCGGCATTAACTTTTAACTTTCAACTGTAAACTGTAAACTCCATTCCCATGGATCGATTTACCGGCATTCATGCAGTTCGCGAGGCGCTTGAGGCAGGCAGCACGTTTGACCGCATCCTCATTGCCAAAGGGCGCCAGGATTCGCGCGTGGAAGAGATCGTGCAACTAGCGCGCGAGCGTGGCGTCGCGGTGCGTTTTGAAGATCGCCGCCAGCTCGATCGCGTCGCGAATACTCGCGATCACCAAGGGGTGGTGGCCATCGCTGCCGCACGCGCAGCCACCACGCTGGAAGATGTTCTGGAGCGCGCGAATCAGTCCAAAGGACAGGCGGGGCTAATCGTGCTGCTCGATGGCGTGGAAGATCCCCACAACCTTGGCGCCGTGATTCGCACGGCTCTGGCTGCGGGGGCTCACGGCGTGATCATTCCCGAGCGCCGCGCGGCTGGCTTGACGGATACGGTTGCGCGCGCGTCCGCGGGAGCGCTGGCGCATGTTCCGGTTGCGAAGGTGACGAACCTGGCGCGTTCCATGGAGGAATTAAAGGAAGCAGGTTACTGGCTGGTCGGTCTCGACGAAGCAGGTCAGAAATCCTACACCGAAGTAGACTACACTTCGCCTACCGGAATCGTGATGGGCAGTGAAGGCAAAGGTCTGCACGAACTCACGCGCAAGCGCTGCGACTTTGTGGTTTCGCTACCCACTACCGGCCCGGTGAAATCGCTGAATGTCTCCGTGGCCACCGGTGTCGTACTATTCGAAGCGCTTCGGCAAAGAAATAAACGCCTACGCGCACTCTAACTGCAGTAGGAGCACCTTAAGGGCCTCGGCCGCATGTCTCGACCGGTGCTCGCGGAAGTCAAAATTTCCCTTCCCGGAAAATATCGTCGAGAGTTAGTCTGGTTGTTGCCAATTCAGAGCGTCCTTCAGGTCCAAGTAAATCTCCGCAATATCGTTGGCGAGGGAACGCGATGCTGGTTCCTCTCTTTCCAGAGGATCAAAGAATGTCCAATAGACATCCAGCTCGTCGAATTGTTTCCGTAGGGCCTCGGAAACGCTCATTCATTCCCGGGTGTGGATTGCGATTTCCTCTTTGGAATTATCAATTCCATCGGTGCTCGTTCTACGTTAGGCAGTCGAGCGGCCACTTCACACCGTCCCGCCAGGTGAATAGTGAATCCGTCAAACAGTCGCTTTCCTTGTTCGGACAGCGTCGATTGGTCTCGATGCAGCTAGCAATCTACTTGTCGTATTGGATTAGCGAGAATACATCCAGCCCCTGCAATTTGGCGCGGCCCTTCAGAAAAGTCAACTCCACGGCAAACGCTGCTCCTTCGACCCCGCCGCCAAGCGAGCGAATCAACTGGATGGCAGCAGCAGCGGTGCCGCCGGTGGCGAGCAAATCATCGCAGAGCAACACGCGTTGACCGCGGCTAATGGCGTCTTCATGCATCTCCAGAGAATCGGTGCCGTATTCCAGCGCGTAGGAAATCTTTGCGGTCTTGGCGGGCAGCTTTTTCGGCTTGCGAATCGGGACAAAGCCTGCTCCCAGACGGTAGGCGAGAGCTGGCGCAAAAATAAATCCGCGCGCCTCGATGCCGGCTACCAAATCAATCTGGTGGCCTTCGTAGTGAGCGCACAGACGGTCGATCAGCGTGTGAAATCCTTGTTTATCCTTGAGCAGCGTCGTGAGGTCGTAAAAGAGAATTCCCGGCTTGGGATAATCCGGCACCTCGCGAATCAACTTCTTCAGATCGTCCATTCCGTGCGCTCCTCGTCAGGCCGTCATTTCAACCGTGAAATCTTTGTCGTAGCGGGGTTCCAGAGTTGCGGGTTCCTCAATCACTTCGGCAACGCGGGACATCATCGGGCCCTTTTGCAGCGCCTGGCGTACCAGGCGCAGTGTTTCCGGGGAGCCAATTGCCAGCACTTCCACGCGGCCGTCGCGGAGATTGCGCACGTAGCCGCGCAACCCCAATTCTTGCGCTAATTCCTGTACGAAATAGCGGTACCCGACTCCCTGCACGCGTCCCGCAACGAAAAAACGTCTGGCCTGATTCTCGTTCTTGTTCATTTGCGAAAGAATAAATTGTAGCAGAGAGAGTTTTGCGAATCCCGCAAAACATCGCAACGCAGGGCGGACGGTTGCGCTAAACTGGCTTGGGACTTGAAGCGGCGTTTCCCGGCTTTACCCGCATCGAACTGTTTAGAATGCACACCATCTCTCGAACGATCCCTTATTTTCGTTGCCGGGCGGAGGTGTTAGCCGCGGCGCTGCTGATGCTGTTCGCGGCTGCGCGCCTGCCCGGGCAAGAAACGAGCGCGGGCCCCCTCGCAGAGCCGCCTGCCGAACACAATGTGAAGCGCGTCGTCGGCGTGCCGGAGGCAGAAGCGCCACCTTCGTTGCCTCCCGCGCAGATCATCAAAGGATTCTCGCAGAAGGAAGACATCTATTTTGCCGCGCGACCGCAATACTCCTACCGCAAGACCATCCGCATCCAGGAATTCGGCCCCGATGGACAGCCATCGGGCGAGTATCAGGCCACGTATGAAGCCGGGCGCACCAGCGACGGCAAGACTTATGAGCGCGCGCTCTCTTCCCCGCAATCGTCACTGGAGTACCTGCAATTCGAGCCGGACGATGTGCAGGGGTTGTTCCGTGCACCCGCGTTTCCACTGACGACAAGCCAGTTGCCAAAATATGTGCTGCAGTATCTGGGAACGGAAACGGTGGACGAGGTGGAGTGCTACATCTTCCAGGTGCACCCCAAAACGCTGGACCGCCAGCATCCCTACTTTGATGGCGTCATCTGGGTCGACCAGAAGTATCTGGAAGTGGTGAAGACATACGGGAAATGGATAACGGACCTGGGCGAATATCGTCCGTCCAGCCTGCCCTTCAGCATCTTCGAAACGTACCGGGAAAACGTGGACGGAAAATACTGGTTCCCGAACTATTCGCGGTCCGAAGATGTCGTGAAACTGAAAAATCACAGTGTGCCGGTACGCGTGACCATCAAATGGTCAAACTTCAAGCAGTTTCCGGCAAGCGAGAGCACAACTCCAGCTACGACTGCGCCCACACCACCACCGGCTGCGAATCCTCCAGCACCAGCCAAGCCCTGACTGGAAAAGCAGACGGGAGTGTTATGGGCCCCGTTTTTCTTTCACCTGAGCTGCAAACAACTCTCGCAACAGCTCCGGTAGCTGCTCCAATTTTTCCAGGAGATAGTCCGGCTTCTCGGCGCGAAGCTTCTTTTCCGTGGGGAATGGCCCCAGCACAGCGATGGCGCAAACTCCTGCGGCACGCGCCATCTGCAGATCTTCCGGTGTGTCGCCCACATACACGCATTCCAGTGGATCGATCTTCATCTTGCTCAGCGCCTTCAGCAGTGGCTCCGGGTGGGGCTTCTTGTTCGCGGTGTCGCCACCACAGACGCGCGCGCGGAATATTTGTGTCAGCCGGCACTCGCGAAGCTGGCGCGTAACGCGATTTCGGTCGCCGCTGGTAACCAATCCCAGCCTGTGGCGACGCGCGAGTTGCGCCAACACTGTTCGCGTGCCAGGCATCAGTTTGGGGTGGTGGCGCGCGTAATTCGCTCGCCAGAGCGTGTCGGCTTCGTCCCAACGCGCATTGGGAATGCCGGCCGCGCGGTAGACGGCATACCAGTCCGGAGAGTAGTGCAGGTCCAGTTCCGGCAATCCCCACGGAATGCCCAGTTCCCGGAACATCGCCAGATACGCTTGCGAGTCGGCGTGATAGGAATCAATCAGCGTGCCATCCCAATCGAAAAGCACGCCTGCGAGTGATCTGCGAGTGGCCACGACTCCAGCGTAGCAGAAACTCTACGATGAGTTGACGTGGGAATGTAGCCGAGAGTGCGAAGTTGCTGGCGCTTAGTCCGGGGAGAAGCGCATCGGAATGTTGTCGTCGCGATCAAATGCGAAATCCTCGAAGCTCGCCGCGATTCCGAACCATCCAGGCATATTTGCCGGTTCAACCCGGCGTACGCGTGCTTTAGAGGAGACAACGACGTTCCCGTAGCCCAGCGGCCGGCTAACCAGGACGATATCCAACTCGATCGGGGCATTAATCGCCAGCGACTTCGGGCAAAGGAAGTACACCCCAGAAGAACTGATGTCGCGGGTCACCAGCGAAACCGGGAAATCTTCCATCACGCCGGAAACGCTGCGCAATTTCAGAGGCAACTGCAGCAGGGCGCGCGGGCGCTCGCGCTTTTCCAGGTGCACACCCACGGCGTACGTGGGCACACGCACAAATCGCCGTGGCTGCGGCGAGCGGAGCAGCGGCATGACCCGCAAGGCGGGCACGCGTGGAGCAATTGGTTTTTCCGGGAGTGCGGGAGCCGCGCCCAACTTGGCGGTCGGTTCCGGCAGTGAAGGCAATCCATCCCAGGCTAGCGCGTTGCTGGCACTCATCTCGCCCCTCAGTGAGATGAACCTACAGAATCATAGAACTAGGCGGTAATTCTATTTCCCGTACAACGGTCTTGCTGGTGTTGCTGAAACGAGATCCCCGAACCAAAGCACCGAAACGAAACAGATGAAAGATTGGAGTGCTAAAATGGCACAGTCAGAGGATGCCTGTCAACCTGTGGAAATGGGTGGAAGTGTCCTAAGATCAAACAGATGGTAACGGTACTCTGAAGGTGGCACTGCCATGTGGGGAACTTTAGGGCAGGGTTAGTCTCCGTCTGTTCCAACTTGGGAATTCATCCGGCGGTTCGGTTGATCGCGAAGGCCCTTCGGTCCGCAGCAAGCCTCCAAAATGGCACTCCGGGCCGTTTGGAATCCCTGTTATCGTCTCTCTACAGGCCCGGCATGACTCCAGCAACCACATCCGTCCCAGCTGAGCCAGTTGCCGCGAGAACGGTCGCCAACGCCACGCCAGCCAACCGTACACTCCTGTATCTCGCCTATGCGGCGGTCTACCTCATCTGGGGCTCCACATTTTTCGCGATTCGCATTGGCATTGAATCCCTGCCGCCTCTTTTGCTTCCGGCTCTCCGCCATCTTTCGATCGGGCTGATTTTCTACCCCATTTTTCGATACCTGAGGAAGGACAAGCCGACCCTGCTCCAATGGCGAACAGCGGTCGTGACTGGATGCTTGTTACTGTCCATTGGCAATGGCACGGTTTCCTGGGCGGAGAAGATTGTTCCTTCGGGCATTGCGGCGCTATTGGTAGCCACGGTTTCGCTGTGGATGGTGCTGATCGATTGGCTGCGCCCCGGCGGAAGCCGACCGGTCGCGCGCGTGCTCGCGGGATTGGTGTTGGGCTTTGCAGGACTGGCGCTCCTAGTCGGCCCGAAGGATCTTGATGGCTCGGATCGCATCAACCCTTTTGGGACTTTGATTCTGGTGATTGCCTCGTTTGCCTGGGCCGCCGGCTCGGTTTATTCCAAGCACCATGCGCAGCCGAACTCGCCGCTTTTGGGAGTGGCGATGCAATGCCTCGCTGGGGGAACGGCTCTGCTTGTTGTGGCAGCGCTTAGTGGCGAGCTTCGCGGCTTCCACTGGGCACAAGTGACGCATCGATCCTGGATGGCGTTGCTGTACCTGGCGGTTTTGGGATCGGGAGTGGGATTCAGTGCGTACGTCTACGTGCTGAAGCACAGTGCGGCCACGCGTGTGGCAACCTACGCGTTCGTGAACCCGGTGGTTGCCCTTTTCCTGGGATGGTCGCTGGGTGGCGAGCCATTGACGCTGCGCACCATGCTGGCGAGCGCCATCATTTTGGCGGCGGTCCTTCTGGTAATCACTGCGCCGCACAGGGATGCGCTGCAGGCCGACGAAAGTATACCCACTCCGGGCGAAGCATAATCCGATAGCGGTGAAAGTTCGGCGCACGAAATCGGATAGATTCCTTTTTGGCGTGCGCGTAATCTAGGCACCATGAAAACACACTCGTTCGCCAAATCCTCCAAGCAGCTCTCGCCAGGAGCCCAGACGAAATTCTGGCAAGCGATGTTGGCTCGCGACCGTCGCGCGGACGGCTCGTTCGTGTTTGCTGTTCGCTCGACGCAAATTTATTGCCGCCCCTCGTGCCCTGCGCGCAGGCCGCTGCGCAAAAATGCGCTGTTCTTTCGTTCGCCCAAAGAAGCCGAACAGAGTGGCTACCGCCCTTGCCAGCGCTGCCGGCCGCAGGACCAGCAGGAAGGCGCGAACCTGGTGCGCCGAGCCGCCAATTTGCTCGCGAGAGCGGATGGAGAAAGTCCGCGCCTAGAGACGCTGGCCGTGCAACTGGGCGCCTCCAGCGCCAGGCTTCGCCGCGCGTTTCGACGCACAACCGGGTTATCGCCAAGGCAATTTGTCGAAGCGTTCCGCGTAAAGCAGTTCAAGAAATTACTCCGCGACGGAAAAGAAATCACCGAAGCGCTGTACGAATGTGGTTACGGCTCGCCGAGCCGCATCTACGAAAAAACAAACGCACATTTGGGCATGACGCCCGGGTCTTATCAAAAGGGAGGATTGGGTATGGAGATCGGCTACACGATCGCAAAATCATCGCTCGGGAACGTGCTGGTTGCGTCTACCCAGCGCGGCATCTCCGCGGTATATCTGGGTGAGAACGAAAAGGCGCTTGTCGCGGAGCTGCGCCAGGAATATCCGCGGGCGGAAATTCGGCCCGCGCCCGGCGAACATGAAAAGTGGGTTCGCGAAATCGTGAAGCGCGCGGCAGGCGATGCGCCGAGCGTGGAACTTCCGCTGGACATTCAGGCTACGGCCTTTCAACGCCGCGTCTGGCAGGAACTGCAGAAGATCCCACTGGGAGCGACGCGCACATACACGCAGGTGGCGCGAGCGCTGGGCAAGCCGCAGTCGGTGCGAGCGGTGGCGAGGGCTTGCGCGACGAATCCGGTGTCAATTGTGGTGCCATGCCACCGGGTGATTCGCACCGATGGTCAACTGGCCGGATATCGCTGGGGGCTGCAGCGCAAAGAAAAACTGCTGGAAAGGGAAGCGGCTCGTCTGAGTCTCGACGGAGAGATGCTGTAGAGTGCGGCGGCTCTCCGCCGCTTTTGCGAGCGCGACCGTCGCTTCTTCATGGACCAGTTGGCGAGATGTGTTACGGCGCAAAGCGGGAGCAAGCTCCCGGGCTCCAAAGGAATACGTCTCAGCCGCTGTGTTTCTCTACCTTTGTGCCTTTGGGCCAGTCGGGCTTGAATTTGCCGTCGCTGATCTTCAGGTTTTCCAGGACATTCGTATATTTGGAGATGAAATAGTCGCCGGAGCCGGTTTCGAAGAATTTCTGCTGGACCGGCAGCCAGGACGCCTCATCGACCCAGATCTGGATTTTGTCGATCTGCTTTTTGGCCTCTTCGTTCAGGGGAACTAGCTCCAATACCGCCATCTTGCGGCCGTCGAGGGTTTCCTCCGGAGCGAGGGATATCGTGAAGTTCTTCTTCAGACGCTCGCTTTGGCTGCCGAAGCCGAGCGCTAGATACTGGTCGGCCATGTCAAGATGCTTGCCAATGTTGTATTCTTCGGCGCGACCGATCTTGGGTGTGTAGATGTAAAGATGGTCGCCGTCGCGGATAATAGTGCGCGGATCGGGGTTCACAAAATCGATGCGCATCTTGGAATCTTTTCGCACCCAGATTTTTCCTGTTTCCGTGGCAGTATCCTTCACCACGGCGGTGTACTTGATGTGTTCGATATCCGCGGTCAGCGACTTGAAGCCCTGCCCGGCATGATCCATGAATTGCAGAACAGTATCTAGAGTGAGTTTTCCTGGTCCCTGGCCCGTTTTTGCCATGGAAATGGTGGAACACAGGCCAATGACGAGCATGGCGATCAAAAAGGCGGAATTTGTTCGTCTCAAAGCAGCCCCTATAGCAAAACTCGATTCAAAACGTAACTATAAATCGTAGCACAAGCCCCGCATCTTCCCCAGTCGCCGCGGTTCTCATAAAGAGCGCAGGAAAGTGCGGTTGCGCAGGCAAAAGCTCAAGTCCAACGAGATGGTCAGTGAACCGGCGGGGGTAACGTAGTACGAAAGTCAGTGGCGGATGGCGACGCGATAGGCGACTACATTACCTTTTTCATCGCGGATCGGCTCAATATTCCCAATGGAGAACCGGCCATCGTTCAGCTCGGGCTGCGCCTTTTGCAGGGCGCTGTGCAGATCGTTTTGCAGCGCTGGGGTGCGTTCCGGGGGAGCCAATACCCGGGCGTCGACACGGTAGACTTCATTTTCGCCATTCTTTGAGAGCAGTTCCACCTGGCTGGCATTTGCGGGCAGGCCCACTTCCGGCTGATCGTGGAACCAACGGCGAGGCGTGGCCAATGAGAAAACTAGGATCAGAACTACGGCCACATCGTATGGCCATGATCCCCGCTCGTAGGACCAGAAAAACGTGCGGTACAGGATTTGGCCGAGGCTCGACATTTCAGTCTGCCGGAATTCCGTCAACAATAATGCCGTCGCGCATGTGCACCACGCGATCGAAATAGGTGGTTGCTTCAGGGTTGTGAGTGATCATCACCACGGTTTGGCCAAGATCTTTGTTCAAACGCCGCAACATTTCCAAGACAATTTCGGAATTCTTGGTGTCCAGGTTGCCGGTAGGCTCATCGGCCAGCAGGATCTTCGGTTCATTGATGATGGCGCGAGCGATGGCCACGCGCTGCTGCTCGCCGCCGGACATCTCCGAGGGTTTGTGCGCCAGCCTGCCGTCGAGTCCCAGCATTTTGGTGACGACATCGAAGCGGTGCGGGTCGTAACCATCCCCGTGAATGTATTGCGCGATGGCGATGTTGCCCCTGGCGGTGAGCGTGGGCAAAAGATTGAAGCGCTGGAACACGAAGCCGATTTTGCTGCGGCGCAGCTTGGTGCGTTCAGCGTCCGACATGCCGGAAAGGTCGTTGCCGTCGACCAGCACTTTCCCACGGGAAGCCTTTGCGAGCCCGCCGATGACGTAGAGCAGGGAAGATTTGCCGCAACCGGACGGTCCCATCACGGCCACGGATTCTCCCGGTAAAACGTCGAAATTAACGCCACGCAGCGCGGGCACTTCCACTTTGCCCGCGTGGTAGAGCTTCCAGAGGTTTTCGGTCTTAAGTATCGGCTCCACGGCCCTCAGCTCAGTGCTGGCGTTTGCGTCTGTGAGTGAACGTATTGTAACTGTGATTGTCATCTCTCGCTAGTTTCCAATCTTTTTAGTCGTAAGACAGTGATTCAACCGCGTCTTTACGGCTGGCCATCCAGGCAGGATAGCTGGCCCCAAAAACCGCGCCCGCCAGCGCAATGCAAGCGGCGCGGATAATCCATCCAAGCGTAATCAGAACCGAAAGCGTTGGGAATATGGCAAGAAACCCGGCGCGTACCAGGTAACTTAGTCCTACACCGGCCAAGACGCCGAGGGCGCACAAGAGCGCGGTCTCTGAGAGCAGCGCCCGAACAATCATAAAGTTGCTGGCGCCCAGGGATTTCAGCACACCGATGTCGCGGGTACGCTCGAGGACGGTGGTGTACATGGTCAGGAAGATCACCAACAATCCAATGGCGACTGCCAGGGCGATCATCGCGTTGATGAAAGTTTGCAGCCCCGGAATGTTGGTGGAAGTCATAAGCGTCACGAAGTCTCTGAGGGGGCGCACCGGATAGCCGGGAAAGGTGGCCTTCATCTCCTCGATCGCGTCATCGGTGTGTTCTGGGCGGGTACACTTCACGAGGAAGATGGAAGCCTTGTCACGCGCACCCACAAGATCCTGCAACGTGGTAATGGGTACAAACAGCCGCGCGCCCTTTCCGTGTTCCACGATTCCCACCACATGCCAATCATGATTCAGGAGATTATAGGTATCGCCGACCTTTAAGTGCTTGGCCTTGGCCGCCCAGTCGTCGACGAGCAAGTCATCGGGGCCGTGCATATCGTGACCCGCAAGGAAAACAAAGCCGCCTGAAACATCGCGGAAAGATTCACGATCGATGCCATACACAACGTCGACACCGCCTCCTAGATTGAATTGCAGCAGGGCCGGAGCAACTGCCCTCACATACTTCAATTCGCGCAGCTTGTCGGCAATTTTGATGGGCATCGGCGAGCCGCTGAACGCCAGGAAAATTTGCGCTGAGGGCGACTGGAGCATCACGTCGGCACCAATGCCTTCAATGCGTTTCGCGGTTTCTGTCAACATGCCGGAGGTCAGCCCCACGATCAGGACCACCAGCGCGACTTCCACGGCGATCGCCATGACTCCGATCAGGGTGCGCATCGGCCGGTGAAACAGATTTTGCACCACCATTTGACCCATCATGGAGTGTTTCCCTTGCTGGCATCGCCCACATGGACGACTTCCGCTCCCGCGGGCGGCGTCAGCGTAAAGCGATCCGCCTCCAGGCGCTCGTTCAAGACGATTTTCTTGATGCTCATATTCAGTTGGTATTCGTCGCGGGTGCGATCAATGTGAATATTCCTCGGGTATTCCTGTACGGTATTCCCGCCCGCGGTGGAACTTGTTCCCGCTGCCGAGGCATCCGCAGGCTGCCAGTCCGAGTAGCGCACGTCGGAGAGAAGTGCGCCTTTCGGCCCGTAACTCTCCAAACGAACCATGTTCAGATCCGCGCGATCGAACCAGATCTTGCGCAAGATTTCTGTCTTGTAACCGCCGCGCAGCACCGTCAGCACGTAATATCGCCCGGACTCGTCGTTCGATTCTTCAATCAACACCGCTTCTTCCTTTAGAATTTCCGGCCACAACAATGCTTCCAGGAGATGTTGCGGGCGCAGATTCTCGATCGGGTTGTCACTTTGCCGCGTCAGCGCAACCGGCCCCTCCAGGAATTTGTTTTTTGAAGGAATCGACACTTCGAAGGTACGGCTGTCACTGGCCATGTCGAAAATCGTTTTCCCCACCACCGGTACCTGGCCGATCATGCGGATGTAGGAAGGACGCGCCGCCAGCACAAAGGCCTTTACTTCGTGGTATTCGTTGATCACGCCGTTATACGCAGAGCCGGTGGTGGTCTTCAATTCCACGGTGGCGTCCAACGTTTTGACGTTTTTCGCGAGGGCATTATAGCGATCCACCAGATCTTCCTCGGTCGCCTCTCTCGCGACAGGACGCGTCGTTGGTGGAATCACCTTGGTGGATTTGACGCCGGCGTTCTTGCCGCCGCAAGCGCAAGCCAGCGTCGACAGTGTCAGCAGAACCGTCCAGTTCCGAACAGATTTCATGGGGCCAATTTGCATTCTAAAGGTCAAACTGAGCAATTTAGCAACCAGAGCGAAGGGCGTCAAACCGCAACGCACAAGCGCGTAAATTTCAAGCATGCTTCCATCCGCCGCTATTGGGGCCGCGCCAGATAGACGTCAAACGGTTGCATCGCAGGCCGTACGCGCCGAATGACTTCGCTGGGCCACAGCTTGTCGCTAAGCAGCGTGACCCAAGCATCGTCCGGTTCGCACACCGCACAAAATGTATAGCGAGAGTAAGCCGCCTGATATGCGTCGAGCCCGCGATGCGACAGTTCATTCTCCAACACCGCATCCTCCTGCTCTGCCGCGGGCCCGACGCGCATCCCGAAAGTCTCTTTTTCAAAACGCTGGAACACCAAACGCAATTGTTCCTGCGAGGGTTGCGTGAGCACCAGGCACCGGCTGGCTGTTTCCCGGAACACCACGCCATGCAGTTTGCAGAATTCGCGAACTCGCTCCAGGTGGCTGAAGAAATCGACCACCAGGCGTTCCTTCGCCGCCAATGGCGGGAAGGCTGCGCTCCAGATTTGCGCCGCGACTGGGCCGCGCAGAGGCTCGCGACTCTCGGTCTCCAACAGTTCCAGTCCGACGGCCTTGGTATCGTCGCCGAGGTCCATCGACTGAACATCCAGGGAATAGGGAGGCAGGTCTGGCGCGATCATTTCCGAAGACAACGTCATTCCTCCTCGATGTCTCCGAATTTTTCGCTGAACTCCGGCGAGGCTTTGCGCACTTCCAGCCAATCGAAGAAAGCATCCGGCGTTTCCAACCAGATGCGAAACCACTCAGCGATCTCCTTCTTTTCTTCGCGTTTGGGCGCTTCCACTTTGCGGTTGTGCGAAATCATTTCCGCGCGCCGTTTGCCCAATCGCGCGATCTCCAGCACGCGCTCCATGGCGGCGTTCTCGCCGTGGGCCTTGAAGCGGCGCAGCAGTTCATCCAGTCGCGTCAGGCTGACTTCGGCATCCTTGAGCGTCTTGAAGTGCAGGATGTCTTCAAATTCTTCCTCGAAGCGCTCCTCGGCCTCTTCCCGTTCGGTGAGCTGCACTTTCCAACCCGTCTCTTTCAGCACGTCAGCGATATAGTCGTTCCCGGTTTTACCGTGTT
>Ga0210407_10002631_pt1 | contig 15295 bp, 12 predicted proteins | sample IncBWC27MmetaG_FD_150860 | JGI IMG/M metagenome (GOLD analysis project Ga0210407, IMG submission 150860) | Forest soil microbial communities from Barre Woods Harvard Forest LTER site, Petersham, Massachusetts, United States - Inc-BW-C-27-M | ecosystem: Environmental > Terrestrial > Soil >...
GAGGCAATTCTTTTTCCCCATCGGAGTGCTCTGGATGGTCGAAGACGATGGCACATTCGAGCGCGGCTCACTGCCCTTCCTGAAAGACGCCGGAATTCCTTTCGAGCAGCTCGATGTGAAAGAACTAGCGCGCCGCTGGCCGCAGATAAATTTCGAGAAAGTCGAATGGGGCATTCACGAGCCACAAAGCGGATACCTGCTGGCTCGCCCTTCGACGCAAACGGTGGTCGATCAGTTCGTGGCCGAAGGCGGAGAATATCGCCAGGCAACGGTAGCAGCGCAAGATGAAGATCTCGAAAGCGGCCACTGGAAGGCTCTGCCGCTATCAGATGCCTCGACCATCGTCGCCGACCGCTACGTCTTCGCCTGCGGTCCGTGGCTGGGAAAGCTCTTCCCGCAAACGGTCGGTCCGCATTTCATCTCAACCAGGCAAGAAGTATTTTTTTTCGGCACTCCCGCAGGCGATCCACGTTACAACGAAGGCAACATACCAGTTTGGGGAGATCACAGCGACCACTTCATGTACGGAATTCCCGGCAACCAGGGACGCGGTTTCAAAATTGCCGATGACACGCGCGGCACCGAGTTCGATCCAACCTCAGGCCAGCGGCTGGTGAGCGAGGATGGCCTTGCCGAGGCGCGCCGGTATCTCGCCTACCGTTTTCCGGGGATGAAAGATGCGCCCCTGCTCGAAACGCGAGTCTGCCAATACGAAAATACAACCGACCACAATTTCATAATCGATCGGCATCCAGGCAATCAGAATGTATGGATCATCGGAGGAGGTTCAGGCCACGGATTCAAGCACGGCCCAGCGCTAGGCGAGATGGTGGCCAAGCTAGTAATGAAAGATGAAACAGCAGACCCGCTGTACCGCCTTGCAAGATTCGCGGCAAACAGCGCGAAGTGATTCGCCCTGTGAACCCCTGTGAACCCCTGTGCCCCCCGTGGTAAAGATTTTTTTGAACTAGAGGACACAAAGAAACGAGCGGAGTCCTACTGAATCTGAATCACGCTTTCCGAACTGGAGGCTTTGATCTCCGCGACTCGCGCCACGACATTGCGGGCAAACGCGAACAGCGACTTCGCATGAGGCGAGTCTTCTCCCTGGAGCACGGATGGAGAGCCGCTGTCGCCCGATTTGCGAATTTCCGGATCGAGCTCGACGCCTCCGAGAAAGGCGATGTCGAACTGCTTCGCTGTCTTTTCCGCGCCGCCCCGCGAGAAGATATCGATTTCGTGCTGGCAATGCGGACAGACAAAGTAACTCATATTTTCGACCATGCCGACGATGTCCACCTTCATCTGGCGGAACATCTCGATGGCCTTGCGCGCATCCTGCAGCGAAACGTCAGATGGCGTAGAGACCACGATAGCGCCGGTCAGCGGAACAGTCTGAATCAGCGAGAGCGCGACGTCGCCTGTTCCCGGAGGAAGGTCGATGACAAGATAATCAAGCTGTCCCCATTGTACCGATCCCAGAAACTGCTTAATGATCGAATGCAGCATGGGACCGCGCCAAATCAGCGGCTTGTCTCCAGGGTTGAGGAAACCCACCGAGATGACCTTGAGCCCATGCGAGTTGATAGGCGCGATCTGATTTTCGCCCATCACCTTGGGTTGCTCGTTCGTGCCAAGCATCAGCGGAACGTTCGGACCATAGACATCGCCGTCGAGCAATCCAACTCTGTGGCCCATCTTGCTAAGGGCGATTGCGAGATTAACCGAGAGCGTGGTCTTGCCGACTCCGCCCTTGCCGGAACCAACGGCGATGATGGCGTTAACGCCAGGTAAAGGTTGCGGTGTGGGCTGTTGCTGGCCCGGATGGGAATGAGCGCTCATGTTTCGATTATACGGGAGGGAAAGGCAGCACTCAGCATTTAGCAATTAGCATTTAGCGCATGGGCTGAGTGCTAATTGCTAAATGCTCAGTAGTGCCCTTCTCCCAGTCGCACCTTGCCGCGAGACGTGCGGTAGACGAACATAAAATAGGCGACCACGAGCACCGCTGCGAATGTCCACCAAGCCAGGCCGACGCTCAGTCCGTGACTGCCAGCGGCGCTGTTGTAGATGGTGAGGTCGTATTGATGGTCGCGGGCAGGCAGCACGACGGGATAGAGCGCAAACGCCGCGCCCACCAGCATCGCGGCGATATAAAGGCTGGAGGCAACGAACGCGAGTTTCTCTTTGCCCTTGGGATTGGCCCAGAGCATCACTGCCAGGCTGGCCACAACGGCGAGCGGAATCAGTATTCCGATCTTGTGCCTCCCATAGTTCGTCATGATTTCGGGACGGATGAAGTAAGTCGCGACCATGGCGGTGAAGGTCAGAAAGAACTGTGCTGGCCAGCAGAGCAACGCAAAAGCGCGGGCGCGGCGGCCGAGATCCTCGTCGGTTTTGAGCGCGATGTAGTAAGAACCGTGCGCGGCCAGCGTCACGAACGCCACCACGCCGATGAGTACCGTGTACCAATCCAGGATGCCCGTCTGCGGGCCGAGTTTGAAGTTGGTCCAGAGCGGCTCCAGGAAAGAGCCGGTTGAATCGAGCGGAACTCCGCGCACCACGTTGCCCAGCGCCGCTCCGAAAAACACAGCCAGCAGAATGCTGGAAATACTGAAGATCACGTCGAAGAAGCCCTGCCAGACCCGGTTCTCGATGTGAGTGCGGAATTCAACGCCGACACCGCGCAGAATGAGCAGCCACAGGATAATGGTCAGAGGAAGGTAGAATCCGCTGAAGCTCGACGCATAGAGTCGAGGGAATGCAAAGTAGAGTGTGACGCCGGCGGCGAGCAACCAGACCTCGTTGCCATCCCACACCGGACCGATGGCGCGCAGCACCCGGCGTCGTTCGTCATTCGTCTTGGCCGCAACCAGATAAATCGCACCCGCGCCAAGATCGAATCCGTCGAGCACGACATAGGTCGCGATCATCGCTGCGACAATCCAGAACCAAAGGCTCGCCATATTTACCTTGCTCCGTTATCTTCTCTGAAGTCACAGCCCCTTCTCGACGGAGCGCCGGGAGTCAAGGGTCGCCTAACTCCGAACCTCTTTTCGGCGCGCCGATTCCGCCCGTCGTATCTCCCGGCGATGCGCGGCATCTTCGTAGCGACGCTTTTCATCTGCCGTCTCGGGGACGACAGGCGCGACCGCCATGCGATTTCCGGCAGCATCTATGGTCACGAACGTCAGATAAGCGGAGCTGACGTGGCGGCTTTGCTCGGTGTGATAATTCTCCACCCAGACCTTGACGCCCACCTCCATCGAAGTGTGGTAGACGCGATTTACCGATGAACGCAGGACTACGAAATCTCCGACACGAACGGGCACGAGAAAATCCAGATGATCAATGGACGCCGTCACCACATACTGGCGCGAGTGGCGATGGGCGGCCATGGCGCCGGCGAGGTCGATCCAGTGCATGAGGCGTCCGCCAAGAAGCGCGTTCAACGGATTGGCATCGTTAGGCAGCACGATCTCGGTCATTTCCGAGATCGATTCGCGCACCGGACGCGGGGTTAACTTTGGTTTGTGATCGTTGTTCATAGACGGTTAGCTGGTCGCCGTTCACTCAATTGGTTATTCATAATCGTCAGACGAGAACCGCGCTTTGCCGGGCGCGATATGTCTGGAGATAGCAGGTTGCGAGTCTGATAACACGCGGGTCCGCGTCTGCATTGAGCCAAGCCTCGCTCGCCAGGTCGAAAGTCAACTTCCCATGTTCGATCGGAGCGTGGTCTAACTCGCAGACAAAGCAGATCGTGATCTGCTCCCCGCTGGCACGGGCGACCGAAAAACGAATTGCATCCCAGTCGCGGCGTGGAGGAAGATGCGGACAGGCGGTTGCGTATCCGAGGTTGCAGAATTCCCGGATGTGGATGTCAGATGTCGCCAGTTCCTGCCCCGAGGCGCGGCAGTTTCCCGTCCATCCCGCGCCCAGTGGCAGACGCGAAGGATGCGGCCATGAGCCGTCGTTTATGATTTCCCGCGGCACAAAAAAAGGGCAAGCCAAAGTTGATCCCTCGGAGAAAGCCCATTGTAACGCGGGCCGTGATATGAATGGAGAGCAGCTTTTGGCTCTTAGCTATTGGCTGTTAGCTTTTAGTTTCTTCTGAGAACTGGGAACTGGGAACCGAGACCTTTTCCTGAGACCTGACAGCTAACCCCTGAGACCTTTTCTATGGATCGCATTGCAATGTTGAGCGAAATTCTTGCCGCGAATCCCGAGGACTCGTTTGCGCGCTATGGACTGGCGCAGGAGTATTCGAACGCCGGGCAAATCGATCAGGCGCTTCAGGAATTCAAGACACTGATCGAGAAAAATCCGGATTACACACCTGCATACTTCATGGCGGCGCAAGCGCTGGCCAAAGCGAGCCGCGTCGATGAGGCCAAGCGGATGCTGGTGGATGGCATCTCCTCCGCAAGACGCACCGGCAATACGCACGCGCAGTCAGAGATGACGGCCATGCTGGAAGAACTGAGCGGTTAAATTGCTCGCGTAGGGGCGGACGCATTCCGTCGACTTCGCCCCCCGCTCTTGGCGCGCCTTGCGCGCCGGCCCGGACGAATGCGTCCGGGGCTACGTGGGCCTTGCCGAGTGCTACACTCTCTTGTTTGTCGGAGGCACGCGATGCGCCGTCTTGTTTTTCTTTTCGTTCTCCTCTTCTCTCTTCCCGCGTTCTCTCAAGGCAAGCACCCCTTCACGTTCGAAGACATGATGAAGCTGAAGCGCGTCGGCGAGCCCGTGCCCTCGCCCGACGGCAAGTGGGTTTTGTTCGCCGCGGTCGATGTGGATCTCGCAGCGAACAAGAAAACCTCTCACGTCTGGATTGTGCCGCTGAATAATGGAGCGACGGGCGTCCCGCCCGTCCAGCAAAGCTCGGGGCCAGCAAGCGAACGCGTCCTCATCCCCGATCAGGACGGCGACCGTCCCCGCTGGGCACCTGATGGCAAGCGCTTCGCGTTTATCTCGAATAAAGAAGGAGGCTCGCAGGTCTGGATAGCCGACTTCGACGGCGCAGCGGGCGCAATCAACGGCCTTCACAAACTCACATCGATCGCGACCGAAGCCGGTGGAGAACTCTGGTCGCCCGACGGCAAGAATATTCTGTTTACCTCCGATGTTTATCCCAATTGCGACGGCGTGCCTGAAACTGAAGTCGCCTGCAATGCGAAAAAGGTAAAAGAGGCAGAAGACTCGAAGGTCAAGGCGCTGATCTTTGATCGCCTCCTCTACCGCCATTGGAACGCCTACAAAGCGGGCAAGCGCAGCCATATTTTTGTCGTCCCTGCCGATGCCTGCGTAGGGACAGCCGCCCCCGGCTGTCCAGCGGGCGTAGCCCGAGACCTCACGCCCGGCGACTACGACGCGCCTGTCTTCTCGCTCGGCGGACAAGACGACTACGCCTTCTCGCCCGACGGGCAGGAGATTTGTTACACCTCGAACCATGACAAGGTCGAAGCCACATCCACCAACAACGATCTCTGGATCGTGCCGGTAAATGGAGGAGCGGCCAAGAACATTACCGCCGACAATCCCGCCAGCGACTCGACGCCGCTCTATTCTCCCGATGGCAAGTACATCGCCTACCGTGCCCAGCAGCGTCCGGGGTACGAGAGCGACAGGTTTCGCTTGATGCTGTACGACAGGAAGACCGGAGAGAAGAAGAATCTGACCGAAGATTTTGATCGCTGGGTCGGGACCTACGTGTGGTCAACAGATTCTGACAGCATCTTTTTCTCTGCAGAACAGGAAGGCGAATCCCCGATTTTCATGAGTAAGTTTGACGAAAATGACGGGAAACCGACTTTGATCGTCCACGGATTTAATGACGATCTCGCTATCGTGAAGTCCAACAGCGGTCTGTTTTTCACGCGAATGTCGATTGAAAGGCCTAATGAGATCTTTCGCGAGGAACTGGGAACCGATTACAACTTGAAACCGACGCAGGTCACGAATTTGAATCAAGAAGTGTTTTCCCGACTGGAACCAAGTCCCATGAGTGTTTTCTGGTTCCCCGGCGCTCGCGGCGACAAAGTCCAAGGCTTCCTCGTCAAGCCGCCGAACTTTGACTCCAGCAAAAAATATCCGCTGAAGTTCATCATCCACGGCGGACCCGAGGTCCCGATGGGCGACCTCTGGAGCTATCGCTGGAACGCCGAGCTGTTTGCAGCCAGCGGATACGTCGTCATCATGATCAACTTTCATGGCTCGCCGGGATACGGGCAGAAGTTCATTGACGCGATCAACGGCGACTGGGGCGGCGCTCCGTTTGAAGATCTGATGAAGGGGCTCGACTATGCCGAGAAGACTTACCCGTTCATCGACAAAGACCGCGAGTGCGCGCTCGGCGCGAGCTACGGCGGATACATGGCCAACTGGGTGCTTGGCCACACCGACCGCTTCAAGTGCATCGTCTCGCACGACGGGATGTTCAATACATTTTCGGCGTGGGGCACGACTGAAGAGCTCTGGTTCAACAACTGGGAGTTCGGGGGCACGCCGTATACGAATCATGACGTCTACAACAAATGGTCTCCGCGCAATGCGGCTAAGAATTTCAAGACGCCTACGCTTGTCATCCATGGACAGCTCGACTACCGTCTCGACGTGAGCGAAGGCTTCCAGCTTTTCACCACGCTGCAGACTATGGGCGTGCCGTCTAAGATGCTTTACTTCCCCGATGAAGGGCATTGGGTGCTGAAGCCGCAGAATTCGCAGCTTTGGTACAGGACGGTGAACGACTGGGTCGATCAGTGGACGGCGACGAAAAAGTAGCCGTCAGCAAAATCAGTCCGATGGAGCGACGGGCGCCTCGCCCGTCAAGCTAGCCGCCGCAGCGTTAGAACAGAGGCCCATCTCCGGCCAACACTTGGCAACTTCGTTTGTCCTCGGGAAACGAGGTGCCTGACGAGGACTGAGATTGGATCTGCACCTTGCTCTTAGCATCGGTGCTCGGAATATCGGCGCTCGGAGCATCGATGGCAGTAGCGTCGCTTTTGACTCGCACCACCTTCTTCGGAACTTTGGCTTTGGCTGGCTTCGATCTTGCAGATGGCGGAGGCACAGAGTTCTCGCTCTCTGGACTAGCCGCCGCACTCCGGTCCCTACAAACACCGTCCACAGATGACTCCGGACAAGCGTTCACGTCCGAATCCACCGTCGGATCGTTGCTTAAGATGCCCTCCGGAAACGCGAACAGCATTTCCGGCGCGCTTTGCGACGGCGCCGTGGACGCGCCAAATTGCCGACCGTACGGTGCAGACGGAGTTTTTGGGCGTCCATTTTCTGGGGCCGGACCCAGAACTATCGCTGCCACACTCTCCATTTGAAGCTGCGCGGTCGATTGCCCGGCACTCACCGTGATGAATACATCGCACGGGCCCACATTTCCCGCCGAGGGCACGATGGAGGCGAGGCCGTCCTGACTGCTGACGATCTGGGTCTGCGACGATCCCAGAATAATGGGCATTCCATTTTCCGGCACCCGCGCCAGCGTGGTCTTAAAGGTGACATTCACTCCCATCACCGGATTCGCGGCCAACGAGCCGTCGGTCACTCGTACGACCAGCGGCTGAAAGGGCTGTCCTGCCGGCACAAACTGGAGCGATCCGCTAACCGTCTCCAGCGTCCAGATCGAAGACGGCGTGGAGAACAACGTAAAAGTCTGGCAGGGCGAGTTACTCGGAGTCACGCAGGCGCTTACCTGTACATCGGTACTTTGATTCGTGAGCTGTGCGGTGATGGTGGCGAATCCTGAGGCATTGGTCGTTCCACTGGCGGACGAAAGCGAAGCCGCGCCCTTGGTCACGGTGAAATTGACCACTACATTCGCCTTCGGCACGCCCAGGTTGAGCGCTTCGACCGTGAGCGGAACAGCGAGCGTCGCGCCTTGTCCAACCCAGCGCGTCGGCGTCACCGCAACCAAGTCGAGCGTGGATGAAGTTCCCACCACGGTAGCCTGTTGCGACTGTGGCGGCGAGTACGAGGCTGGCGCCAAAGCGATCGTGATCGTGCTCTGTCCGGTCGCGGTGGGAGTTACCCAACTGGAAGATTCTCCCGCTTCATCGCTTAGGACCGAGCACGAAGAAGCTCCGCTGCATGCCGAGAACTGCAAGCCGTTGGTCGCGCTCCAGGCCATGGTCGCTCCGCTCACAGGAGTAATTCCATCGGCTGCAACCGCGCGCACGCGGATCGCATTGGCGGCCGCGGATCGAACAGGCGTTGCCGGCTCCGCACTTTGCAGCAGAAGCAGAAGATCCGTCGACAGAGCACCGTAGCTGAGCGCGCCAATCATTTGCGAAAACGCGCCGCTCACGGGATCCGTGACCTGGATCGACGCAGTTCCATCCTGTAAGCCGGCGGGCATTGCCACCTCAATCCGGCTCGCAGACGCGGAGAGCGTGTCGCCGTTGTTGCCGGCAACCGTCACCTGCAATCTCGGACTGAACCCGGTGCCATTCAGCGTGGTCACGCCGCCAGCAAGACTGAGACGCGCCGGCGTGACTGTATCCGAATAAAGGAGGCTCGCACGATAGAAGTAATCTGGACGACCGTCGCCGCGGAAGTCGGACACTCCCACTCGGAACGTATCAGAGACGGTGAACAGCGCATCCAGGCGGCTCATTCCCCACGTCGTCGAGTTGAATGCCGAGGGCGTGGAAGCAGGTGCGGGATTGCCGCTCTGGTCGCTCAATTGCCAGATCCCAATCACGGGCAAGAGTTTGGTTTCGGCCGGCTGGCCGGTTTCGTCGAGGGCGGTGACTGAGACCGAAGCCGTCCGGTTCGCCCGCGCCGTGAACTCGAACCAATCGGCGCTGCCGTAACCGGATATCCACGAGCCCCATCCGCCACCCTGTGGAAGCGCCGCCGGAAGCGCGTAAGTTGACCCGCTGCCGGGATGCACTTGCGCAATTTCAGTCTGCAACATCAGGATGTCCCGCTCTATGTTTGACCCATTCGTGACGGTCACTACCACCGGAGCGAACGAGCCCGAGGGCGCCACCTGCGTCGGAGCGTACGGTTCGACGCCCAGGGACCATTTCGCGTCCAGCGCTTCCACGCTTAACTGATACTGGGCGATGGTTTGCCCGGTTGGAATCACGAGTTGGCCCAGATCGAAAAAGGCTTCGAGCGCGGGATCACTGGAGCCCCACCGGTCATAGCGAAGGCCATTTGCGTCCACATATCCATTGATGATGTTGCCCGCATTGCCATGAAACGCGTATCCGGAAACGGAAGTCACGACATACTGCCGCGAGGGCTGACCCGAGACCAGCAGCCGGGCTACGACATTGACACCCTGCATCGGTTGCACTGCGTTCCCGGAGGCATCGGTGAAGTACACGCTGCCGTAAATTCTGCCCGCCGGTGGCGGGTTCACGTTGCTTGGATAGAGTCGTGCGAGCGCGTTCGTGTCGTCCAATTTGGGGACGGCCGCGTTGGGGTAGCAGAGGCTGACGGGCACGCACGAGATCGGATCGATAAAGTGCATCAGCGGAAATCCCGCGAAGTCGGCGTCGATTGGAGGTGGTTTCCGCGTCAATACGTTCACGTTGGCTTGCGACCATCCCAAGCCGAGAATGCGCCCCAGGACGCGTATCAGCCGGTATTGCACGTCAGGCAGTTGCGCACTGGTGGCCGCGCAGACTCCGTTGATCACCACGAACGCGTGGACGATATTCCCGGCCGCGGTGAAATTGTCGGGTCCGCCGTAGACGGCGTTGGTGAAGCAATCGGCCAAACCTCCAGCGCCCTGGCCCAGCAGCGCGTCAGTCACCGTTCCGTCGTAGTCATAAACAATTCCGAGAGGAGTGCCCGTGGCGGCAGATGTGATGTCCGCGGGGGCGGTGATCGTTCCGCTGGCGTCGGCTGCGATATTGCCGCCGTTCACGTCTTCGGCAAGATGTCCGCCCTGCGACGCGGTAAGGGCTACACTTGAAATGCTGGTCCAGGGAATGAAAGCGGCGGCAACAAAAACATCGGCCTGCGCGTTAGGGAGGATCGGGCTCAGGTCCCCCTGGTCGGTGAAGTACTGCACGGAGCCATTCGCCCAGATCAGAGGATGACCTTCGACTCCGGGATCATAGCCGGAGCCCGCGACGAAAGCCGGGCCTCCGGCGCGGCTGGCAACCGCACTGCAAATCAGCAAAGCAGCAACTACGAGAATTCGCGCACGCATGCTCACTCCACTTCATTTCTGGCGCTGCGGATGGCGCGCTCCAGTTGAACGACGCTGACGCTATGGGTATTGGCAGATTCGTCTCGCACACCAATTGGTGCGGGAGGCTTCTGCTCAGAGTTAGCCACGATCTTCCCGCTCGGGTCGAGGGCGACTTGGCCGAGTGATCCACCCACCGGACTGGTAAAACCCAGGCGACTGAGCGGATACAGGAAGATCAAAATGTGCTGGCCGCTGCTCATCGGACGATGCATTGACCATGCTCCCGCCCACTCATGAATGGTGAGAATTTGCCCTTGTTCGACGCCGGCAATTGGCCGGTCCACCCGAAAACTTAATTGGACGGCTGGAGTCGTCCTCGGGACCGCCGCCGAGAGTGCCCGATCAGGTGCCGCAGTTTGAGCTGTCGCAGTCTGGGTTAGCGCAGTCTGATTTATCGCAGTCTGGGTCACGGCGGTGAGGACCGTGCCGGCGAATATCATCCCGGCCCGGTGCGAAAGCTGTTTCCATTGGGGACCGAGAACGCGCTCAGCGATGACTTGATCCGGTTGTTGCGCGGCGGCAAAGCTCGACAGACAGGCAACTGCAACGACCAACGGGCGTCTTGACGCAAGCATGGCGAGTCTCTTTCTGGAGGGAGCTGGACCGGGAGTAGTCCTGGGAGTGGAATCAGCGTAGCGCGTTACGGATCAGAGAGATGTACGGGCGGTCACTGATGTTTGTGATGAATCGCCGAATAGTGCGGGCGACGAATAATAGATCGCTGCCTGGCTCGCTCGGCTCATTTGTAGTTCTGATCGATCCATTCCGGATAGCGATACTTCAGCATGTAGGAGATCCACATTCCTTGCGCGGTCGAGTGGGCGGTCGGCAATTCATCGCCAAAAGAGAAGCGGTAAGGCGTTCGAGACAAACCGTGCCAGCTTGCCAGCCAACCCCCATCGATCTGCTGCGCAGCAAAGGCTCTTTCGATCCATCGGGGCCGGATCAGATCGGGCCTGCCGGCCGCAAGCAGAAATGCGAGTCGTTGCAGATAAAGGTCTGTCACACGAAAATCGATAGCGGCTTCCCAGGCGATTCGCTCCTCGATCCCTTGCATCAGGCGCTCCAACTCCGGAGTGGAGCCTTTGGATTTCCGGTAGAAGCACAGCGCGAACAGTTGGTGCGTCGCTTTTCCCGTTCGATACTTGTCTGGAGAGAACAGGTCGTCCCGCTCCTTCGGCGAGAGGGGAACGTCGTTCGGAGCGGCGCCGTGTAGAATCCAACGCTGGTACTCATCGAGACTCCAGAGTTCCTGGTCACTCGCGGCAGCTGTCTGCATCGCGGGATCCACCATCTTGCCCAAGATATTGGCTTCGACCTTCCAGGCGTCAACGAAACTGGAACCGAGTGCTTTCATCCGTGGCTCCCTAGAGAGCGAGGCACAGTCCACTACCATGTGGGCGGTTGCGGAGTTGGATAGAAGAGAGCGGCCTTCGGGCGTTGAGACGCTTCCCGTCGCAGTTTGCCGATACTGCCCGAGCGCCCAGTCCGTGCTGCGCGCGAGCGTCCGATCGAGATTCCCAACGAACTCCGTGCGGGAAGGCCGGCGGATCGAGACATTGTTGTTGAGCACCGCCGCCCCGAGCGCCAGCACTACCAGAATCGCAACGGAGGAAGCAATTCGCCGCAGGCACCTAAGGAAGGTGCCACGTGCCGAGCGTTTGCCAGGAGGAATTCTCATCTTGGCCTTCGGGACCCGCTCTAACCGGGAGACGGGCGGCCCAGACAATCTCGGGTGAGCGACTCATCGCGTTATCTGCGATAAGTGGGATTCGAACCGCGTCGACGTGGGGAAAGGCAGTTCGTAAACCCCGGGCTATTTGCTTGACCCTGAAGCGCACCCACTCGGATTGTAGATATTCTCATTGATTCGCAAAAGATGCGAATGAGTGGGAGCATCCGGCGGGCGGTGGCCGGTGCAAGAGACCATTTTGTGCGTTGACCATGGTCTCTGACCATAGTATTATGTTCTTTGACGGTACTCGACATGGAAGAAATTGCCATTTCCAAATTCAAAGCCACCTGCCTCGCTGTGCTCGAGAGAGTCCGCAAGACCGGAAAACCAGTTCTGGTAACGCGTTTTGGTGAGCCGATGGCTGAGCTCGTCCCCCCTCATGCGTCAAGGAAGCCGAAGCGCTGGGTAGGTTCTCTGGCGGGAACCGGTCAAATTACGGGTGACATCGTTTCTCCTGCCAGCGAAGAAGACGATTGGGAAGCCCTGCGCTGATGAGACTCCTGCTCGATACTCATATTTGGGTGTGGAGCGCGCTGGAGCGAGCGCGTCTTTCCGGCCGCCTGACTGCCACACTGGAGAATCCCAGCAATGAGCTGTGGCTTTCACCCATCTCGTTGTGGGAGGTTCTGACTCTTTGCCAGAAGCACAGACTGACTCTGCATCCCAATCCACAGGCGTGGATCGCAAATGCGCTGGACGCAGTTCCGATGCGAGAAGCTCAGATCACTTACCAGGTCGCGCAAGAAATCGCCCGCGTGCAACTGTCCCATCGCGACCCCGCCGACCGTTTTCTAGTGGCCACCGCGCGAGTGTTCGATCTGACCCTGGTAACCGCCGATGAGCACCTGCTCAAGGCTCGGCAGGTGCCAGTCTTGGCAAACCGCTAAAGTTGGTGGCGTGAGATTCTGCCTTCGGGATAAACTGCACCAACTCGAAATCCGACGTCAGCATAAATTCGAAAAGCTATCTCGTGCGGCGGTTCGCCTTGGCGGCCTTCCGTTGCGACTTCTGGTATTTCTTCATTGCCTTGCGCTGTTTTTTCGACATCTTCCTTGACACTTTTTGCTGCTGCTTGGCTTCCTTCCTCGACCGACGCATATTTTCTTCGGTAGTGGTGCGCTGGGCTTGAGCCGGTATCGCGCATGCAACACTCAGGGCGACCAGGAGCATGAACACTGCAATTCGTTTCATAACATCTCCGCACGAGAATTCTTGCAGCGATCTTACACCGAAGCCGTGCCGGCCTGACACCCAAGGGGTTACTTCTGTAATCTGACGTGTGGATTTCCGCAATCGCTAGTGAATCGTCTTCGTCTTCCGCGACATGTAATCCATCAGCAGATATTGGCCGAGCGTGTATGGTGTCGTGAAGTAGGCCTTGCCGCGGCACATCTGGGTTACTTTCTGGACGAACTGCACCAGTCCGTAGTCCGACGCCAGCATGAAGGTATTGATCAGCACGCCCGCCCTCTTGCACTTCGAAACTTCTTCGAGCGTCTGGCTGACCACCAGCGGATCGAGGCCGAAGGCGTTCTTGTAAATGCGTCCGTCTTCGAGTGTCAGGGCGGAGGGCTTGCCGTCGGTGATCATGACGATCTGCTTCATGTCCTTGCGCTGGCGCTGCAGGATGCGCTGCGCCATGCGCAGGCCCTCGCGCGTGTTTGTGTAGTACGGGCCGACTTTCACCCTCGCCAGTTGCGAAAGCGGGACTTCTTCCGCCGAATCGTGGAACAGCACCAGCGACAACGAGTCTCCGGGATACTGCGTCCGAATCAGCTGCGACAGCGCCAGCGCAACCTTTTTCGCCGGAGTGAAGCGGTCTTCGCCGTACAGAATCATTGAATGGGAGCAGTCGAGCATCAGCACCGTGGCGCACGACGACTGGTACTCGCACTGATGCACGCGCAAGTCGCGGTATTCAAGGTTCAGCGGGAGCCCGAGGCCTTCGCGCTGTATGGCCGAGGAAAGCGTCGCTGTGATATCGAGGTTCAGAGTGTCGCCAAATTCATATTGTTTCGACGCGCCGCTCGCTTCGATGCCGGTCGCCATGTCGCGTGTGTCGTGACGTCCAAAACTCGATTTGCCTAGCGAGCCCAGGAGATCGCGCAGGGCTTTGAATCCCAGGAAGTCGAGGCTCTTGTCGGTGATCTCGAACTTTGCCTGCTGCTGCGCATCGCCTATCTGTCCTCCGATGCTAGATTGCTTCGCGGGATCATGAGGTTGATCGACCGAAATATAGTCTTCCTGCTGCATGCGCTCAATCAGCTTTTCGATCAGTTCTTCGAGTTCGCCGTCCATCTGCATCTGCAGCAGCCGGTCGCGCATTTCTTCGTCAAACATCTCGCCGTCCAGCAGCGCCTGTTCGAGGGCCCGCCGCAACTGGTCCAGTGTTTGCTCGCCCTCCGGCAATTCGTACCAGAAATTGTCGTTGAATCCGCTTTGCAGAAAATAGTCGGAGAGCGCGCTGAGCAGATCTTCCATGCTCAGGTCGCTGGCGGGGTCAGGGACGTATTTTGAGTAGCGAATGCGTTTCATAGACAGCTCTCAGCCAACAGCTCTCAGCCGTCAGCCATCAGCCATCAGGAAGAACCCGCGAGGAGTGGCATCCTTTGGTAGCCCGCCGCAATCTTGCAGGTAACCGATGTGGGTTAGCTGAAGGCTAATGGCTGACGCCTGAGAGCTAATTAAATCCTCTTTTCCGTCCAAACTCCGAATCGTCCCGCTCGAACACAGGCTTCTCAGCGATCTTTACCGGCTTTTCGCCCGCCGTGAACACGCGCTCCTCGTTGCGTCCGATTTTCTTATGCGCGTGCAGGCCTTCCAGGACAAACTCCGCTGCAGACACCTGCATCTCCGCGCTGTCTTTCGGGTTCACGTTCAGCTTGCCGAGTTTTTCCATCAGCCCTTGAATCTGGCGCAGGCCTTCGAGCACATCTTGTGCTGCGGCATTGTCGCCGAGTTGAATCTCGCCGCCTAGGTCGAACCACTGCACTACCTGATTCATGTTGACGCCGTGAAGATACGTATCGAAGGCCTTCGCGACCGCTGTGCGAATCAGTTCGCGGCTCACGTAGTCCGCGCCCTTCATCTCGCCTTCATACTCCAGTTCCAGCTTGCCCGTAATCGCCGGGAGCGCGGCGTAGATGTCGCTGATCCGCGGGACGATAAATTTCTCCCGATGCATCAGCGCGCGCCGCTCGGCATTCGATATCACGTTCTCGATCGCCGAGATGGGAAGGCGCTGGCTCACGCCCGACCGCTTGTCGATTTTCTTGTCATCGCGCGCCGCGAAAGCGATGCGCTCGATCACTTCCTGCACGTATTTCGGAATA
>Ga0210407_10002632_pt1 | contig 15294 bp, 8 predicted proteins | sample IncBWC27MmetaG_FD_150860 | JGI IMG/M metagenome (GOLD analysis project Ga0210407, IMG submission 150860) | Forest soil microbial communities from Barre Woods Harvard Forest LTER site, Petersham, Massachusetts, United States - Inc-BW-C-27-M | ecosystem: Environmental > Terrestrial > Soil >...
GATGGCCATGGAAGCGAAACAGAATTTCGCATTTCCATCCCGGGCAAAATCTCGCGCCGCTACCGCGGCCGGCTGGAAATCAAGCCGGGGCGGAATGAACTGCTGGTAATTGTCAGCATGGAACTGGAAACCGCCGTTGCCTCTGTCGTGGCCGCGGAGAGTCCTCCCGGCGCTCCCATGGAAGCATTGAAGGCGCAAGCCGTAGCTGCCAGATCGTTTTTGGTGGCGGGTGGAAAGCGCCATCGCGACTATGACTTCTGTGACACTACGCACTGCCAGTTTCTGCGAGAACCTCCGGTCGCAACGTCTCTCGCTTGGCAGGCCATGATGGCTACCCGCGGATTAGTACTAGCGTATCGCGGTCAAGCCTTTGCCGCGATGTACAGTGCAAGCTGCGGAGGTAGAACACATTCTTTGGAAGAACTAGGACTTCCGGTGCGGGACTATCCATATTATTCGGTTGAATGTAAGTATTGCCGCCGTTATCCGGAAAAATGGGTAGCCCGACTGGACCGGTCGGATGCGCATAGTCTTGGCTCCACGGAGAGTTCCCGGCTCCAACTGGCGCGCAGGCTGGGATGGAAGACAGTGCCCAGTAACTCCTACTCGACGCGGCAGGAAGAGGACTCGGTCATACTGGAAGGCACGGGCGCCGGGCACGGAATCGGTCTGTGCCAGCGCGGCGGCGCTGCGATGGCCCGGGACGGTTCTACGTTTATTGAAATCCTGAAGTATTACTATCCAAATGCCATCTTGAAGGCCATCTAGGCCAATTCCATCCTCATTTTGCGCTTAACTATTGGCGATTACGGGCCGATAGAACCATAGAGTCATTTCCACGCGGACGCCCGGTCATAGTATGGTTGTCTGGACGACCACCAGTGGCTGCTAGAGGGGACTAAGAAAGATCTATGTTGGGACAGCTCGCTACCGGCAATCACATCTATTCCCTGGCTTCTTCCCTGGACGCGCCCTGGCTCCAGAGCGGATGGTTGATTGCTTTGTGCATTGTAGTGGCGGGGCTGGCAGTCTTTGGTTTATACCGCTTGCGGGTGGCACAAATTGTCAGTTCGGAAAAGAAACTCCGCGAACTGGTCAGCGCTCGCACCGCCGAACTGCAGCAAGCCAAAGAAGCTGCGGAGGCCGCCGACCACATCAAGAGCGATTTTCTTGCCAACATGAGCCATGAAATCCGCACGCCTATGAACGGCATTGTGGGCATGACGGAACTGGCGCTGGAAGGCGAACTGAGTCCGGACCAGCGAGACTGTCTGAACATGGTGCGCTCTTCCGCCAACGGCCTGATGGGCATCATTAACGACATTCTCGATTTTTCGCGGATCGAATCAGGAAAACTCAAGCTCGATCCGGTCCCGATTGATGTCCATGAACTACTCGGTGATAGCGTGAAGGGCCTGGCCCTGCAGGCCCATCAAAAGGGCCTGGAACTTTCCTATTTTATGGAGCCCGGCGTTCCGCGACGGATCCTTGCTGATCCGGTGCGCGTCCGTCAGGTGATCACAAACATTATCAACAACGCCATCAAATTCACCACGCGGGGCGAAGTCGTGGTGACCGCCAGTACGGAACGGCAAGCCGGCCAAGAGGTTGCCTTGCGTTTCAGCGTAAGAGATACGGGTATCGGCATTGAAGAAAAGAAGCAGAGGCTGATCTTCAACGCTTTCGAGCAAGCCGATATGTCCTCCACCAGAAAGTACGGGGGCACCGGCCTGGGACTGGCAATCTCGTCACGCCTTGTCAACATGATGGGAGGCCGGGTGTGGCTGGAAAGCAAACCTGGCCAGGGTAGCACGTTCCACTTTACGATCGAAGCACGGACGGTGCAGGAACAGGAAGCTGCAATGCACCCGGAATTGCGGGGATTACCCGTGTTGATCGTGGATGACAATGAGACGAACCGTCGTATTCTGGAAAAAATTGTCCGGTCATGGCAGATGGAGCCACAGCTTGCCGACAATGGGGAAGCGGCCATTGCAACGGTGATGCGCGAACGGCAAAACGGAAAGTACTTCGCGCTGGTCCTGCTGGACTGCCAGATGCCGGGAATGGATGGATTCACAACGGCGCGGACCATACGCGACGCGCTCAAAGACAAGAGTGCGGCTATCATGCTTCTGACTTCGCATCACAACACCGAGGATTCCAAACGTTGCGAACAAGCTGGGATCTCTGAATACATGATCAAGCCGGTACGACCCGCGGAGTTGCGTGCCGCGATGCTTAAAGTTCTGGGCCGGCTGGCTCAACACGTCGTTGTGCGGCCGTCGGAAGCCGCTCTGGCTACCGATGTCCAGAAGCTGCAGGTCCTCGTGGCCGAAGACAATCACGTCAACCAACTGCTGGCCCGCCGCCTGCTGGAGTCCATGGGACACGTCGTAACCGTGGTGGAGAATGGCAAAATGGCAGTCGAGACATTGGAACAAAAGCCTTTCGATCTTGTCTTTATGGACATTCAAATGCCCGAACTCGATGGTTTGGAAGCCACCGCGGCCATTCGCGCCCGCGAGCGGCAAGGCTCCGGCCACATTCCGATCATTGCCATGACAGCCCACGCCATGACCGGCGATCGTGGACGCTGCCTCCTGGCAGGCATGGACGACTACCTTGCCAAACCGGTCTCCAAACAGGAACTGGCGCGCGTGATTGAGTATTACTATCTGGGCAAACCGCCAGTTCAGGACCGCGCGTCCACCGATTCAAGCCGCATTCCGCTTGCCGGATTGCCTCTCCGTTAAGACTGACGTTCAGCGCTTTCACCAATGCGTCTATCGTGGTACGCATCCAGCCCGCGGCCCAGTTGTGCCAGCGATTCACTAACGGGTTCCGTAGCCGCGCCCACGCCAATCCTGAAACGGTCCGGCGATTCAAAGAAACTGCCCGGGACCACGGTGGTATCAAATTTGTCGCGGAGCAGCGCGCAAAGATCACCAACGTCGCCCTGCTTGAGCCGCGGGAAGACGACGGTCCCATACTCCGGCCAGAAGCAATCGAGATCGTCACGCGAAGCCAGGAAGTCGTGCAGCAGTTTGCGGTTGGTTTCCAGCAGCGTCTTCATGCGCGCCGAGATTCGCCCCAATTTCTCGAAAGCCGCTGCGCCCATCAGTTCCGTGGGGTGGCCGTAGGTTGATCCATGAACATCGTTGATGTGCCACATGCGCGCGGCCAATTCCGGCGCGGCCAGTATCCATCCACAGCGCAGGCCGCCCAGCCCGTAGGCTTTGGTAAGACTGCTGGTTATGACAAAACGCTCGGGGTCAATATGGAATGCGGTTTGCGGCTGCGGCTCAAACAGCATCTCGCGATAGACCTCATCCACCAGGACGTACGCGCCGTTTTTCCGCGCCAGGGTGGCAATCTCACCCAATACGGAGTCCGTTGCCAGCGCACCACTGGGATTGTGCAGGTTGCAGAGCGCGATCAGGCGCGTGCGCGAAGTGAGATTGCGTTCCAGATCTTCGATGTCAATTGCAAAGTTCTTTTCTGCGGGCCGCTGAAATCGCTTGATCTCCAACCCCAGATAGCGGGCAGCGTTCAACAGCGGATCGTACGAGGGTTGTTCAACCAGAATCTCGTCTCCTGGCTCGGTGGTCGCGGCCAGCGCCAGATAATTTGCCAGGGACGTTCCCATCGCGCTGACGACACATTCCTGCGGCACGCGATAACGCCGGGCGATGGCCTGGAGCATCGGCTCGTAGCCGTAGTTGTTGACGCCATTGATCTCCAACTGCTCCATGGTCACTCCCAATTCAGCGAGTGGCAGCGACGCCATCCCGCTGCCTGAAAGATTGAACCGTGCGTTGGAGTGCAACTTGGCCCATTCCATGTAGCGAGAGCGCGTCGTGCTTCGACGAGAAATCATGCGGGCGAGGTCCCTTTCGTTTTGTATTTCCACAAAAAATAGACCGGCACGCCGGAAACCAGTATGCCCATTCCGATCAACGGTTTGCCAGGATAGCGGTAAATCGTGTTGGCCACGACGCCGGCGCAGGCAAGACAGAACAGCGCGGTAGTTACGGGGTGTCCGGGCATTCTGACCGTTGCAGCCTGCGGACTGCGGCGGCGCAGCACAAACAGACAACTCGCGGACAAGCCAAAGAATATCCAGTCCATGGAAGTTACGTAGTTGAGGATCTGCCCGTAGCTTCCGGAAAGCAGGATCACGATCGTCCACACGCTCTGCAGGGCAATGGCGACGACAGGCACGCGCGTCCGCGGATGCACCCAGGCAAGCTGACTGAAAAACACGCCGTCTTCCGCCATGGCAAAATAAACGCGCGGCGCGGTCAGCACGCTCTGACTGAGAAAACCGAGCGTTGAAATGGTGATTCCCAGAGCGATGATCCTGGCGCCGGACGGGCCCATGGCAACGCGCATCACGGCCGAAGCCGGGGTTTGTGTCTCTGCCAGCGCCGTGACGCCCAAAGCGCGCACACACACAAAGTTGACCGCGGTATAGAGCAACGCCACTCCAATCACCCCGACAACCAGGGCCCGAGGCAGGTCGCGGCGCGGTTCTTTGAGTTCTCCGGCAACGAAACACGCGGTTTGCCATCCGCCATAGGCAAACAGCACGGGAACCATGGCCGCGCCAAAAGACGAGATCAGTCCTGGGGAAACCGGCTGGTCGAGTACCGGATGAATGTGAAACAGCGAAGTCTTCACCAGCAGCGCTCCCGCGACAACCAGCATCAAGATGGCAAAGATCTTGATGACCATCAGAACGCTCTGCACCGTCCCGCCGGTGCGCACACCCAGGCAGTTGACGATGGTCAGAACAGTCAAAGTCACGAGCGCCATCTGCCAATCCGTAGCGTGCCCGCCGCTCAGCTCCAGGAAGTAGCGGGAAAACGTGACGGTCACAGCGGCCATTCCGCCCGTCTGGATCACCAGCAGCAATACCCAGCCATAGAGAAACGCCAGCAGGGGATGGTATGTCTCACGCAGGTAAGCATACTGTCCGCCAACGCGCGGCATGCGGTCCGCGAGTTCCGCGTAGATGAAAGCGCCGGTAAGCGCGATCACGCCGCCGGCAATCCACGCGCCCAGGACCAGCATGGGCGTATGGACCTGGCGGGCCACAACATAGGGGTTCATGAAAATTCCCGAACCAACCGTGCCGCCCATGACCAGCATGACGGCGTCGAAGAGGCCGAGCCGTCTCGCCAGTGGCCGCGGGGAAACCGGCTGCGCTTGTGTCGTTGTTCCTGAGGAGTTCAAGTCGTTCACTATTCAGCAATCCGGCGCGCCAAGTCAAACAGCCCGGCGGATTCTATAATCTCGGGGAGGAAACTGCCATTCGCGTTCTCATGATCGGCGGTACACGCAACCTTGGATTGTCCATCGTCGAACTGCTTTGTCAGCGCGGCCATTCTGTCGCGGTCTTCAATCGCGGTATCACAGCCGGAGAGCTTCCTGTGGCAGTCGAACGGTTGTATGGAGACCGCGGGAAACGACAGGAGGTGCAAAGGGCAATCGGCAGCCGCAGTTTTGACGCTGTCATTGATACAGCACTTTACACCGGCGCCGATACGCGCACGACGATTGATGTTCTGAAAGACAAGACCGGTCATTACGTCTTTATCAGCACGGGTCAGGTTTATTTGATACGCAAAGATCTCGTCCGCCCGTTCCGTGAAGAGGACTATGACGGAGAGTTGATGACGCCGTCTGCGCCGGACCACGCGGACTATAAAGACTGGCTCTACGGCAAAGACAAGCGCGATGCAGAAGACCTCCTGTTTCAGTCGTGGGACAAAGAGCGTTTTCCCGTAACCTCTCTGCGGCTGCCGATGGTCAACAGCGAGCGTGATCACTACGGCCGCATTCTCGGCTACGTTAGACGGCTGGAAGACGGCGGCCCGATTCTTGTTCCCGAAGGCAACGCCTTGTCGCTGCGCCATGTATATGGCGAGGACGTGGCCAAAGCCGCGGTGGCCTTGATTGAATCCGGCCGCGGAAAAGGCATTGCGTTGAATCTTGCACAAGACGAGACGACCTCCCTGGAAGAATTTCTGACCATGATCGCCGGAATACTTTCCGTGGATTTTAAGACCGTGAAATTTCCGCGGACCAAGCTGGGGTCGCTGAAACTCCTGCCGTCGTGCTCTCCGTTCAGCGATCCTTGGATGTCGGCCCTGGACAATTCGCGCAGCAAGAACCAATTTGGCATTCAATACACTCCGTTGCGTGAATACTTGCGGCACGTCGTTGCGCATTACAAAGACAATCCTCGATTGGTCCCCGAAGGTTACAAAACGCGCGAACTGGAACTGCGAGTTGCCGCCGAAATTCGGCAGTAAGCTAGGAAAGCGCTTGCGCGGCGTTCGAGCGAAAGCGCTCCATGTCGCGGCCGATGGTCCGCGAGCCGGCCCATAGCACCAACGCCAAACCCAACGACAGCACCGGGATTACCAGCATGGCTTGCTGCAGGCCGGCCGCCTTGAAGGCTTCGGTGACTTTTTCTGAACCGGCAAGTGTTGCGGCATGGCGGGCAAACTTGTCGCTCAGGCTGCCAATAATTATCGTGCCCCACGAAGCGCCGCCCAGGTACATCACGACAAAATAAATGGCCATGCTGGTGCCGCGCAGTGCCGGCGCCACAATCTCCTGCAGGGAAGCGTAGACCAGACCGTAATACATATTGAGCAAACCATAAGTCAGAGTCAGCAAGGGCAGTGCGACTGCCAGCGCGCCATACGACTGATGTATTCCCATGTAGGCCAGCGGCGCAGACACCAGCGATGCCACCGCTGCGATCACCATGCGGCCGCGGCAGCTGCCGCGTACAACACGGTCGCCCAGCATGCCGGCAAGAAACCCGCCGAGAATTCCTCCAACCGCGTACACCCAACCGGTCTTGATTCCGGCCTGCGCTACGTTCATGTGATGAATGCGGGCAAAGAAGGCCGGCATAAATGTTCCAATGGCGTACAAGTTGAAATTTACCAGCGCGCCGGAGATTGCAATCCACCAGAATGCCGGAATGCGCAGGACCTGCCCAAATGAGCCTGCAGGCGCTGTTTCATGCGGCTCCGAGGCGCCGCGCGCCGGCTCGTGCAGCGTAAGCAAAAGCGGGATGAGGAGCAGCGCCGGTGCAGCAGCCCAAATCATGGCCCACCGCCAGCCGTACGCTTGTGCGATTTGTCCGCTGAAGAAAAAACTTAGCGCTCCGCCGATCGGAACGCCCAGCATGAAAAGGGCGAGCGGCCCTGCGCGCCGCGCTGGCGGATAAAGATCGCCAATCCAGCTTGTCGCTGTTGGCGCGCACGCTGCTTCGCCGACTCCTACTCCCAAACGCGTGACGACGAGCATGGGATAACTGAAGACCCAGCGCGTGCAGGCAGTGAGCGCCGCCCACACGATGATTCCAACACTCAGCAGCTTCTTGCGGCTGACTTTGTCGGCCAGGCGGCCCAGCGGAAGTCCGACCAGACCATACAGGACGGTGAAAGCCGTGTTGATCAATCCGATCTGTGTATCGGAAAGGCCAAACTCCTTGCGGACGGGCTCTACGACTGCGCCGGCCACATGGCGGTCATAGAAATTCAGAATATTGACGGCCACGAGAATAGCCAGAGACCACTTCGCATACCTGGCTGGTGTGGCTGCTTCAGGTCGTCCTTCAGTCATTGGTCCTGGCCTATCGAGTGCTTCCGGCTTCTCCGCCTCTTGCGGCCGCGGCTGCGGCCTGCGCTGCAGCCAACCGCGCGGTGAGCACGCGATACGGAGAGCACGAGACGTAATCCAGACCGACACCGTTCAAAAACTGAACGGATGACGGATCGCCGCCATGTTCGCCGCACACGCCGATCTTCAGCTTGGGGCGGGCCTTGCGTCCGCGCTCAATGGCCATCTTAACCAGTTCGCCGACGCCTTCGCGGTCGAGGACGGCGAACGGGTCCTGTTTCAGGATGCCGCGCTCGAGATAGTCGGGCAGGAATTTGCTTGCATCGTCGCGCGAGAACCCGAATGTTGTCTGCGTAAGATCATTCGATCCGAAAGAGAAGAACTCGGCCTGGCCGGCAATGTCCGCGGCGACCAGGCAGGCGCGAGGCAGCTCGATCATGGTGCCCACCAGATAGTCAACGCGCACGCCGGCCTTCTCAAAAACTTCTTCAGCAATACGGCGGACGATCGCTTCCTGGTTCGTATATTCCTTCGCCAGGCCAACCAGCGGGATCATGATTTCCGGTATCGCTTTTATGCCCGCTTTTTTCGCCAGGACGGCGGCTTCGCAAATCGCGCGCGCCTGCATCTCCGAGATTTCCGGATACGTGATGCCCAGGCGGCAGCCCCGATGTCCGAGCATGGGATTGAGTTCATGCAGGCTTTCGGCGCGTTGCAGAATGGCTTTGGCTTGCTCGATCTCTTTGGCGCTGGCTTTATTTCTTTCGAGTTCGGCGATTCTTTCTTCCAGTTCCGTCCGGTTGGGCAGGAATTCGTGCAGCGGCGGATCCAGTAGGCGGATGGTGACGGGCAGTCCGTCCATGGCCTTGAAGAGGCCAAGGAAATCTTCGCGCTGCATGGGCAGAAGATTGTCCAGCGCCTTACGGCGGCTGGGCTCGTCGTTGGCCAGGATCATTTCCCGCATGTGCTCAATGCGGTCTTCGGCAAAGAACATGTGCTCGGTGCGGCACAGGCCAATGCCTTCGGCGCCGAACGCGCGGGCCTGAATGGCGTCGCGGGGAATATCGGCGTTGGCGCGTACGCGCATGCGACGGAACGGCTCGGCCAACGTCATGAACTTCTGCAGCAGCGGATCGTCCGGCGAGGCGGCGGACGTGGGCAGCTTGCCCAGGATGACGCGGCCGGTGTTGCCATCGAGTGACAGCCAGTCGCCACGCCGCAGCACGCGGCCGTGGATGCGCATTTCCTGCGTTTTTTCGTTGATCTCCAGTTCACCGGCGCCGGCAACGCAGCATTTGCCCATGCCGCGTGTGACGACAGCCGCGTGGCTGGTCATGCCGCCGCGCGAGGTCAGAATGCCGGCCGCGACTTCCATTCCGGCAATGTCTTCCGGAGTGGTTTCCGCGCGCACCAGAATCACCGCATGATCGCGCCTGGGGCCGGCCATGGCCACGGCGTCTTCCGCGGTGAATGAAATCTGTCCTACGGCCGCGCCCGGAGACGCCGGCAGTCCCTTGGTGAGCACCACAGCGTCGCCGGAAGATTCATCGAGATTCGGGACCAGGAAGTCATAAAGCTGGTTGGGCTCCACCCGGAAGATGGCTTCTTCTTTATTGATCAGGCCTTCGTCGATCATGTCCAGCGCGATTTTAACGGCGGCCCTTCCGCCGCGCTTGCCGTTGCGCGTTTGCAGAAGATAGAGCTTGTTTACCTCCACGGTAAATTCAAAATCCTGCACATCGCGATAATGTTTTTCCAGCAGGGAAGTGGCGCGGCGCAATTCGTCGTAGACCGGCGGCATCAGGTCTTTCAGTTCCGCTAGAGGACGCGGCGTGCGGATCCCGGCCACAACGTCTTCGCCCTGGGCGTCCGGCAAGAACTCGCCATAGAATTCATTGGCGCCGGTGGCGGGATTGCGCGTGAACCCCACTCCGGTGGCGCTGGTTTCGCCCATGTTGCCGAAGACCATCTTTTGCACGTTGACCGCGGTCCCGAGGTCGTCGGGAATATCGGCGATGCGGCGGTAGTGGCGCGCGCGCGCATTGTTCCACGAACGGAAAACCGCGTCGCGGGCCATCACCAGTTGGGTGCGCGCGTCCTGGGGAAAGTCCTTGCCGGTTTTTTCGCGGATGAGTTTCTTGAAGCGGGCGATGATCTTCTTCAACCTGTCGACGCCGTCTTTTGTTTCAGGCTCCTCGGACTCGGCGTGGGTGAACTGCTCGCGGGGAATTTCCAGCACCACGGTGCTGAACATCTGAATCAGCCGGCGGTAGCACTCGTAGGCAAATTCCGGATTGCGGGTGCGCCTGGCTAGGCCGTCCACTGTCTGGTCGGTCAGACCGAGGTTGAGGATGGTGTCCATCATCCCGGGCATGGAGAATTTCGATCCCGAGCGCACGCTGACCAGCAGCGGCTGGTCTTTGTCGCCGAGCTTCTCGCCGGTAAGTTTTTCCAGACGCGCCAACGCCGCCTGCATTTCGTCTTCCAGTTCCGCGGGCACGGAGTTGTTTTTCAAATACTGACGGCAAGCCTCGGTCTGGATGGTGAATCCCGGAGGCACCGGCAGCCCGGCGTTGGTCATTTCCGCGAGTCCGGCGCCTTTTCCGCCAAGCTCGCCTTTCATCTTGCCGTTGCCCTCGGCGTTGCCGCCGCCAAAAAAGAAAACGTATTGTGTGGCGCTGGTTCGGCTGGTTACCGGCTCGGATTTTGCAAGCGTGCTCATGAAACACTTCCCCTCAGGCTGGACGCGAGCCTGTATCTGTATTTGCTTACCGTAAATCTTTGTTTACTGCAGGTTGCTTTTCCGTCAAGTCTTTTTCCGTCAAGTCTTTTTCCGTTAAATCCAGGACTGCTTCCAATACGCCGGCCTCGGCCATGGCAAACCGGAAACCGACTCGGGCGAAAAGGTCCCTCATATTGTAATTCTCGGCCAGCAAGGTGCCGAAAAGCTGGGATATTCCTTCGCGGCGCGCAATATCAACAATGCATTGTAACAAGCGGCCGCCCAGTCCGCGGTTCTGATGTTTATCGGCCACGATGAACGCCACCTCGGCGCAGTTGCCGGTGTGGTTGCGGACCAGCCGGGCGACGCCGGCCATCCGCTTCGCGCCGTCTTCTTCGTACTCGGCCACCAGCGCGATTTCACGGTCGTAGTCCGTGAAACACTTTGTGGTGAGACGCTCGTGCGTAATCCGCTGAGGGAGCTTTATGGGAAGGAAGTAGCGCAGGTAGACGCTTCTCTCCGACAGTTGATGGTGAAAATCCACCATGAGCGGCTCGTCGTCCGGCCGCACGGGACGTAGAGTGAATTGCATGCCATCGGTGGTTTCAAACGAAGAAACGTACTGCGTGGGATACGGACGAATGGCCGATCGGGGCAGGCTGCTGTCGGCAACCTCGGCCGGGTGGAGAATGACGCGGGCATCCAGCGCCAACAGCACGCCGGGCCCGGCCAGCAGGGGATTGATTTCAATATCGGCAATGCGCGGGTTTTCGATCACCAACTCGCTGAAGCGGACCAGCAGTTCTTCCAGCTTGCCCAGGTCTACTGGTTTGTTTCCGCGGACACCTTGCAGGGCATGGAAAATACGCGTGCCTTCCATCGCGCGCCGCGCCAGGGTCGTGGTCAGCGGGGGCAGGGCGTGAGCGTTGTCCCGCAGCACTTCCACCAGTTGCCCGCCCAGCCCGAAAACCAGTACCGGTCCAAATTGTGGGTCCGTCGAGCTGCCGAGAATGAGCTCGTAGCCAAAGTCCTGAATCATGGGCTGGACCGTCACTCCAAGAAAAACGCCGGGTTGAGAGAACGCCGTGTGAATTTCCGCGTATGCCGCGCGGACAGCGGCGGCATTTGCCAGCTTGAGCTTCACGCCGCCCTGGTCCGATTTGTGCGTGATTTTTTCCGAATGCAGCTTGAGCACAACGGGATAGCCGATGGTTTCCGCCGCAGCAACGGCTTCGTCCGCCGTCCTGGCCATCCTGGTTTCCGTGACCGGCAGATCGTAAGCGGCGAGGACTTGTTTGGACTCCTGCTCCGTCAGGACCGTGCGGCCGGATTTTTGCGCCGCGGAAATAATCTCCGCGACGCGTTTAGGGCCGTTTTCCGGAAGCGCGCCGGCAAATACGGGAGTTTCGTACAGCGATTGCAGGTTCTGGCTGTAGCGCCACATGTACGCAAAGCTGCGCGCGGCGTCATCGGGATATTCAAACGTGGGAATGTGCGCTTCGTTGAGCACGTTGGAAGCCAGTTGCATGCGGTTGCCGCCCATCCAGCTGACCAGCAGGGGCTTGGTGAAAGCTTCAGCGGCCTTGCTCAGCATGCCCGCGGATTTTTCCGGCTCCGTCATGCCCTGCGGAGCAAGAATAGAAAGCACGGCGTCACAGTTGGGATCGCGCGAGACGATCTCGATGGCCTTGACGTAATTTTCCGGCGTGACGTCGCCGAGGGTGTCCACGGGATTGGCGTGGCTCCAGGCCGGGGGCAGAAACGCGTTGAGCGCGTTGTTGGTCTCCGACGAGAGCTGGGCCAGTTGTCCGTTGTTTGAGAGCAACGCGTCCGCGGCCAGTACTCCGGCGCCGCCGGCGTTGGTGACCACGGCCAGCCGCGGGCCTTTGGGGCGAGGCTGCTTGCCTAAGACTTCGGCCATGTCGAACAGCTCGGAAATATTGGACACGCGAAGGATTCCACACCGCCGAAAAGCCGCTTCAAACACTTCGTCGGTGCCGGTGATGGCGCCGGTGTGCGACGCGGCGGCCTTGCGCGCGGCTTCCGTCCGGCCCGGTTTGATGATGATGATCGGTTTCTTCAGCGCGACTTCACGCGCCGCCGACAGGAAGCTGCGCGCGTCGCCGATGGATTCCATGTAGATCAAAATGCTGGAAGTATATCCATCATCGCCAAAGTGGTAGATCAGGTCGCCCCAGTTCACGTCCACCATAGAGCCCACGGAGACGAACCCGCTGAAGCCCACATTTTCCCGGCGGCTCCAGTCGAGAATCGCGGTGCACAGCGCGCCACTCTGGCTGAGAAAGGCCAGCGATCCGGGCAGGGCATTGGACTGCGCGAAAGTGGCATTCAGTCCAGTGCGCGGATTCATCACGCCCAGGCAGTTGGGCCCGATGATCCGTATGCGTCCCGAGGCCGCGATCTGCTGGATCTCCCGCTCGCGCTCCCGTCCAGCCGCGCCTAGCTCTGAGAATCCGGCGCTGATCACAATGGCACCGCGCACCCCGGCGTCCGTGCATTCGCGGAGAACACCGGCCACCGTGTCCGCCGGAGTGATGATCACAGCCAGGTCCACCGGTTCGCCAATCGCCGCAATGCTGGGATAGCAGCGGATTCCCAGCACGTTGCCGCGGCCCGGGTTCACGGGAAAGATGGTGCCCCCAAAGGGCTGGGCCATCAGGTTTCGCAGAACAGTGCGGCCCACACTGGCCGGCTTTTCCGTAGCGCCGATAACGGCCACGGTCCGCGGCTGAAAGATCGCGGTCAGGGGCCCCTGCCCGGTGCAGTTGGCCAGCTGGCTGGTTCCGAGTTCAGTCTCAGGCTTGGTACTCATGGTTTCTCTATCCTAACTCTGGCGGCGTAGCTAAAGACGTGACCGGCCTCACAGCCGAAATCGGGGACCCTACCCCCCTCCCCCGCTGATCCCAATGATCACAATAATCATTGGGGTTTACAGGGGGGTATCCCAATGAGATCCCAATTTTTACTGGGTCTGAGCAGATGTGACATGCATGAAACCCAATAAAACTGCGGCTTCCAGCGATTTCAGGCCTTTGGTTTTTATTGTCTTTTCTCCCAGATCCCTATATCTAAAGGACTTAGGCAAGATATTGGGCAGATCGGGAGGGGCTGCCCGACCACCAGTGCTATCGATCTATCACGTTCAATCTAAGGGGCTTAGATGGTTTGCAACACAAAATACTTTGGACACGCAAAAGATCCGTTGCGGTGCAAAAACACGAATCGCCACAGCCTCGGCGTGGTGGCGAGATTCAAGAACGGTATAGCAAATAAAAGGCGAAATTTCAAGTAGAAAATCGAAATGGGTGGTATGGTCGGCGGGAGTGGGCGGGTTGCGGGGAGTCGCCGGGGAGAAAACAACACATTTCCAGCAGTTCGCATCCCAAGCTTGGTGGTAGTAGCCGGTGTCTGAGGAAAACATAAGACGCGTGAAAGAGCAGTTCCGCAAGGCGCTGGGGCGCGATCTTACCTTGGAGGAGCAGAAGTATCTTGCGCTCTCAGCCGCGGCTGTTCCCAGTGAAACCCCAGACCTCAAGGTAAAACCAAAACTCCTGAAAAAAGCCTGACCGGGCTTCTTCTCCGTTTTTCATTGTTACCCTGACACAGTCGATTTAGAATCTCGCCGACAAGTGCCACTCATCCCAGGCAATAGCGGCATAACTTAACAGGAGGAGACCATGTTTTTCAGCAAAACCTCAGTTCGTTCCATCTTGCTTACGGTGATATGCATTGCGCTGGTGGCCCTGCCGGCCATGGCGGCGCTCGACGGTTACATCATCATTCGGGGCGTTCGCAGCCGCGTGATCGAGGTGAAGTCTTCGATTGCCTCGCCGCGCGACCCGCAGTCCGGAATGGCCAGCGGCAAACGCCAGCACAAGCCGCTAACCATCGTGAAGGAAGTAGACAAGGCTTCGCCCATGTACATGAAAGCGGCCAGGGAGCATGAAATGCTGGGCGAAGTGGTGATTGAATTTAACCGTCGGGGACAGTCTCCGGAAAAGCTCACGCTGAATAACGCGATGATCACTCAGGTCCGCTTAATGCCGCGCCGCGGCGGGACAGGCGAAGAGGAGGAAATCACCTTCACGTATCAGAAGATCGAGTGGAGCTTAGCGGGCGGAAAGAAGAGCTACGCCGATGATTGGGAGACAACAAGGTAGAGTTCACCGTAATGCGCCGCAGCGGGCACGCCGATCGGCCTGCCCGCCGGGGCCCGCGAACAAGCTCGCTCTGCGGGCCTCACTCGCAGTGCAACGCCACCATAGGATCAACGCTGGCGGCCCGGCGTGCCGGAATGTAGCTCGCCAGCAAACCGATCAGGCCCAGGAGCACAGCAGTGGCCGCGAAGGCCAGCAACATGCTTGTCCGGGAAGAGAACAGCAGCGCAGTCACGAACCGGGACAAGACGTAAGAAGCGACCAGACCGGCGCCCAGTCCAATGCTCAGGACGACCGAGCTTTGGCGGAGCACCATCAGGAGCACGTCGCCTCGTTGCGCTCCCAGCGCCAGGCGGATTCCGATCTCGCGTACGCGCTGGCCCACGGTGTACCCGACCACGCCGTAAATTCCCACGGCGCACAGCAAGACCGCGATGAGCGCGAAGATGGCCAGCAGTCCGGCCCCAAAGCGCGCAGGCCACAAGGTCTGTGAAATCACTTCTCCAATTGGCCAGACGTTGGTCAGAGGCAGGTTGCGGTCCATCCCCTGCACGCGCTCGCGAACGCTGCTTAGGACGGTGTTTGGATCGTTCGTGGAGTGAAAGAACAGCGTGATTGCCGGGCTGGGGCTTTGCACGAGCGGCAGGTACATATAGGGAATCGGGTCCTCGCCCAGGGTGTTGTACTTGGCGTCGCGGGCCACGCCGACGACCTGTGTCCAGTTGTCGTCGCCGAAAAACTTAAACC
>Ga0210407_10002635_pt1 | contig 15274 bp, 15 predicted proteins | sample IncBWC27MmetaG_FD_150860 | JGI IMG/M metagenome (GOLD analysis project Ga0210407, IMG submission 150860) | Forest soil microbial communities from Barre Woods Harvard Forest LTER site, Petersham, Massachusetts, United States - Inc-BW-C-27-M | ecosystem: Environmental > Terrestrial > Soil >...
AACGACCGCGAACAGCTATACAAGGGCTTGCGGCGCCATTTCCGAGTCATCTCCTGTCCTAACGCAGAAGCTCCCGGTCGCCCGCCGCCCAAGAGAGGCGCCAGTCGGGCTCGTCAGACTTTCGGAAAAACAATACTAGATTCTACCAGGCTTGGCAAGAGATTGTCGATTTTCTCAATCAGCCTCGCGGCACTCAACCGGGCGCGTTCGCCGCTCCTCGCGAGTGCCGAGCGATCTCATCAACGGAACCGAGTATCATTCTTCCGAGGCGCTCGACCGAATCGCCGGTGTCCCGGGGCAGGGCTCGGATCAGCTGCGAGGCTTGATCAAGGACTTGATTGACGCGACCTCGCGAGACAGATGCAGGATCGCCTTCATGATCTCCTGTTCGGTCACGCGGCCGTCTTCTACAAGGCAGGGGTTGGGGCCGACGCCTCCAGGCTTCGCCCCGCCGTCGCCGTCATCATCGAACAGCCGGCCAAACGAGCGCAGGATTTCGATCAACACCTCCGGATTGGCCTCGAGATCAATTTTGGAGCCATATTTCTTGATGACCTTTGCGACCGCCGCCTTTTGCTCACGCGTCATTGTGACCTCCTCTTCTGCGTCGCCACCCAACCTTCTCGTTGTCGAATCCACGTGACGAGAATTGTTTTCCGACCTTTCAGCACAGGCATCGACGCATGCAGCATGTCGGGGTCGCTCTGCCCGCTCGAGTCCAGGTTGCTCCAGATCAGAAGGCGGCCGCTTAAGCTCTTGACCGATAAATCCAAGAGCGGGAACCGCGTCTCCCCGCCGCGCTCGGGCGTCTCCAGGTAGAGCACGACCGAGTGTGTCCTTTCGCCGGCCGCGTCGTCGTCGAAATAGCCGCTGTCGTGATGATAGTCGAACCGCCCACCCCTTTGATATATGGTCGCCTGCCACTCTTCCCGATGAGAAGGCGCCTGCGGCAACTGCCTGCCGACGCGACGGTCAATCAAGGCGATCGCGCGCCGAAGCGGCGGAGTGAACCATCGCTCCGAGGTCGTCGAACTGACGCGCCGGCGACTGTAGACGTACTGGTGTTTTCCGCCCTCGCCTTCGACATAGACGGTGCTGGGCCGCCAGAAGGCGAATTCCAGTTCGGCCAGGATTCCCTCGCACCGCGGCGCCTCGAGGAAATTGTCAAACCAATAGACGCGGCCCTCCGCCTCTGCCCAATCCTGGCGCTGAACTCGCCGCATAGTCAGGCCGCCTCGCACAGCTTGAGCAGCAGGCGATCCTCAAATTCTTGAATTCCGCGCCGGCCGCCACGTCCATAATCTTGGAGCGGGCGGCCTGACAGCAAGCGGCGAAGTCGCCGCAGCGACGCCGCCTCGCTTGCCTCCCAGTTCGAATGGTCCTCCCAGTGCGTCACGCGATACGCCCGCTCGTAGCAATGCCAACCGACGACCTCATGCGGGTGATAGACGTCATATCCGTGCGTGAAAGCGCGCAGGCTCACACCGACTTCGTCGCCGAAGAAATAGCAGTGTGGATCGAACGGCACGTCTCGATTGAAATCGCCACCGGCGAACAGACAGTGCAGAGAGACAAATTCGCCGGGGATCGGCCCGTTCAAGCGCCGCGCCGCCAGGACAGGCCGTCCGATCAGACGCAGCAGCAATCCGTCTGACCGCGCATAGGGATAGATTTTCAGCGCCCGCTTCCGCCGGCCGTATGGGTCAGTCAGGGGGTTGTAGGCCGGCAGGTATGCGGTGACGATCGGCTTCTCGACGCCTTGTCGGATCAGTGCGTCATACGCCCGACGTAGCTTTTGATCCCAGCCCTGCGCGAAGCGATGATGCGAGTCGAGGATCAGCGTGAAAGGCTCGCCGCGCCATCGCTTTTGAAGCTCGCGGCGGGCCCAATTGCAACCCTGGCTGTCGGCATGAGAAATCTCCACGACCTCAAGCTCGGCGCCCCTCCCCGATTCAGGGTCGAACTCCTCGTCCGGCCCTTTCTGCCAAAGAACGGCGATTCGGAGCGACGCCGGATCGCAAGCCTTCTTGACAAGATCGCGCACCGTCGCGCCGAGTTCGGAATCGCGATAAGCCGGGATCTGGACGAAGATCCGGCCGCCGCGCGATTGGGATGTCGCGGCGTCGAGTAAGGGACTTTGCGCGACCTCCATATTGTCTTCCGTTTGGGATTTCCCCGAAGCTTAGTCCCGGCCTGTCCCGCCCGGCAAGACTTATCCTCTTCAAGCAGAAGTGGCTTGACTTGACCCCGGCGGTATCGGCGGGGCGGACGGCACGGAGCCCGGGAGTTCAGGATCGGTCGGCTGCGCGCCTGCCTCCGGGGGCGTACATCTTTTATTATATGTACAATGTTGGGAACATTCCGCCTTCCAAACGATTGATAAGTGTCAAAGCGGATCTGGCCGTAAGCATGGGCAAGTTCCGCCGGATCTAAAGGAGGAGGTTTCTATGTCTCGATTGATGCTTGTCGCTGCGGCTGCGACTCTGATCTGCGCTTCTTCTTCAGCGGCGCTGGCTAACGAAAGCGGCGCGGTCACCGGCGGCGTGGCCGGCGCGGTTGGCGGGGCGGTTGTAGGCGGGCCAATCGGCGCTGTGGTCGGAGGTGTGGGCGGCGCGGCCATCGGCAACTCGATGACCAACCACCATCGCTATTATCATCACGCCTACTATCCCTACCACCACCACTACTACCACCACCCGTACTAGGCCCTCCTTCTTTGGGTAGGTGGAGGCTTCCCTCTCCTCTTCTGGGAGAGGGAAGCCTCACTGGATCAGGCCCTGCTTTCCAACGCATGACATCCGCGAAGCAGCGCCGATCCGACCACCAAATATAGTGTAACTGCGCTGGCGCCCGAACGCGTGGTGTCTCCACGACTCCGGGTGAGAACCCGGTGAGATGCGGTGATCTAGGGTCGCTGCAGGCTCTCCCCCGTGGATGACCGCGCTCGTGCATTTAGCCATATTGCCAAGGCGACCCTGGTCGCAGGGTACCGAGCGTGACGGCGGCGTTCGGACGCTGGGGAATCCGATAGATAAGCCATTCATAAAAACCGAGCTGGACTACTCGGCTGCGGCGGCCCTCTTCGGCAGCACCCAGTTCGGCCGCGCAAAGTGGCAGGTGTAGCCGTTCGGGTAGCGCTCGAGATAATCTTGATGCTCGGGCTCCGCCTCCCAGAACGGACCGGCGGGCGCGACCTCGGTCACCACCTTGCCTGGCCATAGGCCCGACGCCTCGACATCCGCGATGGTGTCGAGCGCTACGCGTTTTTGCTCGTCATTGGTGAAGAAGATCGCCGAACGGTAGCTCGCGCCGATATCGTTGCCCTGCCGGTTTCGAGTCGTCGGATCGTGGATCTGAAAGAAGAGCTCAAGCAGCTTGCGGTAGCTCGTCTGGGCTGGATCGAAAATGATTTCGATCGCCTCGGCGTGATTGCCGTGGTTGCGATAGGTCGCGTTGGGGACCTCGCCGCCTGAATAGCCGACGCGGGTCGAGATCACGCCCGGATAGCGGCGAATCAGATCCTGCATGCCCCAGAAACATCCACCGGCGAGAACCGCCCGCTCTGTTGAACCTGCCATGACGCTGCCTCCTGGTTGAGACCGGTTCATTGCGCCCCAAACCGGGCGCGAATGTGCCACCGCTGCTTTAGATAATCATCCGAGCCGAAAACAAAACCTGGGCTCGCTTAACGCGAGCGTCAATGAAGCCGCGAACCTCCTTCGTTCAAGCGGCTTCCGCGGTGGGGGCGCGCGTGAGCAGCCTGCAGAGACGCGCGAGCGTCTGCCGCTGAAGCGGGCGCGGCACGACCATATCGACCATGCCGTGGTCGCGCAGGTATTCGGCGCGCTGGAAGCCCTCCGGCAAGCGCTCGCGAATTGTCTGCTCAATCACACGGGCGCCTGCAAAGCCAATCACCGCGCCGGGCTCGGCGATATGCACATCGCCCAGCATCGCGTAGGACGCGGTCACGCCGCCAGTGGTCGGGTTGGTGAGGATGACGATATAGGGAAGCTTCGCCGCGCGCAGACGTCGTACGGCGACCGTGGTGCGAACCATTTGCGCCAAAGCGAACATGCCTTCCTGCATGCGCGCGCCGCCTGAGGTCGTGAAAATGAGAAATGGGGTCGCGTGCTCGATCGCGGCCGTGATCCCAGCGACGATCGCCTCCCCGGCCGCGAGCCCGAGCGTTCCGCCCTGGAAGGCAAAGTCTTGGATGGCGACGGTGACGTCCTGCCCCTCAAGCCTGCCGAATGCGACCGTGACGGCGTCCGCCGCTCCAGTCTTCGCGCGATTTTCCTTCAACCGATCCGAGTAGCGTTTGATGTCGCGAAACTTCAATGGATCGGACGGCGTTTCGGGGGTGGCGAATTCCTCGTAGAAGCCGTCGTCGAGGAGCGAGGCAAGACGGGCCTTCGGGCTGATCGGCATGTGATAGCCGGAACCCGGGACAACCATGAGATTGGCTTCGAGATCCTTGTGGAAGACCAGTTCGCCGCTTTCAGGACACTTGACCCAAAGATTTTCGGGCGTTTCGCGGCGCAGCAACGAACGAATCTTCGGGGGCACGACGTTCGAGATCCAGTTCATGCGCGGCTTCGGCTCCGGTGGGTCGGTCTTTGACAAACGCTCACTTCTGCGCGACGCGCACGCCTTGCGCAAGTTTGCTGACAAGCTCAGTCGCCGCGACGACGGTCGACGAGGTCGCCGCTCCGCCGTCCAGCGAAAGTCTGATCGCCTCGACGATGGACGAACCGACGACGACGCCGTCCGCCGTCTCCGCGATCGCCCGGGCGCTTTCGGGGTTCTTGACCCCGAACCCGACTGCGATTGGGAGCTTCGTCCGCCGCTTGAGGCGCGCGACGGCTTCGCCCACCAGCTTGACGTCCGGCGCTGCCGCCCCGGTGATTCCGGTGATCGAAACAAAATAGACGAAGCCGCCGGCGTTAGCGAGAATCTCTGGCAGACGATCATCGCTTGTGGTGGGCGCCACCAAGCGAACAAAAGCGAGCCCCGCTCGGCGCGTGGGCAGGCAAATCTCATCGTCTTCCTCAGGCGGACAATCGACGACAATCAGCCCGTCGACCCCAGCCGCTTTCGCGTCGGTCAAGAACGCCTCGACGCCATAGATATAAATGGGGTTGTAATAGCCCATCAGGATGAGCGGCGTGTCAGGATCCCCAGCGCGGAATTGCTTTGCCATTCTGAGGGTCGCTGGCAACGTCTGGTTGGCCTCGAGCGCCCGGCGGCCAGCGCCCTGAATGGCCGGACCGTCCGCAATCGGGTCGCTAAAGGGCATGCCAAGTTCGACAATGTCCGCGCCGGCCGCTGGGAGGGCCGCAAGGATCGCCGACGAGGTCTCGGTGTCCGGATCGCCGGCCATGATGAAAGTCAAAAGCGCGGCCCGGCCTTCGGCGGCGACCCGTTGAAAGCGCAAATCGAGGCGTGCAGTCATGGGCTGCTCGTTACCACGATGACCACTGGCGCGAAAGCAGGCCGACAGGCTGCGGTCGCCGGGCTTAGTCGCCAGCGTTCGATACAAGCAGCCTCTCGACTGGCGTTGGGAATTTCGATAGACGGAGCCAAGACATCATGTCAGCGGCGCTGATGATGGCGCGTTCGCTGATCCCGGGGGGACAATGAAGTTCTTTCTGTTGCTTGTTCCCTGTCTTTTGGCGCTGTGGGTCCCGCTTTACAACTCGATCCCGCCTGTCCTTTTCGGCATCCCCTTTTTCTTCTGGTTCCAGCTTGTTCTAGTTCCGATTTCCGCCCTCGCAATTCTTGCCGCGGACCGGGTCGGTAAGAACTGAGCATGTTCGAACACCTGAACGTCGTCGCCACCGCTGTCTTCGTGTTCTTTTTTGGCTTGGTGTCGGTGCTGGGCTTCCTCGCAGCGCGTTGGAAGGCGGCTGATCTCGACCACATCCACGAATGGGGCCTCGGAGGCCGGCGCTTTGGCCGATGGATTACCTGGTTCCTGCTCGGGGGCGATCTCTACACCGCCTACACCGTCATCGCGATTCCGGCGGTCGTTTTCGCCATTGGCGCCTACGGCTTCTTCGCCGTGCCCTATACGATCATCGTCTATCCGTTCCTGTACCTGACGTTGCCGCGCCTATGGGCGGTCTCGCAAAAACATGGCTACATCACAGCGGCCGATTTCGTGCTTGGCCGGTATGGCCACAAAGGATTGGAGCTTGCGGTCGCGGCGACGGGCATTCTGGCGACGATGCCTTACATTGCCTTGCAGCTCGTCGGCCTCGAAAAGGTCATTCTGGCGCTCGGCTTCTCCGGCCAAGGGATCATGGCGCATGCGCCGATCACGATTGCGTTCGTCATCCTCGCGCTCTTCACTTACAAGAGCGGCTTACGCGCGCCGGCGATGATCGCGTTCGTCAAGGACGCGATGATTTATATTTTCATCATCGCCGCCATTGTCGTCATTCCCGCTGAGCTCGGCGGCTTCGGAGCCATTTTCGAGGCAGCGGGCAAAGCGTTTGACGCGAAGGTCGCTGCGAACCCCAACCTTGCCGCGGGGCTGACGCTGAAACCGTCGCAAGTCGGTCCTTACATCACGCTCGCGATCGGTTCGGCGATGGCGCTGTTCATGTATCCGCACGCGCTGACAGGTTCGCTTGCGGCCTCGAGCGGAAGCGCCATCCGCTTCAATACGATGACCCTGCCCGCCTATTCATTAGTGCTTGGCTTGATCGCCTTGCTTGGACTGATGGCGATCGCGGCCGGCGTGAAGGTCGCCACGCCCCAGGACGCCGTGCCGCAGCTCGTGCTCTGGGCGTTTCCCGACTGGTTCGCCGGCTTTTGCTTTGCGGCGATCGCGCTCGGCGCGCTCGTGCCTGCGGCGGTCATGTCGATTGGCGCCGCCAACACCTTCACGCGCAACATTTGGAAGCCCTTCATTCACCCTGAGATGACGCCCCGAGAGGAATCGGTTCTCGCCAAGCTGGCGTCTCTGGTGGTGAAGGTCGGCGCACTCTTGGTGATCTTCTTCATGCCGACGCAATTCGCTCTGGACCTGCAATTGCTGGGCGGCGTCTGGATGGTCCAGATATTCCCGGCGATGATCTTGGGCCTCTTCACCCGCTGGTTCAGCGGTTGGGCGCTTCTCATCGGTTGGGCCGTGGGTATGATTGTCGGCACCTCCCTCTCCTGGACCGGGAAGGCCTGGGCTCCCGTCCATGCGCTGAATTGGGATATCCCGCTTGCGGGACATTTCGACCTTGGCCTTGGCTTCGCTGCTTACAACGGCTTGACCGCGGTCCTGCTCAACTTCCTTGTCGCAGCAACGCTTTCGTTGGTTCTGCGTTCTCAGGCGAGCGATGCGACTTCGCCCGAAGACTACGATGATCGTGCGCTCGCCTGAACAACAGCCTATAGAGGCCTCAACCGGCGCGGCCTGCGGATTTTCCTGGCGCGCGGAGCCGCATCGGCAGTGCGGCTGCTCGAGCAGAGTTTTTGGCGTAGGCCATGATCGGGTGCAGCCTGCGCCCCCTTAAGGAGCTTGTGATGGTGGAAGAGGGGCCCGCCTCCGTGGACAACGATCTGCCGGCCGTTGAGCCACCGCCTCGCCATGACTTTTCTGTTGTCCAAGGCTTCCAGGTTGTCGACGCCGAAGATCATCGCTCAGCACGAGCGGGAGACGAAGCCTGGCGCGAAGCGCTGAAACTGGAACTGGAGGCGCGCGCGGAGCGCCTGCGTCAAGCCGTCGACGCCGCGATTGTGCTCTCAAACGATGGGATCATTCGTTGGCTAGGCGATCCGGTCGCTAAACTCTCGCCCGGGCCAAATGCGCTCAACCCCAGCGCCGTCATCTTCGCCGATGAGTGCCTGCCGGACGCCTCTCGAGAGATAATAAAGACACGAATTGAGCTTTGGATCGCGGCAACGACGCGACGGCTTCTGGCGCCGCTGTTCGCCCTTGAGGGCATTCAAGAAGGACCTGAAATCGTTCGTGATCTGGCTCACGAGCTGGTGCGGTCGCTCGGGGTCTTGGAGCGCGAGCCTATCAAGGCGAAGATCAGGGCGCTCAGTCAAGACGACCGAGCAGAGCTGAGAAAGCAGGGCGTGCGCTTCGGCGCCTATTATCTCTTTCTCCCAATGTTGCTCAAGCCAGCAGCAAGAACGTTGGCGCTTCAACTCTGGGGTCTTCAAGCGTCCGGCGACGCCACGGAGCTTCTACGGACCCTCGGCCCAGTCGCCTCGTCCGGCCGGACCTCTCTCGCATCGGACAAGGGAATCTGGAAAGAAGGGTATCGCGTCGCCGGCTACCGGGCGTGCGGCGAACGGGTTGTGCGCGTGGATGTCGTCGAGCGCCTCGCCGGCATGATCCGAGCGGCAATCGCCGGCGAAGCGACGGGAGGCGCCGGTGGCGTTCCAAGCCAGCGGACCTCGAAAGGATTTGTCGTCAGCGGAGCGATGACGTCGTTAACAGGCTGCTCAGGCGAGCAATTCGCTTCGATTTTGCGATCTATGGGATTTCGCTCCGTTGAGATGAAACGATCGGAGTTCTTTGGATCCCAGTTGGCCAACGAAGCCGTGACACAGAGCGAAACGCCCAAGCCGGCGCAAGAAGAGCAGGGATCGCCTGCAGAAGAGCAAGCGCCAGCGGCCAGCGAAGACGGGGTCCGCGCGGATTCCGTGTTTGCCGCGATGCTGAGTGAGCCGCCGAACGACGGGGTCCTTGCGGACGCCGAGGCAACGCCAGAGGAGCTTGGCGCCTTTCCCACAGGTGATGACGCCGTCGCTGCGGATGTTGAGGCTGTCCCCGAGGCTGTCGTCGTCCCAGCAGATGTTGACACCGTCTTTCAGGGTCCTGACGTCGGCGCCGATGGCGGCGACGACCTCCCGGAGGGCGCGGACGCGCTTCCTGGGGGCGCCTGCGCCGTTAGTGAGGGCGGCGACCCCGTCCCTGTTGATATGACGGCGTCTCCTGCCGCAGATCCCTCGGACGACGCCTCGGGAGAGAACGCCGGCGGGCAATCCGTTTCTCCGCAGGCATCGGACTCACGAGCTGAACCGGCAAAAAATGACGAAATGATCCTCGTCTGGCGGCCGGATCATCGCAAAACCGCGCCTCGACGCGAGCGTGAAGCTAAACACTCAAGAAGCGAAGCGCCGGGCCGTTCGGATGTTCAGGGCGCGACACCGGTTGCAACGCCCAATTGGCGGCGCGACTCGGCGACCCATCCGCCCAAGAGGCCCAATCGTCCGAATTCGGTCCGCGCCGACGAAAAACGTCGCCAGCGGCCCAAGGATTATGATATGGCGCGGGCGACGCCAACGACGGCGCCGCAGAAACCGGCGAAGGTTGACCCGAATTCACCCTTCGCCAAGCTTCTCGAGCTTCGCTCGCTACTTGAGGAACAAGCCAACAAACGCCACTAGCTGCGCCATCGCCGCCGAAAGTATCGATGAATCCATAGAAAACGGGCGCAATTCCTACTCGTTAGGTGGCTCATGAGGATATACGTATGACCTACGTGGTCGTGGAAAATTGCATAAAGTGCAAATATTTGGATTGCGTGGAGGTCTGTCCTGTCGACTGCTTCTACGAGGGCGAAAATATGCTCGTCATTCACCCGGACGAGTGCATCGATTGCGGCGTTTGCGAACCGGAATGTCCTGCCGAAGCCATCAAGCCGGACACTGAACCCGACCTCGCTTTCTGGCTCAAACTGAATGCTGAATATGCGAAGTCTTGGCCAAATATAACGAGTAAGAAAGAGGCGCCGCCGGACGGCAAAGACTTCGACGGGCGCGCCAACAAGTTTGCTGAGTTTTTCTCGCCTCAGCCTGGGGAGGGCGATTAAGCCAAGTCCGATTTTCGGGCCATTCAGCGCGCGGCGGAGCCGGCGCCGCCGTGACAAGAGTTGTTCGAGCTTATCTTCCTCTTTGATTTTTCGACGGATTTGTGCTAAACGACCAATTAATCGTCGAGCGGAAGTCGCTAAGCGTCCCTGGCGAAGACGCAAGTGGTTTTCCTGGACGAAATGTCACTTCGCCGTTCCGAGAGTAACATTCGAGCACGGATTTAGGGTAGTATTCGTGCGCGGATCTATAGCGTGTGCGGAAAAAGTTTGCGCGTGAGAGGTTAACTATGGTGGCGCGTACTAAGTCTAAGAAGACAACAAGTTCAAAGACGAAGAAAACTGGAGCCGCCTCCACCGCGAAAACGAAGGCAAAGCGCGCGACTAGGGCCGCGTCTTCATCCAGCGTTCGAAACCGTGCGAGCAAGAGCAAAACGGCGTCGAATACCCGAGTCGCGCGCAAGACGAGCAAAACTGTTCGAGCCAAGACGAAAAACACTGCGACGAAACTTGCGAAGCGAAAACGGACAAGCCCCAAGGGCAGGTCTATGACGCACGGATCGGCCGCGGCCAAAAGGCCCACCAGCGCCGCCTCTCGAAAGGTGGCGGCGTCGAAGAGCCCAAGCAAGACGACCAGAGCCGCGGCTGCCGCCAAGCGAGCGTCGGCCGTCCGGGCGCAATTGAAGGAACAGGAAGCAAAGTTGTCGAGAGCAAGCCGAATTGCGCCAGAGGCTAAGGCCCTGACCGAAAAAGTGTCAGCGCCTATTGCCGGATCAAAGCCAAGTTCCGGTCACGCCGCCCATTCAACCGAGACCGTGGCGCCGGCAAAGCCCGCCGCGCCCGTGGTCAAGGTTCAAAAGCCGGTCGTCTCGGAAGAAGCCCCCGCGGCGGCGAAGACGTTGAAGAGCGCGAGCCAGCGTCAAGGCTTCAAGCTCAACGAGTTCGTCGTCTATCCCGCTCACGGGGTCGGGCAGATCGTCTCGATCGAGGAGCAGGAAGTCGCCGGGTTTAAGCTTGAGCTGTTTGTAATCAGTTTCTCGAAGGACAAGCTTACGTTGCGCGTCCCGACGTCGAAGGTTACAGGCGTTGGAATGCGCAAGATCTCCGATCCCGACGCCGCAAGGCGGTCGCTCGACATTCTGACCGGACGTGCGCGCGTCAAGCGCACGATGTGGTCGCGACGGGCTCAGGAGTACGAAACCAAGATCAACTCCGGCGATATCAACGCGATCGCTGAAGTGGTCCGTGACCTTTACCGATCAGAGGCGCAACCCGAGCAGTCCTATTCGGAGCGGCAATTGTACGAGGCCGCTCTCGACCGGATGGTTCGCGAGATCGCCGCGGTGCAGAAGTCGAACGAGATCGACGCTCTGAAGGCGGTCGAGGCGCAACTGCAGAAGGGTCAAAGTCGGGCTGCGAAGGTCCTTGGCCCACCGAGTGCGACAGGCGAGATCGAAGAACAAGCGGCTTAAGCATCGATCGTCCCGCCGTCCTCTAATGGCTTCGGCACTCCTGGCGCGCTCCATCCCGAGCGATGAGCGCTCCGGGCATGGGCCGGGTCTTGGCGGGCGACACGAGCCTGCACGTTTTCGCATGCCAGGGAAACGACTGCGCAACGCAATCTCGTCGTAAGGGCCACACTTGCTCGCGGTCCATCGCGTTCCCGTGTATCCGATGCTCTCGCTGTGGATTTTGGTCCTTACCGCGGCGACCCTGTTTTGGGTGGCCCTGACGGATTTGAGGGAATTCAAGGTCCGGAACGAATTCGTCGCGATCCTGGCCGGGCTCTTTGTCGCCCATGCGCTCTGCTCGGGAGCGTGGGTGTCGATGCAGTGGAATTTCGCCTTTGCGCTACTGATGCTGGCGGGCGGGGCCTATGCTTATTCGCTTCAGCAAATTGGCGGCGGCGATCTGAAACTGCTGGCAGTCGCCTTCCTGTGGACGGGCCCATGGTTTGCCGCGCCGTTCGTGATCCTTCTGCTGATTTTTACCGGCGCATATTATGTCGCGGCCAAATTTGGATTTGCAGTGGCCAAGCAGACCGCCGCGGGCCTGCGGATTCCGCTCGCGCCGCCCCTGGCCGGCGCGCTCATCGGCGTGCTTGCGTTAGGCCTCATAGCGCCCAATAGCTAAATTCGCGCGGCGCCGGGGGCCGGACAAAGCCACGTAAGGAGTTCGTGTTCGCTCCTGCCGGCGGTCAACGCACGTCGTCGGCGCCTGGGTATCGAGGTCGATTTTGCCGAAATCAGGGCGACAGCGCCTTATCCAGCGCAAGCCACTGCTTGGAAACCCAGGTGCCGACCAAGCCGATCGTGGCGATGACTGCGATCAAAAGTATCCCGAGCAAGACTGTATATTCGATAAGAGCAGCGCCGTCTTCGTCCTTCAGGAACTGGCTGAAGACCTTCACAGCTTTGGACATGCGAGCTCCTGACGGATGTTGAATTTAACAAAGTCGACGCGTTATGGTTGAAAGCCGCTTAGGGCCATCCGCACGCAATTATCCGTTAGGGAACGGCTCGGTCAATACGGGGCAAACCGGCTTGCCACAAATAAAAACACGTTTTCATCTGTGTATTTGTGTATATTTTCAGATTAATTGCGCCATCTCTCTAGAAAAATAAAGCCACTCAAAGTCATAATGAAAATGTTGTTATTTTGGTTCTTGAACTTCTCTCAAACACGCGCTCACATCAGTCGAGTATTCAACCTACGGAGTCGGTTTTGCTTTCGAACTCAAATGTACTGATCTGTTTCGTGGTGATGACGCAGAGTTACTCTGATAAGGAATTTCACTCCGAATTCGGCGATTCTGGAAGGGAAAATACGCTCGCCGACAATATTGTGGACACAATATTGTGATTGCATCAAAAATTGTTCTTGCGTTAATTGACTGTGTTTTGGTGAAAACGCTGGAAAACCTGGCTAATCTGCCACCAAATCAGCCCGATCCGTTGACATATTTGAGTGGGTAAGCAATAGCTAATAAATAATCTCCGGCACAAAACGGTTCCTTTGGGGCAAGGATTGGTACAGTTATGCACCGGAGTACAAATCTTGCAATCCTTGTTGTTGCTGTAATTCTTGGCGGCTTCGCCGCATTTCTTGCCAGAAGCTGGCTTCAGAGCCATTCAACGGGGACAGACGCCCAGAAGACTGTGCCGATTCTGGTCGCGACCGACGCGCTTGCTTTTGGCGCGCCAATCGGCGCCAAGGACGTGAGAGAGATCGACTGGCCTGCGCAGTCGAGCCCGGAGGGCGCATTCGCGAACTTCGCGGAGCTCACCAAGAACGGCCGCCGGATCACCCTCTCACCGTTTGTCCGAGACGAGCCGATCATTTCCTCGAAGGTGAGCGCGCCGGATCAGAGAGCTTCGCTGTCGGCGGTCATCGAGAAGGGAAAGCGGGCTGTGACCGTCGCGGTTGACGACGTGCGCGGAGTGGCGGGCTTCATCTTCCCGGGCGACTTCGTCGACGTGGTGTTGACGCGAACCGATAACAGCGCTGGTCCGCAGAATTTTTCCGCCGTGATCCTGCAGCACGTCAAGGTGCTTGCGATCGATCAGATGGCGGGTCAGCGCCAGGAACACCCGACCGTCGCCAAGGCGGTCACTGTCGAGGTGGACCCTGACCAGGCGCTGCGGATCTTGCTTGCCGCGAATGTCGGGAAGCTGTCGCTGATTTTACGCCAGCCTGCGGAAGTTGCGTTGGCTCCTGATGCGAAGGTCACCGATCGCGACCTGTTCGGGGCCGACGAGGCGCCCGCGGCCGTGCCCGCAGTGCAGGCGCAACCCGCCGCTTCTCAGCCCGATCCGCCCCCGGGGGCCCTGCCGCCGGGCGGAGCGAGCCTGCCGGAAGCGATTCCCCCGCCTCCCGCCGACGCGAACACCCGGAAGATCATCGTGTTTCGATCGGTCAAGAGCGAACAATACGACGTGCCTCAAGAGGTCCAATGACGGGAAGCGGCGTATTGAAACAGCGACCACGATCCTTGTCCGCGCCAAACGGACGGATCGCGTTAAGGCGCCCAATCTGGATCGCGATGCTCGCGACCGCTGGCGCCGCCGCGACCGCTTTCAGTCTCATGCAAGCCGCGGCTCCCGCTTGGGCGCGCAAGGGCGGCCCATGTCACCCGGTGACCGAGCAAGTGAGCGCCATAAAGGTCACGCTCAACAAATCGCGCACGCTTTGTTTCTCCGACCCGTTCTCGACCGCGGTCATCGGCGCGCCGGAGATCGCCGACGTTTTGCCGATGACGGATTCGATGCTCTACGTTCAGGGCAAAAAAGTCGGCGCGACCAACATTTCCGTATTCGATCAGCAGCGGCGCCTGGTGTCGGTAATCGACCTTGATGTGACCCCTGACACGATGTCGTTGCAAAACAAGATTGCCGCCAGCACCGGAGGCAGAGACATCAATGTCACCAGCGCAAACGGCGAGATCGTTTTGAGCGGCGAGGCGAGCGACGGCTTGGCGGCCGCTCGCGCCGTCGAAGTCGCAAAGGGTCTGTCGCCGGACGCTCAGGTTGTCAACGCGATGAAGGTTTCCGCTTCACAGCAAGTCATGCTGAAGGTGCGTATTCTCGAAGTCGATCGGAATGCGGGACGCGACCTTGGCATCAGCTGGTTCGGCAAGGCGAACAGCGTGAGTTTCGCCACCGGTCTCGGCTCGCAGCCAACGACCGCCGCCGCCAACAACAGCGGCGTGTTTCCTGGGGCCGGCTCCACGGCGTCATCGTTCGGCGTACTGCTCGCCAACGTCGTCAACACGCATGGGGTCAGCATCGACGCGCTCTTGTCCGCGCTCGAGAGCAAGGGCCTCGTCAAGAGTCTGGCGGAACCGGATCTCGTCGCGCTTTCGGGAGAAAAGGCGACGTTTCTTGCGGGCGGTGAAATTCCCGTGCCGGTCGTACAGGGGACAAACGCCACCAACGGCGCGCTGGGAATCGGGGCCAGTTTCACGCCGAACATTTCCATCGAATGGAAGCAATTCGGCGTCGGCCTGGATTTCACCCCTACGGTCCTCAGCAACGGCATCATCAATTTGAGCCTCAATCCGTCCGTGACCGAAATCAACACGGCCAACAGCCTGAATATCAATGGAACGACCGTCCCCTCGTTGACCGAGCGCAAAGCGCATACCGCGGTCGAATTGCGAGACGGACAAAGCTTCGCAATCGCAGGCCTGCTCCAGGCGCAAGATTCTCAAAGCATCAACCAGCTCCCTTGGATCGGCAACGTGCCCGTACTCGGCGCCCTCTTTCGATCCACCGACTTCCAGAAGAGTCAGACCGATCTCGTCATCATCGTCTCTCCGCATCTCGTGAGGCCCGTGCGCCCGGGGCAGCATTTGGCGACCCCGTTCGATACGGCGCTTCAGTCGAATGACGTCGACCTGTTCCTGATGAGCGATACCGAGCGCAAGAAGCGGTAGACCGACTACGTGACAGGCG
>Ga0210407_10002636_pt1 | contig 15268 bp, 9 predicted proteins | sample IncBWC27MmetaG_FD_150860 | JGI IMG/M metagenome (GOLD analysis project Ga0210407, IMG submission 150860) | Forest soil microbial communities from Barre Woods Harvard Forest LTER site, Petersham, Massachusetts, United States - Inc-BW-C-27-M | ecosystem: Environmental > Terrestrial > Soil >...
ACGAATGGGCAACAGCAATTCCAGATGTGACTCCCTAAACACTTCCATGAGCCAGCGGATTCGGTATGCGATGGCGGCCTCAGGCGAGGTTGGGTTGGTAGTAGAAGCAATGTCGCTAACGCCATGTCTAAATTGGAGTCCGCCATCCGCCGAGCTGTCTCCATTTTCGAGTACAAAGAAAGTCGCAAAGAATCGTCCCCCAGGCTGCAAAACTCGCGAGCATTGCGAGATGTAATTTTGCGTAGCGTCAGGTTGTAAGTGAGTAAAAACAGATGTAGCAATAATCAAATCGAATTGGTGTTCGTCGAATGGAAACCGATAGCTTTCAGGGTTTTCTTTTCCCCTGGGGTTGTAAAATCTGTTTCGCACGTCCGCGTGGACAAATCGAAAATGCGGAGATCGCGGTGTGATATGTCGCTGGCACCAGCGCACCATCGACTGAACAGCTTCAAGACCCCAATAGCTCCCTGATGAGCCTATGACCTTTGTGAGCGGGATGGCCAGCCGACCGCAGCCGCTTCCCAAGTCGAGCACTCTGCTTGCTACGCTCAGCCCGGCATCTTCAATAAGCTTGACTCTAAAGTGCCTGCCGATGGATTCAAACTGCTGGCCATGAACATCCGAATAAGGAGAGCCTACACGTGTGCGCATCATCATAGGCGGAAGGAGCCGCTGAGGATTGACAATCCTCTCAATGCTATCGATCAGAAGGGCCTTGCAGTTTCCCGGTCGCCATCGTTCCCAGATCACATTTGTACTCGGAAATGGGGCGAAGAGATGAATGCAAACGCAGCTATTCGCATATCAACTCTTTACGCCTAGCGAGCAAAGACGTCAACGGCACTGCGACCCTGGAAAAAGCCAAGTCCCGTGTATGCAGCTCCACTTACACCTCTAGCGTGGCGAGCCGTCCGCGGCCTCAAGGGTCTTCGATGAACACCCCGCTTTGCGGGGTGCCTTGACCCGCTCCCGGTTCGCGAAGCTGCGGGTGTGCGCGCCACTGCCCGAAAAAGAATGAAAAGAAAAGAAAATCTCTTGACACCGCCGCCGACGTTATACACAGTTAACTGGGCTTTTGATCTATTCCTCTCGCAATCCCGTCACTACTTTCGCAAGCGTTGAGGCTTTTACGTTCTTACCGTTCGGGATTCCCCGAATCGTTTTGGGATCAAGCTTCGTCTGTTTATGATTCACCGCAATTTCTGCGGAGTTTACTCCCGCCTACTCGAATCCCGTCTAACCTTGCGGTCCACGAAAACCGCAGACTAGACTCCCGAACCTGAAGTGGCAAGACCAACGAAGACGACCGGCCATGGCGGCAGGTCGTCCTTAACGTGGTCAGCGAAACGCAGACGACCTTATTTTACGAGTCACCGGCAATTCAGTTACGGACGAGCAGCGCCACTGCTTCTTTTCGGTAGAAGTGCGCGTCCCAAAAAATCCTGGTGTGCCAATCGAAGCGCCAGACTTTTGCAGGTATCGTCGATGATTTCTCGGATGTCGGTGTCAATCCTGGCGTGATAATGGATGTTGAATTTTGCTGCCTCCAGATCTGCGGCCGCTTGGCTGAGCTCAGGTTCGACCGGCTTGCGAGCTTGGACATTCTCCACAAACTCAGCGTAATGGCTTCGCCAGTCGAAGAGATCAGGGTGCTCGTGCTCCGCCAACAGATGACTCAAAGGAGTGCGAGACCGCCGGGAGTCTAACGTATAGCGCTTATCCGGTATCTTTAGCAGCAGCACGCCTCCACGTGCGAGTGCCTCGTACCAAACCCGCAGCGCCATGAGGGGGAATGGCAGGTGTTCAAAGACATGGCTGGCAATGATGAAATCGAGAGAGGCTGGGGCAAAGGGCAACTGAGTAGCATCAGCCAAGAGATTGGGGCAGACCACCTTCCCACTAGCCCCCGGATATTGCTTCTCTAAGCCATCCGGATTCGATCGGTCGATGTACCACACGCGAGCGTTCTGCGGCCCAGGGAAACGGCGCCACAGCGCACCGATTTCGATACCACGTCCATGCAGGTGGCGCCCGAGGCAACGGTTCTCGATCCAACGCAGCTGGCGCTCCCTTACCCATTAAGTGACCAAATCTCGCTCCTTTGAATCTCAGAGATAAGTCATTGGTGATCGACGGCCCCTTGATTAGAGTTCACTTCCCGGATCGCGGGCGGCCATTCTTCGGCACGAGTTCGGAAAAAAGAGACTCGTACTTTTGCGTGGTCTCTTCCCAGCCGAATGTTTTGGCGGCTCGTTCTTGCGCTTTGCGGCCCAACTCCTGACGAAGATTCGCGTCAGCCAAGAGCCGAGAGATTCCTGCGGCGAGGTCCGCACTATCTGAGACGAAGGGCATCCCGCCTTCGCCCGTGGTTTCGCGATTCTCCGGGGTGTCGAGATAAAGCACCGGCATCTGCGCGGCCATAGCTTCGATCAGCGCGGGATGTACGCCGCCGACTTCGCAAGCGAAGACATACAGGCCGGCGTCCCGCAGGAGTTCCCAATAGCCACTGCCATACACCGGACCGAGGAAAACTACGCGGCGATCGGCAAGCGATTTCAAGCGGTCGACGTAGGCTGTATCGTAGGCATTGCCCCCAACAATGGCCAGCGGCCAATCAGTTTGCACTCGGCGATAGGCCTCGAGCAAAAGCTCGGGATTGTTTTCCGGTTCGAGGCGGCTAACGTAGAGGATGAACCGCTTCGCCGGCAAATCGAGGGGCTTGGTAGCGGGCATGCTTGCGGCGCCGTTTGCAGGAACTTCCGCACCATAAGCGATGAAGGTCGAGCGCCGCCGATAATGGCGCCAGTAGTATTCTTCCATGATGGGGGAGTCGGTAACGACGCGCGTGGGAGTGAACGCCGAGAAGAGCTCACACAAATACAGAGAAGAGCGGCCGATCAAGTTCCATTTTTTGCGCTTGCGATCGAGGCCATCGACGTTTAGAGCGGTGGGCTTTCCGACAAGGCGAGGAATCCAGGCAATCGGACCATTGGCAACGTTGCAAATGAAAACCACGTCTGCTTTGGTGAAGCAGACATGAATCAGCGAGAGGAGCGTGTGGAAGGCAGTATCGAAATGCTTGCTCGAAATAGTGGGCAGGATGACGCGGCGAACGCCGGGAGCGACGACGTCATCGGGCTTGGTGAACGGGCGTCGGCAGTACACGGTGACTTCGTGGCCGCGCGCCGCCAGGCGCGCCGAAAGCTGTTCGGCGAGCGTCTCAAAACCGCCGTAACGCGCGGGGATACCTCGCGTGCCTAGGATGGCAATCTTCATCTTCTTCCCAACTTGGAATTATCTCCGTATTAGGTCGTGTTGCAACCTGCGCGGCCAAAGAGGTAGCCGAATAGTTGCGCAGAACTCTGCTAGCACATATAACAAATGGCTGAGAGCGGCCAGAAAGCGCGGCGAGAGAGCGATACCGGCAAAATGCTTATGTCTACAAGTGGGCAACTGCTTTCGAGATGATGCAGCCGAGCAAGCTGAGTAAGACGGAAGAACGGTGATGCGAGTCCTTTTCGTTACAAATGACCGCGTGGGGCGACAACGCGCAGGACCCGCTATCCGCTGCGTCGAATTAGCAAAAGTGTTGTCGCGACATCACCAAGTCACTATGGCTTCGGGGCTGTCTGGGGACGCCGAGATTCCAGGAATCCAGCTAATCTTTGACGGGTTGGCAAATCCGAGCCGCTTGCGAGAGGCCGCCAGGCGAAGTGATGTTGTCGTAACGCAAGGCTTGGTTCTGGATTTCTTCCCGTTTTTGCGGCGCTCGTCGTCTTACCTTGTCATTGATCTTTATGATCCTTACCTTTTTGAACATTTGGCCCCAGTGGGGCACCGATTCGCGCAGTGGCGTTACTTACGACAGTGGCATCTTTTGAACGAGCAGTTACGGCACGGTGATTTTTTCCTCTGCGCGAATGAGCGCCAAAGAGACTACTGGCTGGGCCGGTTGTGCGCGTTGGGGCGGCTAAATCCGGAAGAATACAGTCGCGATCCAAGTTTCAGAGAATTGCTTGCCGTGGTGCCTTTTGGCATCCAGTCGACGCCACCGCAACATACCCAGCGAGTCATAAAAGGAGTCATGCCGGGAATTTCTGAGGACGATACGCTGCTCTTGTGGGCCGGCGGCATTTGGCAATGGTTTGACCCACTGACGCTGATCCGTGCGATGAGCCTGATTCCTGAGGATCAGAAAGTGAAATTGCTTTTTATGGGCACGCGGCATCCGAACCCCGAAGTCCCCGAAATGCCAATTCTGAACGAATGTCGCAAGTTGGCGCGAGAATTGGGCGTGCTTGGGCGGAACGTATTCTTCAGGGAGGGATGGGTTCCTTTTGATGAGAGGCAGAACTTTTTGCTAGAGGCAGACATTGGTGTATCTGCTCATGCAAACACGGTGGAAACGCGCCTCGCTTTCCGCACGCGCGTGCTTGATTACATTTGGGCAGGCCTTCCGATGATTCTTACTGAAGGCGATTATTTCGCGGATTTTGTTGTCCGTGAGAATGTTGGGAGAACGATTCCGCCGGGAGATGCAGAAAGATGGAAGCGCGAGATAATTACCCTGGCCACGAACCAGAGTTTGCGACAGGAGATGCGTCTGCGGCTAGGGCCTTGGCGCCAACAATTTCACTGGGACCGAGTGGCCGAACCTCTGATTCGTTATTGTCAGCATCCACAGCGCGTCACAAGACCGTCAACTCTTCAGATGCGTATCGCCCGGTTGCTAAGTCCGGCTTACCGCCAACTCTTGCATCTAAGGCGCAGGTCAGGCTGCGCCAGTTGATTTTGGGCGGGGCGCCAAAGTGATGCGATGCTTTAGCACGAGACCGACAATTCAATTCAAAGCGAGTGACGTGTGTTGCCCGTTGAATAAGCTCGCTATAATAAGGTCGCCTAGCCTTCTAACTTTGAGAACAATCGAATGTTGCAACTGATTCGCGAAATTCGCAAAAACCGAGAACTGATTTGGGCTCTGGCTCTCAAGGAGCTACACGTCCGATATAAGCGTTCTGCGCTTGGCTTCCTATGGGCGCTGTTGAACCCATTGTTGATGATGATTATTCTGACGATGGTTTTTTCCACCGTCATGCGGGTTCCCGTGCATAACTATCCAATTTTCTTGATCAGCACTCTTCTTCCGTGGACGTTCTTTTCGCAGTCATTAGCCTATTCGGTGGAGTCGATCGTAAGCAACGGCGACCTGCTCAAGAAGGTCTACGTCGCCAAATCGGTTTTTCCGATTGCGGCGGTTATTTCCAACCTGATTAACTTCCTGTTGTCGATGATTCCTCTGGTTCTGTTGCTCGTCGTCTTCCGGTTCCCATTTCACCGGACTTGGTTTTACCTGCTGGTACCATTCGTAAGTCTATTGCTTTTTACCCTGGGTTGCGGCTTCTTTTTTGCAATGGTGAACGTCTTCTTCCGGGATATGTCCCACATCCTCCAAATCGTCTTACAGGCGTGGTTTTATTTCTCTCCTGTTATCTATTCGCTGGATTTTGTTCCCGCACGTTACCGGCCTCTGTTTCGGCTGAACCCTCTCGCGTATCCTTTAAACGGGTTCCGCCTGGCCATCTACTACGGTCAACTTCCGACCTGGCAATCGATGGTTATGTCCTTGGCATGTGGGTTTGGCGCCCTGATCATTGGGTATAAGCTTTTCCAGCGGTCTCAGGACAACCTGGTCTTTTATGTCTGATTTTGACAAAGTGCGAAGAATCGAACGCATCTGCTTCCAAGATGTCGTGCAACGTTTCCGTCTAATTCAGGAGCGCCCCGACACGTTGCGCGAAGCATTCGCGCATCTTTTCAGGAAACAAACCAGTTACCACGATTTCGAAGCTCTGAAGGGGATCTCCTTTATCATCCGCGAAGGGGAAGCAGTTGCTATCGTCGGCCGCAATGGGTCGGGTAAGAGTACCATTTTGAAAATTATCGCCGGTGTATACCGGCCCACCGCAGGGCAGGTTCGGATCTCGGGTCAAGTGGGGGCGCTGATCGAATTAGGGGCGGGGTTTCATCCAGATCTGACCGGGCGCGAGAACATCGTCCTCAACGGACTTTTATTAGGTTTATCGAGACGCGAGATTCACGCGCGCGAGCAAAAAATTCTGGACTTCGCCGAATTAGGCGACTTTATCGATTCACCTGTAAAACAGTATTCGAGCGGAATGTTCATGCGATTGGGTTTCGCAGTAGCTACCGAGATCGATCCCGACATTTTGTTGATCGACGAAATCCTCGCTGTCGGTGACGAAACGTTCCAACGTAAGTGTGCGGAACGGATAGAAGATTTTCGGCGCCGGGGCAAAACGATCGTTTTTGTGTCACATAATCTGGGCGCGGTCCGGCAAATCTGCCATCGTGCTCTCATGATTGATGGCGGTCTGCTCTTCGCGGACGGGCCTGTGGATGAAGTTGTATCTGATTACGAGCAACGTATGCAGGGGAGGTTCGAACAACGGCCGCACGCTTCCGCAGTTCCATCCGCGTGATATGCGCAATCTGGGCAAGAGCAGCGAACGAGAAACACGCCGTATTCGAAAGATTCCGAGATTGGGTTGGCGAACAGTTTGACGGAAAACGACAAGAAAATCAGCGAGCCTCTTCGACCGCTTAAGGAGCTGGGAGTACGAGCTTCCGCCTCAACTCAAGGACCTGCGGCGGTACTTGATGCTCAGCCGGATGCTAGGGCTGAACTGGCCGCTGACCAAACACAGGAAGTCGCGCGGCTACGGCGGGAGCTAGAACTCGCGCACATTCGCGCCGAGGAAGCTACACAAAAAGCTGAGCTCCTAGAACGAGAAAAAACGGAAATTTTGGCCGTACTCGAAGGCATGAATGGCTCGGTTGGATGGAAGTTGGTTAAGCGCTACCGGAATCTTAAGAATCGTTTCTTAGCGCCCGGAACGCTGCGCCGACGCTTGTATGACCGATGGCTGATCCGTTTTAAGCTTCCCTCGACGAACTCGAGTTTAGAGACCCTCGATCACACTGTTGACAATATGAGCCCCAGAAAGGATGGAGACGTTCCTTCCCCCGGACCGGATTTTTGGCGAGCCCAGCTACTTCTTTTGAAAGTACCGAACATTCTTGAGGCTGGACAATCGGGAATCGCAAGGGTCGAAATAACGAATCACAGTCAGTCCAAATGGGAATTTGCGACAACGGAGCCTGATCACCGAGGGAGTGTCCGGCTCTCGTATCACTGGTACAACGATAGCGGAAAGGTCATCCAGTGGGATGGAGAAAGTACAAGCCTCCCGGACGATCTTAGACCGTCCGATTCTGCAACCGTTGATATGCGAATCTTTGCTCCTTTTGAGGCCGGTACCCACACATTGGAAATCACGCTTGTTCACGAGGGTATCGGCTGGTTCGATCAAAAGGGAGGCGGCAGCGCGCGATCCTCCGTCGAAGTCGGTTCTCCCAAGCCAAGTATCACAGAGCTTCCTTCTTGTTCGATCATTATTCCCGTGTTCAACCGCGCGAAGTTTACCAGAGCTTGTCTGTGGGCCATCGAGAAGTCAGTTTCTGCTGAACAGATTCCTTTTGAAGTCATCGTCGTGAATAACGGTTCGACCGATAAAACCCCCGATCTTTTGAGTTCCTGGTCGCGTTCGCATGTCAATGCACGAGTGGTGTGCTTCCGCAGAAATCTCGGATTTGCTCGGGCATGCAATGAAGGAGCCCGGCTGGCGCGGGGCCGTTACGTCGTTTTTCTAAACAACGATACGTTGCCAACTCCTGGCTGGCTTGAGAATATGTTGGCCTTGGCGGTGAAAGACGACCAGATTGGGATCGTCGGATGCAGGCTCCTATTTCCCAACGGTCGAATTCAGCACGTTGGAATAGCGTTTGATGAGAAGAAAAACCCAAGGCACATTTATCGGGGATTCTCGGCGGATATTGCTCCGGCCAAAGTCTGTCGTGAATATCAGGCGGTTACGGGTGCCTGCCTTTTAGTGGAGAGGGAGCTTTACTGGGCAGTAGGCGGGATGGATGAAGCATTTCGCAATTCATACGAAGATCTAGATCTTTGTTTGAAAGTTCGATCGCGCGGCCATCGTATACTCGTCTGTCCAGATTCAGTCGTTTATCATTTTGAGGGAATGAGCGAAGGGCGCTGCGGCGGCGATTTTCGAAATATCGCCCTCTTCAAAGCTCGCTGGGAAAATAGCATCGATTGTGACAACAACCGATGGAACATGTTGGATAATCTGCGAGATCAATCGAATGAATTCGAAGCGCATCAGGGTTATGATCCTACGCAAGAAAATCGGCTGGAAGATCTTTGGGAACGCGTCTACTCGTGCTCTTTTCCAACTTAGAGATTTCGTTAACGCTGGCAGTCTCTTCAAGAGGATTTCTCTGTAAGCGAGGGTTCAATTGTCAGTAGAAAAGGACTTCCCTCCCGCGGACGGCAAGGCCGCGGCCCAGCTCGGACAATTGACCGCAGCTGCGCAAGCGAACCAGGACAAAGAAGCGGAGCTTGCTCGGTTGCAGCAGCAGGCTTACGAACGGCAGACAGCTTTACTTTCGCAGGTCAAGCATTGGAAAGAAGCGTGCGCCGAGTACCGTACCGATGCAGAGCGGTTCCGTCGATGGAGGCGCGCTCGTCAGAAGTTAGCACCAGATGGAAGCCTGAGACACTTGCTACTGGTTGCGATAAAGAGCGTAGCGGTACAGACGTTCGGAAAAGCCAGGGAGAGCTCGCGAGCAGACCTACGGGATGCTGCAGTTCTTCTCAAATGCGAACGGCCGAATTTAAGTGCGACGGAAAAACTTTCGGGATTCAGCTACGTGCGGGGTTGGGCATGGCCGAGATCAGGAGGCGAAAGAATTGAGGTTCTCATCGATGACGCCCACGTCGGAAATGCATTTTATGGATTTGTCCGGCCGGATGTAATTCGCTCTCACCCAGAGCGCGGGGGTGACGTGCATCTTGGCTTTGGTTTCCGCCTGGACACGAGAACGTTATCCACCGGAATGCATGGCTTAAAGATCGTAGCGGTCGGAGAGGACGGACAAAACACATCAGTAGAAGGCCATGTAGAAGTCATTACTCAAGAGCAGAATCGGGAACTGTCCTTCAGCGGAGCGCAAGGCGAGTTCCTAGGTGATACGAGCAGCGATCCTCCTCATAGCGACCGGCATTCGGTTACGTCACCTGCAAAGGAGTCTATCGACGCATCCGTTGTAGTCTTCGCTCGGAATCAGGCCGAATTCCTCGCTCGCTCACTTCCGGTTATCGCGCGTCAACAGACATCATTTAAGTTCGAGATCGTCGGTTTCGACACAGAATCCGAAGATGGTACGGCCGAAGTTCTTCGCAGGCATGGAGCACGTGTTATTTCGGTGCGCCGGAATGAGTTTCATCACGTAAACACTCGCGTGCAGAGCCTGAAAGAAGCGCGCGGAAAATTTGTCATTTTTATGGTTGGTGACGCTTTACCTGCCGACGACCATTGGCTGGAAGGACTGGTGCGACCGTTAGCTGACGATCCTCTTGTAGCAGCCACGTATAGCCGTCAATTACCGGCGCCCGGTTGTGTGCCGTGGGAGGCACGCGATATTTATTTGGGCTGCTCTGTCGTGCGTGAGGTTAGACAAGTCGATTGGTCAGAGCCTGCGGAAGTCGAGAATTATCGCAATCACCAATGGAAGTTCATCTCTTTTTCAGACGTTAGCGCCTGCTATCGTCGAGCGGTTCTCGAGACGATGCCCGTTTTGGAAGCTCTGCCCGAAGTGGAGGATCAGTACTGGTGCAAATGCTTACTAGAGGCAGGATACCGTGTTGTCTTCGAGCCAACGTCCGTAGTGATTCATTCCCATAATCATTCGCTTCGCGAACTTTATCGACGTCAAATGAGGTTCGGACGTTGTTTTGCGACATTTATGGACGCACAGCCTGAACCAAAACGTAGATTCATATCGGGAATCGTAAACGACACTACCAACGATTTGCTCTTTATCGCAGGTTGTAAGGCTAATTGGCTGCTGAAAGGTAAGTGGATTCTACAAGCACCTGTGATGCGCTTTGTAAAGCGCTATGGTCTTCGTCAAGGTTTCAGGCTGGGAGGTTTTGGTGGTGAACAGCTCGAGAGTCCTCATCTGAGTGGCGTTAAAACACGCACCGATGTTGTGCCGGTAGAACGGTTGAAATGATCTCGATCATTATCAGATCAAAAAATGAAAAGCGGTACATCGCTGAGGTACTCAGTGCTGTCTTGGCGCAAGACGATCACGAGGATTTTGAGATTATTGTAATTGATTCAGGATCAACGGATGGGACAAAAGAGCTGGTCAGGAAATTTCCAGTTCGTTTGGAGGAAATCCCCTCCGATCGCTTTTCGTTTGGTTCCGCCCTAAACTTAGGCGTCGAACTAGCGCAGGGACAAATCATCGTTAACCTATCAGCTCATTGCACTCCGACAACTCATGATTGGCTGCGGCAGTTGGTGGACCCGCTGCGATGCGATCCTACGCTCGTGGCAACGTATGGCCGACAAGAGCCTCGGAAGGGCATGAATCCGTTTGAAGAGCCTGGTCTTCAGGTTGCATTTCCCGCGGATCGAATTCAGCGGCCTGGCGCACTTTTCTCAAATGCGAATTGCGCTGTGTTGCGAAACGTACTTTTAAATAATCCATTTGACGAGACCCTCGCGTTCAGCGAGGACCTTGTTTGGCGAGTGCAATTCCAGTTGGACGAAGTACGCTATATTCCAGAGGCGAGCGTATACCACAGCCATCCAATAGAGTTGCGATATTGGGCGCAACGCTTTGAAAGTTCCGGTGTAGCTACCATAGAGATGCAGCGACGATACGGGATCATTAATCCTTATATTCCTAAGATTGAGACCCTCGGGCAGGCTGCTCGAGGTTTCGTGGCGGGATGCATGCATTGGTCTTTCTTTTTCGTTTTCCAAGGCTACTTTCGTTTTCTTCCCCTTGTGCCGTTTTTCGAGGCTCTTAGGATGTGGTACACCGCACGGGGCTTCCGCCGAGGCAGGCTGATCGCGGCAAGATAGCTCGAACGTCTTCCGCCAAGTCACGACTGACTACAAGGCAAGTGGTTTGAAAATTGTTTTTATGTATGGCCCTGCGAAAACGATGAACAGCGTTGACCAACTAAGAAGCAGGAGTTCCCACCAGGCAAACGGCTCATAAGAGAACTGGACTCTATTTTCGCCAGCGTGAACTGGAATCGCTCGAAAAATGAAGTCCCCTCCTAAAACTGGAACGGCTAAATCATTCACCGTTGCCCGCCAATTGCGGGACCACCGATCCGTGACGAGCAGCCAGCCGTCGCTGGGACATTGAACGTTTAATTTGAGTTGATTCGGATTATAGGCGATTAGGTCGGCGGCGAGCTGCTGTGCCGCGGGTAAATTCGAGATCGCATCTGCATTCATTCGATTTGCGTGCGCGGCATCGTTTGGCCGCATCTTAACCATGTCCTCCGGCTGGTGCAGGACGACCACGGGCGCACCAAGAGCGTCAACGCGTTTCACAAAATCCACAAACTGAGGATCAGAGGGAAATACGGTGGCGGTCCTGTCAGTAAACCAAAGACGGTTGCCGCCGGTGGCCATGGTGGAAAGGACAGCATGCGTGGCGATAGCGGTACGAAAGTGGTTCGCCATGGTGGCATCGTTAAGCAGCGTAGGGATTTTGAGGAGAATATTGTTGTCGTTTAAGGCCGGCCCAAGCCAGCTTGGCGGAGTCAATTGCCGCTCAAGGGTCGGCAACGTCAAGTCAGTCTTATGACCCGCATCGGCGCGGGCCCACAGCGGCCCAAAGAATCCGGCATCCGAAACCAAAGGCTGAGAAATTCGCGCGGTGTAAAAAACATCCGTGAGCGCCAAGAGGCAAAGCAGGATTGGCACCGCTTTCCTCACTCGAGGCGATATCAGAAGCAGAAGGAAACCAAAACATGATCCAGCCCAGACCAAGATCAGGTGCTGGTTGGCGCGTTGAAAACCATCCGCTAAACGCAGTCCTTGGGAGATGACGCGATGATAGGAAAAGATTGCGGCGATTGCGATGGCAGCGGAAACGATCGCCAGACTCTTCCAAATTCGGGGGAAACTGCCGCTGCGTCCAAGCTGGAGGTCTTTGGCGCCAGCATTAGCCAAGACGGCAGCGGCAAAGATCGCATAACCACGAAACGTTCCCGGATGTCTAAAGTATCGCGTCGGCGGTAAGAAATCATAGAGCCAGCCCCGGATTGGGAGATAGTCTCCCATGGCGCACATCATCGAGAGGAGCGCAATTCCTAGCAGCCATAAGCGCCAACCAGAGGGCGGCCGCGTGACGATTGCAAACAGGGCCAAGAGCAAGGGCAAGGCGCCGATGTAATTACCCATCACCGAGACATCGCTCTTCGGCCAGAGCGCCGGATTCAGGCCAGGATATTTGAGCAGGTGCAAATAGGGGCTGGCGAAAGTCAGTAACGTTCCCGGCTCGAGCTCGTTGGAGGAAATTGCATAAAGTCTGGGCAACGCTCCGATGCGGTCGGTGTAGCCAGCGCCCTGTGTGAATAAACCGACGTATGAGGGAGCGAGCACCATGGCTCCCACAGAGAAAGCCAGCACCAACGCCAAAATTGCGGAGCGCCAATGGGGACGAATCCACGGCTCGTCCCGCTGAGTTGGAATCGGTTCGAAGAAAAGGCAACGGCCGGCTACCCATAAACACAGAAAGCAAGCGCTCAAAAAGGTCAGCTGAGGATAACCACCTAGCGACGATAATCCCCAGAGCGTCCCCGCCTGGAGGGCAGGCCAAAGCCGATTCGAGACGAGGGCCTTGTCGAGGAGCCAGACGAACCAGGGAAGAAATGAAAAGGAGTAAACGAAGCTCGTGTGTTCCGCGTGGCCGGTGTAGAAACTGCAGAAAGCAATTCCCAGCGCTACGATCCATGTCCCCCATGCGGGGGCACCCAAATGACGGCCAAGCAGGAGGAAACCCAAAGGGCCTAAAAGCCAAATGAGCAGCCAATAAGTAACGAAGCCCGCTCGCGTTCCACCCATAATCGCAGCCACGAAAATTAAAATTGGAGACGCAGCACCAACTGTAGGATCGGCATGATCAGGAGTACCGCCATTGGCCCAGGGATCCCATAAAAGGAAGTGGCCTGCCCGGGCGTGATCAGCAACTAAGGAAAACTCGGGGCCATAGAAGGCCCACGCATCCCAGATGGGAGCTCTTTCCCCGGTTACCAGCCTTGAGTTGCATATCAGGAAGACCACCGCCAAGGAGAATGCTGCGATGGTCCATTTAAGTTTCTCCACTTACGCCGAGCACCTCACTTCCCAACGTTGTTCTAAGCCTCTCCGTAGGCGTGAACGAAGTCAGACATCAGGCGGTGGCGGCAATCGGAGCAACTTACGCCGCAATCGACGAATGGCACTGAAAAAAGGAGAATTCAAGTATCGATTCAATCGAGTCGTAGTAGCGTCGGCCTTGGCCTTGGTTTGGCTCAAGAGGATTTCCATTTCGTCCAGCCTGGTCTGTAGCTGAGACAAGCTCAAACGCCCAATCTGTTGCGTCGAACGGAAACCCTCCTTCCAAAGCAAATTCTCGATTCGCTTCCTCGCCCATTTCTGTCGATTGATAAAAGGCAAATTATCGGTCTTACTCGCTCTCCAAGAGAAGTCGCAAGTAGCCTCGTGGCTAAAGACAAAATCGGTTTTTCTGCCCAGAGACAGCAATAAAAACAGGTCCTCCAAGGCAGACAGATGAGGGTCGTCGCCGAGATCCTTGAGAAGGGAACTGCGAGCGAGGAACGCGTTCGTGGTAATGAAGTTATCGAACGCCACAAGCCGGCCCAGATCGAATGGTTCAAAATAGGTCAACTCGGCGGGTTCGGAGGGCGATTCGGCAAAAGGGCCGGAAGCCGGATCAGATTCCCAGATGCGGATGGCTCCCGAGTAAGCGACGCCGCAATCGGTAAATCGGTCAAGCAACTGTATGAGTAAACCGACATGGTTCGGATGAATGACGTCGTCCTCATCGAGAATACCGAAATATTCGGAGGAGACGGCTTTGAGACCCTCCCATAGTTGCGTACTTCGAGAGCCGGTGAATGAGCTTTGCACCATATGAATTGGGAGGTGTGGCTCATACTCTTTGAGCATTTGCGGAAGGCCAGGCACGTCTTTGTACTGAACGATTATCGCACCCACCCGCGAGTAGCTTTGGCAGCGAATGCTATCAAGCGCGCGCTGAACGTATTCTGCTCCTCGGTTTCCAACTCTCACGATGAATTGAGCGCTCTTCTCGCCCAAGACTTTGGGAGAACGATTTGGCGTAAACTTCTTTGCCGCCACCAGCTCCTGGTGCCGCGGGACCAAATCCGTCAGAAGTTTTTCCAAGCTGTAGTGCCGAGAGAAAATATCGTACGCGCGCCGGGATAGTTTAAGGGCGTCTTCCGGGTTCTGTGAAATCCATTGCATGTATTGCGATATCTGCAGCGTAAGCCGTACGGGATCATCTGTGCGTTCAAGATAGAGAACGGAATCCTGAAAGGCATCTCGGATGAAGGGATGCTCCTGGCAGATCGCGACTGCGCCGGAGGCAGCGATCTCAAAAATCCGGGAGGAGGGCGTCGCAGAATCACAGTGTTCTCTTCTGTGGAGGCACAATCCGACGCCGGCCCTATTGAGAGCATTCAGAATACTCACGCCGTCAAAAGGTAAGGTTCCCCGATGGGAGTGTTTGGTGTGGGACCAAGCGGCCGGAGGGCCGTAGATATCAACATAGGGCTCGGCGTCAAGCTTTGCGAATAGTTCTCCAAATCGGGGGCCATCCCAGTTTGTTCCGGCATAGAGAAGGCGCGGCGCGACCATTTGCGGCGGAGAATAAGGAACAATGTGAGAAGACGTATACCAAGGAGCCGCGAAGCAAGTCTTTTGCCTGGCGTACAGAATGTCCCGGAGCCAGCTTCTTATCTTTTCTGAAGAGCAAAGATAGCCGTCGTAGCTCAGGATATTTTTGATGAAACCGCTGTCCTCTGCGAAGAAGGACGGCGGTGTAACCATGGATCCGTAGGTCGGGAATTTGGTGAGCTTCGGTGTGCGGAAGTGAAGGGCCAGCACGAAATCAGGGGTGAACTGGTTTATTTCGACGGATGATCCGACTTCGGTCGCTTCCCAGCCGAGATGGCAGGCAGCTTTGCGAATCCTTTCGGAAAATTCAGTCTCTGCGACGCTCTGGCGAGCGTAGCGGTTATGAATTGCCACTCTCAAGACGGAAGGCCACG
>Ga0210407_10002637_pt1 | contig 15265 bp, 9 predicted proteins | sample IncBWC27MmetaG_FD_150860 | JGI IMG/M metagenome (GOLD analysis project Ga0210407, IMG submission 150860) | Forest soil microbial communities from Barre Woods Harvard Forest LTER site, Petersham, Massachusetts, United States - Inc-BW-C-27-M | ecosystem: Environmental > Terrestrial > Soil >...
CTGCAATGGCGGCTGTTTGCCGGAGACGATCACGTTCACGTAATTGCGGCTGCGCAGGCAATGATCGGCGACCGAGAGCAGCGTGTTGGCGTCGGGAGGCAGATAAATTCGAACGATGTCAGCCTTTTTGTTCATCACGTGATCGATGAAGCCGGGATCCTGGTGGCTGAAACCATTGTGGTCCTGGCGCCAAACGTGCGAAGTGAGCAGATAATTCAGTGAAGCGATCGGGCGCCGCCAGGGAATTTTCCTGGTGACCTTCAACCACTTGGCGTGCTGATTGAACATGGAGTCGATAATGTGGATGAAGGCTTCGTAGCAGGAAAAAAATCCGTGGCGCCCAGTGAGCAGATAACCTTCGAGCCAGCCCTGGCACATATGTTCGCTGAGAACTTCCATGACGCGGCCGTCGTGGGAAAGATGCTCGTCGGTGGCAAGCATGGGCTCCATGAAGACTTTGTCCGTAGCCTCGTAGAGCGCGTCTAGACGATTGGAGGCGGTTTCGTCGGGGCCGAAGACGCGAAAATTCTTATTTTCGGCGTTACGCCGCATGATGTCGCGAAGAAGCTGGCCAAGGACGCGAGTCGATTCGGCTAATTCCGTCCCGGGTTTGCTTACGGGGAAGGCGTAATCGCGAAAGTCCGGTATCGAGAGATCGCGAAGAAGCATTCCACCATTGGCGTGAAGATTGGCGCCCATGCGGCGGGTGCCTGACGGAGCAAGCTCGGCAAATTCCGGGATGAATTTACCGGTCTTGTCGAAAAGTTCTTCCGGCTTATAACTTTTCATCCAGTCTTCGAGCATTTTTACGTGACCGGGATTCTTTAGGAAGTCCGTGAGGGGAACCTGGTGCGCGCGCCAGGTGTCTTCGACGGGTTTGCCGTCAACCACTTTCGGTCCGGTCCAGCCTTTCGGCGTACGCATGATAATCATCGGCCACACCGGCAACGCTGCAGCGTTTCCTCTGCGAGCCGAATTTTGAATGTCGCGAATCTCTTCCATGATGGCGTCCATCGTGTGCGCCATCAGCTGATGCATCGCTTGCGGCTCGCGGCCTTCGACGAAATACGGTTTATAGCCGTAGCCGGTGAATAGTTGCGTGAGCGTTGCGTCGTCCATACGGCCGAGCAAGGTGGGATTAGCGATCTTGTAGCCGTTCAAATGGAGAATCGGAAGAACGGCGCCATCGCGCGCGGGATTCAGGAATTTGTTCGAATGCCAACTCGCTGCCAGGGGTCCGGATTCGGCTTCGCCGTCTCCAACCACGCAGCATACGAGCAGATCGGGATTATCAAACGCCGCGCCATAAGCGTGCGCGACCGAATATCCAAGTTCGCCGCCTTCGTGAATCGACCCCGGCGTTTCCGGAGCGACGTGACTCGGAATGCCGCCGGGAAACGAAAACTGTTTGAAGAGATGCTGCAAGCCTTCTTCGTTTTGCGGAATGTGCGGGTAAACTTCGCTGTAAGTTCCTTCCAGGTAGGTATTTGCGACCAGGCCGGGGCCGCCGTGTCCCGGACCTGCGACGTAGATCACATCGAGGTCGTGTTTCTTGATCAGGCGATTCAAGTGCACGTAGATAAAATTCAATCCCGGGGTAGTGCCCCAGTGTCCGAGCAGGCGGGGCTTGATGTGTTTCAACTCGAGCGGCTCGTGCAATAAGGGATTTGCGAAGAGATAAATTTGCCCGACGGAGAGATAATTTGCGGCGCGCCAATAGGCATGCACTTTGCGCAATTCTTCAGGTGAGAGAGGCTGCCTGGATTGAGCAGCCTTGGCCGTTCCGGTGGTAGAAGCAGAAGGCATGTTCGTTCTCCTTCAGGCTGATTCTAACTCAGGCCGGCGGTTGGATTCTGTCTGAAAAAAAAGCAATAGCTCGGTATCTACGGTTCCCGCAATGCGCGGATTCTTAACCGTGAAAAGGGTCGCCAACCAATGTGATGGTGTCACAGAGCTGTGGCGCGAGATACCCTGTTAACAAGAAATTCTTGTTCACAGACCTTCGGCAAAGTCAGCCTCCGGCTCCGGAAGCTTGTCGCCTTCTCTCGCGAACCATACATATAAGGTTGGGAGCAGGAAGATGCTTAGGAGCAGTGCGCCGACCAGTCCTCCGACAATGACAATGGCGAAGGGGCGCTGCGCATCCGAACCAATGCCGCGCGAGAGCGCCGCCGGCAGGAGGCCGAGCGTCGCCACCAGCATGGTCATCATAATCGGGCGCAGGCGAAGCACAGCGCCGTCGATCGCGGCGTTTTCGATGGTGTGCCCTTTTGCGCGCAGCTGATTGATGTACTCCAGCATAATGACGCCGGTCTGCACCGAAACACCGAAGAGTGCCAGGAAGCCCACGCCAGATGACACGCTGAAATGCGTACCGGTAAGCAATAGCGCGAGCAGTCCGCCGATCGGCGCCATCGCCACGTTTCCAAGTATGAGCAGCGCCCACTTGAGCGAACGAAACATGGTGTAGAGAATGCCGAAAATGACCAGGACGGTCAGCGGCACGATGACCAGCAAGCGTGCTTCGGCGCGCTTTTCGCTTTCATACTCTCCGGCCCAGTCGATGTGATATCCGCGAGGCAGCTGGATTTGGGCATTTACTTTCTTTATGGCTTCTTCGACGGCGCCGCCGAGGTCGCGACCGCGCACGCTGTATTTGATCGCGACATAGCGCTCATTTCCTTCGCGGTAGATTTCCGAAGCGCCGTCGCGTTCGACGACAGTGCAAAGCTGTGCCAGCGAAACACGTTCGCCGGACGGCGACAACAAGCGAATGTTCTCGATGGCTTCTTTGGTGTCGCGATATTGGGGAAGATAACGCATCACCAGGTCATAGCGTTGTTCATCTTGCAGCACTTGGGTGAGAGCGGTGCCACCAACCGCGGTTTGCACGGCGTCCTGCACGTCGGCGACGTTGATCTGGTGGCGCGCGGCCTGCAAGCGCTCCACGCGAAGTTCAATGTTCGGTTGGCCCAAAACTCGAAAGACGCCCAGGTCCTCAATTCCCTTGACCTGGCGCATCACGGCGAGGATTTGATCGGCCGTGGCCTCAAGGCGTTTCAGGTTGTCGCCGTAGATTTTGACCGCGAGTTCGCCCTTGACGCCGCTGACTGCTTCCTCCATGTTATCAGCGATGGGCTGAGAAAAATTCCAGATCACGCCGGGAAGTCTTTCCAGTTCGCGATCCATTGCGGCGATCACCCGCTCCTTGTCTTGGTGAAATACAGGCCGCCAATGTTGTTTCGGTTTTAAATCCACGAAATACTCGGTATTGAAAAAGCCGGTGGTATCGGTGCCGTCGTCGGGACGGCCCACCTGGCTGGTGCACTGGCTGACTTCCGGAAACGAGCACAGCACGATGCGAGCCTGATTCGCCAGCCGGGTGCCTTCACTCGGTCCAGTGCTGGGGGCAAGAGTGCCGCGAACCCAAAGTGCGCCTTCATCAAGATGCGGCAGAAACTCAGAACCGATAACACCACCGAACGTGAGTAAGAGAGCCAGGAGAAAGCCAAGCGCGGCTCCGCCCACGGTGATGGGACGATGCTCGATTGTCCATCGCAAAGCCTGGCGATAGCGTGTCTTCAAGAATTCCATGACCGGGTTGTGCCATTCGCTCACTCCTTTGCTGAACAAGACGCTGGACAGCACAGGCGCGACAAGCATGGAAAACAAAAGCGCGCCGAGAAGCGCGAAGACCACGGTCCAAGCCATGGGATGGAATAAACGTCCTTCGACGCGCTGCAGAGTAAAGATCGGCAAGTATGCAGTAATGATGATGGCGATGGCGTAGAAAACGGGGCGCTGTACTTCGTGGGCGGCGTCGCGAATTCGTTCCGTCGGCGTTTTGTAAGAAGGTTCGCGATGGCCGAGGTGGCGCACGATATTTTCCACCATGACCACGGCACCATCCACGACCATGCCAAAATCCAGAGCGCCAAGTGAGAGCAGATTCGCGGGAATGCCCTTAAGCCTGAGACACGTCGCGGCAAACAACAACGAAAACGGAATCGTCAGCGCGACGACCAGCGCGCCTCTGCCATTGCCGAGAAATAAAAAGAGGATAACGACCACCAGAATGATGCCTTCGGTGAGATTGTGGAGAACCGTATGGGTCGTAAAGTGGACCAGGTCGGTGCGATCAATAAAGGGAACTACCTTGACGCCCGGTGGCAAAATACGTTCATTCAGTTCTTTGACCTTGGCGTGGATCCCGGCGAGAGCCACGTCGGCACTTGCGCCTTTGCGCAAGAGCACGATCCCTGAAACTGCGTCATCGTTGTCGATGATCCTGCCGTCTTCACGATGAATTGCCCGGGCAAACTGGCCGAGGCGAATTTTGGGCCCTTGCGCGACGACGGCGATGTCTTTGATGCGGAGCGGCGTGCCGGTCCTGGTTATGATGACGGTGTTCTCGATGTCGCTGACGTTTTTGACCAAGCCAACTGCGCGAATATTAATCTGCTGCAAACCGGCTTCAATAAAGCTGCCGCCGGCATTGGCATTGTTGTTTGTAAGCTGCTGCTCGACCTGGGCCAGGCTAAGACCGTAGGAGATCAGTTTGTTGGGATCAATGCGGACCTGATATTCGCGAGTGGGACCGCCGAAACTGGCGACATCAACGATGTCGGGTACTGCCTTGAGGTTCTTTTCGACTACCCAGTCTTCGAGGGATTTCAATTCCATCACGTCGTAATTCGGGTTGGTGCTTTTCAGCGTAAAAAAGTAGATTTGGCCGACCGGACTCCAATCCGTTCCCATCTGCGGAACGACGCCCGCGGGCAGTGTTACTTGCGACAGGCGTTCGAGAACCCGCTCGCGATTCCAGGCATTCTCTTCTTCGTCATCAAAAATCAGTTTCACGTCCGAGAGTCCAAACAAAGAGAAGGAACGCAAATGAACCACGTGGGGGACGCCATTCATTACGTTTTCCACCGGGATAGTGACTTGCTGCTCGATCTGTTCGGCGGAAATACCGGGCCACTGGCTGATGATGTCAACATAGTTGTTGGCCACGTCCGGATACGCTTCCACGGGAAGCTGATGAAAGGAAATCGCTCCCCAGACCAGCAGCAGAAGCGCCGCTCCCACGATGAGGAAGCGGTTCTCGAGAGAAAAATCGACAAGCTTTCGAAGCATCTACTGCTCCATCGGTTCTGGACGCAAGCGCGTTGCGAAAAGTTGAACGGACCGGAGAGAGGACGGCAGATTCAAACCCGCCGTCCACCGCTTATTCGGCGATATGCAGAACGTGTAGCTTAGAAGTGAGGCAGCGCGGGGGGAGGTGCGCGGCCCGCGTGAGAAATCAAGAACGGACCGATACTAAATAGCGAATCTGAAGCGGCGGCCAAAACAGACTGTGCGCCGAGATAGGAAATGAGTTCGGCCTGTGAACAAATATCCTCGCGAAATTGCGGAGCGACACCGACGAAATCTGCTGCATGGCCGCTGGGGCAACTCCAACCGCTGCCGGATTCACTGAATGCTTCCGGGAAGGCAGCCGGTTCTACTTGTGAAAAATTCCCGTGGCCATCATTGAGAAGAATCGCGACAGGCTGCCCAAGCCATGCGGTGGTAAGAACCAAATCGGGAGCATTGTCGCCGTTGACGTCGCGTGACGCGATTTGAAGTCCGCCAAGCGGCGCCACAATCCGAAACGTTTGCCTTCCGCTGGCGCTGAGTTGCAGTTGGATCCAATAGTCGGTGCGCAGCGAGTCGCTCTTGCCGGCCTGGACGCTGGCCAGGTCAGGCCGGGAATCGCCGTCAAAATCGGCAACCGAAAACGACAAGCCAGGTCCAGGCGAAGCTGCCGGCGCTCCCGGAGTGTCAGCCGCCGCGGCAGTGCCGATGAATCCGGCAAAAAGTAACAAGAACAGAGAACGGTAGAGAAATCGCACGGTCGCAACGTTGTAGCCGAGAGATTCTAGGTGCAAGATTCGTAAGGAACTCATTCATGGTCCCCGCTGCGGATCGCGTGAATCTGATTTAGACCCAACAATAACATTGATGCTTCGCCGGGAAAAACCAAACTTCTTCAATTGTAAGTGAACGAGAAGGGGATGGTTCCGCGAGCTGGACTTGAACTAGATCTGCAGGGGATTATTGGGATTGACCACAATGGCGCTCTCGCTCCGTGCGTTGTTGGTGTTGTAGGTTCGACAAGTTGGTGCGCCGTCGACCCTGAGAGCTTTGCCAACCCAGAACCAGACCTGATGTTGAGCCCTATGGGCAGATAGTGAAGGCGTTTCCTGTTTCGTTTCAAGAAAGTTTGAGAACAGATGATTGCCCGAGACTGACTATTGTTGGCTCGGAAGGACGCCCCCGGCACAAGTAGTGGAGTTCATCGCAAGGGATGGACAGAGTCGAGGTCGAGATTCATTTCCAGGACATTCACTCGCGGTTCGCCAAGGAAACCCAGGTCGCGGGCCTTGGTATGTTTTCCTACGAGTATGCGCACGTCTTCTTCTTTCATTCCGCGTTCCCGGGCAATACGCGGTATCTGGAATTCCGCGGCCGCCGGAGAAATTTCGGGGTCCAGTCCGGAGCCGGAAGCGGTGACGAGGTCGATGGGAACCGGCGTGGACGGACTCTCCGCCTGGGCCTTTTGTACGTCGGCATTGACCCGTTCGATCAGCGTCTTATTCGTGGGTCCGAGGTTCGAACCGCTGCTCGCCGTCGCGTCGTATCCCGTACCTGCGTTGGACGGCCGCGAATGAAAATAACCGGGTTCGGTAAAGGACTGCCCGATGATTCTGGATCCTACAGTCTTACCGGCCTTCTCAATCAACTGTCCATTAGCTCGTTTGGGAAACAACACCTGAGCCAAACCTGTGACCGCTAGCGGGTAAAGTATGCCAAACATTACGGTAGTAACCAGAGTGAACCAAAAGGCAATCACGAGATTCTTTTTCATAAGATCCTCAAACTACCCGAAGGTAGGTCAGCAGCACGTCGATCAGCTTGATTCCGAAAAACGGAGCAATGATTCCACCCACTCCGAAGATGAGCAGATTGCGCTGTAGCAGAGCTGCCGCGCCCAGCGGACGATAGCGCACGCCGCGCAGTGCCAGCGGAATCAGCGCGACGATGATCAGCGCGTTGAAAATCACCGCCGACAAAATCGCCGATTCCGGCGTCCGCAGATGCATCACGTTCAGCACATTCAGCACCGGAAACGCGCCCGCGAACATCGCGGGAATAATGGCAAAGTATTTCGCCACGTCGTTGGCGACGGAGAAGGTCGTCAAAGCGCCGCGCGTAATCAAGAGCTGTTTGCCGATTTCGACAATCTCAATCAGCTTGGTCGGATTCGAATCGAGGTCCACCATGTTGCCGGCTTCTTTAGCGGCCTGTGTGCCGGTATTCATCGCCACGCCCACGTCCGCCTGCGCCAGCGCAGGAGCATCGTTGGTGCCGTCGCCGGTCATGGCAACGAGTTTTCCCTTTGCTTGTTCGCGCTTGATGAGGGCCATCTTGTCTTCCGGTTTCGCCTCGGCGAGGAAATCATCCACGCCGGCTTGGCGCGCGATGGCGGCGGCCGTCAGCGGATTATCTCCGGTGATCATCATGGTACGAATTCCCATGGCGCGAAGATGATCGAAGCGCTCTTTCATTCCGCCTTTGACGATGTCGGTGAGCGCAATTGCGCCCAGCACCCGGCCGTTCTCCGCAACCAGCAGCGGCGTTCCACCGCCATTTGAAATGTCCCGCACACAAATCTGCAGTTCCGCGGGAATGCTGTTGCCGTGGCCATTGCTGAGGCGGCTGATCGCTTCCAAAGCGCCTTTGCGAATTTCGCGGCCGTCGATGTCTACGCCTGACATCCTGGTCTGGGCCGAAAATGGAATAAAAGTCGTGCCGTGCGAGGAGAGATCGCGCCCGCGGAGTTTGTAGCGTTCCTTTGCCAGCACGACAATGGAGCGCCCCTCCGGCGTTTCGTCGGCCAGCGATGAAAGCTGCGCCGCGTCGGCGAGGTAAGACTCTTCTATGCCGGGCGCGGGAAAGAATTGCGTGGCTGCGCGGTTCCCGAGCGTGATGGTTCCCGTTTTGTCGAGCAGCAGCACATCCACATCGCCCGACGCTTCGACCGCGCGCCCGGACATCGCGATGACGTTTCGCTGGATCATGCGGTCCATGCCGGCGATGCCGATGGCCGAAAGCAGCCCACCAATCGTGGTCGGTATGAGACATACAAGAAGCGAGACCAGGACGAAGATGTTTTGCGGAGCGCCGGAATAGATTGCAAAAGGCTGAAGCGTTACCACGGCCAGCAAGAAGATGATGGTCAGGCCGGCGAGAAGAATGTTTAGCGCGATCTCGTTCGGAGTCTTCTGCCGCGAGGCTCCCTCGACAAGTTTGATCATGCGATCGAGGAAAGTCTCTCCCGGATTCGAAGTGATACGGACCTTGATTTCGTCCGACAGTACGCGAGTGCCGCCAGTCACGGCTGACCGGTCGCCGCCGGATTCGCGAATGACTGGAGCGGACTCGCCGGTGATTGCCGACTCATCCACCGACGCCACGCCTTCGACCACTTCGCCGTCTCCCGGAACGAATTCTCCGGTGGTTACGATAACGATGTCACCGGAACGCAGTTTCGAACTGGCCACAACTTCGGTGCTTCCGTTACTGCGCAAACGATGGGCTTGCGTTTCGGCCCGCGCCTTACGCAGCGTGTCGGCCTGCGCCTTGCCGCGGCCTTCGGCCATGGCTTCGGCAAAGTTGGCAAACAGAACCGTGAACCATAGCCAAAGCGTGATTTGCAGCCCAAAGCCGAAGTGTCCCGCGTGGTTAAGCGCGTTCCATGCGAGCTGGATCGTGGTCAAAACAGCACCCACTTCGACAACGAACATCACCGGATTTTTGACCATCGTGCGGGGGTTCAGCTTGCGAAACGAATCTAGAATGGCTCGCGTAAGAATGGCGCTGTCGGCGAGCGACTTTTTTCTGATTTGAGCGACCGGGTCCATAGATACCTCAGAAAACCTTTCCTGCGTTCATCAGCAAATGTTCGAGAATCGGCCCCAGACTCAAAGCCGGAAAAAACGTGAGGGCGCCCACGATCAGGATGGTGGAGACCAGCAAACCGGCGAACAAGCCGCCAGTCACAGGGAAAGTGCCGGCCGATTCCGGGACGATTTTCTTTTTGGCAAGACTTCCGGCGATGGCCAGCACCGGAATAATCATGAAGAATCGCCCAAGCAGTTGCGCAGTGGCGGTCGTCGTGTTGTACCACATGGTGTTGGCGTTGAGCCCGCCGAACGCCGAACCGTTGTTCCCGGTCGATGAAACATACGCATAGAGGATCTGCGACAATCCGTGCGGCCCGGGATTGCTTATTCCAGCCGTGCCATATGGTTTGACCACCGAAACGGCGGAAAAGATCAGTATTGTGCAGGTCAGAATAAGAACTGCGAGCATGGCCATCTTGACGTCATAGACTTCGATCTTCTTGCCGAGGTACTCCGGCGTTCGCCCGACCATCAGACCGGCGATGAACACGGCGAGTACAATGAAAACAAAGATTCCGTAGAGACCAGCGCCGACACCGCCAAAAACAACTTCGCCCAGCATGATGTTGATCAGCGGAACCATCCCGCCGATCGGCGTGAACGAATCGTGCATGCCGTTCACTGCGCCGCAGCTGGCGTCGGTGGTTACAGTGGCAAACAGCGCGGAGTTGGCGATGCCAAACCGGGTTTCTTTGCCTTCCATGTTTCCGCCGGAGTTCACTTGGCTCGCGTGCTGATCGGTACCCGCGAGCAGAGGATTGCCTCGTGCTTCCGCCCAGTAGGCGGCGCTCACACCGGTAAAAAACAAAATCGCCATGGCCGCCCACACCGCCCAGCCGTGGCGCTGCGATCCCGTCATGCGGCCAAGTGTGTAAGTCAGCCCCGAAGGAATCGCGAAAATCAGCACCATCTCGAAAAAATTCGAGAGCGGCGTGGGATTTTCAAAAGGATGAGCGCTGTTGACGTTAAAAAATCCTCCGCCGTTGGTGCCGAATTCCTTGATCACTTCCTGGGAGGCGACCGGCCCTTGCGCGATCACCTGCTGGGTCACGGTTTGCGTCGTGGTCTTGCCGTCCGTGCCGGTCACTTGTGCCGTGTATGGCTGAATCAGATCGGCGGTCGTATACGGCTTCAGATTCTGCACGACGCCTTCCGACACCAGGATTAGCGAGCCCACCAGACAAACCGGCAACAGCACCCAAAGAAGACAACGAGTCGTATCAACCCAGAAGTTTCCGAGTTTGTCCGTTTCCTTGCGCGCGATGCCGCGAATCACGACAATCGCCAGGACGATGCCAACCGCGGCGGATGCGAAGTTGTGATAAGCAAGCCCCGCCATCTGCGTGAGATAGCTCATGGTGGATTCGCCGGAGTAAGCCTGCCAGTTGGTGTTGGTTGTGAACGACGCCGCCGTGCCGAATGCCAACCCCGGTTCCAGATTGCCGAACTTCTGCGGATTGAGCGGAAGCCACTTTTGCGTACGCTCGATGAGGTAAAGGAGAGCCATGGACACGCCGCTGAACAAGAGCATGGCTATGGCGTATTCGGTCCAACGCATCTCGCGTTTCTCGTCGATACCACTCAGCCGATAAACGATTTTTTCGATCGGCCTGAGCATAGGATCGAGAAATGTCTTTTCCCTGTTGAACACTCGCCCCATGAAAACGCCCAGCGGCTTTGTGATCAGAAAGACGAACAGCAGAAAGAATCCGATTTGAAACCATCCATTCGCTGTCATCGACTAAAACTCCTCCGCCTTTAGAAGGGCGTATAGCAGATAGCCGAAGAGCAGCCCGCAAATCACCAGCAGTGCCACATCGCCTGCATGCATAAGCTCACTCCTCACTTCAAGCGTTCGCAGCCGCGAACGTAGAAAACTCCAACCATAAAAAACAGCGCCGTTGCTGCGATGAAAACCATGTCCAGCATGTTGCTCCTCTTCATCAACCAAGCGATTTCGTGCGAAGTTTGTTCAGACCTTCGATTCCGGCAAAATTAAAACCTTATGATTGTGTCGACGGCGAACATCAGTTGGCCCTGCCGCGTGCCGTTGTCCCAAGGGCGCGCGCTATAGGCGTATTCATAGCGAACTTCGGGACGCACGGAAAACAGTTCGTTGAAACGGTGGGTCACGCCAACGGTCCAACTCTCATACGTCGTGGGAAAACCGGTCCGTTCGCCTTTTTTGTCGACCAGAATGTCGAGTGGGCGCAGCGACAGGAAATCTTTTTTCGAGAATTTCCATTCGGTATAGTTCACCAAGCCGATCGCTGGAGCATTTCCCGCTATCGGCGCCCCGGCGCCTACGTTTGTAAACCACGGGCGCGGCGGGCCATTGTTTACAGTTCCTCCGACCAGGGCCTGGGACTGATAAATGTAATAGGCCTCGGTGGTCGTAAAGAGTGTGCCCGTCTCGTTGAACCGATGGGTCCAGGTGAGATTGAATTGCTGCAGGTTGTCGTGCCCGGCTTTGAACTTTCCGTTGTTGATCGAGTCAATGCCCCCGTAGAGCGAATCGTTGTTGCTCTTCGATACCCATCGCACCATGAACATGCCCGTCGGATGTGCTGCCTTGTTCCACGGCGCAATGTCATCTCCCGCGTGAATGCCGGCCATAATCGTCCATTGGTCGTTCAACTTGATGCTCGCATTGATGCCGGTTTGCGTGTAGCAATCCACAGTGAACATCAAGGAGTGCGTGTACAGGTAGTTGTCCGGCGACAATTGGGCTTCGATGTCCGGAGGCGAAATGTATCGTCCCGCCTTGATGACCATTCCCTTTGCAACGTGAGGGATGTACAACAAGGCATAGGCTTCGACCGGATCAAATCCGTAAAGATAGTTGTGATTCAGTAGCTGGCCGCTGAACCATCCCTGCGAGGTTGTCCAGCGGTAGTCAATTCCATACATCGGCGTCAACCGAAAACCCCAGTCGATGTGGTCTGTCTGGACTGTGTCTGGCAGGCGCTCGATGCGGATCACACCTTGATCCAGCTCAACTCGATTGGGAACGATCGCATAAGATTCCGGTATGTTTGACTTGTTCGAGGTGCTGACGCTGATTCCCGGATTGATCCAGCCGTACACTTTGATTCGAGCGTGTTTTAATGGGGGCGCAATAGCCCAAATTGCTTTCGTCAGCGGATAGACAGGGTCGGTGTCCGGAACTCCGATCAGTGGAGTCGGACCCAGATAATCGGACCCAGGGAAGATTCCATCGAACGGCGCCGGCAGGGCGCGCCGCTGTGGTTCCTGGCTCGTTGACGACGCGTCGTTGGCAGATGGCGATTGCTCAGCCACCGAGGCAATCTTCTCATCCGCGCTAGTTTCACGGCCGGTCGCAACAACCGCCTCGCTATTGTTCTCGCCAGGCGCGGCTCCTGAGGCGGTGGAATCGGTAGTGGCGGACGCCGTTTGCGCTGTTCCCGAACCCGGTGCCTCGATTTTCGCTCTCGCCGCCGGCTTGGCCGATGGCTTGTCCTTGCCGTCATCATCCGCAAACGCGCGGACCGCGCCTCCAGAACACAGGCCAACCAATATAAGACACGCAACTCTGTTCCGCTTGAAAATACCCATCTTCCTCTCTCCTAGGTTCGTTTGCTCGATCTCAACGATCTAGCGACCTTCTCGTACGCAGCCCGTTCGCACTGGTCGCATCCAGGCTCGCAACCGCGCGACTGACTGCTCCTGTTCGGGGCCCGGCGCGACCTCTCCGAAAAGGGGTCGTGCTTCTGTGTAGATGCTCGGGGGGCGGCTTGTAGCCTAATTTTTTCCTTGCTGTCGTCAGCTGCGTCGTCCATCGCAGTGCGAGTTGTCGTCTTGCGCTTTGTATCTCGAGTCCACTGAAAAAAAACAAACCGAAGAAACCCGCACGTTAGTAAGCAAATCGTTCCTAAGACAATGAGAGTCATGGCCGGCCGGGAACAATGCGTCCCACTGCGAGTACCAACTTATCCAAGTAGCCATGAGAAAGTCCTGAGCGATTCATAAAGATTTCGTAAGTCCGGGCGGATCTAGAGTGAATAGAAAAGAAAGGACATACGGAGACTGGATAAGCGGCTCTCCATTCCTCCGCGGATGCAAGAATTTGATTCGTCCCAGCTGCTCTTTGTGGAAATTGTTCACGACCGTCTTATGGGCCGTTCTGTATTTTCTCTTCACTGTCCTGCGCGGCGCGCATGCAACCAGCACGTATGCCATCGCGGCAAGGGAGAAGTCGGTCTAAAACCCTAATTCCGCGGATTGCGCTCGCCCGAGCATCCGGCTGCTGATCTGTGCAAATTCAGATACCAATTCGTCCGTATTCCTGCCGCAGAGCGTCGCGGCATCTATCTCGGTGGTCAACAGGATGGCCGTTGCCACATCTCCGCTACATTGAAGACAGAATCGATCGAGTCTTCCTGGAAGTTCAACCAGTTCGGTAACGCAACCGCACACACTACAGTGGCCAACAGATTCCTGATCAACACTCTGCAAATTGTTTAACACCGCTTTTCCTCTTTCTGGGTGAATTACGATCAGGTTTGTATCGTAGGCAAACGGAGGTCAGAAAGTCCTGAGGCCTTTGTTAAGAAACCGTAAGGAGGCAAAAGCACCGGACCTGTCAAACCGAGGGGACTCGGACTGCTCTGTTCAATCTCTGGTCCGAGCACTCACGTTGCGGGATCCTCGTTCGCGGTTTACACCGACGCAATGCGCGTATCCGAACTTCTCAGCGCTCGGCGCAGGACCCGCAGGTCACAGTCGTGGCCGACCGAAACCGGCAGGCAAGCTTTTCTAGCCTCCCGCCGGAGAGAATGGGAAAAAATCGATCTTTGTAACTGATTGCAAGCGAGAATTTGGCTCCCCGGGGCCGCAGATTAGTTTTTTTCGCCGCTTATATAACCCTCACAGACCCAATCGGCGCAATGGCGTTTACCGAAGCTGTCGTCCTATTCGACGCGGAGCATGGAAGTTCCCTGGTATCGCTCTACCGCGCCGACTCGCGTAACAGTTCCACCAGATGCTCCTTCCACAACGCCGCATGCGTATGCGTCCCGTGACCAAACGTCTGCTCGCTCGCCGGAATCAAAATGAAACGCCCATTCTTCAATCGCTTCACTTCGCGCTCGGCAATTCCCAGCTGCGGCGGATTGATAAAGTCATCGCCGGAATTGATCCACATCACCGGCGCTTTCATCTTTCCGAGTTGCGGAGACGGATCGTAGTTCCGCGATGCGTTCACCTGATACAGGAAATCGTTGGCATCTAGCCCGCTCGAACGATCGTGAAAATATTTGTCCAGGTATTTGTCGGCGTCGTCGCGCGTCGGCATGCTCTTTTGCATCGGCAGCGGAGCACTTCCGGCGATGAGAAGAAAGTCGAGCGCGATGCGCAGGCCCTGCGAAGGCTCCGTTGCGTAGTCGCCGCCTTTCCACTCAGGATCGCTTCGAATCCCATCCATAACCATCTTGCGCCAAAGCCGGTTCCGTCCAGCAATCTGCACCGGCAGACACGCCATCGGCATCAGCGCATCCATAAAATCCGGATACGTCTCGCCCCACACAAACGAATGCATGCAGCCCATCGACGTTCCGAAAATGAGCCGCAGGTGGTTCACGCCGAGACCGTCGTTGAGCAGCTTGAAGTGGAGCGCAACCATGTCGTCGTAGTCGTACTGTGGAAAATGTGCGTGCAAGCCGTCGCTCGGCTTTGACGATTGGCCGTGGCCGACCCCGTCCGGCAGAACGATAAAGTAACGCGTTGCGTCCAGAGGTTGTCCGGGACCAAATAGTTCGCCTGCAAAATACGGCGCCAGAAATTGATGGCCGCTGCCGCCGGTGCCATGCAAGATCAGTACCGCATTCGTCGTGCGGCCTTGAGCGTCATGGGCCGGTTTCCCCAGCGTCGTGTAGTGAAGCCGCACGTCCGGCAATGATTCGCCGGAGCGAAACTTGAAATCATGCACGACAAAATCCCCCTCAGTCGTTGTGGGCGTAGTCGTCTGCGGACGCGCGGAGGCCGCCGCAACAAAAGAACTCGCGGCAAGCATGGCGCCGCAAAAACGAAAAGACGTTCGAATCATCGGTCACCTCGGCGGCCAACAATCTATTAGTGCGCGATTGTCCGGTCGTTTGTAAAGTTTTCTCGCACTGCGTCAGGCCCTTGTTTTCAAGCTTCGGCATGAATAGACTGCCTCACGTCAGCACTGTCTGTGAAGTTTTGGAGAGTCCATGCGCAAGTTCTGGTTCCCGCTTCTATGTTTCATCCTGCTGCCT
>Ga0210407_10002638_pt1 | contig 15262 bp, 13 predicted proteins | sample IncBWC27MmetaG_FD_150860 | JGI IMG/M metagenome (GOLD analysis project Ga0210407, IMG submission 150860) | Forest soil microbial communities from Barre Woods Harvard Forest LTER site, Petersham, Massachusetts, United States - Inc-BW-C-27-M | ecosystem: Environmental > Terrestrial > Soil >...
GCTTATTATCTCGACGACCACCCAGACGGGACAGGCGCTGGCTCGCCAGCGTATGCCCTTTGCCGATGCCATCATGTATTTCCCTTTGGATTGGGCATTTTGCGTTCGTCGCGCGCTCGCGGCCGTGCGTCCATCGGTTGTTCTGGTGCTGGAAACGGAAATCTGGCCAAATTTTCTTCGGGAAGCCGGGCGGCGAGACATTCCCGTGGTTTTCGTGAGCGGGCGAATTTCGGATCGCTCGTTCGCGCGCTATCAGAGCTATCTGGTAGTCTTTGGATTCTTCCTGAGACCCTTCCTGAGAGACGCGCTCTCCAATGGCAGCGCCTTCCTCATGCAGAGCCAAAAAGATGCTGATCGCGTGCGTGCGCTCGGCGCGCTGGCGGATCGTGTGCAAGTTAGCGGAAATTTGAAATACGACCTGGAGCTGCCCGCGCCAACGCCGCTGTCGAGTTGGCTCGCGACCGAAATCAGGCGCAGCGGCCGTTCTCCGATTATTGTTGCCGGCAGCGTCGTTGCGGCGGAGGAGCCTCACGCGCTCATCGCCTTTGGAACTTTGCAGGGAGAGTATCCCAAGGCCCTGCTCGTGCTTGCGCCTCGTAAGCCGGAAAGTTTTAATGACGCCGCGGAATTTATCGATGAATCGCATCGTAAATTTATCCGGCGCTCTCAATTGCCGATTCCAGGGCCGGCGGCAAAGCAATCTGACGGGAACTCCAACATCATTACGATACCCGATGACGTCACCGTTCTATTACTCGACAGCATTGGCGAACTGGCGTCACTCTATGGGCTAGCCGATGGGGCATTTGTCGGGGGCTCGCTCGTTTCTTCCGGAGGTCATAATATTCTCGAACCAGCGGCCTTCGGTAAGGTTCCCGTGTTTGGGCCATCCATGGAAAATTTTGCGGAAATTGCTTCGCGCTTCGTTTCCGCAGGGGCCGCGATTCAGGTGGAAAGTCCGGAAGACGTTGGTGTCGCCTGGATCGAATTGTTTCGGGATCCGGAACGCATGAAGAAAATGAGCGAGAAGGCGCGCCACTTGGTGGCCGCCTCGCGAGGAGCGACAGACCGAGTGGCGGCGGAGATTGCAAAGCGTCTGGATGGTGCGGGGCGATGAAGGTTTCGCCGCTATTGCGGACGATACTTTGGCCGCTGTCCTTGCTGTATGGCGTCATCGTCCGTGCGCGGGTTTGGCTCTACGCGCACGGCTGGCTGAAGAAAAAGCGGCTGAAAGGAACGGTCATCAGCGTTGGCAATCTTACTGTCGGCGGCACCGGCAAGACGCCCACGGTGATCTGGCTCGCTGAGAAGTTTCTCGCGGAAGGGAAACGCGTTGCGATTCTGAGCCGCGGGTATCGCGGTGCAAACGGAACAAGCGACGAAATCGAACTGATGAAATTCCGCCTCCAGGGCCGCGTCTCTTTTGGCGTTGGCAAGAATCGTTTTGCCGCGGGCCGCCGGCTCGAATCGCAGCAGCCGATTGATGTTTTTCTTTTGGATGACGGTTTTCAGCATCTCCAGCTTGCTCGCGACCTGGACATACTCCTGATGGATGCTTCCCGGCCACTTGCTGGAGAGTCCTTACTGCCGGCTGGCCGGCTTCGCGAACCGGTAACGGCGATGAGCCGCGCAAATTTGATTATTTTTACGCGTGCCGAAACTGCATCGGGAACACTCGACGCCATCGGGAAGCTCAAGCAGTATCCGGTTTTCGCCGCTTCGACTCGGTTGCTTGGGTTCCGCCGTTTTGGCGGCGACAGCATTCCTCTTTCTGCCAATGAAATCGGGGCCGGCCCTTTTTTTGCATTCTGCGGTCTCGGCAATCCAGACGCCTTTTTCCGAGATCTTGGGAATTGGGGGCTGACCATTTGCGGCCAAGCCATTTTTGCCGATCATCACCGCTACACGCAGCGGGACATTTTGGCGGTCAAGCAGGCGGCGAAGCGGGCCGGCGCCAACGCGCTCGTCACGACCGAAAAGGATGCGCAGAATCTGGCTGGGCTTACGTTCGACGAAACTCCGCTTTACGTCGCGGTAATCGATCTGGTTGTAACTCCCGAGGCTGATTTCCGAAACGCCCTTCAGGAAACGCTTGCGGCCGCCGCAGGAGCGGCAGCATGAAAATTCTCATTCGCGCGACGAACTGGGTCGGCGACGCGATTCTGGCGTTGCCGGCGCTTCGCACGGTGCGCAAGCGGTTCCCTGATGCGGAGATTGCGATCGTGGCGCGGCCCTACGTCGCCGATATCTACCGCGATCAGGAAATCTGCAATCAGCTCATCCCGTACGACCCTAAGGGCTTGCACGCGGGTTTTTTCGGGCGCGAGCGGCTGGCGGCGGAACTTCGCGCGCAGAAGTTCGACTTGGCCTTGCTGCTGCAGAATGCGTTCGACGCTGCGTGGCTAGCCTGGCGATCCAATATTCCCGAACGCATCGGCTATGCTCGCGACGCCCGCAGCTTTCTTCTGACCAAGGCCGTGCCTCTTCCCCGGCAAGGAGAGATTCCTGCGCATGAGAAGTCTTATTATCTGGAACTTCTTCGCCGCGCCGGTTGGCTGGATTCCCTTCAAGACGAAACATTCATTGGACTGCACGTTCCAGAAGCGAAGCGGCGGAGCGCCGATGAATTTCTTTGTAAATTGGGCGCACGCCAGGGCGCGCCGCGAATTGCCATCGGGGCCGGCGCATCGTACGGATCGGCAAAGTGCTGGCCGCCTTCGCGATTTGCCGAGGTGGCGAATCGGTTGCAATCGGAAGCAGATGCCGACGTCATCCTCCTTGGGACTGCTGCCGAGGCAAACGTTTCGACGGCCATCTCCGCCGAAATGCATCAGCCTCCCATCGACCTCACGGGAAAAACTGCAATTGCCGATCTGCCGGCACTGCTCTCGCAATGCCACCTCTTCATCGGCAACGATTCCGGGGCGATGCACGTCGCCGCTGCTGTCGGACTTCCAGTCGTCGCGGTGTTTGGTCCCACGGATCCACTTGGAACATCTCCCGTTACACAGCGCTGTAGCATCGTTCAACAGAAGCCTTACTGCAGTCCCTGTTTTCTTCGTCGCTGCCCGACCGATCATCGGTGCATGACTGCAATCACGGCCGGAATGGTGGAGGCCGCGACGAAGCCCTGGTTATCCTCGATCCAGGTGCAGCGTGCCTGAACCATCTTCCCTGCGCCCCGCTGTTTTCCTCGATCGTGATGGAACAATTGCCGAGGAAGTGGGCTACTTGAATCGCGCCAGCCGTTTTCGTATGTTTCCTATACCGCGGAAGATCTGAAGCAGGTGTTGGGCTGGATCCCGAGGCAAAAATGACGCGTGTGCATGCGCAAAAGCAAGCATCAACTTCCGTCGATCTTCTCACTCTCCGCGAGTGCGTTGAACAATTCAGCACGAAAACAATCGTTCTCTTTGGCGATTTCGTGGCTGACGAGTTCCAATATGGCGAGATTTCGCGCGTCTCGCGCGAGGCGCCCGTCCTGATCCTCAAACATCGCGAAACTCAGATCGTTCCTGGCGGGGGCGCTAACGCCGCCAACAACCTCGCTTCGCTCGGCGCGCGTGTCCTTCCCGTCACGGCGGTTGGTGATGATGCTGCTGGAGACGCACTGATCGCACATTTTCGGCGTCTGCGCGTGAACGTTTCCGGCATTTTCCGCGTGAAAGGCTGGACAACGCCGACCAAAAGCCGCTTTCTTGCCGGCTGGGCGCACACCGTGGGGCAACAGGTGCTGCGCGTTGACTACGAACCAAAATCGCCTCTGCCGGACTCTGTTCGAAAAAAACTCCAACAACGGCTTTTCGCAAACTTGTGCATCGCGCATGCGCTCGCGGTGTCTGATTACGGGTTTGGCGTTGCGACTCCAAATCTTGTTCAGCTGGCATCTGCAAAGCGCAAGAGTACGCTGCCCGTCACACTCGACGCGCGCTACCATCTGCACCGCTATGCGAAAGCGGGCGTCACCGCCGCTACCCCAAACGAGGCCGAGCTTGAAGCGGAGCATCACTCCGCCATCGGTCAAGACTCCGGCGAACTCGCGCGCGCAGGCCGCGCGACCCTCTTCGAAATGAAATTGCATTCGCTCCTGGTCACGCGCGGGCGGCACGGCGCGGCCCTGTTCGAACCCGCCGATCGCTTCGTGCAAATCCCCGTTCATGGCAGCGATCAGGCTGTTGACGTCACCGGCGCCGGTGACACCGTTCTTGCCGCATATACTTTGGCGCTCACGTGCGGAGCTTCTCCTCTTGAAGCCGCACACATCGCCAACATTGCCGGCGGTCTCGTAGTGATGAAACGCGGCACGGCAACCATCTCGCGACAAGAACTTCTCGACGCTATCCGGGGCGAGGCCTCTGGAGCCTCCTCATAAGTCATGCGCGAGGCTGCTTCCAAAATCGTTGCGCGAGACTTGCTGCGCGCGAGACTCGCGGAACAAAAGCGTCACGGTCAGCGCATCGTCTTTGCCAACGGCTGTTTCGATACGCTGCACGTGGGACATATTCGCTATCTTGAAGGTGCGTGCCGTGAAGGTGACGTTCTTGTTGTCGGCGTGAATGCTGACTCCAGCGTCTGCAACCTCAAAGGACCCGGCCGCCCCGTGCTCGACGAGAAGGCCCGCACGCAACTCGTTGCCGCGCTTCGCTGCGTGGACTACGTCGTGCTCTTCGCCGAACCCAACGTGGAAAGTCTTCTGGAAGACCTGCGCCCGGATGTTCATGCCAAAGGCACCGATTACACGCTCGAGACCGTGCCGGAGCGCGCCATCGCTTCGCGCCTGGGTATCCGCGTTGCCATCGTGGGCGACCCAAAGCATCACTCCACGCGAGAACTCCTGGATTCCATTCGCAAGGCTCCGCATGCCTGAGCCGCGCTTCTTGGTCGTGCGCCTCGGGTCTCTCGGAGATATTGTCCACACTTTTCCCGCCGTCGCCGGCCTGCTCGAATCGTTTCCAAAAGCCGAAATCGTTTGGCTAACTCATCCCCGGTGGAAAGAACTTATTGAGTGCGGCGAACTGGCAACGGACATTTGGGAGACGGATACACGCTCGTACAGGTCTTTACGCGGAATCATCGGGAAAATTCGGAAACAAAACTTCACCGCTGCGATCGACTATCAAGGGTTGTGGAAGTCCGCGGCCCTTCCGTTCTTCGGAGGCGTTTCGCGCCGGATCGGATTCTCTTCGCAGACAATTCGCGAATTAGGTGTTCCGATTCTCTACACCGATCGTGTGCCTTGCGTCCAAACACACATTGCCGATCAGAATGGAGAACTGTCGCGGCGCGCAGGCGCTCGAAACGGCGTGGCGCCTGTCACGCTAGCGGTACCTACGATTCAGGAGGCGTTTGTCTTGCAGCTCCTGCGAGGCTTTGCCGTTGAACGCTACGTCGTACTGAGCCCTGGTGGGGGCTGGCGCTCGAAATGCTGGCCGCCGGACCGCTACGGAGCGCTCTGCCAGAAAATCCGTGCCGTTCTAGGGCTGCGTTGTATTTTGAATTACGTTCCTGGTGAAGAGGATATGGCCTCCTCGGTCAAAGTGGCTAGTGGCCAAGCGGACCCTATCGTTTACAATGGCTCGCTCCTCCAGCTCATGGCTCTCCTTCGCAACGCTGTCTGCATCGTAGGTGGTGATACCGGACCCCTGCATTTGGCCGTCGCTCTTGGAACGCCCGCGGTTGCCATCTTCGGCCCGACCGATCCGGCCAGGAACGGCCCCTACCGTTCTGGCGTCCAATCTGGCAGCGCTTCTACCGTTGATATCGTTCTACGCAGTCCGCATGCGGTAACCACTTATAAGCGAGGTGACCAAGCAGCTCCTTCCATTCTCGAAATTGACGTTGACACAGTCTTCGACGCCGTTCGCCGTGAAGTTGAGGTTCGCCAATGAGCGCGGCTGGCAGTTTTTTCGTTCGCTGGCGCGTTCGCCTTGGTTATCCACTTGCGATAGCGGTCGTTTATTTCTCGCGCCCCACGTTTCGCAGCATTTTGTTTGGTGCCCTCGCGGGGGTCGGTGGCCTGTGCGTTCGCGCTTATGCAGCGGGCTACCTTCATAAGAAGGAAGTCCTCAGCGTAACGGGCCCCTACGCTTACACTCGGAATCCGCTCTATTTAGGCAGCGCCATTCTGGCCCTTGGGGCAGGGATCGCCACGCGTTCGTGGATTTCTGCTCTGGTCCTTATTGCTTACTTCGCGCTTTTTTATTCCATGGTGATGCAGCGTGAAACGAATGAACTTCATGCTCGCCACGGCGCATCCTTCGAAGAGTATGCGCGCATCGTCCCGCTTTTTATCCCGCGTTTGACTGCCGCAAAACTAGCCGGAGACTCGGCTGGTGCTTTTTCTTTCGCCCAGTACAAAAAGAACCATGAATGGCAGGCCGCCGTTGGCTATCTGTTTCTAGTCTTAGTCTTGCTTTTGAGATGGCGACTCCGCCTGCGCTGATGCCGCCGCGTTCGTCGCGCCTGTGCACGCAACGAAGCAGGTAATCTCCAGCCGCGTTCCATCCGTCAGCACATGGACTGCTCCGTCGCTGTCGGTTCTCAAGATCCGCACGCCTGCATTCTCCAATCTTTCGAGGAGCTCCGGACTAGGATGCCCAAAAAGATTGTCTTCGCCAGCGGAAATAATTCCAAAACGCGGCCGCACGGCCAGGAGAAATTCCACCGTCGTCGAATTCTTGCTTCCATGATGGCCAACTTTAAGCACGTCGGCGCGGACTGCCTCTGTAGGATTCTCGGATAGGATTTCACGTTCCACCTGTTTTTCGGCGTCTCCCGGCAGCAAGAACGCTTCATTGCCGTAGTGCATCCGCAGGATAAGAGAGTCGTTGTTCTTTGCGGAAGGCGCGACCTCTTCGGAAGCGATCTCCGGCCACAGAAAGTCGCCGTCTACGCCGTCCCAGTGAAAAGACTTGCCACGAAGTGCGTGTTCGATGGGAATTTTTCGCTTGCGTGCAAGTTCTTCCAGCCTCGCTAAGGCTGGGATGGATGCTTCGCGTCCGATCCAAAGTTTCGCAACGTGAAAATTGTCAAGGATTGCGCTCAGCCCACCCAGGTGATCCTGATGAGCGTGGGTTAGCGCGACAACATCGAGCCTCTGAAAACCGCGCGACCACAAATACGGTGATACCGCCTCTTCACCGGGGTCGACGCCAATATGTTCTTCGTGCCCGGGAAAGCCGCTGAACGCTCCGCCGCCATCGATCAACAGAGTTTTTCCACCAGGTGAAACCACAAACAGCGAATCCCCCTGGCCCACATCAAGAACGGTCAGTTCCAGCTTGCCCTTTGTCCACCTCTCTCCAAAAGGATAAATTGCAATCGTCAGCGCGCAGGCGATGAATACGCCGCGTAGTCCCCAGACTACCGCTCTTCGGAACGAATGCTTCAACCGCATCACTACCGCTAGCAGAATGGCGACGGCAAAAAACAAAACGATCAGCCAGGATGGCGGCCCGGGAATCCGGTAACTCCATCTCGGAAAATGCGCGAACCACTGGACAACGTGCAAAAGCAGTGCAGTCAGCCAGGCAAGTGGAACCGCAAGGAATTCTCCAATCGCTGGGAGAATTAGCCCGCAGGCTAAAGTCAGAAAGCCGAGTGGGACGATGACGCCTGTAAGCGGAACGGCAGCCAGGTTCACAATCGGCGCCGACAGTGGGATACGGTGAAAATCGCGCGCCATCAATGGCAACATTCCGGCCTGCAGCGCTATCGTGAGCACCAAGAGCTCCCACAGGCGGAAGGTCAGAGATAAGCCACCAACCACAACGTCGCCTGCTGGCTTCCCCAGCTGCTGGGGCAATCCCGTGGAGAGCCAATGCGCCAGCGAACGCAGATCGATTCTGAACTGAATTGCCCGCGGCTCATGAGCGGCGTCGCGGGTTACGTCTCGCCAGCTTCGCAGCGCGCGGACATATGGCTGGACTGTCTTCTCGAGCCACGGCAATGCCAGACCGGCAATGCATCCGATAGCGACGAAGGTCAACTGAAAGCTGGAGTCTCTCAAAGCGCGCGGTCTTGCAGCGAGCAGAATCAGAGCCGCGACCGCCGCGGAATTGAGCAGTTCCAATCGGCGGAAGAAAAATCCGCCAAGTACAACAATCGCCGCCATCATTGCGGCCCGCAATACTGGAGCTCGTTGCTCGACGACCGCAGCATAAGCGGAAAGCAGCGTAATCGTGAACAGCATTGTCCACATTCGCGAAAGCCGCAGCCTGCGTCCCACCCAGTAGAGCGCGAACGCAAGAGCTCCGACGTGCAAACCTGCCACCACGAGCACGTGAAATACTCCTGTCTTTTGAAAATCCGTTCCTTCCTCACGGTCGACAAAACTGCGGTCACCCAGCAGCATCGCACGCAATACCCCCGCAACCTACGGAGCGCCCGCATATAGCTCATCAATCTCATCGCGCAATCTCCTTCGTCCTCGCGCAAGGAACGTTCCTATTGTTGGGGAGGGCGAGGCGATCCGTTCGATTAGCTGCGGGGCTCTGAGAGTAGCCACCAGATCGATATTTTGTTGCGCCAGATACGTACGCCTATTGAACGCGCCCTCATCCCTGAAAACTTGGGGGCGTTTTGCTTCCGTCAGGATAGCCAGTTCATCTCCCGCATGAAGAATAGGCGGTAGCGCCCCGTCGGGAAGCGCCGTGAAACTCAGGCGCAGGCCGCCTCGCGCAGGATGCAGCGCCTCTTCGAATTCGACACTGGAAATTTCGATTTCGTATCCATAACCCCATGGCAGACGTGCCGGCTCATCGCGAAGGTGGCCATGCCATCGCAGAGGCGTTTTCAGTGGCAGGCGTCCTTGCTCCAGGAGCGAGATCACGTGATCGGCGTCCCGCGGCTGTTCCGCAATGCAAGCTCCCAGGAACCCAAGCAAAACCCAGCTAAGAATGGACGCGACGCTGGCAAGAAAAAGGCGCTCGATTCTCACAAGAATCATCCCGATCAGAACGAGAAAGCCTATGACAATAAAAAAAAATGGAAGAAGAATGTGAGAAGAAGCATTTCGCGCGACCACGGGATGCAGGCCGAGTGCGATGCCGCAGGTAAATGCTGCGGCGATCGATACAGCCGGCAGCTTCATGGCAATCTTCGCAACCTCACGAAGGTCTCGATGTGAAATGTCTGCGGAAACAGATCGAACAGATGCATTTCCGTGATCTCATAACGGATGCTTGGCCCGGTGATTTCTTTCGGTTTCCTGGGCGAGTCCGTCAATACTGCCAAATCGCGGGCCAAGGTGGATGGATCGCAGGAAAGGTACACAATCTCTTTGGCGCCCAGCTCCGCGAGCTTCTCAGCGGCCTCTGCACCTAATCCTGCTCGGGGCGGATCCAGGATCACAAAGTCTGGCTTTTCTTGCGTCTTATTCAGGAACTCTTCTGCATGTTCGTTGTGGGATGTGATTGTGACGCCCGCGGCCTCCGCGTTGGCGTAGAGATCCCGCGTCGCGGCGAGATTGGCATCCACGCTCACCACCTTCTGGAACGCTTTTGCCAGTGGCAACGTGAAGAACCCGACTCCCGAATAGAGATCCAGCGCCAGCGCGCCCTCTGCTCTCGCGGTCACGGTCTTCAGCAAATGCTCGATCAGGAACCGGTTCACTTGAAAGAACGAGAGATGGCTGACTCGGTATTTGTAACCGCCGGCCTCGTGCGTCAGGTAACCCGGCCCCGTCAATTCAAAGCGGTCTTTCTTTTGATCCAGCAGCAACAAACTTTCGATCTCCGGCAAAGTCTGCCGGAAAGCCGACGCCAGCTCTGCGGCAGGCTTTGGAAATTTATCGAACGCCACATTCAGCGCAATCCTTTCGTCCGCCGAATCGGCAAATGCCTCGATCTCCTGAATGCCCATCGGCAGAGCGCCGGAACGAGCCATGTCTTGAAGCCGCACGAATGTCTGCGCGAGGCGCGGCGATAGCACGGGGCATTCGTCAATCGGGACGATCACCGAGCTTTCCGGTAAGAAGTATCCCAGCGCCCGCGGCATCCCACCTCGCACCGCCCACTGCGCGCGGTTGCGATAGCCATACGGCTCCGCGGAGTGTTCCACAATCGCGCCATCCCATGTGATTCCGCCGAGCCGCGAAAGCGTTTCGCGCAAAATGCCTTTCTTCAGCCTCAGCTGTTCCATTGCCGGAATGTGCTGGTAGTGGCAGCCGCCGCATTTCTGAAAATGCGGGCACTTAGCCTTTTCGCGCTCTTTCGCCGGTGAAGTGACCTCCAACAACTCAGCCCAGATCAATTTCTTTTTTTTTGACTTTGTGTTGGCTCGCACCTCTTCCCCGGGCAGAACATAAGGCACGAAAACCGTGTTTCCGTCGGCGTGCGCCAAACCGTCACCGCCGTAAACAAGCTTCTCAATCGATAATCTTAACTCATCAGGCATACTGTTGTCCTATTCTAAGATAACTTGCTGGCGTTGGTGTGAAATCAAATCCTTCTTGTTTGCCTGCGAATACCGCGCAATCTGATGACCAACGCTACGTCAAGTAGAAAAGACTGAGGCGTGGAATTCCGAACTCTTCCAGCAGCCGTTTCTGCATGTACTGCTTTTCGACCATTGCCAGTTGCTCTGCCTTCATCTTTCGCCGGTACGTCGCCAATTGCCCATCCACTTCGCGCCGGATCTTCAGCATGAACTCTTCAGGCGTATGGCTCGTCAGCACCGCATGTATCTTCTCATCCAGAATCGTTAGCCGACGCTCCAAATCTTCCAGGTCCAGTGCTCCCGGTATTTCGACGAGCTGAGCACTGGATTCCAGCGATTCCGCGATTTCCAACAAACGGCCGGCAGTCTCCGGCTGTTGCGGCAAACTCTTTTCCGCCGCATGTTTCAATCGTGCCACGTTCTTCGCAAAATATGTTTTCAGTTCGCCTCGCGAGAACGCATCGCTGGTTGCGGCGCGTGCGGCTTTCGGCGCGCTCCCTGCAGCAGCCTCCTGTTGTTCTTCAGCTGCCTCCAGCACCGCGTCTGTGCAATAAGCCAGGTTTTTCAAAGTCTTTCCCGCTCCTCGCCGTGACCTCTGATAGCTTTCAAACGCCCTGTCGATCCCTTTCAGAGCCGCTTCCAGCGGCACTCCGGCTTTCTGCCACGCTTCCATGACCGCCCAGTCCAGCGGCGACACCAGCAGATGCGCCCCGCGCTTCTTCCAGAAATATTCTTCGATTTCCGTGAAGTAGTTGAAGTAGTTCCAGCCATCCATTTTGTTGGTGGAGCGCCGTCGAATGCGGTCGAATGTCCGAACGCTGGCCCTGATCCCGTCTGCGTTGCTGCTGCCCGTAGCCTAACTCTGCGCCTTCTTTGCCGGCGTTGCCGCCGCGCTCTTGCTATGTTCCGCCGGCTGGTTTTTCTCCCAGATTAATCGCAGCCCCGTCAGTGTGAGAAACTCATCGGTGTGCTGGATATGCTTCGAGCCTTTCGACACGAGTCTCGCCTGCCCGCCGGTCGCAACGACTGTCACATTTTCGCCCAATTCTTTTTTCATCCGCGCAAGCATCCCGTCCACCATGTCCACAGCGCCGTAGTACAGGCCCGCCTGCATGTGCGTGACGGTGTTCGTTCCGATCACTTTCCCGGGGTCTTTGATCTCCACCCGCGGCAGCCGCGCGGCGCGCGCAAACAACGCCTCCGAGGAAATCCCCAATCCCGGCGCGATGACCCCGCCAAGGTATTCTCCCTTCGCCGAGATAGCGTCGAACGTGATCGCCGTCCCAAAATCCACCACGATGCACGGCCCGCCGTACCGATGAAAGGCCGCCACCCCGTTCACAATCCGGTCCGCGCCCACCTCTGACGGGTTGTCCACGAGCACGGCCATCCCCGTCTTCACACCCATCTCCACGAACAGCGCCTTCTTCCCAAAATAAACGCGCGACATCTCCGCCAGTGTTCGATTCACCGGCGGCACCACCGAGCTGATGATCACGCCGGTGATCGCGTCGCGGTCCAGCTCCGCCAGTGTGAACAGATTCCTTGTCAGCACGCCATACTCGTCGACCGTCTGTTCGCGCGCCGTCGTCAATCGCCAATTCGCAATCAGCTCTTCGCCGCGAAAGACGCCCAGTACCGAGTTGGTGTTCCCCACGTCCATGGTCAGCAGCATCTAGCGTGCCTCCGTGACGTCGCCCGAAATCACCGCCGTGATTCGTCCGTCTTCCCGCTCCACTTGCAGCAACCCTTCAGGTCCGAGTCCTGCCGTCGTCCCGGCGTAGCTCTCGGTCCCGTTGGTTACGCGCACGCGCTTGCCTCTCGCATAGCTCGATACCGATTCAAAGCGCGCAACCACGCTGGCCACGCCTTCCCGCAGGAATCGATTGTAATCGCTCTCGAATTCACGCAGCAACCGCACCAGCAGCTCCATCCGCGATTGTGACTTGCCGGTTTCCGCGCGCAGAGACGTCGCTGTACTCGCAAGCTCTCCGGGAAACCTCTCCTGATTTACGTTCAGCCCGATTCCCACGATCACGAATCTCACTTGATTCGGCTCCGCGTGCATTTCCGTCAGGATGCCGCCAGCCTTTTTCCCACGAATGAGCAAGTCGTTCGGCCACTTCAGGTCAACTGCCAGTCCCGTTACCGCCTGCACTGCAGAATGTGCGGAGAGTCCCGCCATCATAGTCAGCAGTGGAGCCTGCACCGGAGCAAGCTTCGGCCGAAGAAGTAACGTCACGTAAATTCCCGCCGCGCGTTCGGAATGCCACTTGCGTCCCGCCCGTCCGCGTCCCGCGGTTTGCTCTTCCGCCAAAACAACGGCGCCTTCCGCTTCGCCGGCATGTCCCAACTCCAGCGCCACGCGATTCGTCGAATCCGTCTTGAAAAAATGAAAGATGCGTTTGCCGAACAGGCTGCCTTTCAGCCGTTGTTTCAACATGTCTGGAGTCAAAATATCGGGAACTTGCTCCAGGAAGTATCCCGTAGCCGGCTGGCCTTTCGCTTTCACGCCCAGCCCGCGCAGCCGTTCCACCCACCGCCATACTGTTGATCGCGAAACTCCAATCTCTTTCGCGATTCGCGCGCCGCTGATCACGATGGTGGCATTTTCCGCCAGCAATGTTAGCAACCCAGCTAGCCGGCGGTCGGTTGTGCCTGGCAAGGATTCTTGAGTCATCGGGATTTTGCCGCGCCCCTCGCGCCGCCTAAGCTTACGTTCCCTCGATGCTGTCCACAAGCAGGCTGAGGTTCGCGGCAGGAGCCGAGTGCGTAAGCATTCCGGAAGAAAGAAAGTCGGCCCCGGTCTCAGCGTATGCGCGCGCGTTGTCGAGCGTGATCCCGCCGGAAATCTCGATCACGCATTCCGGGCGCATCCCGCGCGCCATCTTCACGCATTCCGCAGCGCGTTCCACTGGCATATTATCCAGCAGCACCGCCTCCGCACCGGCCCCTAGCGCCTCAAGCATTTCTCTCTGGTTGCGAACCTCGATCTGCACCGGCAAAGGTCCTGGGCCAACGACTTCCGGGTCGAGCCCCGCTGCATCATAGGCGCTTGCGGCCCGCGGGGGCGGCGACTTTGGCGAAACATAGGTATGCGCTTTGTCCAGCGCTTCCTTGATTCCTCCCGCCAGCGCGATGTGATTCTCTTTCAAAAGGATTGCGTCATAGAGGCCGAAGCGGTGGTTGCTCCCGCCGCCCGTCTTCACCGCATATTTTTCCAGCCCTCGCAGACCAGGTGTCGTTTTCCGCGTGTCTCGAATCCGAGTCCGTGTTCCCGCCAGTTGTTCAACAAAGCGTCGCGTCAACGTGGCAATTCCGCAAAGATGCGCCAGAAAGTTCAACACGGTTCGTTCGCCGGTAAGAATCGCGCGGGCGCTTCCCTTGATCCGCACGATCTCCGCCCCAGGTTCTACAAACGACCCATCGTTGTGCGGCAAGGCGACATGGATCTCCGGATCCAGAGCCCGGAACACTTTTTCGGCCATCGGCAATCCTGCGCAAACGAGTGTTTGCCTGGCCAGAATCTTGGCCTGCGCCGTTGCTCGCGGCGGCACGACCGCCGAGGTCGTCGCGTCTCCTGTGCTGATATCTTCTTCCAGCGCGCGCCGCACAAGGTCATTGATGTAGCGAGAATTCCAGTCCATGGGGACCCCAAGAATAGTGAATTCTATTCGAGCTGCGCCAGTCGATCTTGCAATTTCTTCAATTCGATCCGCTGATCCGCGAGCGTGGCTTCCAGCCCCTTGATGATTTTTTCCGGCGCGCGGTTGCGGAACGTCTCGTTTCCGAGTTGCCCTTCCTTCGACGCAATTGCTTTCTGCAGGCCTTCAGTTTCTTTTGCTAGCCTCGTTTTCTCAGCCGCCACATCCACCGTGTCGACATGCGCAATGCGCACGTCAAACGTAGCAGAAGAGCGCACTGCCCCGTTTTTTGCATCGAACTGCTGTCGTGGAATGGTGCGAAGTTCCGTCAATACCGCGAATCTCTCAATCGCCGCGCGATTCGTCCCAACGGTTTCGCCTGCGCCGGAGTCGCTCGTTGAAAACTCCGCCGCCACTCTCTTCCTGGGATCAAGCTTGAGTTCCGCGCGAATGGTGCGTAGCGCCGTGACCACTTCCTGGATCGTGTCAACTTTCCCTATGGCTCCTTCGTTTTTCCAATCCTCATGGACTCTCGGGAATTGATCCAGCGCGATCGATTTCGCCCCAGCTTTTTGCGGCAACCGGTGCCACAGCTCTTCTGTCAGGAAAGGCATGAACGGGTGCAGCAGCCGCAGGGCCTCCTCAAACGCCGCGAACAAATTCTTCCACGCAACCGTCGCCCGTTCGCGGTCTGCGCTTTGCAGTTCCGGCTTCACCCACTCGATGTACCAGTCGCAAAAGTCGCCCCAGAAAAACTGGTACACGCCTTGAGCAGCCTCATGAAAACGGTAATTCGCCAGCGCTTCATTCACCAACTCTACGGTTGCTGCCAGCCGCGCAAACATCCACGCATCCACCAACTGCACGCTGCCGTGATACGCATAAGGCGCTTTCTCACGCACGTCCGGCGCCGCCAACTCTTCCAATTTCGCCCCACCTTCTTCAAACTTATCCAAATTAACAAACAAGAATCGCGCCGCATTCCAGATTTTGTTCGCGAAATTCCGTGCGCCCGCCAACTTGTCATCGGAAAGCACGATGTCCGTCCCCGGCGCCGCCATGGACGCCAGGCAGAACCGCATCGCGTCGGTTCCGTACTGCTGGTTCAGGGCCACCGGATCGAGTCCCGTCCCTTTGGACTTGGACATTTTCTCGCCACTCCCGGTACGCACCAGCGAGTG
>Ga0210407_10002639_pt1 | contig 15258 bp, 21 predicted proteins | sample IncBWC27MmetaG_FD_150860 | JGI IMG/M metagenome (GOLD analysis project Ga0210407, IMG submission 150860) | Forest soil microbial communities from Barre Woods Harvard Forest LTER site, Petersham, Massachusetts, United States - Inc-BW-C-27-M | ecosystem: Environmental > Terrestrial > Soil >...
GCGCGCATGGCGCCGAGCATGGTGGCGCCGCCGCCCATGTCGTACTTCATCTTTTCCATGTTGTCGGCGGGCTTGATGGAAATGCCGCCGGTGTCGAAGGTGACAGCCTTTCCAATCAATCCGAGAACCGGGGCATCGGGCCGCGCCTTTTCGGGCGTGTAGCGGATGACGATCACGCGGGGCGGTTCGACGCTGCCCTGCGCGACGCCGATGAGTGCGCCCATCTTCAACTCGGAAATTTTTCGTTCGTCGAGAATTTCGACGCCTAGCCCGACTTCCTTGGCCATGGCCTCGGCGCGGCCGGCGAGCATGCGCGGGGTGAGGCGGTTGGAAGGTTCGTTGATCAAATCGCGCGCGAAATTTTGCGATTCGGCGATGATGCGTCCGTGTTCGACGGCTTGGGGCAGATTGCCATTTTGATTGGCATCAAAACCGGAGAGAAGTACGGACTGAATTTCGCGATTGGTTTTCTTGTCCGTTTGATATTTATTGGATTCAAAATCGGCGACGCCGAGGCCTTCGGTGACGGCTTGCGCGGCGGCAGGCCCGCGTTCGCCTTCCCGCGTGAGGAAAATGAATTTCTTCACGCCGCGCGATTTCAGATAGCGCAGCGCGGTGCCGGCAATTTTGCGCAAGTCCGACGGCGCGAATTTTTCGGGCTTGCCCGCGCCGACCAAGAGGAGCCGTTTGGCGTCCAGACCTTCGGGGAAATGAACGAGGACGAGTTCGAGAGCCTTGCCGGTGAGTTCACCAGTGGCGACGAGGGCGGCGAGGTGGCCGTCCATGGCGTGGTCAATGTCGGCTAAGATTCCATCAATTTTATTTTCTTTGTCGAAGACGTAGGTGACGATGGCGTCGGCCTGAATCGAAGAGTACGGCTGGTTCTCCAGTTGAATCTGCATGTCTCCCTTTCACTTTTAGCGCCGGCGAGAGCGATACATGGCCTCGCTGGCTTCCCGTTTTGCTTCTTTTTGTTTTTCGGATTCGCGGCGGTCGTGGAATTTCTTACCCTGCGCCACGGCCAATTCGCATTTGGCGATGCCGTCCCGGAAATAAATTTTGGTGGGGACGATGGTCATGCCCTTCTGCTGGGTCTGAACCAGCAAGCGGTCAATCTCGCGTCGGTTCAGCAGCAGCTTTCGTTTTCGGAGGGGATCGTGGTTGCGGTAACCTCCGGCAAGATATTCGGGAATATGGCAGTTTACCAGCCAAGCCTCGCCAAGGCGAATCTCGGCGTAGGCCTCGCGGAGCGTGCCCTTCCCCTCGCGGAGGGTTTTTACCTCGGTGCCGACTAACACCATGCCGGCCTCGAGGCTGTCCAAAAGATGGTAGTTGTAGGAGGCCTGGCGATTCTGCGCAACAATCTTGACGCCTTCGTGTTGAGATTTGTCGGGCTTGGATTTCACGGCAGAACCATCATAGCCGCCGGGGCCGAGCCGCCGCAAGTGACAGATGGCCACGGATTTCCGGGTGCCAGCGCTCGAATTCACGAAACTTTCATCCGAAGCGGAAGAGGCACTTCCATTACTCATACGTCTAACACAACTCTGGGGATTCCTTGCCGCATCAGATGACGGGTGCTAGACTCTTTGGGAAACAGCCCACCCGTCGGAGGAGTGCTTTTGCGTCGTTCCGGATATTTGTCATTTCTGGTGGCCGCTGCCCTGCTGCTGGGCGGGTGCCCTAAAGGCAATCAGGAATATGAGGAGGCCAAAAAGGCCTCCGCTCTGCAGGATTACGACACCGCGCTGGTGCACTTCGAACGTGCCGCCCGCTCCGACCCCACGAACGCCGAATACAAGCTCTATGCCGCCCAGGCGCGTTACGACGCCGGCCAATTCCACGTCCAGCAGGGGAAAAAGGCGCTGAAGAACGGCGACCTGCAGCTGGCGTTGGGCGAATTCCAGAAGGCACAGCTGATCGATCCTTCAAATACCGCGGCGGACCAGGAAGCGAAGCGCACGCTGGAGTTAATAAATGGACAGAACGGGCCGAAGGCTCTGAATCCGGCGACTCAGCCTGACGAGCAGATCCTGGCGCAGCCGCCGGAACTGAAGCCGCTATCGCGCGACCCGATTAATGGGTTGAAGATGACGAATGATGCGCGAGTGGTTTACGAGACGATCGCGAAGCTCGCGGGGTTGAGCGTGATTTTTGATCCGGACTTTACCTCGCGCCGGATTACGGTGGATTTCCCGAGCGTCACGCTCGAACAGGCGCTGGATGCGGTGTCGCTGGAAAGTAAGGCATTCTGGAAGCCGGTTACGTCGAGCATTATTTTCGTGGCGCAGGACCAGCCGCAGAAGCGCAAGGATTTGGAAGATGAGGTCGTGCAGACGTTTTATCTTTCGAACACGCTTACGCCTCAGGATTTGACGGAAGTTGTGAATGGACTGAGGGTCTTGCTGGACCTGCACCGGCTGCAGCAGGTGAACGCGCAGAATGCGATTGTGATTCGCGACACGCCTGACAAATTGCTGCTGGCAGCAAAAATTATTCGGGATATTGATAAAGCCAAACCGGAAGTCTTGATTCACGTTCAAGTGATGACCGCGAGCATGGATCGTTTGCGGGATCTTGGGATTTTGCCCGGGCAGACTGTTTCGCTAGCATTCACGCCGCGCTCTTCGTTGGGACCTCAGACTTCTACCTCTACTACCACTTCGACGACGACTCAGAGCGTGCCCCAGGTCTTATTGAGCCAGCTGAAGAACCTGGGGTCATCCGACTGGGCGCTCACATTGCCAGGGGCGACGGCAAACGCCATCTTGACCGACGACCGCACGAAAATTTTGCAGGATCCGGAATTGCGCGTAACAGACGGGCAAAAGGCCACGCTGAAGATTGGCTCGAAGGTGCCGGTTGCGACGGGCAGCTTTCAGGCCGGAGTGGGCGTGGGCGTCACCGGCAGCTCTGGAGTCGTCAATCCCCTGGTGAACACGCAATTCCAGTACATCGACGTGGGCGTCAACATCGAAATTACACCGCGCGTGCATCCGGACGGCGACATCAGTTTGAAAGGAACCGTGGATGTGTCGCAAATCACGGGGACGAGCAATATTGGCGGAATTAACCAACCGGTGATCGGACAGAAAAAAACGGAAATTGACGTCAGGCTCAAGGAAGGCGAGCAGAACATTCTGGCGGGGTTAATCGAGCGCACGGACACGAAAAACATTAATGGCATACCGGGACTTGGAGAAGTGCCGCTGATGGGGTATCTGTTTTCGGACAATAGCCACGAAGTCGAAGAGGATGAAACGCTGATCGTGATGACGCCGCATATCCTGCGCTTGCCTTCGCTAACGGCGTTGAATCTGCAATCGATGGCGGCGGGCACCGATTCGAACGTGCGCGTTTATCGAGGAGATGAGGGAGCGTCGACCGCGGCACCTGCAGCAGCGCCAGAACCTCCTGCTGTGCGACAGAATTCTGGCAATGTTGCACCGACGCCGGGCGTGACGCCAACTGCGATGGCGCAACCCGCCCCGGCGCAGGGTGCGAGCGCTGCGGCGCAGCTTCATTTCGAGCCTGCCACGGTGGTGTTGAAGGCGGGCGACACGACCACGCTGGGCTTAGCGATTTCGAACGTGCGCGATCTCTATTCGATTCCACTGATGATTCATTTCGATCCGGCGGTGGTGCGCGTGGAAGAAGTGCGTGACGGCGGATTTCTGTCCGGAGGCTCGCAGCAGGTGGCCGTGGTGCAGAGAATCGATCAGCAGCAGGGACAGGTGATCGTTTCCGCGACGCGCCAGCCCAACACGCCCGGGGTAAATGGGACCGGAACAGTATTTGGGTTCGTGGTGCGCGCGATCGGTCCCGGAACCGCCCGGCTGCAGATTTTGCAAGTGAACGCTCATGATTCGCAACAACAGACGATTCCGATGGTTTCCGGAGAAGCCACGATCCAGGTGCAGTGAGGCGCGATGAACTGGAATCGTTTCAAGTCGAATCCCTCTGTTGCGCGACGGCAATTCCCCGCCCTGTCACTTTCGTTGAGCCGTAGCCGGCGTCATGCTGCGTCTGGTATGTCGCTGCTGGAATTGGTGGTGGCCTGCGCGATCTTGTTAATTCTGGCGACGGCTTCGATCCCGATTGCGCGCAATACGATCAAGTGGAAGAAAGAGGAAGAGCTGCGCTGGGATTTGCGTCAGATGCGCGACGCGATTGACCGGTATAAAGATGCGTCGGACAAAGGGCAGATCCAGGTGAAGGCTGGAACGGAAGGTTATCCGGAGAGCCTGGACGCGCTGGTGAAGCCGACCCCGTTGACCGGGACCGCCGCTGACAAAAAGATTCGTTTTTTGCGTGAAATTCCGATGGACCCCGTCACCAAGAACAAAGATTGGGGGCTGCGTTCGGTGCAGGACGATTCCGATTCGACATCGTGGGGCGGACAGGACGTATTCGACGTGTATTCGAAATCTTCTGGAACGGCGATGGATGGCTCGAAGTATTCGGATTGGTAGAGTGATTTGATGCGGTTTGGCGGCTGAGGAAATGATACGCGAAAGTTTCAACACGAGAACAGTTCTGGGGCGGCGCGGCACGGCGCAGCGCGGATTCACGCTACTGGAGTTGATGGTGGTGATGGCGATCATCGTAATTCTGATGACCATCGCTACGGCAAAATTCGAGCAAATGGTAGTGAGGGCGCGAGAGGCGACGCTGGCGTCCGACTTGAAGGTGATGAGGCAAGCAATCCAGGATTATACGCGCGACAAAGAGTGTGGACCTTCTTCGCTGGACGATCTGGTGAGCAACAATTATTTGCGGTCCGTGCCGAAAGATCCGATCACGCGTGAAACCGACTGGGTTACGAAATCCGACGACGTCGCGCTGAGTCCCGAACAAAGCTGCTACGGCATTAGCGACGTGAATTCGGCATCCGATCAGCTGTCGCCATTTACCAGCACGCCGTATAGTTCCTGGTAGGCTGCAAGCTGTGTGATTTTCCTCGCGGGTCTTATGCTTCTGGCCTGCTCAAACGAAACGAAATTTTCGCTCGGCTGGTAGCGTTTGACGGCACTGCGTGCATCCGCTATCATGCTTACGCGGGGTGGAGCAGCCTGGTAGCTCGTCGGGCTCATAACCCGGAGGTCGTTGGTTCAAATCCAACCCCCGCAACCAGCTATCTTTCTGAAGTAGAAACGGCTTAGCGATCGCAACATCGCTAGGCCGTTTTTATTTGGGGGCCGTTAGGGGCCGGAATTCCCCACACAGCGTCGCCTAGTTGCTCTGCGACTCGGTTCGCGTCCTCACTAATCACGTGAGTGTAAATCTCGTCCGTGACAGGCGAGCCTGCGGCGTGGCCGAGTCTCTGTTGACGAAGTTTGTGCGAAGCCCCGAACGAATTCATCAGGGTAGCGTTGGCGTGACGGAACGCGTGGAACCCGTTGCCTCGTGGTACTTCGATTCCCAGCGCACGAAGCAAGGGCCGGAACTGCCGCTTGAGTAGCAGGTTCTGGTCCCATGGTGTGCCGTTGCGAGTAGCGAAGAGTAGTCGCTTCCCGTTCGGCCGCCATGTTTTCAAGAACCCCTCCAGATGCGCGCAGGCTTGCGGGGATAGTTCGACAACCCGGATGGATTCGTCGTTCTTCGGGTCACCGAGTTTCCCCCGCCATGCGCTCTGCCGCACTTGGAGAATTCCGCGTTGTAGGTTGACGTCATCCAAGGTAAGTCCGCACAACTCGCCCGCCCGCAACCCCGTTTCCGCCGCCAGCCCATACCATGTTCGATATGGTTCCTTCGCAGCCGCAATAATTTTCTGAACCTCTTCGGCGGCAAAGAAAAACCTTTTCGTATCGCGGGGTTTCGGGAGCACGAGGCCATCGAAAATATCGGTGGCCACATATCCCCAGGCGCGCGCCGAACGTCACATACTTTGGAGTGTTACGCAGATGTTCCGCACGGTCTTCGGACTAGCCGTTCGGCCGGCAACAAATTGTTGAATCAATTCAGGGTGAATGCCGCCAGTTGGATCGAACCAAAAAACGGTTTCAAGTGTTTCCTGATATGGATTCGATAATTTTGTGCCGTCGAAGGTCTCAGTTGCCCCACTACCGTTGCTTCCCATCTGGTTGCGAAATCCACGAACGTTGATCTTGGTCGGGCGCGATACGCTTGTGGCCGGTCACAGAGAAGAGACTGTGTTCCTCTCTGGTGCACTGCACCGCACTGCGTTGATCTACCAAGGTGCTTCTCCTGTCGAGATTACCGGGCGAACTGAGGGCCTGTTCATCGAAGCAATCAAAGTGCTGCTGAGAATATGCATCACTCGAACCTGGGTTGATGCTCGCTTTGATTATTCTAATAACTTGGGAATAGCGTTCTCATGACCAAGCACCATCTCCCACTCGATACGACCGCCATTTGATAGAGCTTCAAACAAGTCATAGTCGCGCTCCGCGCAACGCGTTTTCGGAGAGGCAAGACATCAACGTTCTCACCAAAACTTCACCGCTGGCTATCCACAATTGCACATCTGCGGCAGTGCCGATCTGCGCGAAGGCGCGCCGACTTAATAGATCGTCGCTCGATCGCGCCAGCTAAGCGGCTTTGCCTGTGACCGAAGTGCCAGCGCTAACCCGGGAGAAGACATAAAAGCGGGCGTCGCACTCTAAGCAGCGGTAAGGCAGCACGCCAATAATTCCCAAGAGATATCGTTCAACGCTCCCATGCCTGCGCGAACGAGTCGTCTCCAAGCTTCTACAGCGAGGGCAAGCTCTTTTGTTAAGCGTATGCATTTTTGCTTCACCTCCGCGTCAGCGCCGCTCTACGCAGCCCCGGGTCATTTGACGATTCAAACTCGCGGCCTCGTGATCCTGCGATTAAGGACTCGCAAGGCTTCGGATGCTATAGACATCGTGCTCAGTTCTTCGCTAAGCCAAGAACAATCGTACAGTTCTAGTTCCCGCCAAAACATGGCTAACTCAACTTCCGGCACAAGCCGCGCCAGCTTTTCAGGATCAGTTTCATCCACAGTTTTCAGAAAGATTTCTTCCCACGATACGAATTTGATGTCGCACACAGGCTATGAGCATAAATGGGCGGTCATTTTGAAACTGTTCGCTTTTAGACAGTCGCGATACGGGAATACTCTGCGCAAACGTGCGACCTAAACGCTTTGTCGCGCTCCGTTTCATACCGCTTCTTCATTTCTTCGATTGACTTGCCTCCAGGCGGTCCAGACCTCTTGAAGGCCCATGCGCACATGGAACAAGCCCAACCGTGAAACTGCTCCCGCTCAATCCACACCATTTCGCGCGCCAGGGGACACCTCCGTCACGAGAGGGTATGCGGGAGGCGTGACTTCCTCTGGAATCAGCACAACGCTATACAGACCTACGAACGGAGCAAGTTTTGAACACAGTCTGCCAGTCTGCTCATGCCTTCCGCTTTAGCAACCACTGCGTCAACAGCAAGCCCCTTGTCAGGAAATGCTCTGGAAATCGCTTCGCTATACATTGTGAAAAGCACTATCAGGACGTTTGGCATCATCTCTTTCAAGACCGATGCCACAACGATGCCATTCGTCCGAGGCATCGCCACATCCAAAAGAATCAAATCAGGCTTGAGTTCCCGGGCTTTCTCGATGACATCTTCGCCATCGGCTGCCTCGCCGCAGACATCAAGGTCTTGCTGGGCGAGATATGAACGAATGACCCTGCGAACGGTGTCGCTGTCATCCGCCACTAGAATCCGCTTGGACATTAGAATGACTCGCTGAGAACCCGGAACGTGCTGTTGCGTATTTCAGTGAGGCAGGGGCTACCTCGTTGTCACCGGTATCAATACTCGTGCGGCGTGGGCGGCACCGACATTGGATACGCTACAGAGACGAAAAGGGCTTGTTAATACAGTGAACAATGCATAGCGTCGCGGGGAAACCCCTAGGCGTCGTACCTATCGTGCTTTCCGAGGTGTGCGATTCAAGGCTGAAACAAAGAGTCAGTTACCGCTAAGCGCGTTTACCGGAAATTACGCGCGGAAGACCGATTCGCTGATGATTTGAGCCGTATGCCTTAAACTCAGAAATAAAGTCGAAACGCACAGGGGTCATCAATGTACCAGCCGAATGAACAAACCACAGCTTCGAGATTGTGGCTTGTAGTCGTACTGGCGGTCCTCTGCGGCCCATCAGACTTCTTTGGACTTCTCTGGCTCCTCTATCACGTCTACGACACCGAGGTGAAGGTCTCCTATAGTCGCTCCTACGCAATATTGCTGTTTTTCTTTTACCTTGTCGTTTCAGGTTTTGGTGTCTACCTACTATGCGCGGCACTCATTTTTTTGGCTGTTTCGTTAGTTTGGCCGACGCGAGTTCGGACCAGGGTGATCGCCACAATTTTGATGGCACTCGCAGTTATCGGCACCCTGAAGGCATCCTGGGTAATGGGCTTTCGCCACTGAAAGGCGAAACGACCTGTAGCTCGAACCCAAGCCAAAAGCCTCATACATACCGATGACGAGCAACCCGAAAGTTACCAACTCGCCAGACGGATTAGTACCGGCAAACGCGCTTGTGTTTACCGATTCAATTCCACTTGCCTGGTTTGTCGTGCCAGCTCAACCGGTCGATGCAACACCATCTAGTGTGTTGACTCGTCAACGCATCCGGGGAAGAACCATACTTTGGCTGCACTTGGCCGAAGCCTAGCCAGGGCAGCGTTCCTGCCGGTCCAACCCTAACGAGCGATTTTGGCTTCTGTTTTCAATGCTAGGTGGGTTCAAGCTTAGTGTTGCGTCGACCCATTGAGACCACCCGCGTAATCGGACATCAAGTCTGGCGCGACCAGGCACTAGCGGGGAGTTCGCGAAAGACATCACTCGGATGCATTGCGGAATTCTCCAGCGGTCTATGCGAGGTATCTGGCGAGAGATCAGGGGGTCGTACACGTGTTTGGGCAAAGCCCGTTGATGCAAATCGGGCCGGCCACGTCACCAGCTTGCTATGGATTTCGTCTTACGCCCGCTTTAATACCGCCAAGGCGTAGAGCGCGACATTGATCGCCGCTGTCTCTTCCGGTGAGTTCTGGCTGCTAAGCCAGAGCGTGCGCCCGTTGATTGCGTCCTCCGCAAACGTCGCGTAAGCCTGCTGCTTGTCTCGGTCGAGTTCTAGAACAGAATTCTCGAACGGAACCCTCTCGAAGATAATGGACTCCTTTGCATCACTTCTTCCAAGAGAGCTTTCAGACCGCCTTCTTTTCGTGTTCGGTGTCGTCGCGGTTCCGAAGAACGCCTTGCGGGCTTTCTGAAACGAATCTTCCGCCATTCGATTTTCCAATTTCATTTCAATTGCTTACAAGCCGCACGGTAGTGTGCGATGGCTTCACGAAGGGCACGGGCGGCATATTTTCCATCAATTTAAAGCACGATCATAAAGCACGAGCATAAAGATGCTCCGGACAACCGTCTGTGCAATTGTGAACAGTTGCGCCCGTCGCCAGGTCCGAGTTACACGACCCCGCCATGATCTACTGACGTCAATCGGCCGAATATTTCGCGACTGTGCGAAATGGGACTGTATCGCTTATGTCTCGATGCCATCATGAGCGCATGCCGCATAAGAAAGGTAGGAAAGAACCAAGGAACGCGACACGTGCCGAGGTCACGAAGGAAATGGCGAAACCCCGCATGGCGAGGTCCGCAAGGATAGCGGAACTGAATCTGGATACTGCGCGAAATATAGAGCAGCCAAGCACGACCATGCCTGGAACCGTAAAAAAATCATCTGTCGCCCCGTGCGAACCTACCGGGAAAGGCACAGATTTCTGTCGGCGGAGCCCCCGCCCGTATCGAAATCTCCGGATCGAAAATACACTAACCGATGAACACGGTGATCATGTGACGCTAAAGAAGGGCGCCCATGTTGAGATTACCGTTACTGCCGACGATGACCGCCGTCGCGTAATGGGAATTGTTCGTTGAAATACCCGGGAGGCACACCATTATGAAAGACAGCACCAAAGACACTGCCGAAGGCACATTTCACGAAGTAAAAGGAGCCATCAAAAGCCAAGCCGGAAAGCTAACCAACAATCCCGACGTTGAAGCCGACGGCATCGTCGAAAAAATCACCGGAAAAATCCAAAAGAAAATCGCGCAAGTAGAAAAAATCATCGAGAAACCCTAGAACGGCCAGGCCAAAATAAATCGGCAGCGCCCAGTGACGCTCTCGTTCACATCGGCATACACGCACGCTTGTAAAATAGGAGGCACTTCATGAACTTCGCAGCAATAAGCACCACGCAGGTTATTATCATCGTCGCCGTCGCGGCAGTGGCGGTGCTGACAGTCATCGGGATTTGGCAATCCATCCGCAAACGCCACACCGCAAAACTCCGCAGCCAGTTTGGCGCGACCGAATACACCCGCGCTGTAACCGAAGGCGGCAGCCAACAGAACGCGGAAGCCGCTCTGAACGCGCGCGCCACACGAGTCGAGAAGCTGCGCATTCACCCGCTCGGAGCCGGCGATCGCACGCGCTTCATCGAATCCTGGGCCAAACTTCAAGCACGCTTCGTTGACGGGCCCGGAAGCGCCGTCACCGACGCGGACCAATTGCTCGGCGATGTGATGTCCACACGCGGCTATCCCGTCAGCGACTTCGAGCAACGCGCCGCCGATATTTCCGTGGATCATCCTCTGGTTCTCGAAAATTACCGCGCGGCACACCAATGCGCGCTGCGTCAATCCACCGGCAAAGCCAACACCGAGGAATTGCGCCAGGCGATGATTCACTACCGTACGCTCTTCGATGAACTCGTCAACGAACCAGAAGTAGCGCGCGCACAAAGCGCCTAACACGTTCTTGCGTCATCTTTTTCAGTCTGCAAATCGCCGTACTCGCCCGCGACGGACCGCAGCGAGCACGTAAGGAGTCACCATGTCGTTCGGCCTGTACGTCGCAGGATTCGCAATTGTAATCGCCGGCCTGATCTATGGCGCTTACCTGATCCATATGCCCGCCCGCTGGATCGCCGTCGGTGCCATTGTAATGTTAGGCGTCGGCATACTCAGCGCCGTGAAGGCCACGCGCCAGAAAGATCCTGGGGGATAGTCCCGCACGGGCTGTTTTCGGTATGTAATGGCATAGCGAGCAGCGCCTACAAGTCACGATTCACGAATCTCAAATCACGAATCGCAAGTCACGAAAAAAAGGAGGCTTTCCATGTTGTTGCTTATCATTCTTCTCGTGCTTCTGTTCGGTGGCGGTGGGGGCTACTACGGCTATTCCAGATGGGGAACGGGCGGAGGACTTGGAATCGTAGGCACGGTCCTGGTAATTGTGTTGGTCGTCTACCTACTAGGCGGGTTGCATTGACTTCCAAGATCCACCAGAAACCGAGCTCGTTTTGGATGCGAATGCTTTGACGGTACACGGACCTTAGCTTCGGTGCCGATTTAATCGTGGATTATAATGGTCAGTAGTGAACTGTTGACATGGAGCGCGCCGTTTGTGTGAATGGAGTCAAGTTTGTTGAATTTATTCACGAAGTGATTCACACGAGATGGTGCCGTACCAATCTGCTGACGTTTCTTGCGATATTTTGGCAAGAGCCCCTTGTGGCTCATCTTTCTTTCCAAACCGGATCATCAGTAAGCGATATGTTCCGTCCGAGGCTCGTATGTCTGAACTCAAATTCGTATCCTGGAAGGAAATATTTCAAAAGGCTGTTGAGGAAACGGACCGCGGCAAACGGGCGCAGCTTGTGCAACTGGCGGACCTTGCTATCTTTCATCGTCAGCAACAATTGTTTAACTGCGACCGGCACCGCGAAGAATTAAGCGCCTTAAACGCGGCTACTGAGGCTTTACGGGCCATTAAGCACGCGGCGCGCGCCCTCGGAAAATCTGGATGGCCCCACTACCGCACGAAGTCCGCATGATTAGCGAAACCGAGTTCAACATCGAAGAATTCAGAAAACGAATTCAGAAGATGTCGGACGCACAACTTTTACGCTTCGGTCGCGCCGCTCGTAACATGTGCGATCCCAAGCAATCCGCGAACGGAAAGGCTGAAGCCGTTCATGAATTGCAGCTGGTAGAACTGCGCCCAGAATTTCGCAGGCGGTTTCCGAAAAAAGATGTCAAAGAAATCAAAGCCAAAATCACAAGCGAAATCAAGGCAGGGCAACCGCATTGAGCACCAGCAGCGAACGCCGCCGAACTGCTGGAACAATCCCGCCGTGCTGCGCCAACAGACAGTGACAATCTAGCGAACGTCAGCGGCAAGCCCGCCTGGCAGAATTGCATTGCGGCTTAGGCCCTGGCGAAACTATTTCCTGGTCACTGCGGCCAATCGATTTCGTTCTCTGCATACACAGCCAGTTGTTTGCAGTCTCCCGTTTTCCAGTCGCTCAGGTCAGATTCCCTGAGTATGTGCGCCGTCTGCAGCACCCAGCACAGCTCGGTCTGGTCTGTGAACCGTACCCGCACGTACATCATCCCTTCCTCGAAAGCGTGTTCGGCCCAGTCCACAATCTTGCCGTGGACGCCGGGATACTGCTTCCCAGGCTTGGGTAAATCCCCCGTCAGCTTCTCCGCAGCTTTTCCCTTTTTCATCGGCTGGCCTCTTCTTCGGACGCCGGGGCGACGACAGCCTGCGTCCGCTTTTTATTCCCGCCGGGACTCGACTTGCGCTGTTTCGTCGCTCGCGCTTTCTTCCTCGTAGCCCGTTTCTTCTTGGCCTGCTCTTCGTCGTAGCGCTCCTCATCGGACACATCCCATCCGGGGAGAATCACCAGGCGCGGCGGCAATCCCTTCTTCTTGCGCCTTTCCTCGGAGTCCTTGATGTCGAAATAAATGTCGTCCAGGTCTTTGGTTTTCTGCTTGTACTCGCGCTGGAACCTGTAGGCCCACGAGGCATCGTCCTCGACCATCTCGTCGAATCTGTCGAAGAATTCCCGATTCGTATCCACGCGAGCGGTCTCAACCTCGGCGCGGGCACCTCGAATCTGTTCCGTATTGAAGGCTCGAACCCTCTCCAGTCTTAGCAGGCCGCGCATCACCTGTTCGAATGCCAGGTTCAAATCCAGGAGTTCTTGGAACAGGGCGAGTTTCATGGCTGTGCTCCGGCGCTGCGGTGTGGTTCGCTTTCGACATCACCAGGCGGCTTTGGGTATTGGCGCTCCCATTCCTTTTGCTCCTCCGGCGTAAAGAACCGCACTTTGGGCGGTTTTCCCTCGACGCGCCGGCGATCTTCGACGACCTGCACGTCGCGATAGACCTGAACTTCATCCAGGGTGCGCTTCTCGCATTCGCGGGACCGGGCTTCGAAGCGCGCCGAATCCTGCAACTCTGAGCGTTGGAGGGCCGTGCAGACGTAGGAATTGAGCCGAGCACGATGATCCTCAAAGAGCACCAGCTCTTCGTCAAAGCACGAAGAATCGAGTTGCGAGTCCTTGGCTCGTTTAAGGCGTTCGAGTCCACGCACGGCTTCATCGACGCCTCGATTCACTAAGAGAATTGCTTCGTACAAATGCGTTTTTTGCATTTGAATCTCCCCTTTGCTCGCGGCGGGAACGCCGCTGTCCTATCGTTGATGGAAGTGTTGGGACGCACACCAACAGCGAGGCGGTCGGAACTCCGACCGGACGCGACAGAAACAATTGCTAGTCAGCTAGGGAGGGGATTCTGAAACGGCCTCAGGAGGGAGTAAAACCGGAAACAACGAACGCGAGGTAAGTTGCGCAGAGAATAGAAAATAGATAACTTCTGTTCCAGCCATCGTTGCACCTCAGACGTGCGACCTGGTTAGGGGCGCGTCGGTGTTACAAGCACCGGCGCGTCCCGCTCGATCACTTGATCTTCGTTGTTCTCTTCTTCTTAATGTCGTTCCTTCTTCCTTGCCCTTCGCCAAAATGTCTGTCCTTGTACTCTTTCACTTTGGCGAATCCGTCCTTATTCCAATAGCGAAGTCTTGATCCGGCTATGTTCTCCTCAATTGGCTTTGGAACCAATCCAGCATCAATCCATCTGTGAAGCGTCGATCGATGGACCAGCAACTGCCTAGCGGTCTCAGAAATCGAATATTTTTCGCTCATTCAACTTATGCGACATAATGTCGCGTATGTCAAGTAAAATGCAAACCCGGATGGGCGCCTCGTCAATGGCGCCAACACGGGTCAACAAAGAGTATCGCACTCTGAGTAATCTCTGGAACCCAAAGTAATGGTCGGCTTAACGGCTTTGCGGCGAATCGAACCCCGCGTGCTAGACTTCGTGATTCGCCTGCGGGATACAAAGAACATGGTTCACAACGGAGAAAGCAAGCCAAGAATCTATGTCATCGCAGGACCGAATGGCGCCGGCAAGACGACGTTCGCTCGCGAATTTCTGCCGCACTACGCTGACTGCAAGCAGTTCATCAACGCCGATCTCATTGCTCAAGGAATGTCGCCTTTTTCGCCGGACACTGCTGCTTTCCGCGCGGGGCGGCTGATGCTCGAAGAAATAGAGCGCTACGCAGGCCTCAAAGAGACTTTCGGCTTTGAGACAACACTCTCGGGGTTAGGTTATCTGGGGTTACTCCGTCGTCTCAAGAAGTCTGGATACGAGGTGCATTTTTTCTTTCTTTGGGTGCCAACCGTTTCTCTTGCGTTAACCCGAGTCAGAGATCGAGTACTTCGAGGGGGACACAACGTGCCGGAGATTATCGTGCGAAGGCGATTCGAGCGTTCCATCCGTAATTTTCTGCTTCGATATCGCCCTTTGAGTGATTCTTGGATGCTCTTTGACAATGCGGGCACAACACCTGTCGTCATTGCCTTTCAGAAAGAAGCAAGTCCTCGTATAATGAATCGAGCGGTTTACGAGAGCCTCTTAACCCGCTACACGACATTATGACGAAGCCGCCTGCCAATGTGCTCGACTTGCCGCTGGAAGAACGTGCCGAGATGGCGCTGAAGGCGGCGGTGGAGAAAGTTATTCTCGAAAGTGCCCGTGAGGGACGTCCAATCTATATTTGGCGTGACGGCGCGGTTGTTGAAGTGTCTGTCGAAGAACTACGCGAGCGTGCCGCCCGCATCACCGCGGATTGAGGAGCATCTCAGGCACTTGGTTCAAGCATGAGCACATTCTTAGCAAATCAGGCGAAGATAAGCGTCACGTGTGGCCTTCGCAGTTCCGCTTAGCTGCCGTACAGGTACTCGACCACCTGTCGGCGCCGCCAGGGCTCTAGTATTTTTTTGATAGAACATCCTGCAACATCGCCTTGTCGAGAGTCAGATCGGCTACCAGCTGTTTCAGCCG
>Ga0210407_10002642_pt1 | contig 15249 bp, 13 predicted proteins | sample IncBWC27MmetaG_FD_150860 | JGI IMG/M metagenome (GOLD analysis project Ga0210407, IMG submission 150860) | Forest soil microbial communities from Barre Woods Harvard Forest LTER site, Petersham, Massachusetts, United States - Inc-BW-C-27-M | ecosystem: Environmental > Terrestrial > Soil >...
CCCACCCCGACCCCGGGTGTTTTGCAAAAAGAGTTTGGAAGTCGCTGATTTGGCGGCAGTTAACTTTTTTGGCAGGCGCCAAGAGTTTGCAAGAGTATAGCAGCAAAGGATTTAGCTTGACCGGGCGGGGCGGAGGAGGGATTATCTGTCGAGCTAACATGGGGGATGTTGGCACATGAGTATAACGTTTGTCAAGGGATTTCTGGAGCGGGTCGGAATGGCAAAGGAGGGAGGGAAGAGAGATTCCTCTCTGCGCAAGCCGACCCTTCACAGAAAATGGAAGGGGAAAGAGAAAGTCGGCCTGCTCCGTTCGGAATGACGCGAGCGGGACCTTGCGTGAAGTAGTCGCTATTCGGCGCGGCTCAGGTTTGCGAGCCATTTTTGCAGGATCGCTTGCTGGTCCTGCTCAATGCTCGTGAATATGACTCCCATGCCCATATTGGGCAGGATAAATGCGACTCTGCCGAGCGCCGTGAATGTGGCGCCCTCGTGGGAGATGCGGACGCGAACCTGCGTACCTTGCGGCGTGGGATTCAGCATGTCGAGGAAGCATCCGCCAGTACTCAGGTCGCCGGTTTTGGCGGCGAGCTTTGTGTCGGACGAAATCTCGATGACTACTGCGTCTGCGATGAATGGGTAGCGTGGGGCCTGACGCCGCTCGGAGTCCATTCGTCACGGCTTTCTTTTGTGGCCAAAGCAGCGAACGCGGTCACATTTAGCGCGCATCTTAGGTTCAGATGGCAAGTAAGTCAATCGGTGTAGCAGATAGGGTGCAGCCCTGAAGCCGCTGAGGACGGAAAGGGCTGGCTGGAACTGCAGGGAAACGACTGAAGGCGGCGCAAACGGCGGGCTCTGCAGCTAACTGCTTGCAACGCACTCGGAAAACTTATCTTGACCGACTGTTGTGTGGAGTTCTTTCCGCTGTTGAAGTGCGGTGAGAAGCGCGAGAGCTTTGCCGTAGGCTGCTATTGTTTCGATTAGCGTGTAATACGCCACGGAGTTCCTGACAATTCCGCGTCTTCTTATTTGGGCGTCCGCCGACAATTCCAGTATTCGTTCTATCGCTTTGTCCACAGGACCGGACCTCAATTTCTTCATCATGGACGGGCCTCCTACAACTCGCTACTTGTCTTCACAACGACTTGCAGTACTGATCCAGCGCAAGGTTCGCGCCACTCTCAACTTAGATGGGGGCGTTGTCGCAGCGAAAATATACCGAAGGAGTGAGGGGGAATATCTGAATTCGGTGGCAGGTATTTTCCCGATTGAGTCGCTTAATCTCCCGCGCGAGTATTCCTGCAGGTTGTTGAAAACAGAGGAGAAATTGGATTTTTGGGGTAGGGAACTGACGGTCGGTTGCCCTGTGGTGGTTAGCCCCCTACCCCGCGAGTGGTCTTGCCTGTATAGACGAGGTGAGGGGGGAATAAGTTTCCTGAAAGGGTGAAGATTTTTTGGGGTGGTGAGGGGCTAAATTGCGAATGGAGTCGAGGATTCGGCTTGTAGTTGAAGAGTGCTTCATTGAAGCATCGGACCGTGGCTAAAGCCGGTTTGTAATGGGCTGTGTTCGCACGCGCCTGAAGAGCGCCCGCTCCCCTGACTGAAAGTCAGGGGCTTCCACCTCAAGAGTGGCCGTGCTGAAGCCCGGCATCTACAGGAGCGTGGCCGAAGCTCAGGACAAGCCGGCGCTTCGGTGAACATAAGAACGAAGCACTCGCGTTGCTCGCTGGGACGCGCCCTTCGTGCCTCAGGATAAACTGAAGCGCGCCCCTACAACATCCGCAGCGAGCTCAGGGGAGGTCGACGGTGTCTAGGTAGCGGGCGACGGAGACGTTCCATTTGAATTTGTCGCGGATGGCGGATTGCAGGGATTGGGCGGCGGCGGGTTCGCCGTGGGTTAGGTAGGTTTGTTTTGGCGGGGCGGGGAGGCCGGTGAGCCAGCGGAGGAGTTCGCTTTTGCCGGCGTGGGCGGAGAATTGGCCTAGCTCGACGATTTCTGCGTTGACGGGGACATCTTGATTGAAGAGGCGGATGGATTTCGCGCCTTCTTGTAGCGCGCGGCCGCGCGTGCCTTGGGCTTGAAAGCCGGCGAGGATGACGGCGTTGCGGGCGTCGGGCAGACGCTGGGCGAGATGATGCATCACGCGGCCGCCGGTGACCATGCCGCTGGCGGAGACGATGATGCACGGGTTCTTCACGTTGTTGATTTGCTTGGATTCTTCCGTGGTGCGGGTGAGGTGAAACTGGTGAACGTCGAGCGGGTCGCCTTTGCCGCCGGCATCTTCGCGGGTGTAATCGAGGTCGTGATCTTCGGTGTGCTTCAGATATAGGTCGGTGGCGCTGAGGGCCATGGGGCTATCGATGTATACGGGCAGGCGGGGGATGCGCTGCTGGTCTTCGAGCTGGCGCAGGTAATACATGAAGGTTTGCGTGCGGCCGATGGCAAAGGAAGGGATGACGATAACGCCGCCGCGCTTGGCTACGCGATTCACGATGGCGGCGAGCAATTCGGCGGGATCGCCCGCGGGGTGATCGCGATCGCCGTAGGTGGATTCGCAGAGGAGGACGTCGGCGTTCACGGGCGGCGTGGTGGGATCGTTGAGGATGGGCTGGTCGTAGCGGCCGATATCTCCGGAGAAAATGACTACGGTTTTTTTGCCATTTTCGTTGATGGTGAGGACGAGGCTGGAGGAGCCGAGAATGTGGCCGGCGTCGTAGGAGTCTATGTGAAATTCGGGACTGATATCGAAGCCGCCGCTGCGGGGCATAGCTTTCAGGGCGCGCAGGACGGGGTCGACGTCTTCGGAAGTGTAAAGCGGTTCGTGATCGTTATGCTTATTGCTCGGATGTTCTTTGGCATGCTGGGCGTCTTCTTCCTGCAGGTGGGCGGAGTCTTTGAGCAGAAGCGTGGTTAGCTCGATCGTGGCAGGGTTGGCGAAGATGGTGCCGCGGTAGCCATCGCGGACAAGGCGCGGAAGCAAACCGGTGTGATCGAGATGGGCGTGGGTGAGGACGGCGTAGTCGATTGTTTTTGGATCGGTGGGGAGAGGTTTGTAGTTGCGGTCGCTGAGCTCGGGAGTGCCTTGGAAGATGCCGCAATCGACGAGGAGGCGTTTGCCGGCGGCTTCGACTAGGTATTTGGATCCCGTGACGGTCCCGGCTGCGCCGAGAAAAGTGAGTTTGGGCATAGGCGTGTTATTTTACAGAAATTGGAGATGGCCGCCAGCGGAACGGAGAGGAAAAAGATAACGCAGAGACGCGGAGGGCGCAGAGGAGCGCAGAGAAAGACAGAAGCGGCCGTTGGAGAGAAACGGATCAATCGCGCCGAGATGGGGCGCAGCATACTGCGCCCCTACGCGGAGTGCGAGTCAGCGCGCACAGCCAAAAATGGCTGTGCCACTTTAGTCGGCGGCGGTGGCCTGCTGGTTTTTGGCGACGATTTGGTCGATTTGCAGGCCGAGGCCCTTTGCTACGCCGGTACCGTAGGCGGGATCGGCCTTGTAGAAGTGCTGGATTTGCAACTCCTGGATGCGGCGCGGGATGCTGCCCATGCTGGCGACGATGTTGCCGATGAGGCGCTCTTTGGCGTCGGCGGACATAAGGCGGAAGAGATTGCCGGGCTGCGTGTAGTAATCGGAGTCGAGGCGATGATTGTGGCGCTCGACCGTGCCGGCGAGTTCCTTGGGGCGCTCGCGGTATTGGGGAGCTTCTTTGGGGCCGCCGAAGCTGTTGGGCTCGTAGTTGGGTTGCGCGCCGTGATTGCCGTCAAAGCGCATGGCGCCGTCGCGATTGTAGGTGTGCACCGGACATTGCGGCTTGTTGATGGGGAGGCCGTCGTAGTTGACGCCGAGGCGGTAGCGGTGCGCGTCGGGATAGGAAATTAGGCGCGCTTGCAACATTTTGTCGGGAGAGAAGCCCATGCCAGGGACGATGTTGCGCGGCTCGAAAGCGGCTTGCTCGACTTCCGCGAAATAATTTTCGGGATTGCGGTCGAGCACGAGTTCGCCAACTTCGATGAGCGGATAGTCTTTGTGCGGCCAGACCTTGGTTAGGTCAAAGGGATTGATGCGGTACGTGTCGGCTTGCTTTTCCGGCATGATTTGGACGGAGACGCGCCACTTGGGGTAGTTGCCTTCCTTGATGGCGTTGAAGAGATCGCGCTGGGCGTAGTCGGGATCCTTGCCGCGCATGTCGTCGGCCGATTCGCGAGTGAAATTCTTGATGCCCTGCTTGTTTTTGAAGTGCCACTTCACGTAGAAGAGTTCATTTTTGTCGTTGATGAGGCTGTAGGCGTGGCTGCTGAAGCCGTCCATGTGGCGGTAACCGTCGGGCGTGCCGCGGTCGGAGAAGAGGATGGTGACTTGATGGAGGGATTCGGGAGAGAGGGACCAGAAATCCCACATCATGGTAGGAGATTTGAGATTCGTTTCGGGATCGCGCTTCTGCGTGTGAATGAAATCTCCGAACTTTAGAGGGTCGCGGATGAAGAAGACGGGAGTGTTGTTGCCGGTCATGTCCCAGTTGCCCTCTTCGGTGTAGAACTTGAGGGCGAAGCCGCGGGGGTCGCGCTCGGTGTCGGCGGAGCCTTTTTCACCGCCGACGGTGGAGAAGCGAATGAAGGTGGGAGTTTTCTTGCCGACGGCGTTGAAAAGCTTCGCGGTCGTGTATTTGGGCATGTCAGGGTTGGTGCAGACAAAATAGCCGTGGGCGCCGGAGCCTTTTGCGTGGACTACGCGCTCGGGGATGCGCTCGCGATTGAAGTGGGCCATTTTTTCGAAGAGCAGGAAGTCCTCGAAGACCACCGGGCCGCGGGGTCCAACGGTGAGCGAATTCTGGTTGTCGCCGACTGGGCGGCCAGCGTCCGTGGTCATGATGTTTTTCTTTACGTCAGCCATCGATCCTCCTAAGTGCGCTGCGGGCCAGAGTGCTGCGCGCCTACGCGCGCCAGGTAACAGTGTAAGGCGCGGGGCAGGTATACTGCCAATATATAGATTGGATAAAGAAGATAGGCGTTGCCTATAGGTGAGAGCCGTGGAACTGCATCAACTTCGATATTTCTGCGCGGTGGCGGACAGCGGATCGTTCAGCCGGGCGGCGGAGCAGTCGCACGTTTCGCAGCCATCGCTGTCGCAGCAGATTCTCAAGCTGGAGGACGAGCTGGGGGCGCGGCTGTTTGACCGGCTGGGGCGGTCGGTGCGGCTTACGGACCTGGGCAAGACCTTTTTGCCGCGGGCGCGAGCGGTGCTGCGGGAACTGGAGGCCGCGCGCGGAGACGTGGCGGAGCGCAAGGACTCGATCGGAGGGGCGATTTGCGTTGGCGTGATTCCCACCATCGCGCCGTACTTTTTGCCGGCGCAACTGACATTTTTGTCGAGGCGATTTCCGCAGGCGCGGACAACCGTTGTGGAAGAGATCACGCCGGTGTTGCTGGAGCGGCTGCGCGCGAGCGTGGTGGACGTAGCGATTCTGGCGCTGCCAATTCGCGGGCACGAGTTCGAGACGTTCCCGTTGTTGACCGAGCATTTGTTTGCCGCGCTGCCGAAGCAACATCGCTATGCGAAGCGGTCGTCTCTTGCGCTGAGGGATCTTCGCGTGGAGCCTTTTCTTTTGCTGCGCGATGGTCACTGTTTTCGCGATACCGCGGTGGCCGCTTGCGACCGGGCGCGGCTGAACCCGCAGATTGTCTTTGAGAGCGGGCAGTTCAGCAGCATATTGAGCATGGTGGCAGCGGGGATGGGAGTTTCGATCGTTCCGGAGATGGCCGTGGAGAGGAAATCAGGTTGCCGCTTTGTGCGAATCGCGGATGCAGAGGCGTCGCGGACGATTGGAGCGGTGGTGTTGCGCGGGAGATCGCTTACGCGGCTGCAGCAGGCTTTTTTGGCGCACTTGCGAGCAGCGGCGCCCACGGGTGATTGAGAGCAGATTGCACCACAGAGCGCACAGGGCGCGCAGAGAAAAAAACGACACCATATCGCAGGCAATTCAGAAACCGGAAGAACAAAGCTTGATGATAGCTAACGAGATCACTGGTCTTTCTTCAGCGTAGACTGCGCAGATTTTGCGACTGCCAGCGCAACTTGCTGGTCCAAATACACGGCGGTGAACTTTCCAGCTTCGTTTATCTCCAGTGCCGATGGTTTGCCGCCATGGTAGTAGCTGGAAAGCATGCCGGTATCAATGAACATGATCCTTCCGCCAAAGCCAGGCCGGATTCGGGCCGTTTTTTGAACGGTATGGCCCACGACGAGGTTTGTGGCGTTGTAAGCCGCTAGGATCTTCTCAACCCTCGGGGCTCCCTCTTCTTCGCTCCATTGGTCATAACCGCGATACCAAAGCGGACCGTCTTCGCGCACGCAAAGCCAGCCGCCTAGCGCAAGAAATTGTTCGATCCTAGCCAGGCGTGTGTCGTTCGACTTGGCACCCTGCTTGCGCTCAGCAATCGATTCCGCCTGGGCAACGGCGATCGCCTCCTGTAGGGTGAAGAATGGCAAGAGCACGTTCTCATCGGCCAGATACTGGCGGGCCTCATCGTATTGATTCATCTCGCCGCGAATGCGGTCGTTGATCTGATCCAGTCCTAACGAAGTCAGATCAGGATTGATTCCGCCGTGCAAGAAGATGACCCCACCGATTTTGACTAGCGCAGAACGCTGGCGCAGCCACTTACCGTAAATTCCGGCGGGACTAAACGCCGCACGGTGTTCGAGGAATCCTAGCGGGTGCCTGACCATCCACTCCGCTTCCGTTTCCGGCAGCACGGGCTGATTCAGTTCGGCCAGGAGCTGCGGATGAGCCTTGCGCCACTCGAAGTACTTCTGAAGAGCAGATTGTCGACGATTTTCGGACTCGCTATCCGCGAAGCTTGCGTAATTGCCCGCGCTAACGTAGCGAAGGTCACCCATGAGATTCATCATCTCGTGGTTGCCCAAGAGCGCGACGACGCGGCCGCCAGCCTTCGCCGATTGCTCATCGAGCGACAGCATCAAGTCCAAAACCTGGCGAGGCTTTGGTCCGCGATCGATGAGATCGCCAAGCTGAAGAAAAGTGGCATTGCCGCCGGTCCAGTGGCGCTGCTCGTCGATGAGCCCTACGCGTTGCAAAATGGAGCAGAAGTCGTCGAAATCTCCGTGGACATCGCCGATGGCGACGAGCAGTGGTGTCGAGTTCGGCGGCGTGGTTGCCGCGCCGGCCGGCAGAGCCAACAGCAACACACCTATCAAATGTATATTCTGAAAAACGCGAGATAGGAGGCGAAACAATTTCACCGTCATGTGCCAGCGGCTTGCTGAGCTAAGTTCTGTATTGCTTGCGTAAAACCAATTGCGGGCCGCCTGTATTGGCGCATCTTAGGCTTGTCTCCGGCGGATAGTCAATCAAGCCCACGGGCGGCACGAGGATAGCCAGGTCTCCCGCAAAAGGGTTATACTTCGCCCACTGAATTTCTCTAGTCTCCCTGTGGCATGGCTCGTGTGAGGCGAAGCTTCATGTTTCGTCGTCAACTGTGGCGGGCATTGTTCCTCGCTGGACTTGGTTGGAGCCTGTGCGCCGATTTTGCCGGTGCTCAGCTACACAGTGTGCCCTCTCAAGGGGAAAAGTTTGGCGGCGACCTCACCAGTTTAAGTGCGCTCCAAATGGCGAAATTGGACTCCGCCATATTCCAATTCTATAGCGCACAGGAATCACCACTACTGGACCGGGCGAATTCGGTATCCAAGCTGGACCTTGCGGCACCAAAGAACGCGCGGAAAGAATACGACAAAGGCTATCTGCTCCTGATTCGCAAGGAGTTGCCAGCGGCCATCGATCATCTGGCGCGGGCAACATCGATGTATCCCAGCTTCGTGGCGGCGCATGACGCGCTAGGCATCGCCTATCTTAATCTCGGTCAATACCAGCAGGCGCACGACGAATTTGCTCGAGCGATCGCGCTCGACGATCACCTGCCAGGCTCGTATTTAGATCTCGGATGCGCTCAGATGCAGCTTCAACGCTACCCTGATGCCGAAGAGACCCTGCAAAAGGCCTCTTCGATGGCTCCCCTTGATCTTGTGCTGCTCACTGCTTTGACTTACGCCGAATTCAAGAACCGCGACTATTCTGCGGTGATCGCCACCACACGTCACGTGCATCACCGAAAGCATGAGAACGCTGCCCTGGTGCATTTGTTTGCGGCCGGGGCGTGGGAGGCGCAAAATCATCTTAGCGAAGCGCAAGATGAGCTGGAGACGCTGCTGAGCGAAGATGCAAAGTCGCCCTTGTTGGTTCAGTTTCGTAAACTCCTCGATCAAGTCAAAGAAGAACAAGTCAACCGGGCGCAGGCCCGGCGGCATCCCGCTGAACCGCCGCAAGCCAGGCAGGCTTCACTGGAGATAACGGAACAAAACCAGAGTGCCGTCGCCAAGCGGGCGGCGGATACGCTGTCCAGTGCCAGCTCCGGGCCTGAGCAAACGGACGTGAATGTTGCCCACCAAGTCATCCGAGTGAAGGTCGAAGAGGTGGCGATGTTGTTCGCTGTCACTGATCATGGAAAGTCGGTGACCAACCTCGGCCTTTCCGACATCCAGATTCGGGATGACGGCCGGCCTCCGGGCGCCATCCTCGGATTCCACAACATAACTGAACTTCCCTTGCGTATCGGACTGCTCATCGATACGAGCAACTCGATAACCAACCGATTCTTGTTCGAGGAGGCCGCGGCCAGCAAGTTTTTGGAAACCGTGGTCACGGACAGGAATGACCTTGCGTTTGTGATTGGTTTTAACTGTTCTGTGCTGCTCGCGCAGGACTTCACTTCGGACAAAACTCTCACCGCTCGCGCCCTTACAAAACTTGCGCCTGGCGGCGGAACGTCTCTGTGGGACGCTGTGGCCTTCGCTGCGGATAAGCTGGCCAGTCGCCGTGAAGAACAACCGGTTGCCCGGGTTCTCGTGGTGATTAGCGATGGCGAAGACAATTCGAGTAGTGTTTCACTCCAGCAAGCCATCTGGGCAGCCCAGCGGGGCGAGGTCGCGGTATACACGGTGAGCACGAAGGAAGGCTCGAGAGACGAGCCCAATCCATTGGTTGGAACGCCGGCGTTGAAAACATTGTCGGCACAGACGGGCGGCACCACTTTCACCTCTGTCTCGATCGGTGACCTCGAGCGCCGTCTGGCCGACCTTCAGCAAGTCCTTCGTGGACGTTATTTGGTTTATTACACGCCGTCTTCCCCGCAAACGGACGGGCGATTCCATGCCGTGGACATCAAGGCTGAAAAAGACGGCCACAAGCTGAGAGTCTATGCGCGGAAGGGCTACTATGCTTCTGCGCTGCTTGACGCTGGAATCTAGCTCAACCGGCGGGAACCGCTCGACAACCCGTTCGGCCCAAAAGTGTTACCTATGTAGCCGGTACATTCTGTAATGTATGTCTCCGGGTCGGACCCCGGAGTGTTTGGTGGAGCCGATGGGATTCGAACCCACGACCTCCTCGATGCCATCGAGGCGCGCTCCCAACTGCGCCACGGCCCCACCGAGCTGCAGCGTAGTTTATGGTAGCACCGGGTCTTCGGATTCGTCCACCGAGTGTCAGCAATCACTCTGAACGAGCAAACCGAGCGAAGGAAGACCGCGCCTTCACGTCGGCCTTTTTTCCATCTGAATAATCGGTAGAGACTCGCCGTTTACTAGCGGGACTTCCAGATTCTTGACTGGAAGATAGCCGCGTGCGCGGAAGAGTTTCGCGCCCGTCAGCGTGGCGCCCATCTCGAAGCGGGAGAAGCCCGCGGATTTTGCCGCGTTTTCGCAGGCGTCGAGGAGGAGCGTGCCGACGCCGCGGCGGGCCCAGTCTGGATGAATGAAGAAAGCGCGAATCTTGGCAGCGTCATGACGAGGGTCGAGGAGGTCGTCGTGGCGGTCGGTCCATTGATCGGCACCGTAGAGGGTCTTGCGCCTGCTCCAGCCGCCGCAGGCGATGATGACCGGCGAGCCTTGCGATTCCGCCGGGCAATGCTCGACTACCAGGTATGTGCCGTCGGCAATGAGCTGGCTATCGACCCCGAAGACGGTGGTCAGCGCGCCTTCCATTTGCGCCGGAGTGTAATCCTGGGCCTGGAGGCGGCGGACAGAGGCGTCGATGAGCGTGCGGAGAACGGGGAGGTCGGCGAGCAGTGCCGGACGGATGCGGAAGTCGGCTTGCATGACGGACTCAGGCAGATTGTAGCGGCAAAGAAGGCGACGCGCTTTTAGTTATTTACTCAGCGGCCGGGGTGGGTATGATGCGGGCGCGACTCTCGCGGTGAGGAGATGGACGTGAGGAAATGGATTGCGGGTTGCGCTGGCCTGGCTCTGCTTGCTTGCGGTGAAGTTTTGCATGCGCAGCAGAGCGCAGGCGCAACAACCACAGCTAGCGCGGGTGCGCGACAGACGGAGAAGGATGAGTATACGAGATACGAATTACTGGCTCCCGACAGCGCGAGCTTTCGGATTCGCTATGAGGTGACGGCAACGACGGCGGGCGCGAAATTTTATTACAACCCGATACGCAAGGGCAGCGTGGCCAGCGATGAAGCGGTCTACGACGCGATGAGCGGGGAGGCGCTGCAATTCGAGGTTGTGAGCGGCGAAGAGGCGCGGAAGGATGCGTTGATGGCGGATGCCGAAGCGGGGACGAATTACATCAAGGTGCATCTGGCGCGGCCGGTGCCGCAGGACGGGCAGGGGCGGCTGCTGATTCTGAAAACGTACAAGGATGTGAAGAGCTATTACCGGGATGGGGATGCGATCGTGTTTAACCGGTCGCTGGGGATCAAGAGAAACAGCGTGGTGCTGCCAGCGGGTTACGAGTTGATTGGATGCAATGTGCCGTCGCAGATTTTGCCGGAGGCGGACGGGCGCACCGCGGTGAGCTTCATGAATGGAAGCGCGGGAGAGGCTCCGCTGATGGTGCGCGCGAAGTTGGGCGCGCAGACGGGCGCGGCCGCGGTGCCCCGGCCGATGACAACGGCGGTGAGTTGGGAAGCCCCGTTCAGCGGGGAAACCGAGAAGCAGCGGCTTTCGGAGCGGGCGCATCAGGATCGCGACATCGTTTATTTCTTGAAAGAGCCGGAGACGCATGCCTTTCGTCTGTACCACGACTACACGGAGTCGCGGCCAGGTGCGGACAAGTACCTGAACGTGGTGCGCGCGGGCAGCACGGTTTCACAGCCGTCGGCGTATGTATTGGATACCGGAGAAAAGCTTGCGACGCAAATCATGACGGGAGATGAACTGGCGGCGGCGAAGATCGATGCGGGGGAGGCAGTGGCACCGACCGCGCAGGTGGTGGTGATATGGTTTACGCCCGTGAAGAGGGGGCAATCGATAAGATTACGAATTTCGGAAACGTATACGGCGGTTGGAAGTTACCGGCTGGAAGGCGACGATTTGGTGTTTGACCGGAGCCTGGGGCGGCCGCGCAATGCAGTCGTCCTGCCGGAAGGATGGTACCTGACGGCCAGCGCGATTCCCGCAACGGTGAGCATACTCACAGACGGACGCGTGCGTCTGGACTTCTGGAATGGGCGGCCGGATTCAGCGGATGTATTGATCAAGGCGAAGCGGCGGGTAGCGTCCGGCGAGAAGAAGTAGGAGACGTTTTGCGGAGGCGTCGCGTCATTCCTTGCGGCGGTCTGGCGGCTCGGTTAAGGCAATCGAAAAACGATGGTAATGTCCGCCTGTGTCTCGACCGGATCTCCATCGATGAACGTGGGTTCATAGCGCCACTCCCGCACTGCGGCCGCCGCCGCTGACGCGAGCAGGCCGGGCCCACCCATTGGTGTCACTCCAAGAATCTGCCCGGTGCGCCCTACACGCGCCTGCAACTCCACGCTTCCTTCGATACGCTGTTTGCGAGCCTCCACGGGATAGAAGGGGTCGCTGTGTGATCTTAGTCTTCCAATGACCACTCGCTCGGATCGGCCCGATGCGCTCGGGGAGATCTGCAATGTTCTTTGTGCACTGATGGCGATCGCCGGGGAGGCGCTGATTGCTTCTGCCGGAAAATTGACGTAGAAAGGCTGTCCCCCTGGCCCCGGCGGGTTCACCAGAATGGAGTGCTCCGTCGCCGTCCTGCTCGGCTCAGTGTTCGTTTCGAGGCTGCTGTGCGGCATTGTGTTTTCTGCGGAATGTCGTGGCCACGATTCATCGGTGCCTGGAGCTATTGCGCTTCGGGGCGTGGAGTCCGCTGCGCTCCCTCCGCCCGCCGCCGAGCCGGCTCTCGGCTCTATTGCACCGTTTAGCTCTGCGCCTTTTTGCCCTGTGCCGGGCATATTGGCAAGCTGCGAATTCGCCGCCGGCAGAGAGGTCGGGTTCGTAGCTTCTGCCCCTTTTGGCTGATCCCCATCTGGCGCACTCTTCGTATCCGTCTGATCCGCGGCGACTCCGGCCATGTCAGCCTGCTCGGGCGGCGCGGGTGGCGTCACTTTCGGCGCCGGGGCGAGTTGGTTCTCCGCCACGCTTGTCAGGTAAGCGATCAAGCGGTCTACGCTTCCCTGTCCAACGGTCGAACCCAGTGCGAAGAACAGCGCTGCGACCAAGAGAACCAAGAGCGTTGTGCCGCCCCATCCTCTTCGACGCCGCGTCGGTTCCATCCAGGCTTCTTCTTTTTCTGGTTCTGCAGCAAACATCGAGTAGTCCGTGAATCGAAAATTCTGCGCCGGCCGTTCCGCTGTGACGCGCACTGCTTCCCCCAGCGTCGGCGCCTGTCCTCTTTGCGTTTGCCTCGCCTGTGTCCCTGTGTTGCTGGCGATCGCGGGTTCGCGAGCCTCTCCGCCGTCGCGATCACGCGTATCATGAATTTGTTCGGAAGGTTCCCGCCTTACCTCGGAGGAGGCCGGAAGGTTCGCACTGGCATCTTCGAGATCGCCGTCGGCCGAAACCCATTTGTGAATCTGCTGCCGCGCTGTTCCCGGCAGTTGTGTGAATTGAATCCCTCCTTCTTTTTTCGAATCGTTCAGCCAAACCATGCGACCGCTGGCCGTCAACCACGCCTGAGACGCCGGTGCTTGAAAGCGAATGCCGGTAAACTCGCGCGAGCCCAGAGGCAGGGCCGAGCGCACCGCCAATCCGCCTTCGCTCAGGTTGAGGAGAATTCCGCCGTTGTCCTGCCCCAATTCCACATAAGCGATGGGCAACATCCTTCGTCGCGCATGGGCGCGGTTTCCGTGCTGCTCCATTTTTGTCATAGCTGTGCCGGCTGCGCTGGGTGGGTGGAGCGCAACGCGTAGACGCTCAACTACTTGGCTACCTTAGACTTGCAAGTTCATTCTACGCCCGGCAGGAGGTGCCCTTCAAGGATTCTCCAGCCCGGCCGCGGGCTGAGCCTTTGCCCCTTACCTCAGCAACTCTGTCGCATATCGCGCGGGCACCGCCAAGTTCGATCCCCCAAATCCTTTCAGTATCGCGAAATTCACGCCGATCACTTTTCCATCACGATTGAACAGCGGTCCGCCCGAGCCCCCGGAGGTAGTCGCGGCATCGTAAACAATCTTGTCCTTCAGCACATCGCCGATATGGCCTTGCGTGGTGGTTGGCCGTATCAGCTTCTGCGCCGCCAGCTGCGAAACCATTTGGTTGACATTCTGGGTGCCGTCGGCGATTTTCTGCGCAACATCCGCACCCGCTCGCGCCAAAATTCCCTCGATCCCGGTCGGATATCCGATTAGCACCACGGGCTCGCCAGATACACTGGCCTCGCTGCGTTCATCCAGCTCCAACAGCGCGGCGTTTGCCGGCGCAGTCGCTTCCAATTTCAGCGTGGCCACGTCCGCGCTGGACGAGACTTTGTCCAGCTTCGCCGCAATCCCCTCGGAGCTTCCCGGGAAATACGCTTTGTACTGCAGCACATAGGCCGCTGCCCCGTGATCGAGCAATTCCTTCAGCTCGTCGTTGCTCCACCACGGTTCCGCCACGTGGTGGTTGGTCAGAATGCGTCCATCCCGCCGGACCAAGAACCCGGTGCCAAAAACGTCGATCTGCAAATGCGGACCCGCTCCACCCGATTCCAGCTGCACCATTCCTTTGTCATCCACCTGCGGCTTGCCGAGAGCGTCCACCGCAAGCTGGATCGGCCTCCCAGTTTCTTTGTCCAGAAACTCCACCACCACGTGCAGCAAGCACACGCTCGGCCCATAACTGTGCACAATTGTTTCGGCGATCTTCCCTTCGTTTTCCAGTGATTTCAGCCGCTTTTGGGTGTCCACCAATTGCTGCTTCAGCGATTGCGCATCCGAACCCTCCGCGCTCGCCATCTTCTTGCGCAAATCCTCCGATTGCGCCCGCAGCGTATCGCGCGCCGCGGAGTCGGATTTCGCGCTAGCATCCAGCGAACTCCTCGCCTGCTCCGTGCGCTGCAAGAGTTGATCGTGCAACCCAAGCCCGCTGTTCAGCCGCGCAATGTCCGTCCGCAGTCGCAGCGTTTCCCTCTGGCTCCGTCCCATGGTGATCACAATAAAAGCCGCCGCCAGAATCGCCGCGGCACTCACCACAAAAATCGCCGGTATCAACCAGAAGCGGTGCTTGCCGACCGCCCCGCCGCTCAGCGATTCCACCGCGATGTCCGCCATCTGTTCGCGCTGCACCGCGTACTTCAGCATAGTCTTCAAATCTTCTTCCGGCTGGCGCTCCCGAAACTGTGTGCGCACGCGCGCGGCAAACTCCATTCCTTCGAACGGAAACGTGATGACATCATCCGCGCCCAAATCCAGCGCGCGCGCGCGTTCCAGCGCTCCCCCGCGCACCACCATCAAAATCCTCACCGACCCGCGCGTGTCGGACCGCGACTTCAACTGCGAAATCATCCCGCAGCAACTTAAATCGGTCGGGGAAGCCTCGGTAACCAGCACCTCAGGCGAAAGCGCAAGCACCTCGTCCACGGTCAGCCCGGATTCGGTCGTGACGTCGTAGCCTTGGCCCGCAAGGGCTGTGCTTACCAGCTCATTGGTCTCTCGATTCAGGTTCAGGAGGAGTACGCGCATAGCTCGATAGTCTACCACCGCTCCGCAACGTCTCTGGGTTCCGCTGCGCCGCTCCGTCTTTAGGTTATCTTTTCCTCGCCTTGGCCGGTATCCGGCGACCCGACACAAGCCCATTCCCTTTTTCTCCGTTTGCGTTTATTCTGCAATCCCGTACTTCAGGCGCGACCAGGCGGCGGTCTTTCTTCTTATGGTTCAACATGATACAAAGGGCGTAAGCCTCGCGTCAGATGACGGATTTTTGCTAAAGCTGGAGTTGCACA